>Ga0310786_10006584_pt1 | contig 15386 bp, 16 predicted proteins | sample AusTroGonzalo_MG_FD_203881 | JGI IMG/M metagenome (GOLD analysis project Ga0310786, IMG submission 203881) | Bovine rumen microbial communities from tropical cattle in Woodstock, Queensland, Australia - Gonzalo_03 (v2) (version 2) | ecosystem: Host-associated > Mammals > Digestive system >... | reverse complement strand
TGTCAAATCGTTTAAATAAAGCATTAGCTGATAAAGTAGCTGAATTAAATACAATGTCTCAATATCAGTCTGAATTTTATCGTGAAATCAAAAATGCCTTAGGTGACAGAACAACCGTGAAACAAGATGGCGATAGATTTATCGTATCCAGCGATATTTTATTTCCAAGCGGCTCTTATAAAGTATCAGCAGATGGTAAATCACAGTTAAAAATATTAGCAAATGTAATTAAAGATTTCGAAAACAAAATCCCCAGCAACATTGATTGGATAATTCGTGTTGACGGCCATACGGATAATAAGCCTGTTGTGTCTGGTACACGAGGTTATAAAAATAATATGCAATTATCATTGCTGCGTGCAACCGCTGTCACAAATGAATTGGTAAAGAACGGTGTTTCAAAACGTCGTTTGGTTCCATCTGGATTTGGTGAATTACATCCTGTAATATTGGGCAGTGATGCTGAAAGTTTACAGAAAAACCGCAGAATAGAATTACAGTTAACGAACAAATAACACAAAAATAAACACCGCTGAGACATTTCAGCGGTGTTTTTTAAATTAATATAAAAACATACTTATTTTTTATGTTGCAGAACACCACCAACCCAAACCAATCCGCCAGTATATTTTTTAATTAAATTGCTGAACATTTCGCGTTCTTCATCTGTCATTTGAGCAAAAATCGGTTCTTCTTGTTCTACATCAGCAAAATCTGTATCACCTGTTATACTAATAATACGATTTTTTTCTTCTTCTTTGGCCAATTTAGCTTGTTTTCTGTAATAAGCCGGAATATCTTTATCGTTTAAATCAATTTCAGGCTTTTGTCTTCTCATAATCTCTGCCTGTACAGCGATTTTATCTATGCGATACAATGCAGGTACAGTCCTATCATCCGAATCCATAGGCACAACCCTGCCCTTGGTATCAAAAACAACAAAATATTTTTGTCTTGGCTCTTTAACCGACACTTCTGCTATTCTGTATTTAGTTTTAATCATACACAACCCCTTTGTATCAAGATTTTTTATCTTGTCAGCAACAAGGTTATACTAAAAAAACCAAATGTCAACCAATTACTTTGATTCATTCGCTTTTACAGATTGTAAAAACCTGGCACAATTTGGAAATTGTGACAAATCATTTATATCTGGCATTTCTACTTTTGGCTTTGCTTTTACATTTTCCATTGCTTTATTAAAGAATATTTTCATATCCATTGCATACTTTGGATTTATGTTGATTAAAATCTTGATTGCTCGCAAAGCATCGGAACAAATACTATATATCTTGTAAGCATATTTTGTGTCATAGTCTTTATTGCCAGACGGACGATTATTACGAAAATTCACGGGCATGTTTTCCAATTCTATAATTGCGTTATAACATTTTTCAACAATCATTCTTAAAATCTTTTCATCCATATCACTACGAACATCTAACACGCCCATTAAATCAACAACTGTTGCATTATCATTATTTGCCAAAAGTGTTAAAGCGCGTTTATAATCTTCTGGACGTGCAAAATCTGTATTATGTGCAAACGCATGCATTATATAATATTGCGCCTTCTTGCTTTCAAACAAATCTTTTACAGCTAACAAAGTCTTAAAAGCAGATACTGAATCCAATGGGCGTGCTCTGTTAGGAAACAAAAGATAAATTGATTTCCATACTTCAACAAATGCTTTCGTTTGCGGTGAATTGGGGTTTTTGTGGCAATATACCGCCAATCTGGACAAATACAAAGTTGCAGAATCTTTTTCTATATTTGTTTTTTGAGTTGCAGAATCTTTTTCTATATTTGTTTTTTGAATTGCAGCAGAATCAGTAATATTATTTTCCAGTTTTTGAAAAGTATTTTTATCACTTTCTGTTTCTTTCTTTATACCTGCAATACAATCAAATAAATGTTTCTTGAAATCCCAGGCCATATTTACAGCCCATGCAAAAGTGTTTTTATTAAACAAAAAATCTGGTGTCTGTGTCATATCAAACCTCTTTTTTTATTGTTTGTTTTGTTACCCACCTTATATAGCCATAATTAACAACATATTATAATTTGTCAAACAATATTGACCCCAGGAACAATTTTTTTGTTTTTCAGTTGCATTTTTCAAAAAAACAGTTATAATATTCTTCGTTTTCGGGGTGTAGCTCAGTCTGGTAGAGTACTTGGTTTGGGACCAAGGTGTCGAAGGTTCGAATCCTTTCGCCCCGACCACGAAATTCAAAACCGCCATTAAGGGCGGTTTTTCTTTTGTATTCCAATATCTTCACTAAATTCGAAACTTCGCTTTTTTAAAAGTGCTATTTTTGACTCGTTTTCGAACCATTAAAGAAAAAAGGTTAGAAATCTAACCTTTTTCATTATTTATTATTTCTATCTTGTGTATAACCATTAATTATAAACCTTATTGGCACAAACATTAAGAAAGGAAAATAAAACCAAAAGATTATCCACAAATAATTAAGCAGATATTCCAACGAATATGCGGTAGAAAACTTTGTTTTGAGAGATTTTTTGCACAATAATTCTGGGCTAGAAACTTCTTTATCTTTACCGACATTGATAAATTGCTGTTGAGCAAAATTATATGCTTCCGATAGGTGCCCAGAAAGACAATATTTTTGTATAACAATTCTATCTGTCAGTATTTGTTTGTCTTCATTGTCGCCATTTTTTGCTTTTATTTCGACATACTTATACAAATCTGAGTATATATTAAACAAACCGGTTGTTGACGAATAAGCGTTTAATGTTTCTTGCAGTGAAAAATTATTTAGATTGATAATTTTTATGTAATATTGACTTGCTGGTATAATAATAAATGCACTCATAAGTGCAAATAAACAACTAATAACAAACATAAAACGTAAATTACCCATATTTTTAAAAACATTAAAATACAGTTTAGATATAAATTTCATTTTGATTTCCTTTTATACATCATGACTATATTCCAATACACTTTATTTTTCAACATTTAATATTCGTTTCACTTCTTCAATTCCCCGTCCTATTTTAATAATATCAGTTCGAGAATTGCTAATTAAGCACGACCAGATTAAATAAAAAAGACCGCTTTTATGCGGTCTTTTTTATTTAACCAAGTGCGGGTCTCAAGGTTTGATACATCACAACGAAGTTGTCAGGTTCGACAAGCAGTAGATTTTGCAAGCGCCAGCGCAGCGAAATCGTCACGATTGACCCGCAGACACAAAGTGTCGAGGGAATCTTTCGCTCCTGCCCCGACCACGAAATTCAAACCGTTCGTTAAAGGCGGTTTTTCTTTTGGTTTTCACTGCTTACACCGAATTCAAACTAATCATTTTTCAAAAGTGCTATTTTTAGCCAATTTTTGAACTGTTTAAAGAATATTTTTATTACATAGTTTCCCAACTTATGTTAGAATAATCCTGAAAAACAAAGAGGATTTTATGCGATTTGATAACATATTTTTTATAACTGGGACAGCATATGCAGGAAAGTCAACCATGCTTAAACTGTTGACAGAAAAATATAATGGTATTTTATGTGAAGAAAACTATCATGACAAATTATTACCAGAATTGGATAAAAAAGATTTCCCTTGTTTAACCTATACTCGTGATTTAAAAGATTGGCGAAATTTCATACGAAGAACACCAGAAGAGTATAAAGCATGGTACGATGGGGTTACTAAAGAATGTGAAATATTGGAACTCAGACTATTGAAAGAATTATGCAATCAAGACAAACCCATATTTGTGGATACCAATATTTCTGTTGAAACCTTGAAAACGATAACAGAACCAAGCCATGTTTTAATTATGTTGGCAGATCCACAAATATCTGTAAATCGTTTTTTTGAACGCCCCGACAGAGAAAAACAGTTTTTGTATCGTTTAATTATGGAAGAACCCGATACAGAAAAAGCTATGGAAAATTATAGAAAGGGGTTAGAACTGATAAACTCACAGGAAACTTATGAACATTATTTACACTCGGGTTTTAATGTAATATTAAGGGATGATACCCGAAGCATAGAACAAACTTTAGCACTGGTTGAAAAAGCTTTTAACCTAAACAGTCAGTATTTCTCAAATCATCCAAACCGATAGTTCGCAAACCAATAAATTTAATGATTTTTTCAATATGCTTTCTTGTTAATATTTGATGTGCCACATCTTACTGTTTACACCGCGGTATTTTGGCATTATAACAGTGCATATATATGAACCAAATTAAATAACTTGAAAATCAAACACCACACTATATAATTAATCGTGTGGACAAAAGGGGCTTTAAAATGAAAGATCTAACATTTGATGGTGATTTTGGCAAATTTAATGTTCGGGTTGCTGTATTGGTTGAACATAATGATAAACTGCTGGTTCAAACCGAAGAAAACCATCACTGGCTGATTGGTGGACGAATTCATTTTGGTGAGACCTCTAAACAAGCCGTATCACGTGAAATATCAGAAGAGTTATGTTATAAAGTGTCTGACCAAGATTCTCTAAAATTAAATTTTATTTGTGAAAATTTTTTCATGTGGAATAAAACACCTTGTCATGAACATTTGTTTATATACAGATTGATATTATCAGACAATTCTATATTGATAAACAAAGATGGGTTCAAATGTGGTGACAATGATAGGTTCACAGAAAAATGGATTGATTTTGATGAACTAAAAAACACTAACATTGTTCCAAAATTTATCCAAGAATATATCAGATATCGTGAATTCAAATTCTGTATAGTTCGCGATGGAAAAATATCTGATTAAAATATGTTAACCCCCGAAATACATCTGAAAAATATATGATACAAAAACATAGTTTACATACACATACAATCGGATTTGACGGTCAAAACACTGTGGCAAGTATGGTTGAAACTGCCTGCAGGTTGAAACTGGATACAATTGGTATTTCGAACCACTTTATTGTAAACCCAATCATAAAACAATCAAAGATGTATAAAATCGCCGCTGCCAAAGGATATAACAATATTTATTCATCATCTTTTCAAGAAGCACTAAATCGTTTTATTCCGCACTATGCTGAAATAGATGCTTTGCGTGAAAAGTATCCAAATATTCTTATATTGCGGGGAATGGAAGTGGATTTTTTCAATACACCAAATTGGGTAAACAATTTTGAACAAGCAATCAAGATTTTAAAACCAGACTATATTATCGGTTCTGCGCACTTTATTGAACATAATGGAACTATTTTAAATACTCATGATTGGGCAAATGCTGACAAGTCAACACAAAATATTTTATTGCAAAAATATTGGCAAAATGTCTACAATGCCGCACAATCCGGATTGTTTACATGGATGGCGCATCTTGATTTACCCAAAAAGGTTGGATTGGGTCGCGAAACACACTGGACAGATTATGAAAACAAAGTGATTGAAGCGGTTGATAAATCAAAAACCGCCATCGAGATAAATACTTCATTTTACAGACCAGATTGTTATGAACCATACCCATCAAATCGAATCCTGCAAATGGTACAACGCGCAAATATACCCGTTTTAATTTGTGATGATGCCCACAGTGCACAGCAACTTTGCAGACATTTTGACGAAGCAGAAAACATTATTCAAAATCTGCATTTGTGTCGTTATCAAATGCGATAAAAAAATATAATAATTGCAATTTAAATCTTTTTTTGATATACTTACGGCGGTAAAGGTGGACAGTATGAAAATACAAATCGGTAAAGACACATTTCTTATAGAAAACAAAGAAAATGGGATGGCTGTTTCTCGAATAAATGAAGCTGGTTTAAAAGAAGGTCTTTCTGTCCTTTATGAAAATTATAGTTATGATACAATTGACAATCATGGCAAAAAAATACACAAAAGTACAATTGTTCCAACAGATATACGGGCTTACTTTGAAAATAATATAAGCATTATGTATTTATTTGATTCAAATCCATTGATTAATTTTGATGCTGGTATCGCTGATGTTATTCCTGATCCATCCGGCAAATTGGACAGTGTTATCATAAATGGAATATGTTATGAAAAAAGTGAAGACCTTGAAAAATATGCCCTAGAAGCCGCATTTTTCTATACCAAAGCACAAGAAATGTATAAAATTATATGCCAAGAACACGAAGATATTATTTATAAAAACTTTGGTAAAAGTACAAAACAAAACTTTCTCGCATTAAAAAAACGTGATATTTTTAACAGATAATATTTGATTTACCTTTTAAATATCAAAACTTTTTGTTTGTGTTTTTATTGTTTTTTGATAAACTGCAAAATTGTCGGGGCGTAGCTCAGCCTGGTAGAGTACTTGCATGGGGTGCAAGGGGTCGCAGGTTCGATTCCTGTCGCCCCGACCAGAATTACCTTTGTATATTTTTTATTTTGTTATGATATTTTTTACTTGTTTAAAACATATAAAAAAATTAAAATACAAGTATGTGGAAAGGATTAATTAGTTTGTGTTTAGTTTGCATCTCGTCGTTGCCTGTTATGGCAGCCGGCAATTACATCCCCAAACAGTTCAGCAACACAACTACTGGCGATGGATTATACCCGTATTCTTTGAATAACAGAAGACAACAAAGCACAACTGTTACAAAAAATAATGTGCATGGAATTGGTGGTGGTACCACCCCCATGCAAATGACAAGAAAGCGTACTGTTGCGAAACGCCCTACTCGCGCACGCATCACGCGCAATGCCGCATCCCAAACGAATCAAACCTCTTCCACTGGCAATACACGTCGTGTTGTTCCGCGCACAAATGCGGCACGCAGCGCAACAAATAATAATACTTTGCGCAAAAATTACAGCGATGGTCGTGTATCAGATAATCGCGGTACAGTTGCACGTGGCGCATCAATGGTGAATAACAAAAGAACAACCGTTGCACGTTCTACAAATACAAGACAAACTTCAAGCACTAAAACATCCAACGGGGGTATTTCTTCTCAAAAATGTTTTGCTAATTACAAAGACTGCATGGAAAATTATTGTTTACGTGAAGATACCGCATATAACCGTTGTTATTGCAGCGCTAAACTTGCACAAATAGATTCTAAATATCAAAATAAAATTGATTCTTTGATTCAGCAAATTATCAAATTGCAGTATAATACAGATGCCACAGATGAAGAAATTCAAAAATATTGGGATGAAACTGTTAGTGGGTACACAAAAACAAATCCATGGGTCAATATAGATAAAGCTTTGAATATAGACTGGCCTAATACTGAAAGTCGTGTTCGCGGACAAAATGCCTTTAATACAGGTCATCAATATTGTGTAAATTATCTACACTCTTGTGCATATATGGCATCAAATTTGCGCGATGCATATAAGTCTGAAATCGCACGTGATTGTGCGACATACGAATCTACCTTGCAAAAGATTCAAACCGCAGCAGAAAGTGTCATTGAAAATTACAATAACTAATTTTTAAGATTTACATCTTAAATTGTGTTTATATATGTTTCTGGCTAAGTCGTCGCTGATTATATTCCAATCATTTGCATGGCCATATATTATATCACAATCACACGTGGCATTATTCAGCGATGCTGTATTCAGACTGCAAGATACGACGAATATCAGACAAACCAGTTTTATATATTTTATCATTTAAAATCCTATTATTTTTTATATTTTGTTCCAATTGTTGTTTTAATTCTTGGGCAACTTGCATACGACATTTTGCGTTTGCTGTTTTGGCACCAAATATAAAAGCCCCACAAACACAAACAACAACCAAAACTATAATGTATATATTATTCATAATATTTCCTTATATTTACATCAAAAAAAAACTGCCATTTAAAAAAATGGCAGAATTAAATAAACAAACAATATAAAAAATACTACTGAGTCATAGAAGAAAAGAAATCATCATTTGTTTTAGTTAAACGCAATTTATCCAATAAAAACTCCATGGCTTCCAATGTTCCCATAGGATTTATTATACGCCGCAAAACATACATTTTTGATAACGTATCTTTGGAAACCAATAAATCTTCTTTTCTAGTTCCAGATTTTGTAATATCGATAGCAGGATAAACACGCTTGTCAGACAATTTTCTATCTAAAATAATTTCGCTGTTACCTGTTCCTTTAAATTCTTCAAAAACGACTTCATCCATTTTTGAACCAGTATCTATCAAAGCTGTTGCGATAATTGTCAAAGAACCCCCACCTTCAATATTACGGGCAGCCCCAAAGAAACGTTTTGGTCTTTGCAAAGCATATGCATCAACACCACCAGTTAAAACCTTTCCACTGGACGGAACAACTGTATTATACGCACGGCCTAATCTTGTAATAGAATCTAATAAAATTACAACATCTTGGCCCGCTTCAACCAAACGTTTTGCCTTTTCAATAACCATTTCTGCAACTTGGATATGACGTGTCGCAGGTTCATCAAATGTAGATGATATAACCTCTCCACGAACACTGCGTTGCATATCAGTCACCTCTTCCGGACGTTCATCAATTAACAAAACAATCAATTTTACGTCTGGATAATTTGTCGCAATTGAATGAGCAATATTTTGCAACATAACAGTTTTACCAGTTCTTGGCGGTGCAACAATCAAAGAACGTTGACCTTTGCCTGTCGGAGAAATCAAATCTATAACCCGCGCAGATAAATTGCGCCCCTTGTCTGTATCAGTTTCCACTTCCATTTTTAATTGTTCATCTGGGTATAAAGGTGTCATATCATCGAAAGAAATACGATGGCGTAGATTTTCAGGGTCCCCACCATTTACACGTTCAATCGTTTCCAACGCAAAATAACGTTCAGATTCATTTTGAGGTGCTTGAATTTGACCTTCAATATAATCGCCTGTTTTTAAACCATACTTTTTAATCAAATTTGGCGATACATATAAATCATCTGGCCCAGCCAAATAATTACTTTCTGGTGCACGCAAAAAACCAAAACCGTCTTGCATACGTTCAAGAACACCATCTCCTATTAAAGTAATAGATTCGTCTGCAGCATACACACGCATAACTGCAAAACGTAGTTGTTGAACATTTAACTGTGATGGGTTTTCTATCCCCATATCTTCTGCCATCTTCAACAATTGTTGAGGTGACTTTGTCTTTAATTCATTTACATGCATAAAAAAACCTTTTGGAAATCGCACACAGAGAATTCTGGTGCATTATTAATTGTATTATAATTAAAATACAAAAAAAGTCAAGTTATCAAAGAAAAAGTGGTCATACGACCACCAAATCTTTTTTATTCAAAATCATTGCCGTTATCAAATATTGTACTGTCAATACCGTGCTTTACCAGCATAGCAGCAAGATCGCATTTCTTTGCAGCATTTCTGAAATTGATACCTTTACCAGCAGAAATCATTTCAGCAGTTGCTTTATTAAAATATTCTTTATTTGCCATATTACCACCTTTAATTTTAGTATTACTTAACACTCATAATACCCCAAACAACGTTTTTGTCAAGAGTTTTTTTGTTTTCCTACTCATTTTCTTCACAATCATCACACTCATCTGTTTCCGAATACTCTTCTACGACAATTGGCGCAGTTTTAGCCGGTTCTGTGTAATGTACTTCTTTTACAACACGCACACGGCGATTTTCTGCGTTTGGCGTATTATTTGGAGTTGGAACTTTTAAATCTTCTTCACCGGCAGATACTGCAATAATCTGTGAAGAAGGAATACCATATTCTATCAACATTTTTTGAACAGCTTCTGCCCTACGTCCACCCAAAGCATAATTGTAATTGCTGGAACCACTAGTATCAGTATGTCCCACAACAGACACCTTTACATTTTTGTTTTCTTGGGTTGTAGCAGCCAGTTTTCTAATTATATCTTCATATTCTGGTTTAATTGTCGCCTTATTGAAATCAAACCTAATTTCAAATACCTCTTCCATAACATGCTGTTTTGGCTCTAAAGGAATCTGCTGCACTTTGATAACTGTTTTTTCTCCACTTGGCGCAGGGGCATTACCAATATCATCCAAACGTTTATTTATAGCGGCCAATTCTTCACGCATTTCCATCATCATACGAACAAATTCGTCCTTAGACACGTAATCATTATCAGATTCAGCCGAATCGCCACTTGCATCATTAGCTGTCTCTTCTCCGCCATAAATGTTTTGATTAAATACAATTGGTGGCTGTTCAGATTTTTGTGCTTGAGCCGATGTTGGTTGTTGTGTTGTTGTCACGTTTACTGAAACAGGCACAGGCTGAATCAAATTAGACGGCACATTCATATTATTTACAATAACAACACCTTCACGAGTTCTTGACACACCAGACATCGCATTTAAACGACGTGTTTCAGGATAATATTGTTCTGGTTCAGTTTTTACACTTTCATCTGCCCCTACAGACACAGCCACAGATTCAACTGTTTCGGTGACAGTTTCAGAATTCACATGCGTTGCAGGAACAACCTTACCCTTTGTGCAATCCTTAATCATCTGCATAGTATTAACAAAGCGTTGTTTACATTCACGTGCAGTAGATTCTTGACCACTAGCTGTTGCAGAAACCCAACAATCAAATTTAGCTTGTGCTTCTGCTACTAACTGCGGTTGAGATTGAACTGTATCTTGTTTAAATTCTTCAATCAAATCGTTATAAGCGGCAACCAATTCACCTTTTGTACTGTTGTCACCAATATTCCAATTATCTAAACTTTCTGGATATGGGGTCTCACCAGAAAAAGCACCAACTGCTTTTTGAGCAAACAATTCACCAATCAATGGATAACCACTAACACGCGCATTATAAATTGCATATGAGCGATAATTCATAGCAAGCTGATTCAAAAAAGAATCTGTATGAGGCGCATCTTTGACATTTAATTGCTCAACATAATCTACGGTTGGCGTACTGTATTCCACAGGTGCCTCTGTTTTAGTGTTTGTACCAGCACACCCAGCCACAGCCATCATCGACAATAAAACCAACAAAGATACAGTTCTTTTGTTTTTCATGACCACATTCCTTTCCTTTTTAATATGTACCAAGTATAACATATTTTTGATAAACTAGTAAAGAGAAAAAAACAGGTAAAAAAAGTAAATTATAATTTATTTCACACCAAGGCTATACTATTTATCAAAAGCCTTTAATGCCTGTCCACCAAATGTTGAAAACATACCAGAAACACCACCACCACCATTTGCACCCATGGATTGAACCATGCCCATAACGTCAGAAACCCCTGATGCACCAGTCGATGTACCAACTTTATTTATTGTATTAACCAAGAAACTACCCCAAATTTCCTTCTTTTTACCACTTATTACATCTGGTGCACACTTTTGAGATTTTTCAATTAAACTTTTCACCTGTTTTAATTCTGATTTTGTATAATCATTGGGCACAAATGGTATTCTTCCAAATATGTCATACATATTAGAAACAACTTTTCCATTACTTAGTTTGTCTTTATCTGCACGCGGAAAACCTTCCCATACCTTACCACTATCAGATCTAGTTAAAAAGCGTCTATAACAAACATTACTTTCAGAATCTTCCATACAATTTCTGTAATCGTTTGCATCATCACCATGAGTATCCCACCCGTTAAAATAAGCCTCTGCCCCATTACGTGTAGTATCAGCAACCTTTGCCCATTCTTTAACTAAATCATTTACCAATTGAACTTCGCCACTTGTTGGTTCACACCCCGCACTTAAATCACGTTGCTCTTTTTTCAACTGTTTAACATCATTGATAAAACCTGTCACAGTTTGCAATATTCCCATACCGGCCTGTAAACCACCAGACAACCCACCTGTCTGTGATGAAGATACAGCAGAAGCCTTTTTTATAGTTGGTGTTTTTTTATTTACAACAATATCACCCATCACCAAAGACGGCGTTAAAATAAATACAGCAACAAAGATAGCAAACAATCTTTTCATTCTCTCTTACCGGTAATTATATCACAAAAAAAATATTATATAAATATAAAAATTGCATTTTTATTTACAAAATATTAAACTGAGTTTTGTGAAACCTGATAAACGTAATTTTATAATCATATCAAAACACAAACGCCTTACCCGTTTATGGCAATTTTTCTTTACCGGATGGGGATTGGTTATGGTTGCAATATTGGTTGCAGCGTCTTTGTTTACTAAACAAATATTGTGGACACCTATTACAGCTGTAAATATGAAAGATGTGGTCAATAATCAATTTAAAATGACAAATGCTGTGTTTGTTGGTACAGATAAAAACAATAACCCTTTTAAAATCAAAGCAGTATCTGGCAATCAAGAATATAATAATCCTGATGTCGTATTTTTGACTAAATTATCCGGAACAGTTGTACGTGATTCTGGAAAAACAAAAATCACAGACAACATATCTGCGGATTCTGGGCAATTTAATCACAAAGAAAAAACTTTAAACTTAAAGGGCAAAGTGCGTATTGATTCCAGTAATGGCGATAAAATTAGAACAAACGAAATGGTGATAAAACTATGATAAAAAAATCGGTATTAAAAATAGAACATTTATCCAAGAATTATGGGAAACGTGTTGTTTTACGTGATATCTCTATGATTGCCAACCAAGGCGAATCGGTTGGATTACTAGGGCCGAACGGTGCAGGAAAAACAACAGCATTTTATTGCATCACAGGTCAATTAGCTGCCACTAGCGGTCAAATATTTTTAAATTCGCAAGACATAACTCATTTGCCTTTTTATCAACGTTCACGTTTACATATTGGCTATTTACCCCAAGAAAATAGCGTTTTTCGTGGTTTATCCGTAGAAGATAATATCATGGCTATATTGGAAGTAGTCGAACCGAATCGTAGCAAAAGACAAGAAAAATTAAATGCATTACTGGACGAATTCGCAATCGCATTTTTGCGTAAAAGCCCTGCTACATCTTTATCTGGTGGAGAGCGTCGTCGTGTTGAAATTGCACGTGCTTTGGCAAATGACCCAAAATTTATATTACTTGACGAACCCTTTGCAGGTATTGATCCAATCGCCGTAAACGAAATTCGTGAACTGGTGTCTCAATTAAAACACAGGGGATTGGGTGTAATTATTACAGACCACAATGTACGTGAAACATTGGGAATTACAGACCGCAGCTATGTTCTACATGACGGAAAAATACTTAAACATGGAACAACTGACGAAATTGTCCAAGATGAAATGGTAAAAAAAGTTTATCTTGGCGAAAACTTCACTATGTAAAACAATTTTTTATTACAAGAACAAGCAAAATAAAAGGAGAACAAAGAAATGTTTGCTATTGATAAAATATTTGCGCGTCAAATTATGGACAGTCGCGGAAATCCAACAATTGAATGTGACATAACATTAACAGATGGTTCATTTGGTCGCGCATCTGTCCCATCTGGTGCATCTACTGGTTCATTTGAAGCACTGGAATTGCGTGATGGTGGTAATACTTATATGGGCAAAGGTGTTTCAAAGGCAGTTAAAAATGTAAATGAAATAATCGCACCTGCCCTTGTTGGTATGGATGCAGAAAATCAAGTTGAAATCGATGAAAAAATGTTGGCATTAGATGGCACACCAAATAAAGATAAATTGGGTGCAAACGCGATATTATCTGTATCTTTAGCTGTTGCGCATGCGGTTGCAAATGCAAAACATATTCCATTATATAAACATATTGCAAACATATTTGGAAACGACAATCCGTGTGTTTTGCCTCGTCCAATGATGAATATAATAAACGGCGGAGCGCATGCAGATAACGGTTTGGACGCACAAGAGTTTATGATTATCCCAAATGGTGCAAAAGATGAAGTTGAAGCGATTCGTATGGGGTCCGAAATATTTCATAATTTGAAATCTATTTTGAAAAAATCTAAACACAGCACGAACGTTGGTGACGAAGGCGGATTTGCTCCTAACTTTAACACATGCCACGAAGCACTGGATACAATTGTAGAAGCGATTCGTTCTGCTGGCTATGAACCAGGAAAACAAGTATCTATTGGGTTAGATGTTGCTTCTTCAGAGTTCTTTGATAATGGCATTTATCATTTTGAAGGTAATAACAAAACATCAGATGAAATGATTGCTTTTTACGAAAAGTTAATTACAGAATATCCAGTAATTTCTATTGAAGATGGTATTGCTGAAGAAGATTGGGATGGATGGAAAAAGTTGACAGAAAAAATTGGTTCCGAATGTCAATTGGTCGGTGATGATTTGTTCGTCACAAATCCAATTCGTTTAAAAAAGGGTATTGACAATAGCACAGCAAATGCGATACTTATAAAAGTAAACCAAATTGGTTCTTTGACTGAAACATTACGTGCAATCAAAATGGCCAAAGATGCAAAATATGGTGTTGTTATTTCGCACCGCAGCGGTGAAACAGAAGACACAACAATTGCTGATTTGGCTGTTGCAACAAATGCAGGTCAAATAAAAACTGGTTCTATGTCACGCACAGATCGTATGGCTAAATATAACCAGTTGATAAGAATAGAAGAAGAATTAGGCACAAAAGCAAAGTATGGTATTTAAAAAATAAAATGGTGTATGGTATAAACATTTTGATGCTAATAAAATACATAGCTGTTGTATTTGTTTTTGTGTGTATTGTATTGACACCTGTTTATATCGCATGCGTAAATGACCGGTCTAAATATGATTTAATGCGCACACGATGTGGCGCTTGGATGTTTGGTTGGTCTATCATAGGTTGGTTTTTTGCACTGTTTATTTCTTCAAAAAAATAATAGTTATATAAAACAAAAAATAACCGCCAAATTGGCGGTTATTTTATTAAAGCAAAAGCTTTATGAATTAACGGTTTACTTGTTTTTCCATATAGCTTATAACCGCTTTTGTATCAGCAATCTGTCTATCCAAATCAGTCAAAGCTACCTTGAAATAAGGATTACTATCTTGGTTTTTTTGCATATATGCATATACTCCCTTTAATTCATCTAATTTTGCTTGTTCTGTCTTCAAAGCATTAGCTAAATTCAACATAGTTCTACCAGAAGCTTGTTGGAAAGCATCTTTCTTAGAATCTTTGATAGCTACATCATCATCAAAGAATTCATGCTTGTTATAAACACGTCTTGCTTTCTCTAACAACCAACGATAATTTCTTGGTCTTCTATTAGCTTTGCCTTCTCTTACTTCTGGTCTTTTTGGCATCGGCTTATAAGAAGAATCTTGCCATGCATTTTCTTCTTCTTCAAATTCAAAACCTTGTGCATCTGCGCCATGACCAAAATGTTCTTTTTCTTCTCTTACTTCTGGTCTTTCTGGCATCGGCTTATAAGAAGAATCTTGCCATGCATTTTCTTCTTCTTCAAATTCAAAACCTTGTGCATCTGCGCCATGACCAAAATGTTCTTTTTCTTC
>Ga0310786_10006579_pt1 | contig 15393 bp, 11 predicted proteins | sample AusTroGonzalo_MG_FD_203881 | JGI IMG/M metagenome (GOLD analysis project Ga0310786, IMG submission 203881) | Bovine rumen microbial communities from tropical cattle in Woodstock, Queensland, Australia - Gonzalo_03 (v2) (version 2) | ecosystem: Host-associated > Mammals > Digestive system >... | reverse complement strand
GAGTTTGGCAGCCTCTTCGCCGATACGCTCTTTCTCCTTGAAATTGAACAAGCGCTTCTTGGCGATACTGGTCTCCTCATTCGGGTTTTCCAGCGGTTTGCGCATGGCGCCGCCGCGCGTGCGAAGCAGCAGATGGCGATTTTGAAGTATCGTCAAATCCTTTCGAATAGTCACTTCCGAAATGCCGGTCTCACGGCTCAATTCCGTGACCTGCACTTCCTCTTTCTGCTCTAATAACTGCAGGATGAGCGCTCTGCGCTCTTTTGCCGATGACGTTCCCATAGTATAGATGGTTGATTTTTCAAATTTCGCTGCAAAGTTAGTAATAATTTTCGAAACATGCAAATAAAAAGTTTCGTTATTGCTTTTCGAAATATTCCGAAATGTATTTCGAAAGCGTTTTGAATGTTGTAAATGACTGAAAAAGTACGATTTACGAAAATGCTTCGCAAATACTATGTTTAAAAGCATAATAAATATATTCTATATTTAATAAAAAAGAAGTAATTTTGCACACCGAAAATGAGGTAAAAACCATGAAAAAGCAATTGTTTATTCTTCTATCTGCAGCGCTGGTGCTGGCCGCGTGTGCCAAATCCTCTGCTGATTCCGAGCAGCCGTCCGCTAATCCGGCTGACGTCATTTTGCTGAAAGATTTCTGTCCGCAAGTGGTGAACAATATCCCGACAACCGAGGTGTTGCGTGCCAAATATACCATCATCGACATGCACTCCCACGACTATGTGGAGAATGCCGACCAGATTGCGCAGTGGTGCAAGACGATGGACGAGGTGGGCGTAGCGCACACCGCCATCATGCATTGCTCCTGGATCGGTCGTCCGTTTGAGGAGGTGGTGGAGTTGTACGGCCCGTATAAAGACCGCTTCCGTTTCTGGTGCTGCTTCGACTACAGCGACCTCTCGCCGGAGGGTATTGCGAAAGCATGTGACCTGCTGGAGCGCTACCACAATGAGCTCGGTGCTACCGGTGTAGGTGAGTTGGGTGACAAAGGTGAGGGTGATACCTACGCCCGTCCGGTGGAGGGTAGGGACATTCATATCGACGACCCGCGTATCCAACCGCTGATTGCGAAAGCCGGTGAGTTGAAGATGCCGATCAGTATCCATATCGCCGAGCCGTATTGGATGTACCTGCCGATGGATGAGAAGAACGACGGTCTGGTCAATGCCGTCACCTGGCATGTGGATACGACCAATTGCTATGGTTACGACAAACTGATGGAGACGTTTGAGAACGCCGTACGCGAGAACCCGGGTACCATCTTCATCGCCTGCCATTATCTCAATATGAGTCATGATTTCCCGCGTCTGGGTGCGATGCTGGATAAGTATCCGAATATGTATGTGGACATCTCTGCCCGCGTAGCCGAGTCCGCGCACACGCCGCGCGCCGCGCGCGAGTTCCTTATTAAATATCAGGACCGCGTGCTGTTCGGTACGGATAACGGCTTCGACCCGGAGATGTATCGCACCATCTTCCGCGTGCTGGAGACCAACGATGAGCATTTCTACGTGCCTGAGTTCGGTTACCACTGGGCGCTGTCCGCATTTAACCTGCCGGACGAGGTGCTGAAGAAAATATACCACGACAATGCAGAACGCATCCTAACGGAGTATAAGTAATATGAATAATCGGAATAATCAGATTAATCAGAGAGTTATGAAAAAATCCTTGCACTTTGTACTTAGTCTCTTTGTCTTGTATCTCGCTTCCTGCTCGACTCCGCAGACCGATCGCCTGATCTGCGCCGAAGCGGATATGCAGTCTTTCCCCTATGAGAAAGCCGGCTTGCATGTGGTCAAACATCAGACGGTGACGCCGGTGGAGGGCGTGGAAGGACTGGAAGTGATAGAGACATTCTATGTCAACGAAGGCAAGCCCGTCACGGTGCAGGCGTACGAACTATGCCGCACGGAGATGGAGGCGAAAGATACGGTCGTATGGTCGCTGCAACCCAGCAGTACCAACCTCCGTATGGACTGGGTGCTGCCGGTGACTGAAGGGTTCCAAAAGCAGAACTACCTCGGCATGAACAACTCCGATTACGGAGGCGGTATCCCGGTGGTGGACCTGTGGCAGCGTGACGGCGGTGTGGCTATCGGTCTATTCGAACCGGTGCTCCGCATGATATCGATGCCGGTGGAGTGGAAGCGCTATGGCAACAAAGTAACGGCCTGCCTGCGCTACGACCTGCCCAAGCCGCAGACGCTGCAGACCGGCGACACGCTCCGCTGCTTCAAAGCATTCCGTTATACGCACACGGGCGATTATTTCACCGCACTCCGTACGTTCTCCGATTATATGCAGGCGAATATGGGCATCGAGATGAAGCCCTCCGAGCCGGAGGCGTTCGAACCCGTATGGTGCGCATGGGGCTACGGACGTCCGTTTGAGATGCAGATGGTGCTGGGTACGCTGGACAAGGTGGCGGAACTCGGATTCACATGGGTGGATATCGATGACGGCTATCAGATTGCGGAAGGCGACTGGAATACCAACGAACTGTTCCCCGGCGGCGACAAAGATATGCGTCATATCACGGATGAGTGCCACAAGCGCGGCCTGAAAGCCAAACTATGGTGGGCACCGCTGGCAGCCGACCCGGGTACGCAGGTGCTCAAGGACCATCCGGAGATGTTGCTCCGCACCGAGGAGTGGGCGCCCGAGTTCATCACCTGGTGGGACAGCTGGTATCTCTCGCCGGTCAACCCCGCTACGGACGCTTATACGAAGGACCTGCTGGATATGTTCCTCAGCAGATGGAACTTCGACGGCCTGAAGATTGACGGTCAGCACCTCAACTGCTGCCTGCCCGATTATAACGAGGCTTCCCAATTGGCCAGTCCGTGGGACGCACCCGAGCAGATGTACACCTATTTCAGCAAGGTGTATGACGAGGCACGCGCCCTCAAGCCGAATGCGGTTATCCAGGTCTGCCCGTGCGGCTGCGCGGTCAACTATTGGCTGATTCCGCAAATCAACCAGGCTGTGGCATCCGATCCGATGTCCTCGCGCCAGGTGCGTATGAAACGCAAAGCGTATGCCGCCATGGCACCGGCGTTGGCTTACTACGGCGACCATGTGGAGCTGTCCGACAACGGCAATGATTTCGCTTCGCAGATAGGTACGGGTTCGGTTATCGGTACGAAATTTACGTGGCCGAAAGATAATCCGAACTGGACGGAAGGTCCGTTCCTCTTGACGCCGGAGAAAGAAGCGCTCATCCGCAAATGGATGAAGATATATAAGGAGAACAACCTCGCCCGCGGCGAGTATCTCAACCTCTATACCTGGGGCTATGACTACCCCGAGGCGCATGTCATCCGCCAGAACGATGCCCTCTACTACGCGTTCTACGTGGACCCGGCTTCGCCGCAAGGCTTGGATGCGCTCAGCCACGGCGGACGCAAAGAGGTGCCTGTGCCCGCTTATACGGGAACCATCGAACTGCGCGGCCTGGATGCAGCCAAGACCTATACAGCGGTCGAATATACGGCGGACGAACCCCGCAAGTTCACTGTCAGCGGTGCCGACCCGCGCCTTGAGGTCTCCTTCGAGCGTAGTTTACTGCTGAAACTGACAGAGAATTAATTCGTAATTCGTAATTTTTAATTTTTAATTCTTAATTCTTAAATATCTATAACATGAAACGATTACAAACACTATTCTTCTGCCTCTTGATGGTCGGTGCAGCGTTTGCTGACATCAACGTGAGAGGTACGGTAATCGACGCCGACAATGCAGAGCCGCTAATCGGTGTGAGTATTCTTGTAAAAGGTACGACCGTGGGAACGGTCACCGATTTCGACGGTAATTTCGAACTCTCCGTACCGGACAAGGCTACCCTGCAACTGTCCTACATCGGTTACAAGACGATTGAGATTCGCGCGATCGAGTCCATGCAGATTATCATGGAGTCTGACGCGCAGCAACTGCAAGAGGTGGTATCCCTCGGTTACTCGGCCGTGAAGAAAGCCGAGTTGAGTTCTGCCGTAGTAACGGTATCTTCGGAGGCGCTGACGGACGTCACCTCCAGTGATATCGGTAATATGCTTCAAGGTAAGGTGGCCGGTCTGACGGTAACGAACGCCAGCGGTCAGCCGGGTGATGCAGCCCAGATCCGTATCCGTGGTACAGGTTCTATCACCGCCGGCAGCGACCCGGTTTACGTGGTGGACGGTGTGATGGGCGGTACGTTCAACCCCAATGATGTAGAGACAATCTCCGTGCTGAAAGACGCCGGTTCGACCGGTATTTACGGTGCTTCCGCTGCCGGTGGTGTCATCGTTGTTACCACCAAGAGCGGTAAGAAAGGCGACAAGGTGCATGTGGATATCAAGGCTACCGCCGGTGCCAAGCAGGCGCTATACGGCAATTTCCGCATGATGAATGCAGCGGATCTGTATAACTTCCACAAGTCCCTCTTCTCCAAGACGGTTTTCAATGCTACGTATCCTAAACTGAATACGCTGCCGGATTATAACTGGCAGAACGAGTTCTTCAAGACCGGTATGGTTCAGAACTACAACGTGGCTGTTCACGGAGGTTCGGAGCACGTAGGTTATTATGTTTCGCTCGACTACTTCGGTGAGAAAGGAACCTTGCGTACCACCGGTATGCAGAAGGTCAGCGGTCACGCTTCGCTCAAAGCGGACATCACCAAATGGCTGGATATGAACGTGAAGATGGACTTCACCAAGTCGTCGGTTGACTATCCGTCCGGATGGACGATGCTCGGCGATGCGTTCTTCAAGATGCCGTGGGACTGCCCGTACGAATATGACGCAGCAGGCAATGTAACCAATAAGTACGTGCGCGTGGACAATGGTATCCGTCCGGATAACGGCGGCAAGTGGTGGAGCCAGGAGACCTGGAACTCGCTCCATGGTACCCAGTATAACTACACCCGCTCGGATAACTTCGATTTCGCAGGTGTCCTCCAACTCGGTGTTCACTTCACCGACTGGTTGCACTTCACCACCACCAATACTTTCGGCGGTAGCCACTGGCTCTCCTCCTCATTCGTTGACCCGCGTTCGTACGATACCTCGTATCCGAACGGCTATGTGGGCAAAGATGTAGGTATGAGCAAGTCCTTCGGTACGACCAACATCCTCAAGGGTGGTTATCAGTGGGATAAGCACAGCTTCAACGCCATGATTGGTCAGGAGTTCAGCTTCTGGTCTACCGAGTATGTAAGCGCTTCGGGTGTCGGCATGCCGAACGGAGTGGACGCACTGAATTCTTCTTCGCCGCTGGCGAACGGCGGTTACATCATGCCGGGTAAGGGATGGTCGGTATTCGTTCAGGCCAGCTACGACTATGGCAAACGCTATTTCATCACGGCAACCTACCGCGCAGAGGCAAGTTCGGTATTCGCACCGTATCAGCGTGTGGGCCACTTCCCCTCGGCAGCAGTCAGCTGGCTTATCTCGAACGAGGAGTTCATGAAGAACCAGGATGTTGTTTCGTTCTTGAAACTGCGTGCATCCTACGGTGTGACAGGTAACAGCAACATCCCGGCATACAAATACCTCTCGACCTATGCACTGACGGCTTTGTATCAGAATAACGTAGCCGGTTATCCGAGCCGCCGCGCGAACCCGTATCTGCACTGGGAGACCGCTAACATGGCTGCCCTCGGTGTCGACCTGACGTTCATCAAGCGCATCGATATGTCGTTCGACCTCTACCAGACGGACAACACCGGTCTGTTGCTCAACGTGCCGCTGGCTCCGTCCACCGGTTTCTATGAGGTAACGCAGAACATCGGTTCGGTTCGTAACCGCGGTATCGAATATCGCTTGGATGCGAATATTATCGATATGAAAAAATGGCGCTGGGACCTCGGCTTCAATATCGGTTTCAACCAGAACCGCGTGATGGAGTTGCCGAACCACGAGCCGATTCTCCAGCAGGCTTCGTCTGTCAACCAGCAGATTGCTGAAGGCCAGGATATCTACACATGGTACATGAAAGAGTGGGCTGGTGTTGACCCGGCTAACGGTGACCCGCTGTGGTACGTAGTGGATGCCAAGGGCAATTATGTATTGGATGCCGCCGGCAACAGGACAACCACCAATGACTACAACGCAACCCAAGCCCATGCGGTAGGTAAAGCGACACCGCTCTTCTCCGGTGGTTTGAATACGACGGTCAGCTGGAATGGTATTTTCGTGCACCTGAATACCAACTTTATGTACGGCAACCAGATTTACAACTACACCCGTCACTCGTCTGATGCCGACGGTGCATACCTGGGTTACAACCAGCTCTCGATAGAGAACTCCGCACTGGGTTGGAGCCGTTGGACGACTCCGGGCCAGGTGGCTACCCACCCGAAGGCACAGTTGAACGGTAACAAGAGCGCCAACCAGATTTCATCCCGTTATCTGGAGGACGGTTCGTACTTCCGTATCAAGAACCTGACCGTAGGTTATGATTTCCCGCTTGCGTTGATTAAGAAAGCGCACATGACCAAGTGCCGCATCTATTTCGCAGCAGACAACCTGTTCACAGCCACCAAGTTCTCGGGTATGGATCCGGAAATCACGCTGGAAACTTCCACCTATTCGCTCGCAGGTATGTACTCGGAGAACTATCCGGTAGGACGTACATTCCAAGGTGGTGTTGAGATTTCGTTCTAATCTGAAAGCTGATAACTGATTACTGAAAACTACAAAGTTATGAAAACAAAAGCATTATATTTAACCGCAGCACTCGGATTGATGCTCGGTTTCAGCAGTTGCAACTTGGATACCTTCCCTTCGGATGAGTTGAACAGCGACCTGTTGCTGCAAGATTCCAAAGGTGCGGAGTATATCATGGATGGTTGCTATGCGATTTTGAAGGACGAGGTGGAGTTCCTGGGTTATTCATCCGGTAACACCTACATCCGCCACTACACCCAGTTGGCAGAGTTCCCGGCAGACAATATCTGTCTGTCCGCCCACACCACCGACCCGCTCTATGAGGCTACCGCCTACATGATGAACGACGGTCTGAAGAATGTGGGTACACTTTGGATGGTGGCTTACAAAGCTATCTATATGTGTAATACCGTCATCGAGACCCTCGATGAAGCGAATGCGGACAACCATCAGTTGCTCGGCGAGGCATATTTCATGCGTGGCTTGATGCACCTGCATCTGGTTACCCTCTATGCGTTGCCTTATTCGTACGGTCGTGATAACTTAGGTGTACCTCTGCGTACCTCCACGTCCACGGAAATAACTAAGCGTGATCCGGTCGGCGACGTGTATGACCAGATTGTGAAAGACCTCAAGAAAGCATCTGACCTGATGGGCGCTTCCCGTGGCAATGCCGGCTATCCGAGCAAGGATGCGGCGCTGGGTGTACTCAGCCGTGTATACCTCTATATGGAGGATTACGACAACTGTATCAAGACCGTGAACGATATGCTCAACGGCGCTGACCCTGCTTCCAAACTGGAGCCTACGGCTACGTTCCCGAAATATTTCGCCAATGCGAAGACCTCGAAAGAGACCCTCTTCTGCGTAGCACACGAGATGTCGGACGACCGCGGTCAGTCTTCTATCGGCTCGATGTACCTCAAAGACGGTATCGGCTGGGGTGAGATCTATCCGTCTGACCCGCTGATGTACCTCTATGAGCGCTACCCGTCGGATGTACGCTACACCGGTTTCCTCGTTCCGCAGTTCTCCGGCGATGCTACCAAGAAAGTATATGTCACCATTCCTGCCAGCGACGAGGCTGAGGCACCGCATATCAAGTCGCGTTTCAACCTGATTGACGATGGCGCCGGTAACTATTCGTTCAAAGAGGGTTCCACCACCTATAATATTGAGAGCCGCAAGATCAACGGCGAGGGCAAGGCGGACGCTTCCGGCGAATATGTAGAGTATCACGTGAACTACAAAGGCGAGGATTGTCTCTGCCGTATCAACAAGGACGTGACCCTGCGTGTCGGCTATACCATCCCGATGATTTTCGTCAATAAGTTCAGCTATCAGGACGGCAACCCGATGCTCTCTTCGCCGGTGCTCTGCCGCTGGGCGGAGGTTATCCTCAACCGCGCGGAGGCATACGCCCGCAACGGTGATGCGACCAAGGCATTGGATGATGTCAATGTGATTCGTACCCGCGCCGGTATTCCGGCTGCCGGTTTGTTCTCTACTGCCAATATGCACGGCTATGACAATGCCATTAACGTAGTGATGGACGAGCGCCGTATGGAGCTGGCTTTCGAGGGATTCCGCATGCACGATGTATATCGTAATAAGCAAGATATGAACCGTAAGTATGCCGGTGCACACCCCTGGAAAATCCATAAATGGGATCAAGAGCAACATATCGTTTATCCGATTCCGAATAACGAGTGGACGGTAAGCGGTATTCCTCAGAATCCCGGATATTAATAAGAATAACCAATCAACATTATTTATTAACCAATTAAATCTTTAAACATTATGAAAGCAAATTGGAAATTAGCGCTTATGTGCGCAGCAATGGTTGCATTTATTGCTTGTAACAAGAATGGTACCAATCCTCCTGTAGGTCCTGGTGGCGGCGGCGAAGGCGGCGGCGGTGAAGATGAATTCGTATCCAAGATTGACGTTACCGACAACTCGGATGCAGATTGGAAGAATCTGCCTGCTGCTTATGTAGCTTCGTGCTCGTGCCCGGAAGAAGCTGCTATGGACGCATTGAAGGGCGTGGCTGTTTATGCTGACCAAGTGTACATCAACATTTTGGTTGAGTACGATCCTGAGCAGATTGTTGATGATTCATGGGTTCCGTTCCATGTTTACCTCAACACGGACAACAGCGATGAGACCGGTGGATATGGAGACCAGTTCCTGGATCCCAACGCAAACATCCTGTTGGAGACGGCTATTATTGCTGAAGGTGAGCCGAACAGCTACAATCCTGCTGTATTCAAATGGTGGGGTCCTGTTGGCTCCAACGGTTGGGCATGGACCGAGCACTGGGAGGAAGAAGGTTACTATCAGGATGGCGATGGCCTGAAATGGGGCGCTATCGTTGGTGAAGGCGAACTCCCGATTGGTGTAAGCCAGAAACTTTCTGGTAACAGATTTGAGATTCAGATTCTCCGTGAGTTGATTCCGGCTACATGGAATGAGACAGAGTTCGGTATCGGCTTCGATATCCAGCAGAAGTGGTCTTCTGTAGGTGTTCTGCCGATTGGTATACCGACTGACGAGAATCCTGCAGGTTGGGCTAAGAAAATGCAGGTTAAGATTGATCCTTCCAAGTAAATCCGGATTACATACTGGAAATGATCAGTAGCAACAACAATTAAGCTTAATCAATGTTGATTGAAGGTGCCGGTGTGGAAGCGCACCGCAACCACACCGGTACCGTTTATTTTTAAAACACCGCTTCTATGAGAAAATTGTTTCCCATAACTTTATGCCTTTTGCTGCTAGCAGCATGTAGCACACCCAATGAACCTGAACCCAAAGGTAAAACCGTTACGTTTATCGAAATTGAAGACCTCTTCCCGAATCCTGAGAGAGGCGTCTTTGCACAGGGGTATTATACCTCTGCAAATCTTTCTAACCATCTCCGTCCGGATGTGGTGAATGACCAGCGGAACGCGGATAACAAAATGACGCTCTATTTGAACTCCTATTATCTGACCGATTATATGGAGTCCGATATACCCCAAGAGTTCTTTGACCGCTTGGAAGCCAATATGAATGCACTGCGCGAAGGTGGCGCCAAAGCCGTGCTTCGCTTCTCCTATAAAAGCAGCATGGATGCCAAAGACAAACCATGGAATGCTACCCCTGAATGGGTGCACAAGCATATAGACCAGATTACCCCATACCTGCAGAAACATGCGGATGTGATTCTTTGCGTGCAATGCGGTTTCCTTGGTTCATGGGGAGAGTGGTACTATACCGACTCGGGCTATAAGATGAACCCCGCCAAAGACTCGGATTTTGAGATGCGTTGGGAGGTGCTGGAGCATCTGCTTCGCGCGCTGCCGGAGGACCGTCAGGTGGCACTCCGTATCCCGTCCTACAAGATGCGCTACCTCAAGATGCGGGGCGATTCTACTTCCTCGCCTTTGACCGCTGCCGAAGCGTACAAGAATACCAATAAAGCCCGTATCTGCGGACACAACGACTGCTTCGTGTCTTCGCAGAATGATGTAGGAACCTACTTCGGTGATAATGAACGTGAGTTCTGGGCAGAAGATACCAAATATACCTTCATGGGTGGCGAGACCTGTGAGAAATGCGCATCCTCCAATGGAGAATATGCCATCAAGCAGATGGAACGCTTCCATTGGACCTATATCAACAAGGATTATCGCGAATCAGTCACCGGCATGTGGCGCACGGATGGCACGATGAAAATCATGCTCCGCCGTCTCGGTTACCGTCTTGCGCTGGACAAAGCCATCCTGACGGAGAAACCGCAAGTCGGACAGAAATTCGAAGCATTCTTCAAACTGCACAACAGCGGTTTTGCAGCGCCGATCAACAAACGCGGCCTGGAGCTCATCCTCGTCAGCGCTGCTGACCAAAACAAGAAATATATCTATCCGCAGACCGAAGACCCGCGTTTCTGGCTGCCGGGTGAGCACTCGTTCACGCTCTCTTGCGTGCTCAAGGATGTGACGCCGGGTGAGTATAAACTCTATATGAACCTGCCGGACCCCTATGCCTCGCTGCATGACGACCCGCGTTACTCCATCCGCCTTGCCAATAAGGACGTCTGGGATGACAAAACCGGCTACAACTACATCGCCACTATCACAGTGGAATAGACCGCTTCAGTGAAAGAACAAGGCTTTATTGCTTTGAGTCCCGAAGGGACGGTCTTTCGACTTTTATCTATCGACTTAATAAAAAAACTTTATGAAAGATAAACTTTGGTTACTTTTTATCCTCATCACCGTCGTGACTTGGGGTGTGTGGGGAGCCTTCTCGGGCTACCAGATTCAGAACGGTATTCCAGACACGGTCGTGTATATCCTTTGGGCGCTGTCAATGATTCCGTGTGCCATCGTGGCCCTCATCATCAACAAAGGTAAGTTCCTCCATGACGGCAAGTCTGCCCTGCTGGGCTGCACCGTCGGTCTGCTTGGCGCAGGTGGACAGCTTGTCCTCTTCAAGGCCCTTACCATGGGACCGAGTTATATCATCTATCCCTTTATCTCGATGTCCCCGGTCATCGTCATCACCTTGGCGGCTATCTTCCTCAAGGAGAAAGCATCCAAATGGCAGATAGCTGGTATCGCCGTGGCGCTTGTCGCTATCCTGCTCCTCTCGCTGGAGACCGGCCAGGAAGGCAGTCCTGTCACCGGATGGGTGTGGATCGTGCTGGCGGTGCTGGTGCTCTTCGCTTGGGGTATCCAGGGCTTCTTCATGAAGTTTGCCAACAACTCCATGGACGCCGAGTCAATCTTTGTATGGATGGCTATATCCGGACTGGTACTCATTCCCGTGGCGTGGTATATGAATGGTGACGCAGCCGCTTTCTTCGCTGGCGAAGAAGTGATGAGCAAGAGCCTCGGTTGCTTCGGCATCCAGATCCTCAACTCAATCGGTGCCCTCACCCTCGTATATGCTTATCGCTATGGCAAGGCGGTTATCGTGTCGCCGATGGAAGGCCTCTCGCCGATGGTGACAGTGCTCCTGTCCCTCATCATCCTCAGCGTCATCCCCAATCCGCTCCAGATTGCGGGTATCTGCTGTGCGGCGTTCGCCATGTATGCTCTTTCGAAATAACATAGTATTAACCCTTAAAAATAGTATGAGTATGAAAAAACTTTTCCTTTTTGCAGCTGCAATGATGGCTGCTCTCGCAATCAATGCAAAAGAGTTGACAATTGATCTTTCGCAAGGTGTATCAACCGGTGGCGCAGTGCTGGCGTTGAATAACGGCGAGTTGACTGCATCCTATGATTTGGAGCCATGGGGCGCCGGTGGTGTATCCTTCGCACTGGACGATCTGGATGTAACCAACATTGCGTTTGATTACAAAGGTGATGCATCGGTGGAGTCGTGGGTATCGTTCCTCGTATATCTGGTTGATAGCGAAGAAGGCATGTGGTTCAGTTCTGCAGCCGACTTGAGTATCTCTTCTTGGAATGCTGAATGGGCAAGCCAAAGTTATATGCCTGGTGATGTGCTCTGGGGATCCAGCACGAAAACAGCTCCGGTGAAACCGTTCTCAAAACTGGTTTTCATTGCGAACCCTGAAAACGCTACCGCAGCTACATTCGCTATCCGCAATGTGAAACTGACCGTAGTTGAAAGTGGCACCGCTATCGACAATGTAGCTACCGATGCAAAGGCAGTCAAGGTCATCCGCGACGGTCAGGTTTATATCCTCCGCGATGGCAAGACCTACAACGCACTCGGCACGGAAATGAAATAAACCCCGCCTATGAAACGGTATCTTTTAGTCAGTCTGCTCTTCTGCGCTTTGGCCACCTGCGCCGCACCGCGCCTCGTCTATTACGGCGATACGCTGGAGTGGAACACCGAGTGGAAACGTACGCAATGCGGCACGCTGGATATCAACAAGAATATCATTGAGGTATCCGGTATCGCCTGCTCGCGTGTTACGCCGGGCTACATCTGGATGCAGAGTGACGAAACGGCCCGCTACATCATCGCCACGGACGAAAAAGGCGCTGAGCGGGCATGCAAGGTGAAGTTCGACAAGACCATCCGTTGGGACTGGGAAGATATGTCCGGCGGTGTCTATGAGGGCAAAGACTATCTCTTCATCGGAGCCTTTGGCGACAATGATGAGACGGACGGCGAATACTCCATCGTCTATTTGGAGGAACCGGCGATTGACCCGGTCAACACGCCCGAGATAACCGTCACCCCGCAGCGCATCAAGTATGTCTATCCGGACGGCAAGAAGCATAACAACGAGGCACTCATGTATGACAATGTGGATCAGATGATTTATATCATCACCAAGGTCTATTACAATGTGTGCCAGGTGTTCAGCATCCCCTTCCGCCTCGACTACGGCGATGAGGTGCAGACCCTTACCTACGTCTGCGACCTCGGTGTGCGTTCCGACCTTGGCGAGAGTAGCAAGAACCAGCCCTACAAAGGTTTCCACCTGGTGACCGGTGCGGACATCTCGCCCGACGGCAAGTATATCCTCATCAAGAACCACAACAACATCGTGGCATCCTACTCCTGGGTGCTGCTGTGGGAGCGTGGCGAAGGAGAGAGTGTAGGCGAGACCCTGACCCGCGAACGCCATCCTGCGCCCCTCAAATGCTATATCTATGAGTGGCAGGGCGAGGCAATATGCTGGCTGGATAACAACACCTTCTATACCACCAGCGATGCCGATGACGGCAATCCGCCGATCTTCAAATATACGAAGAAAGAGCAGGGGATAGAGAACGTCGCTTCCGACAAACAGCCCAAGACGCTGGTCCTCAAGAACGGTGCCCTCTACATCCGCACCCAAGACAAGCTTTACACCCTCGATGGTCGCAAAGCCCAATGATAAATGGTCAAATAAATGGTAAATGACCAAACGGTAAATCAAAAAAAATGACGTGAAATTTGCTCACGTCATTTTTTTTCTGTACCTTTGCAGCCGCTTTAGCAATTATGAATACGAAACCGTCATTTGAAATGCTGGCCAAGACCTTCAAGGGTCTGGAACAAGTGCTGGCGCAGGAGTTGATTGAGTTAGGAGCCGACGAGGTGCAGATGGAGCGCCGCGCCGTGCGGTTCAAAGGAGACAAAGCCTTGCTCTACAAGGCCAACCTCTGTCTGCGTACCGCCAGCCGTGTGCTCGTGCCCGTCAAAACAGAGCAGTTCAGGCCCAAAGGTGAGAAACGCAAACCCGAAGACTGGCTCTACGACCAGGTGAAAGCTATTCCCTGGAACCGCTACATGACCGCCGACAGCACCTTCGCCATCGACGCTACCGTCTATAGCGATTATCTGCGCAACAGCCGCTTCGTCACCTACCGCGTGAAAGATGCCATAGCCGACTACTGGATGGAGAAAGCCGACCGGCGCCCTAATGTGGATGTGGCTGACCCCGCTTTGCTCATCAACGTCCATGTGTCGCAGGACCGCCTCACCGTCTCCCTCGATAGCAGCGGAGAGAGCCTGCATAAGCGTGGCTACCGCGTGGCGAACACCGAAGCGCCTATCAACGAAGCCCTCGCCGCAGGCATGCTCCTCATGGCGGGATGGAAAGGACAGTCCGATTTCTACGACCCCATGTGTGGCTCCGGCACGCTACCCATTGAGGCGGCACTCATCGCCCGTAATATCGCACCGGGTGTCTTCCGTCAGCATTTCGCTTTTGAGCGCTGGCCCGATTTCGATGCCGAACTATGGAGTGACATCTACAACGACGACTCCGCCGAACGGGACTTCACCCATAAGATATATGGCTCCGATGCCTCCTTCTTTGCCATCCAGCAGGCCGCCAAGAACGTCAAGTCCGCCGGTGTCACCAAAGACATCGAACTCAAGCAAATCCGCTTGGAGGAATTGCAAATTATAAATCATAAATCTGAAATCATAAATCCTAAATCATCACCCTTGGTAATGCTCAATCCTCCCTACGGCGAGCGTCTGGCTTCCAACAAGGATATGGAGGACCTCTATGCCAAAATCGGCACCGCCCTCAAGCATCATTTCACCGGCGCCACGGCATGGATTATCTCGTCCAACGATGCGGCGATGAAATGTATCGGCCTCAAGCCCTCCAAGAAATACCGCCTCCTCAACGGCGAACTGGACTGCCAGTTCAACCGCTACGACCTCTTTGCCGGCAAACGCAATGAAAATTTGCTTGCAAATAATCGTGCCCTTTAGGGCTAAGAAATCTTAAATCATAAATTTGAAATTTGAAAATTTGTTTGCAAATAATCGTGCCCTTTATGGCTAAGAAATCATAAATCACAAATCATAAATCATAAATTTGAAATTTGAAATTTGAAATCACAAATGGCGCAGCCTATATTCATAGCGGATTATAATTATCCTCTTCCCGATGAGCGGATTGCCAAGTATCCCCTCGCGGAGCGTGACCACAGCAAGCTGCTGGTCTATCGCGACGGGCAGGTGAGCGAAGACCTGTTCTACAACGTCGGCGACCATATTGCTCCCGGGGCACTCCTTATATATAATAATACGCGTGTGATACAAGCCCGTCTGGAGTTCCATAAATCCACCGGCGCACGCATCGAAATCTTCTGCCTCGAGCCGCTGGAGCCCCATGACTACCAGCTCTCGCTCGGCAGTACCTCCGGCTGTACCTGGAAATGCATGGTCGGCAATGCCAAGAAATGGCATGACGAGCCTCTCAAATTTGAAATCATAAATCGGAAATCACCAGTCACCCTCTGTG
>Ga0310786_10006578_pt1 | contig 15393 bp, 1 predicted proteins | sample AusTroGonzalo_MG_FD_203881 | JGI IMG/M metagenome (GOLD analysis project Ga0310786, IMG submission 203881) | Bovine rumen microbial communities from tropical cattle in Woodstock, Queensland, Australia - Gonzalo_03 (v2) (version 2) | ecosystem: Host-associated > Mammals > Digestive system >... | reverse complement strand
CGGATTACCAGAACAGGCTGACACAACAGGAACAGCAGGACGTACAGAACGAGCACTGGGAGAGGGAATATGCTGCCGGACGTGAAGACGCTGCGCAGGCACAGTCCAACAAAGACCGGGAGTTTGAGGCGAACAGGCAGGATACGGCTTTCAATCAGCAGATGCAGACACAAACGTTTGAGGCTGGCCGGGAAGACGCTATCTGGAACCGGGAGAACACGGAACGCCAGCAGGAGCGTGAACAGGCGAACAAGGATCGTGAATATGCCGCCAGCAGGGAAGACGCTGCATTCAATCAGCAGATGCAGCAGCAACAGTTTTCCTATCAGCAGGAACGGGATCAGGTTTCTGATGACAGGTGGGCGCAGGAATATGAGGCAGGACGACAGGACGCGGCTTTCAATCAGAACCTTCAGACGCAGCAGCTTGCGATGCAGCAGAGTCAGTTTGAGCAGAATCTTGCGATGCAGCAGAGCCAGATGGACTATCAGAGAGAACGGGATACGATCTCTGATGCTTTCCGTCAGCAGGAATTCCAGGCCGGACGAGAGGATGCGGCAAACAATTACCAGCTGCAGCAGGATCAGCTTACCTTCCAGAAGGAACAGGCGGCACAGAACCAGTCGAACCTGGACCGCGAATACCTTAACAAGCTCGAACAGCAGAGAATTCAGCAGTCTAATCTGGACAGAGAGTATGAAAACACTCTGGCCCAGCAGGCACAGAATCAGGCAAACATCGACAGGCAATATGAAAACACTGTTGCCCAGCAACAACAGCAGCAGTCCAACCTGGATCGAGAGTATGAAAATACGCTGGCGCAGCAGCAGCAACAGCAGGCCAACCTGGATCGAGAATATCAGAACACACTGGATCAACAGGCACAGAACCAGGCGAACCTTGACAGGCAGTATCAGCACCAGGTCGAGCAGGATGCGCTTGCACAGCACAATACAGAAGTCAATCAGAATCTGGCACAGCAGCAGTATGAGCATCAGGTTGCACAGGATGCGCTGGCTGAACAGCATTATCAGCAGGAGCATCGGAACAATGGCAATAACAGGCCGACTAATCCTCCGCAGAATCCGGAGACTCCGGAGACTCCGACAGGTGGAAACCTCTGGAACGACATTCTGAACTTGATTGGACTTGGTAATCCTAACAATCCAGGTAACGGGAACAACAATAACAATCGATAAAAAACAGATAGTACTGGAGGGGTAGCCATGCCATTTGACCCTACTTACGCAGAAGAACTTCGCAGACAAAAAGAGGAAGAGGAACGTCGGCGCCGCGAGGCTGAAGCCCAGAGGCAGGAGCAGTTGAGAATCCGCCAGCAGGAAGAAGAGGCCCGCAGGCAGCAAGAACAACGCCAGCGCGAAGCAGAAGATCAGAGAGCGCGGGAAGAAGCCGAACGTGCTGCCGCTGAGCAGAGCAGACAAGCTGAAGAGCGGCAGGCTGCTGCCCAGAAAGCAGAAGAAGAGCGCCGTCAGCAGCTCGAAAAGCAGCGTCTGGATATGCTCCACGAAAAGGAAATGAAATACCTCGAGTACAAGAGCAGGACGCAGCAGGAACAGCGGTACAATCGGGAACGCTCTGAATGGGAACAGTATCAGCAGAATCTTGCAAACGTGAAGGATACAATTCAGGTGAATCCAACCGAGCGCGGACTCTATGCACTGGCACTGGATTTGTACAGACAGGACGAGGAAAAAGGAAGGACAGCACTCGGAATGATCTCCCAGCTGCAGGCGGATCCAACCTCTCCCCTGTACAATCCGTATGCGCAGCCAAGCAATCAGGCTGTCGGACGTCTGCAGGCACTCGGTATTGACTGCAGCAATATTGATAACGAGTGGATTGAGAAAAACAGTTATCTGATGCAGTACTGGACCTACAACGAAGGTACCAATACTCCGAAGAAACCTGGTAAGAAAGCTACCAAGGAAGAACAGCAGGCATACGAGTATTATCAGATTCTGCTGGCCCAGAACAATACAAACAAAGCGCTGGAAGAGCAGGCGGCTCTGAAGCATGAGCTTGAATACTGGGCGAACGCAAAAGACAGGAACTATTCAGATGAAGAAATCCTGGACAAGATTGACTGGAGCAAATACAGCACCCTGAGCAGCATGAGGGGCCAGATGGCAACGAGAAAAGGTACCCCCATGGAGCTGAATACTGCCGTTAACGGTTGGAGTGACGACTGGGCATATGGTGTGCTGTGGGCAGCCAGGAATAACGGTGGCACCGGCAACAATATCGGCGATATGGTTGCCAGTGTCATCGGAAAAGGAAACCAGTGGAAGCAAAACGACGAGATTTCCCAGAAACTTAATCCTGGAAACAAAGAAACATACAGCCCCTATTCTGTCGGCAGCACGATGGAAAAAGAGAGGCTGTATTTTGGCGTGGATTCATTTAATCAGAAATGGATCGATGACAACTGGGAAAAGTACATGGGCGGCGATGATGAGACTGCCAAAGAGATGTTTATAAACGTCATCGAAGCAAACAAGTATACTGATACGCTTGACGAACAGCTCGGCAAGATGAACAGCAGAGTCGACTATCTGCTGACCAGGTTTAAGAATCCGGAGAAGATCCTTAACCTTCTGAAAAACGATGATACATACAGCGCTCTGTTTGAACTGGATGATTCCCTTGACTATGGGGATACACGGCTGAAGAATACCACCAGGGCTGTAGACTATCGCTGGAAGGATATTGAGGACAAAGTCCGCCAGAAGTGCTACCAGAATAATGCAAGATCGCTTGTCGAGACGGTTGTCAGCGGGATTACTGCTGTTACGGATCAGACGAGGGCTGCGCTTCAGATGATCCAGCAGGGAGCGCAGGACTTCTTTGGCGCTCCTGCCATGAACAATGAGCAGACGCAGGAAAAAGACCAGGAAGAAGATCAAGGCAAAGGACAACAGCCAGATCAGAACGCTGATACTGTTCAGCCTAAAGAAGAACAGACACCAGTTCCGACGGAACAGCCTGAACCGACGACTGGTTCTGAACCTGTCAGCAATACTCCAGGTCCAAAAAGAAAACAACAAAAAGGTACAAATCATCCTGCTCCGGAATCTTCGGAGCCTATTCCTGCATCTACTCCAGCGCCAACTGCCACACCCACACCCATTCTGACAGCTGTAATGACGGAAAACGAACGGGAACAGGAAGAGTATGGCAGGAATGCCATGGAGGATCTGACGACTACCATCGAAGAGAAGGGAACCGATGCGGAAAAGGCCGCGCTGACATCCGGCAAGACTACATGGTTTGACCGTGCTGTGGAGATCGTACAGAATGCACAGGGAAACTTCCTGCGGAGCAACAGGGAACAGGCTACACAGGGAATTGTGAATAACTACTTCGGACAGAGCAGTGTGATTCGTGAATATGAGAGTCTGCAGCAACGGCTTCAGAATATGCAGCAGGAACTGGAGGCAATCAACCAGGAACGTCAGGGACTTCAGGACAGGAAATCAACAACTGAATCCATTGGAAATCTCACAAGGGAACAGTATGAATCCTTGTCCACATATTTCAATATGCCTGAAGGTCAAGACTATGACTGGGATTGGGCGCGGCAAACCTTGTCTGAAGACCCGAACAACGAAGATGCACTGAAAGAACTTTACTACAGAGTCACAGGGACTTCTATTACTGATGCAGGAGGATATGAGGATCAAGTTTCTGCGCTGGAAAAAGCAAAGCTGTGGTACAAATACATGGCACAGCCTCAAATGTCTCCAATTGATCAGATCGTCGAAGAGGCGAACTGGTCCGCTGAAGAAGAAAGCGAACCGGAAGATGATCTGGAAATCGAACAGAACGGAATGATTCTTCATCTGCATCTGAATGATCAGGGCCAGTATGAATATATGGGTGCCTACGATCAGGAAAGCGGCGCTTTCTATAATACTGATCTGAAGTCAGATGTAGAGGAACGGATGGGATATAAACCCATGGAGTTCCTGACAGATGACGAAGAATTCCGCCTTGGCCTTTTGGAACAGAGATCAAGCGAACTTGAACAGCAGATCGAAGACGGAAAAGATAACCTCGGTGTCATGGAAGGAGATTACAGGGCTGCCAGCATACAGCAGAACATGCAGAAAATGCGCTATATGGTTTCCACGATTCTGGACAGGGCTTCCGGTGGCGATGCGGACGCATCTCTGCTGAATGCAATGGATAACATCTTTGCTGTGTCTCAGGACTATGTTCCGACGAACTTCACGCCATATTCCGCTTATGAGATCGGCGTTTCCAGCGGCGAATATTCTTTGGATGATGCTTATACGCATGCTGAAAATGATTGCTTTGCGTACAACAATGCCGCGAAAGAACTTGAAAGCCAACTGGCCATGATGGATCAGTACGGCGTACAGATGAGCGACAAAGAGCGCAATAACGTGCAGCGGTATATTGACTCTCTGAAACGTGATGCAAAGAGTGCCATGTACTTTATGCTCGGCCAGGAAGAAGACTTTGACAGTGTTGTGGAAAGCACCAGGGAAAAGGCCGAGAACGGTGAACTTGGCGAAAAGGCCAAAATGATCGCCACAAAATCCACAAGTCTCGACTTATGGCGCGGAATGTTCGATGTTACGTATAAAGACGAACTCGTCAAAATGGACGAAACGCTGAAGAACATGTCTGACGATGAGCAGAACCGTTTCCTGTATCTGCTCGGTAAAGACGGCGAGCAAGCCGCGATGGATTACTTCAATGTGTTGACAGATCCTGACTACGGTGTGATCACGGTAAGAAGCAGTGAAAACCGTGTGAAAGAGCTACAGGAATTTGCCAGCCAGAACGGATGGACTGCTTTGACGGCAACAGGGCTGTCACTCCTATCTAATGTGATGGGTGCTGCTCCTGCATTATTCTATGAATTAGGGCAAAAACTGACAGGCGGAGAAGTAAGCTACCATAATAGAGCATTCATGTACCAGGATACCACAAGTGCCCTGAGAGGTGGCGCGAAGGAATGGATTAATGAGGTTACAGGCAATAATCCTTTCTTTGACATGCTGTATGAAGCCGCCACAAGTTCTGCCGACAGCATGATCAATGCTGCTCTTACCAATTCTGCATTTGATGCTGTTGGAAAGGTACTTGGCGGCACAAAACTTGCCCAGTTGTTCGGAAAGATCGGCGCGGCGGTCGAACAGGGCGCTGAAAACGGTGGAATTGTCGCTAAAGCAGGGAAATTCATCATTAAGGTCGGCGGCGATATGACGCATGCTGCCAGCATGGGACTAAACGCGGCCAGCGCGGCTTACAGGAAGGCCGTTCTGAATGCCGATCCGGACAAAGCTGCCGCCATGTTTACAGCTACATTCTTTGCTGAAACCGCGTCTGAAGGCGTTACGTTCAGTAATCTGCATGATGCTTTCGTTGCAGGCAGCAGCGAAGCAAAAAACTTCGTGATAGAATTCTTCAAAAATGCAGGTGAAGAATTCCTGGGTGAAGCTGCGAACGAATATATTGAGCAAAACGCAGATCGTCTGATCATGGGCAGCCTGTCTGAGTATGATCAGACAGTCCAGTATTACCTGGATCAGCAGTATCCCGAATCCGTGGCCAAGAAACTTGCAGAAAAGGCAATGTGGAAGAGCGTCCTGATGAGCGGCGCTGTCGGTGCGCTCAGTTCCGGTATAGGATCTGCTACCAGCTATGTTGCAGGTAAGGTAAGCAATCGGAACGAGAGGAATGCTGCAGTAAACAATCAGCAAACCGCAATGCCCGCAGCAGAGGAAACACAGAGCCAGGAACGTCGTGTCAAGGATCTGCCAGTAAACAACCAGAACCAGCAGCAGACTCCCACAGCGGAAGAATCCGCTCCGGAACGCAGGGCGAAAGATATTCCTGTCAACAATCAGAACCAGCAGACTCCTGCGGAAGAGACGCCTGTTTCCGAGCGGAGAGCAAAAGACATACCGGTCAACAATCAGAATCAGACGACCACCACACAGGAAACCACACCGACACAGGAAAGACCTGCACGGGATATTCCGGTCAACAATCAGCGTGAAAGCACTCAGGAACAGATCCCGACACAGCAGGAACTGAACCAGCTCGGTAAAGATATGCAGACGCTGACAGGTGCTGACGGTGCTCAGCCTGAAAGCACTGCTGTTTCCATCACTTCTGTGCTGAACACCGGGAACCAGGCTGCTGATAAGGCGGCAGGTCAGACGATTGTCAGCGTGATGGCCAACGGAGATACCAGTCTGGCCGCAGAAGCGATTCAGCAGATGCTGATGACGAACTGGGGTACACAGCCGACGACCAAGATGGCGATCCAACAGGCTTCCCTGACAAACGGTGCAGGCCATCAGGCGCTGCAGAATATCTTTAACCGTGTACAGAACGGACAGCAGATCACTGCCGAACACGTAGACGCTGTTGTTGCCGGACTGATCCAGGACCGCCGGAGCGATCCGGAAGGATTCGACCGGAGCCTGCAGAACGCTGTGACTGAGAACAGGACGGCGAATGCTGCGCTACAGATCGCTTCTACAGATGAATACAGGAAGAACATCCTGACGGCTGAAACCGCTCTGGATGATGCCAGGACACAGCTTGCAAACGCACAGCAGGCATCTGAAGAGGCTAACAATCATGTGGATGCTATCGCTGAGAACCTGAGAGCGGCGGAACAGGAATATGATCCTTCAAACGAAGAAACTGCAGCGCCTCTGGAACAGATCACGAACAAGCTCCTCGGTGCAAAAACTGCCGCTGAACAGCAGGAAGCCGCTGTGGAGAAGCAGCAGCAGAACGTGGAAGCCAAGGCTAAAGCACTGTCCGATATCCAGGACGATGTGATGTTCAAAGCCAGACAGGAAGCGAATGCTGTAATCGAAGAACAGAACAGGCAAGCGGAAGAGCGGAAAGCCCGGGAAGCTGAACTGGCTGCTGAACAGGAAAAACAAAGACAGATCGAGGAAAAACAGGCTGAAGAGCGGAGACTTGAACAGGAAGAGATCGATAATGCTGACAATGCTGATTTCGATGCTTATGTCGAACAACTGAAAAAAGACGGATGGACTCCGGAAACAGCCGAAGAAGTACAGCGTGTTCGTGACATGTGGAACGAATTACGGGCGGAATCGCAGGCTGCTGAAATGGGGCAAACGCAGAATGCTTTGCCTGGCAGCGAACAGATGCAGAATCCTGCGGTTGAAGGCGAACAGACTCAGACAGTCACGCCGGAAGGTGAACAGATCCAGGCAGAAACTCCTGAAGCTGAGCAAGGGCCAAAGCTGACAAGGAAACAGGAAAGGTATCAGAAAACACTCAACAACATAGGCAAAAAGTTTGGCGTTAATATCAAAACCGTCAAATCTATAGAAAATGGAGCAAACGGCCGATATGATCCCAAAACAAATACTATCCTTCTGAACGAGAACCTTTCTATTAATGATGCCATGAACTTTGTCCTTGGACATGAACTGACACATATTGCAGAGAAGTCCGGGACATACGGCGATATGGCGAATGCGCTGCTCAGATCCAAGTACGGAAAAGACGCTGACTATGCCAAAGCAATCGAGAACCTGAAGAAGAACAAAGGGACTCCCACCAATGCGCTTGAAGCTGATATTCTGAAATATAAACAGCTCTATGACCAGACGCTTCACCAGACGCACAGCTATGAGGAAGCTGCTCAGGAACTGATTGCAGACCGGACAGGTGCTCTTATTGATCCGCAGGACACATCGTACCGCCAGCGCAAGGAAATCATCAACTACCTTGCGCAGGAAGAACCTTCTGTGGCCCGCAGGATCCTTGACTCAATCAAGCAGTTCATTCGGAAGGCTGTAGGCATTAACGGCGACTGGCTGAAAAATGCCAAGGCTACTGTTGATATGCTGGAGACGGCACTGAATGAGGTGCAGAATCAGCCTTTACAACAGGAAGGCGAAATAAAGCATTCTTTAATGGAATTCCCGGACGGGAAACGGTTTGTCGATCTCGACATAATGCAGGACGAGTTTGATAACCTCTCTCCAGATGAGATGCGTAAAAAAGCGAGAAGTATTATTAGGGAATACTTCATGGGTAATGTTGTCGGCATCGATAACAAAGCATTTGTAAATGGTCAGACTGCAAATGAATTTGCATATCCGTCTAAATTCATTTCTGATGATGAAGCAAAAGTAAAAATGAGGGCATCAACAGAGCTTGATAACCTGATTGATGCCGGAGAGTATGATCGTCATGAAGAAGACGGTCGTGATGGGCATTTCCATGACAATGTAGTTGATGGATTTGATTATTATAAAACTATTTTCAAGATCGGAAATGAATATTTTGAAGGTGAAGTGAATATTGCCAATCTGAATAAAGGCAAAAAATTCCACGATGTAACAAAAATAAGAAACATCACGCAGGACATCATGAGCTCATACGGACAAAATCCGAAGTCTCAATTCCTGCGGAATGTTTCCATGGAAAATGTAGCACAGGACAAGCGGATTGTCAAGCCAGCCGCAGTTGACAGTGACGGGACGGAACTGACCGGAGAGTTTGAGGACGGCACCCAGGTCAAGTATTCCCTGAATTCCTGGACGGAAGAAGAACAGAAACGGGTACGGAATGACCTGCTGAAAAAGGGATTTTCCAGTCAGGAAGCGGACAAGTGGATCAAAGACACGAACAGTCTGGCCGCCATGATCGCGGAAGACCGGACAAGGCTGGACTTTGAAGCCAGCGACAACCAGGTATTCCTGAAGCCGAACAATGACTATCACTTTACCCTGGACGCTTCCACACTTTGCGCGAAGCGCCTGCTTTACCAAGGAACGTTCGACTATGTACAGCATGCACTTCCTGACGAAGTATTTACCCCTGAGGATCTGATCGATCTTGTCAATATCATGAATGAGATGGGGTATGAAACGCCCTGCGGCATCTGCTATGTTGAAAGCCGCAGACGCTGGCTGGATACTTATGCGCAGAAGTTTCTTGATACCCTTCCTGAAGAAGGAAGACCGTCTATTGATGATCTTACCACCAGTGATGGTCTGGAAAAACTCAGGCACAGCGATCCAGATATGTACAAAGCATTCGTGGACGCAATGAACAAGAAAGGCACTGCGAATCCCAAGGTTGTACAACTCCGAACAGAATACCGTGGTGACATCGGCAAACTGACGAAAAAGGATATCCAGAATGTTAAAGATATCGGCGGCCTCCGAATTCAGAGCTTCAGCGACTTTGAAACTCCTCATTTGCTTGATATGGTACAGGCTGTGCTTGACATGTCTTCTGCCGGACTGACTTCACAGGCATACACCAAGGTTCCGAATTTTGCGTGGGCGTTTGGTGATACGGGTATTAAGATCAATCTGTCTCTGATCGGCAAAGGAACAGGACTGGATGAAAACGGTAATCTTGTGTTCGACAACAGAGAAGGAATCGACTTCGACGAGGCGATGAAACTCCGCGAACGGTATAACAAGAATGTCGGAACCATCCTTGTCGGTATCAACGATGAGCATATTATCGCTGCCATGGGCGATCCGAGGATCGACTTCATCATTCCATTCCATAAGAGCGGTTGGAGTGCCGAAGAGCTTCGGAAGATGCCCACCCTGAACAACTACAACGATTACACAAGCACTCAGAACGAGATGCTGATCGTCGGAGACAAAAAACACAAGGTTAAAGAAATCAAAGACCTTGGCACGAAGGCATTTAATAACTGGATTGTCAAAGAAGGTGATGACCATCCCGGCTATCAGGTAATCGAACAGGCAAACGGTAAATACACGATTACTTATGATGTCGGATATGAAACGGAATCCTTCAAGAAACATGCCGACAGGACAAAAGAAAAGTTCTCTAACTTTGAGCCAGTAGGTGCAAATGCATACTGGGAATTTGATAAGTCAGGCGAATGGAATGCCAGGAAATACCTGCAAATGTGTGCTGATGCTGGCAGAATCCCGAAGTTCAGCCAGTTCCTTGTAGACAACGGCGACGGTACATTCAGTCTCCCCGAAGGAAATGATAAGCGCAGCACTGCCATCCGTGAAGGCTACTGGAAGACCCTGATCGATTTCAAAATGTATGAGAACGATGGCTACGGCAGAACGACGGAAGATGGCACAAAGACTGATGTCAGAGGATCTGAACAGACAGAGGTCACTCCTAACATCAACATGGCTGAAGCATATCGTATCATGAACGAGTACCAGCTTGGCCGCCAGATGCCGAATAAGAAAAATGGAGCCAAGGGCGCATTCATCCCGATGAACAGCAACAATGATGTGCCTGTTGCCATACCTGCGGCAGAAAGATACATTGATCTGATCAGAAGGAAACGTGAAGGTAACAAACCAACGAACCCGAATGATACCCTTAAAGCATCACCGAGCATTGATGTCGGCAGTTTGGGAGAGAGCTGGTTTGGTAAAGGACCCGATGAGGGACCGAACATGAATGCAGCAACTGCATTCGGCGCCACTCAGGCTCCTGCTGTTATTGGCAATGAAGGAAACGAATACGTCGAACCTTCAGCAGAGCAGAACAGGATGGCAATTGACGCGGAAACCGGAGATACTGTACGGTATTCGCTGCCTGAAGACAATGAATATCTGAGCAGAGTCAACAATGGTGAAGCTGACGAAGCAGGGCTTGAATATGATACTGAAGTGAGCAATGGTCCGGAAACTCAGTACGGAAGCCGAACAAAGTTCTCTCTGAGAGTGACAGATCCAGAAGAGCTTGACTTCCTGAATAATCAGGAAACGATCAAAACATACAAAACCATGCAAATGGTTGATGGGAAACTGTATCCTCCAATGGCAGCCGTCGTTGCTGGAAATATGGAAGACTACAGCGTTATCGGACAATGGGAAAAAGCCACAGAACATCCCGAACTGATTAAGAACGGGAATATGTTCACATTAAACAAAGGAAGAGGCCAGGGTTCCCTTGCCGCAAGATATAATCCTTATATGCATTCCAGCAACCTGATGATTAATGATCAATTTGCTGGTGCATACAACAGGCCTGATCTCGTTACTGTTGAGTGTGAAGTCCCCGTCAGCGAATCCAACGGTGCATACCATGCGGAATACGCAAAAGACAGTACTGGTTGGCACAGCTGGCATACAGGACCTGTTGCAGGACAGCTCAGAAATACAAACGGAACAGAACGTCAAGTATTTCTCAGCAGATGGATCAAGCCTGTCAGGATCGTTCCTGAAAGTGAAGTGGCAGACCACTATGCTGAATTACTGAAGGGAACAGATATACAGGTCCCAGACAACGTTGTCCCTCCTGCTCTGCTTGAAGAACTGAAGAAGAAAGGCGTACCGATTTCACAATCAGGCAAAGTTTCTGATTCTGCCAGGTACAGCCTGCCTTCTGTAAAGCCTTCAGATGCTCCGTATCTGAGCGCCGTAAACCATGGGGACATGGAAGAAGCGCAGAGAATGGTGGACAAAAAGGCCGAGGAAGCCGGGTATGTCAAAGCAGGCTACCACGGAACGCTGAACGGCGGCTTTACAATCTTCGACAAAGCCAAGGCCGGGATCGGCGGAAACAGTGGCGCTGGGTTCTATTTCAGCAGCAATCCTTCTGACAGCGATGCGAATTACAGCGATGTAGAAGGCGCAGACAACTGGTTCAAGGCGAACCATCTTGCTGACAGGATTCTGGAAGAATTCCAGAACAGTGATGAAGAGGACTTTGAATATGAAGGATATCAAATCACTGAAGGGATGCCATATGAAGAAGTCGTAGATATCGCTAAAAAAATCCTGACGAAGAACCCGCAGACATACAATGTATATCTTGATCCGGGCAAGGCGTATATCCGTGACTTCAACAACAGCACAAACCTGATTGAAGACGCCATCAACAACTTCGATGAGAGCCTTTATAGTCCGGATGACTATGACAGCGAAGACGATTATTACGAGGATCTCTCCAACAGAAGGGCAGAAGAGATTTGGCAATCCATAAGCGATGCGGTATATCAGGCATATTCTGATATTGCGGATAATTACGAAATTTATGGAGTGTTTGATGCGGAAAAAATAATCGGAAAACTTGCAGAAATAGCAATGGATTATGAAAATCTCACCTGGAATGACCTTATCAAAATACTCAGCGAGGAATACATAGACATTGGAACATATGACATGGACGAACCAACTGACGGTAGTCATGAAATTGCCAGGGCTATTGTCGAAGCATTTGGGTTCGACAGCATCGAAGACCGGGAAGTCAGCAAGAAGTTTAATCAGCTTAAAAACATGGGCAATTCCGGTGATACGGTGCATTATATCATGTTCAATCCGAACCAGATTAAACTGGCTGATCCTGTCACCTATGACAATGAAGGGAACGTAATTCCTCTGAGCGAACGGTTCAATGATCAGAATTCTGACATTCGGTACAGCCTGCCGTCAGATGACATTCTCAAGCGCCATATGCAGCAGTATCTTGCGAACGGTGGTTCTCTGGCACAACAGACGAACCTCCCAGGAAGAGCTGTACCTGAAAGCAGCAACCTCCCCGGCACTCCCGGTATGGGACCGCAGAGGCAGTTTGGCCATCAGACAGCCCAGAACAGCGATGCACTGCATCAGGAAGTAAAAGACTACCTGTACAACCACAGCAGCTATACACCGGACAGCAACCAGGCACAGATCGACAGATCCATTGACTGGGTGCGCAGTCAGGCAAATGAGAATGATCCTGACGGATACCGCAGCGCTGTGGAACAGGTGACAAGCGGCACGTTCGATTATCGAAGCGCGGACGGGCAGGCCCGGATGCTGACGGTAATGGGCATGGCGGTGCTGAGAGGCGACACGGCCACAGAACTGCAGATCGCAGATGCTTACAACAAACAGGGTACTGACCTTGGCCGCCAGCTGCAGGCCCGTAAGCTCTTCCGGCTGATGACGCCTATCGGACGGCGGTCTGTACTGCAGCAGCAGGTTTCACAGATCAATGAAAACTATGGTAGGATGGGTAGTAACAACCGCGTTGCCCTGTCCGAAGGAACTCTGAAAGCGGCTGAAAACGCACAGACAGAGGAAGAATTCCACAATGTTCAGAAGGCTGCCGCGAAGGAACTGGCAGCGCAGATGCCTGCCAACTGGAAGGAAAAGCTGACCGGCTGGCGGATGCTGTCTATGCTTGGTAACCCGAGAACGCATATCCGGAACTTTGTCGGTAATGCGCTATTCGTTCCGGCGGTCAGCATCAAAAACAAGGCCGGTGCTCTGATGGAAGCTGCTACAAGGCAGGAGCACAGGACCAAGACGCTGGCTCCATTCCTTTCCAAAGATATCAAAGAGTTTGCCAGACAGGACGCCAAAGCCATGAAGGATGTGCTGACCGGAGACGCAAAGTACAATGAGGACAATGCGGTTGATCGCGAACGGAAAGCCTTCAACGGGATCCTGCAGAGCATTATCGACTTCAACAGTGATAAGCTGGAGAAGGAAGACTGGTTCTTCCTGAAGGGACACTACAGGAGGGCACTCGGCGGATGGATGCAGGCAAACGGCTATACAGTCGAACAGATGCAGAACAATCCGAGCCTGCTGCAAACCGGCAGAGTATATGCTATTCAGGAAGCCCAGAAGGCGACCTACCGCGATTTCAACGGCCTTGCGCAGCGACTGAATCAGATGTCAAGGAACCCGCAGACAACCGGCCAGAAAGTGCTGGCATTCGGTGTTGACGCCGTGCTTCCGTTCAAGAAGACACCGGCAAACATCATGAAGCGCGGCCTTGAGTACAGCCCTGTCGGGATCGCCAGGAGTCTGACAACGGACCTGTTCCATCTGAAGCAGTACAACGACTATCAGAACGGAAAGCTGAAAGTCCTGCCTGACAAAGCAATTACCCCGAACCAGTTTATTGATCATCTGTGTTCCGGACTGACAGGCACAGCCATTATGGCGGTCGGCGCTTTGCTCGGCCATGCCGGAATCATATCCTGCGGCCTGGGAGATGACGATGACCGGATCGAAAAGGAAAAAGGCAACCAGGAATATTCCTTCAAGTTCAGCATTCTCGGCCAGGACTATACATTTACAATTGACTGGGCCGCTCCGATGAGTATGCCGTTCTTTGTAGGCGCTGCCGTACAGGAACAGCTGGCTAATCAGGAAGGCTTCGACATCGAGGAACTGGTGAACGCATTCGGTAATATCTCTGAGCCGGTGTTCAACCTGTCCATGCTGGACGGTGTGAACAGCCTGCTGAAGATCACCCAGAATAGCGATGACGCCAACACCACGCTGACACAGATCGGGGCTAAGGTGGCATCGAACTATGTGACCAGCTATTGGCCTTCCCTGTTTGGAGCCATTGCACGGACCATAGACGATACCAGGCGGAAGTCCTATGTGGAAAGCGGGAAGGGGACCGGTGTTCTCGGAACATTCCGGTATGCATGGGAACAGACAGAGAATAAGATTCCCGGACTCAGCCAGACGAACATTCCGATACGCGATGTATTCGGCAATCCGGACACGAGCAGCCCCGCTGAACGGGTCCTGGAGAACTTCATCCTTCCTGGGTATGTAAATCAGTACAATACGGATCCTGTTCTGAACGAGATCGGCAAGGTGTACGACGATACAGGGGATGCCTCACTGGTACCGAAAGATCCGAGCAAGTCCTTCTCCTATAAGAATCAGAAGTATGTTCTGACTGCAGAAGAGTGGGATGCCTACAAGAAGGAACGCGGCCAGACGGCCTACAACATGCTGAAAGAGCTGATGCAGACTGATGAATATCAGAACGCTGATTCTGATCTGAAGGCATCCATGATCGGTAAGGTATGGGATTATGCCGACAAGGTAGGAAAGAAGGCTGCGGTTCCCAGCTACGAAGTCACCAATATGACCGTAGAGAACATTGCGAACACTGCTGTGTCCGATGACTACAACAGCATTATGCTGAAAGCGCTGGACAGCGGGGATACGGAAGCATATGATGTTGCTGTAGAAGCTCTCCATCAGCACGGAGTAGAGGACAAGCAAATCAAGGAAAAGATTGCTAATATTTACCGTGACCAGTACAAAGAAGCATACCTGAAAGACGATGTGGTCCGCATGGCTGAACTTGAGGAACTTCTTGACAGCACAGGATTCAGTTTCGACTACGACAACTGGAAGAAACAGGCTGACAGGTAAAAAATCTATCAACTCACAACAACGCCCCGGGGAAACCCGGGGCTATTGGTATCATATGCAAAACGATATGCAGATCAAAAATCAAAGTGCTGCAACAGTTGATAATACTACGTATTCAGTTCTTCTGATTTGTAGCATGGGGTTCAAGAGGCCGAGAGTTCAAATCTCTCCACCCAGACGTTTAAAACCCTCGGAA
>Ga0310786_10006577_pt1 | contig 15394 bp, 7 predicted proteins | sample AusTroGonzalo_MG_FD_203881 | JGI IMG/M metagenome (GOLD analysis project Ga0310786, IMG submission 203881) | Bovine rumen microbial communities from tropical cattle in Woodstock, Queensland, Australia - Gonzalo_03 (v2) (version 2) | ecosystem: Host-associated > Mammals > Digestive system >... | reverse complement strand
ACGCCACCAACGGCAAACTGGCCAGCAACGGCGACAACGTGCAGTTCAACAAAGGAACCATCCTCCGCGTGCCCGTTATCTCTTCTAACGACATCGTGACTGTGATAGCCCATCCCTACAACTTCACAGAGATCAAGATCGGTGGTAACATCTACAACTCCGAGTACACAGAATATAAGGCCTGTGCGGAGGATGCCGCCAACGGCTACGTGGAAGTGGAGGCAACGACCAACATCTACCTCTATGGCATCTCCGTACAACAGAAAGCCCCGAAGGGACTGGCTACGCTCGACAAGGAGCCTGCCACCGCTACCTTCGCCTTCAATGCAGGCACAGAAGGCCAGAAGGCCGACTTTGGCGAGGCTGCCGACTATTTCATCACCAGCAAGGTGACCTATGGCGGCAACCTGTTCATCAAGGGCCTCGGCTCCATTGGTGGCGGGCAGACACAGTTTGAGCCGCTGAAGCAGCAGAACGAGGGTGAGAGCGGCACAGCTGCCGACGAGAGCAATGCCATCCGCTTCCTTATCCAGCCGAACTTCGGCCTGTCATTCACACCGACGAAGGTATCGCTGAAGACCACCCGCTATGGCACAGACAATGGTCTGCTCGACTTCTCATGGCAGAATCCCGACAAGAGCACCGTCTCATTGGCCGTAGGCGTGAAGCCCAAGCGCAATAACGAGACGAACCCTGTTACGGAGCTGTCATACGACATCGTGGGTGCCACCCCAGGCGAAGGCACCTGTGGTCTGGTCATCAACCTCTATCACCTGCAGGGAGCCAAGCAGATCGGCTTCTCCGACATCGTGATTGAAGGAACCCTGAGCGGCACTGAGAAGGAAGTGCCCATCCTCGCCACCCTGACCATCAATGGTACGGAATACACCGCCGAGAAGATCTTCGACGATGCCTACGAGGCAGAGATGGAACTGACCAAGAAGGTTGAAATGGTCGGCGAGACCAACCCGATATCAGCTACCGCCAAGAAGGGTGAGATCGGCATCATCGGCTACGTGGGCGACGAGACACATTGTACCGTCACCATCCCGATGACCTATGGCGAGACCTCACTGGAATATGTGCTGAACCTCGTGCAGAAGCCCGACTTCAAGCTGACCTACATCGATACCGACAAGAAGACTGTACTCGGTGAGTTCACCCGTGAGAAGGACGAGGCCATCGGTGCTTTCGACATCGACTATGCTACTGCCACTGCCGAGGAAGGCATGAAGGTACGCGGCTGGTTCCTGAAGACTGCCGGCGGCGAGAAATATACCTCTGAGACCATCGTTACCAACGATATCAACCTCTATGCCGTGGCAACTGAGATTGAGGAATGCAGCACACATAAGAAGTACTTCTTCGACCTCACCAACAAGCTGTTCGATCCTGCCGACCACGAGGCATTCAATCCCACTGGTGGCTACTACTGGCACGACACCCAGCACGGCTTTGCCTTCAAGGATGGCGACAAGGTGGATCTGCTCGTAGGTCCTAAGGCCACTGTATCCGTGACGCTCTGCCGCTATGGAAGCGGTGTCAACGACATTGTGATTACCGAGAACGGCAAGGAGATCGGCAAGATCCCCGGTGTGAACACCGAGAATGTCGATGGCGAGGTTGTTGCCTTCCTCTATGAGGGCAAGGGCGGCACCATCACACTCAACATGAGCTGCGCCAGCGAGATGTACATCCACGCTGTCAAGATTGTGAACACCGCTGAGACCAACTACGAGAGCAAGGGCAACTGGTACTTCGTGAAGGCCGGCGATGCCAGCAGCCTCATCGACGTGCTGGATGTGGTCAACGGCATCAATGCCTCAAAGGATGCTGAGCGTTCCTTCATCTTCCTGCCCAATGGTGTCTATAACCTGAACGAAACCGTGAAGACCGCCATCAGCGGACACAACATCTCCATCATCGGACAGTCGATGGACAACACCATCATCGTTACTGCTCCCGACAAGAGCATCGAGGGTCTCGGCAGCGCAGATATGTTCCAGAGCAGCGGAACCAACCTGTATATGCAGGATCTGACCCTGAAGAATGCACTCGACTACTACAATGCCGGTTCTGCCGGACGTGCAGCAGTCATCCAGGATTCAGGTAACCGAACTATCTTCAAGAATGTACGTATGCTCTCCTACCAGGATACCTACTACAGCTCTAACGACAACATGCAGTCGTACTTCGAGGACTGCGACGTCCACGGCACCGTCGACTTCATCTGCGGTGGTGGTGACGTCCGCTTCCAGAACACGACCCTCTCATTAGAGCCGCGTCAGCTCGACCTGAAGGGTAGCCGTACCATCGTGGCACCTCGCGGTACCGTGAAGTTCGGTTACGTATTTGACAACTGTAAGGTAATAGACCTCGCAGAAGGCAACGGCACATGGAACTTCGGACGTACATGGAACAACGACCCGATGACAGTTTACCTGAACACCACGCTCGACGAGAACGCCCAGAAGACGCTCATCGCCTCACGCTGGATTGAGAAGGGTATGAACTCGAAGGATCCCGTTGTCTTCGGTGAGTACAACACGATGGACATCAACGGCAACAACATCACGCCCGAGAGCAACATCATCAACTCACACGGAGGCCAGTTCCAGACCATCCTCACCGCAGAGCAGGCTGCCAACTACAGCTACAAGATGATGTTCTCAGAGAATCTGGAGAAGGCTTGGGATCCCGCAGTCCTGACACTTCAGGTGGAGGCCCCGATCAATCTGGAGCTCAACGGCAACACCCTGTCATGGGCTGCCAACGACAATGCCATCGCATGGGCCGTCTTTAAGAACGGTGTGTTCGTAAGCCTCACGACCGAGGCTGCCTACACTGTCGATGACACAAGTGCCCAGTACTCCGTACGTGCCGCCAACGAAATGGGTGGACTCGGCGAGATCGCCTCTATGCCAGCCGTCATCAAGATGTCGAAGGTCGGCTATGCTACCTTCTATGACTCCCAAAACAGCTATGCCCTGCCGAAGGCCCTGAAGGCCTACGTCGTCACGGATGCCGACACAGAGTCACTGACATACGTGGAGTTGGAGAGCGTCATCCCCGCAGGTACTGCCGTCATGCTCGAGTCAGTTACCAAAACTGGCGGTGAGTACACCCTTGAACCGATCAAGAGCGACGTGACATATACAGGCACGAACCTGCTCTTCGGTAGTGACTACGACACGATGGTGTCATCCACCTTCCCCATCGCCCTGTACTACAAGCTTTCCTATGGTCATTCCGGCACTAACCAGGCAAATCTGTTCGGTTGGTATTGGGGTGCTGAAGATGGTGCTGCCTTCCAGATTGAAGCCCATCGTGCTTGGCTGGCCATCCCACAGCGGAACGCTTCAGCCCGTGGCTACAGCTTTGGCAACGGCAACATCACCGGCATCGACTTTGTAGGCAGCGATGATGCCATGAACGGCACATACTACAACCTGCAGGGTCAGCGTGTTGCCGCTCCCACCAAGGGAATGTTCATCCATAATAAGAAAGTCATCATTAAAAAATAAGTAAGTTATGAAAAAACTGAAGTTTCTGATATGTATCGCCTTTGCCGCCATCGCTCTGGCAGCATGCGATAAGCCCGACAATCCTGTTGAAAGCAGTGATATTGTCGACGTCGAGAATCCTCAGGAGAATGTGACGGACCAACCCGCCTACTCCTCCCAGGAATAAGCGCGACATCTGAATAGATGCTATATTATAAATAAGGTGTAACCCCCAGCGGGCTGCACCTTATTTTTATTGATTGTCATTTAACACTAAAGCAAACGTTTACGTGCAGTTTTTTATCAAATATTATCGTTTTTACCTTAAAACTCATTAATTTTGCAGCGTAATACGTACAAACAAACAAATTATTAATAATAACTAATAAAAACTAAGTATGCAAGGTAAATTGAAAACGTTCCGCGTTGCGCTGCTGTTGATACTGAGCCTCATTGTGGGTACTGTATCTGCTCAGACAGTCACCGGAAATGTGGTCGATGAAACGGGTGAACCCGTCATCGGCGCTACTGTTTTGGAGAAAGGTACCAAGAATGCCACAGTGACTGACTTCGACGGTAACTTCACCATCAAGTTGCAGAGCGGCAAGGTCCTCACGATCTCCTACATCGGTATGGTCGCCCAGGACGTCAATGTCGCAGGCAAATCAAATGTCAATGTCGTGATGAAGGAAGACGCAACGACCCTTCAGGACGTGGTGGTCGTAGGTTACGGCACCATGAAGAAGCAGGACCTGACGGGTTCTGTATCGTCTGTCAACACTGAGCAGCTGAATGCCAAGGGTGCTCCCACCGTGCTGGCAAACCTGCAGGGTAGCAATCCAGGTGTGAACATCACCCAGACCTCTGGTCGTGGCGGCAGCTACAACATCGAGATCCGCGGTAAGTCGTCAATCAACTCGAATACCACCCCACTCTATGTGGTTGATGGTGTGATGTGTAATGATATCGACTGGCTGAACCCCCAGGACATCGAGCGTATCGATATTCTGAAGGACGCTTCCTCGACAGCCATCTATGGTAGCCGTGCTACGGCCGGTGTCGTGATGGTGACCACCAAGAGCGGTGTCACCGTCAATAAGCAAGCCTCCAAGCCCACCATCAGCTACGACGGTTATTATGGCTGGTCGAAGACTGCCCGTATGCCGGAGTTCATGGACGGACAGCAGTTCTACAACTTCCGTTTCATGAAGTTCCTGACATACGCCGGTAATGGCGCAACCGCTACTACTGGTAATTCTGCGCATCCCGTCTATCAGATTGGCGGTACCATCCTCGAGCAGTGTCTGCTCCGCGAAACCGAAGGTTCAGGTGCCTACCGCATGAAGGAGATGCTGGCCAGCGGCAATACCTACGACTGGCCCGACATGGTGACTCAGAACGGTAGCCAGCAGAACCACTTCGTGGCTGTCAGTGGCAGCAGTGAGGCCATCAACTACCATTTCGGTGTCGGTTATAATGGCCAGGAAGGTGTCTATAAAGGCGATAAGTCGAACCGCATCAACTTCAAGGGTAGTCTGGAAGCCCAGCTTAACAAGGTGATCAGTGCCGGCTTCAGCTTCAATGCAGCCAGAATTGAGAATGAATATGCCAATGACGATGCCATTCAGAGTGCCTTCCGTATGAATCCCTATATGATTCCATACGATGCAGATGGCAACCTGACTGCAAAGCCTGGTAACTACGCCTCGTTGCACACAGCTTCCTATCAGTTCTCGGATGAGCCCAACCCGCTGCTGAAGATGATGAGCACCAACAAGCAGCGTGAGACCTGGCGCCTGTTAGGTAACATTTTCCTGAAGTTCGACATCATGAAGGGTCTGGACTTCAAGACCACCTTCTCGCCCAACTACAACTACTACCGTCAGGGCTATTTTGAGGGATATAAGGATGAGAAGGGCAACTTCTATGATGCCAGTCTGGAGCAGAACTCTGCCAATCTGACCAACAACCGCAGTTTCTCCTGGACGTGGGATAACATCATCAATTATAACACGACCATCGCAGAAGACCACAGCCTCGGTATCATGCTGCTCTTCTCACAGGAGGCTGCCAACTCGGAAAGCACCTATATCGAAGGTAATGATGTGATGGACCTCACTGACTGGTGGAATATGGGTACGGCACAGCGTTCTGACGGCACAACCGGTCTTTCGGATGCCTCAAAGACAAGCTATGGTGAGTCGAGCATGACCTCATACGCCGCCCGTCTGAACTACGGCTACAAGGGCCGCTACCTGCTGACAGCGACTATCCGTCGTGACGGATCGTCGAAGTTTACCAAGGACAACCGCTGGGGTACCTTCCCATCAGCCGCTGCTGCCTGGCGCATCTCTGAGGAGCCGTTCATGCAGAAGGTGGACTGGCTGAGCAACTTGAAGCTCCGTCTCGCTTACGGTGTGACAGGTAACAACACCGGAATTCAGAATTATGATACCCAACAGACACTCTCCAGCCCGATCAGCTATCCGTTCGGAAGTGCCTACAGCACAGGTTATACGGCTTCAAAGATCGTGAACAAGGATCTGATGTGGGAGACTTCAACGGAATATAACGCTGGTATCGACTTCGGCTTCTTCGGTGGCCGCATCAACGGTAGCATCGATGTTTACCAGAAGACCTCAAAGGACCTGCTCTTTGAAGTACAGCTTCCACTCGTTTCAGGTGGTGGTACCATGGTGACCAATATCGGTTCTGTCCGCAATACGGGTGTTGAGGTTGCCCTGACCACTATCAACGTGCAAAATAAGGACTGGCGCTGGGAGACCACCTTCACCTTCGCAGCCAATAAGAACAAGGTTCGCGAGATTAACGGTACAGGTGACCGTGTGCTCGGTAGCGGTACGATGGATAACCTCTTCGTGGGCTATTCGGCCAACAATGTCTATGCATACGAATGGGGTGGCATCGTTTCTGACCGCGACATGACAGTGCCCGACAACGAGGCTGCCAAGAACGCAGGTCTGACACCAGGCTCTACGATGAAGGAATACGACTATTATTATAAGGTATATGGTCTGACAGAAGGCCAGCCCTGGATTGTCGACCAGAACGGTGACGGCAGCATCGACCCCAACGACCGTGCTATCCAGAGAATGGATCCGAAGTGGACAGGCAGCTTCACCTCTAACCTCAGCTGGAAGAACTGGGACTTCTCGTTCTCACTCTATGCCAAGGTAGGATACAAGGTCTATTCGAGCTTCCTGACCAGTAACATCCTTGACTTGAGCGACCGTGGTCGTCAGAAGCTGAACATGGACTGGTACATCCCCGCAGGTACACTGATCGACTGCGACGGTGTGAATGAGGACGGTACCTATATCAACCCGAAGTATCAGGAGACCACGCACTACGGTGAGTATCCCTTCCCGAACAACGGTGGCAGCAGTGGCGGCGTAGGCCGTCAGGCAGGCGAGTGGAACCAGGCCAAGGGTGTTTCTGACGCTTCCTTCCTGAAGGTGAAGAACATCACGCTGGGCTACACCTTCGACAAGAGTCTCCTCAGCAAGTTCGGCTGCAGACACCTCCGTCTCTATGCAACGGTTACCAACCCGTTCGTCTTCACCAGTTTCAAGGGCTTCGATCCTGAGTGGGCCAGTGCAGGTGTCAAGCAGGATGGTCCGAGCACCATCAACTATCAGGTTGGCGCAAGCATCAAATTTTAATTGATAATTGATAATTGATAATTGACAATTATGAAAAAGAATATATATTTATCAGTGATCGCCGCACTCTTCGCAGGTTTCACCTTGACGGCTTGCAGCGATTTCCTGGAAGCAGAAAACAAATCGGCAGGCGGACAGACGGCAGACCAATATTTCAGCAAGGATGCCTCTGCTCTTCTGACAGCCGCATACAGCAGCCTGAAGAACTACGGGTTCAACCTGGACCTGTTCTCAAGAGGCACCGACCTTTATATCCACACCCGTGGTAAGAGCGTGTCTGACTTCGACACCTATACCTTCAACACGGAGAACACTACTGTCACGAACTTCTACTCGAATGTCTATAGGACTATCAACCTGTCGAACGGTGTCATCTCCTACGCAGGAGCTGACTCTCAGTTAGGCCAGGAGGCCCGTTTCCTCCGCAACTACGGCTACTATCTGCTGACCCAGCAATTCGGTAGTGTGCCCTATATCACGGAGTATATCAACAGCGCTGAGAAGGAGTTCCCCCGTACCCCGCTGAGCGACATCTACAGTGCCATGATCGAGGATCTGACCAATCTCTACAACAGTTCCTCGCTGAGTGCCCAGAGCCATATTGGCCGCGCCAGCAAGCAGGCTGTGGCAGCACTGCTCGCCAAGGTTCACCTGGCAGCAGGCTGGGATCTCGACACCTCTTTAGGCAGTGCCATTGAAGGCAGCTATTCCGTTAAAGGCACCAGCAATTTCTCACAGGCCGCTTCTTGGGCAGAGAAGGCCATCAACGGCATCAGCCTGACCATGTCGTTCGAGGACAAGTGGTCACCCTTCAACGAGGGTAATGCCGAGGAAATCTTCTCCATCCAGTATGAGCGCAACGGATACGGCGGCGACATCATCGACGGTGGACACAGTATGCACGGAGCTTTTGGCGGCTACTATGGAGCCTACGATGCCAGCGGTATCAAGGGTGTCGGCTCAGATGACTGCCAGTCGCAGAAGAGCATGTACCTCTTTGAGAAGGGCGACAACCGCTATGCAGCCACCTATATGATGGTGATGTACAACGCCACGAAGGACGAAAGCGGCAAGCCGGCATGGGGCACCGAGGGCTACTATGCCTACTATAACTGCTCTGCCGACGCCCTTGCCAAGATGCCTATCTGTAAGGTCTATTTCCCCTACTACTACACAGAGGCAGAGGTCCAGGCCTGGATTGACGCTCATGAGAGCCAGCTCATTGCCGACAAGGACAAATATGCCAATGCCGATGTCCGCATCTCCCTGCTCACTTTGCCGAAGGTCACCGTATGGGTCAAGGCACAGGATGCCAGTGGCAACGCCAAATGGTCGAAGTCGAGTGTGGCCATTGCCGACTACAACGTCCAGACCAGCAATGGTGCCTGCGTGAAGAAGTTCGACGATGCCGCTGCCGACTTCACGAACAAGGCCAACGACTATCGTGACATCGTGGTGCTCCACGTCAGTGATTTGTATCTGATTGCCGCTGAGGCTTACCTGATGGCAGGCCAGTCAGGCCAGGCCTTAGACAAGATCAACGCCGTCCGCAGCCGTGCCGGTCTTGCTGCCCTCAGTTCGTTCAGCTCTTACAAGCCCGAATATTCAACAACCGGCAGCTTCACCATCAAGGACATCGACCTGATCCTTGACGAGCGTGCCCGTGAGCTCTATGCCGAGGGTCATCGCTGGATGGACCTCCGCCGCACCAAGCAGCTGGTACGCTACAACGTGCAGTTCAGCGAGTATATCGCCAACGAGGCTGCCATGGCCAACAACAAGGGTGAGATCAAGTGGTATCGTCCGATTCCCGCCAATGAGATAAGTGCCAACACGGGCATCTCTCAGGAAGACCAGAACCCAGGATACTAATTGAGAATTGACAATTGACAATTGATAATTGAGATTTAATTATGAAAAGATTTATATATTCAGTCATAGCAGTGCTCACATTAGGTTGTACCTTAGTGGCCTGCGGCGATGACAACGACGATCCCAGCTACAACTACAGCTCATCGGCAGAGCAGGGATCAGCAGGGACCTACAATGGAATATGGACCCGCACAGGTGATGACGGTACAGTGGAGTACAGCGGCACTGTCACACTGACAGCCAGCGGCACGACAAACGTGACTAACGTCGCCTTCTCCTGCCCGGAAGCATCTCTCGAAGCTACCTCCCCCGCCAATGTATGGCATGCCAACGAGGGCTATCAGTTCTTCAACCAGACCGCCAGCAGTGCTAATACGCTTGGCGTAAGCTTCTCCGGCAGGATCGATGAGGCAGGCAACATGGATGCCTCCTTTACGATCAGCCAGAAGGTCGGACGTAAGAACTATGAGTTCCAGTACGAGTTCAAAGGCAAGAAATAAGTGACGATGACGGATGGGGCGCAGGGCTGACTGCGCCCCTCCATTAAAGCTCATTAACAAAAAAAAGTATAAAAGCTTGCTTATATAAAAAAATTCACTTATCTTTGCAACGGATTTAAAACCCTTTTTTATACTAATTACAAACTAAAAAATTAAATTATGAAGAAAATTTTACTTAGTGCTGCTGCCCTTATGGTAGCTATGAGTATGAATGCACAGGAGCTCTGTTCATTCAACACAGACAACTCTTTGGGTCTGTCAGATGATGGTACTACACTGACTGCAGGTACCGTGATTGGTGAGACACAGAGTATTGTGGCTAAAATCGGTGCCGATGACACCTACAAGAAGCAGGATGCTACGTTTTACATTGGTGACGGTATTGTCGTTGGCGGTCTGCAGGGTGCAACCAACCCGAAGGATGCTGACGGTGGCGTGCCCGCTACTACTCTGAAACAGCCAGCCAGCGGTGCTTTCCTCCAGTTCGAGGCAAAGGCCGACGGTTTCCTGTATGTTCTGCACAAGGCTTCTTCAAACAAGGCTTACAGCGTGTTTGAGGAGGGAACAGCCATCAGCTACACCTACGCTGCTATCGGTGATGCTTCTACCGAACTCGGTGCTGTTTATGAGTTCACCCTTCCCTACGAGGTTGTTAACGAGCAGTTCGCTGTCCAAAACTCCATCGAGTGGGCTGAGCAGGAGTTCCTGAAGGCTACTAATCCCGATGCCTATGCTGCCCACTGGAAGGAAGAGACAGCTGATGACGGTACTGTAAAGAAGACTTGGGATCCCGCCATTAAGATCAACGGCCTTGGTGTCATCAAGTTCCCCGTTTACAAGGATTGTAAGTACATCGTCAATGCCAATGGCTCTAAGCTCACTGCTGCCGGTTTTGCATTCAGCGAGAATGACAATCTGACCATTGCATCTGGTGACGTAGTGATTTACGGTGGTGGTGCTCCTATTGATGGTGCAAAGCTCATTGCTGAGGTTGACTTCACAACTGCTACAGAGTTCAATGGCTGGACTCAGTTCGATGACAGCCAGACTGATGGTAAGGTAGAGCTTCAGCAGGGTGTAGGTCTTGCTATTACCGTTGGCACTCAGACTGGTCAGCTCTGGCAGCCCCAGATCATGGTCATTCCTGATGGCAGCTTCAATCTTGAGGAGGATGGCAACTACAATGTTGTTGTCGTTGCTAAGTTCCCCACCGCTGGTACACTGCAGATCAACATGGGTAGCTGGAGTGCTAACGACCAGGCTACATTCCCCGTCGAGGCTTCTGACGACTTCCAGGAGATTGTCTGCACGTTCGAGGGTTGGTCAGTGAACGCCGAGGGTGCACACCTGCTCTTCCAGTGCGGTGACTTCAAGGGTACTACCATCTTAAAGAGCGTACAGGTGTATGACCTGGTTGGTACAGGCATCAAGGAGATCAAGAACAATGTTCAGAATAATGTTCGCTTCAACCTCGCTGGTCAGAAGGTTGACGCTAACTACAAGGGCGTTGTCATTATGAACGGCAAGAAGTTCATGCAGAAATAATCGAAACACATCTTTCCAATATTCAGGGGAGCACCGCATCGGCGATGCTCCTTTTTTTATAAAATGTAGCATTTATCCCCATAAAATGTAACTAAACGAGGTTTGTTAACTTTTAAAAACGTTTTTTAAACAAAAAGTAAAGCACATTTCAGAATAAAGTTCTATCTTTGCAGCGAATTTGAGAAAGAGATTCATTTATATCTTATAATCAACATTATTCAATTAACTAACAAATTAAAATTATTTGCTTATGAAAAAGTTATTTACTCTTGTTGCAATGGCTATGATGGCCTTTAGTGCAAACGCTCAGGAATTGATGGCTGAGGTAGATTTTACCACAGCTACTGAGTTTACTGGCTGGTCTCAGTTCGGTGATGGTCAGGATGGTTCTGTCGCTCTTCAGGCAGGTGAAGGTCTTGCAATCACCGTTGGTTCTCAGACTGGTCAGCTCTGGCAGCCCCAGATCATGGTGATCGGTGATGGTTCTTTCAACCTTGAGGAAGATGGTAACTATAAGGTTGTTGTTACCGCTAAGTTCCCCACTGCTGGTACACTGCAGATAAACATGGGTAGCTGGAGTGCTAACGACCAGGCTACATTCCCCGTTGAGGCTTCTGATGATTTCCAGACAATTGAGTGCGACTTCGAAGGTTGGTCAGTGAACGCTGAAGGTGCTCACCTGCTGTTCCAGTGCGGTGACTTCCTTGGAACTACTCTTCTGAAGTCTGTTCAGGTTTACAACATGGATGGTGGCTCTGAGGTCGTTCTTTATGAGAATGATTTCACAGGTATCTCTGAGTTCACAGGCTGGTCTCAGTTCGGTGATGGTCAGAGTGGTTCTGTAGGCGTTGATCCTGATGGTGTTGCAATCACCGTTGGTTCTCAGACCGGTCAGCTCTGGCAGCCCCAGGTTATGATTGTTCCTGATGGCAGCTTCAACCTCGAGGAGGATGGCTTCTACAAGGTATTCGTAACCGCTAAGTTCCCCACCGCTGGTACTCTGCAGATCAACATGGGTAGCTGGAGTGCTAACGACCAGGCTACATTCCCCATTGAGGCTTCTGACGACTTCCAGACCATCGAGTGCGACTTCGAGGGTTGGTCAGTTAACGCTGAGGGTGCTCACCTGCTCTTCCAGTGCGGTGACTTCCTTGGTACAACCATTGTGAAGGCTATTAAGATTGTCCAGGTTGGTGGTGATCCTTCTGGTATCAAGGCCGTTAAGAACAATGTCGAGAATGGTGTTCGCTTCAACCTCTCTGGTCAGAAGGTTGACGCTAACTACAAGGGCGTTGTCATCATGAACGGTAGGAAGTTCATGCAGAAATAATTGATACACATCTTTCCAATATTCAGGGGAGCACCGCTTCAGCGATGCTCCCCTGATTTTCACCAAAATAACATAAAAACCAAACAATGAATATTAAACAATTACCAACTACAATCGGAAAGGCTGCCACAGCGGCACTTTTCGCCTTTCACTTTTCAGTTCTTGCCTCCGTCGCACAGCCTCTGCCCTATCAGGACAGCAAGCTGACAGCCGCCCAGCGTGCCGACGACTTGCTCGGCCGACTGACACTCGAAGAGAAAGCCAGTCTGATGATGGACACGTCGCCCGCCATTCCGAGGCTGGGCATCCCGCAGTTCCAGTGGTGGAACGAGGCCCTGCACGGTGTAGGGCGCAATGGCTACGCCACCGTCTTCCCCATTACGATGGCCATGGCTGCCTCATGGGATGATGCCCTGCTGCACCAGGTGTTCACCGCCGTCAGCGACGAAGCCCGTGTGAAAGCCCAGCAGGCCAAGCGTTCGGGTAATATCAAGCGCTACCAGAGTCTGTCGTTCTGGACACCGAACATCAACATCTTCCGCGATCCCCGTTGGGGCCGTGGTCAGGAGACTTACGGCGAAGACCCCTACCTCACCTCGAAGATGGGCCTCGCCGTAGTCCGCGGTCTGCAAGGCATGACGTATGATGGACAGTGGATAGTGGACAGTTACAAAAAACTTCTGGCTTGCGCCAAGCACTTCGCCGTTCACAGCGGCCCTGAGTGGAACCGCCACGTCTTCAATGTCGAGAACCTGCCCGAGCGCGACCTCTGGGAAACCTATCTGCCCGCCTTCAAGGCCCTCGTTCAGGAGGGCAAGGTGGCTGAGATCATGTGTGCCTACCAGCGTATCGACGGTGATCCCTGTTGCGGCAATACCCGCTACGAACAGCATATCCTGCGCGACGAATGGGGCTTCGACGGACTCATCACCAGCGACTGCGGTGCCGTCAGCGACTTCCTGCCCAGATACCACAATGTCTCCGCTGATCCTGCCGCCGCCTCGGCCAAGGCTGTCCTTTCAGGTACCGACGTGGAGTGCGGTTCCATGTACAGAAGGCTCCCCGAGGCCGTCCGCCGTGGTGATATCAAGGAGGCAGACCTCGATCGCAGTCTGCGCCGCCTGCTCATTGCCCGCTTCGAACTGGGCGACTTCGACCCCGACGAGCAGAACCCCTGGACGAAGATTCCCGAAAATGTCATTGCCTCCAAGGAACACAAGCAGCTCGCCCTCGACATGGCCCGCAAGAGCATTGTCCTCCTAAAAAACAACGGTGTCCTGCCATTATCAAATAGTCAAATAGCCATCATGGGCCCCAACGCCAACGACTCCGTAATGATGTGGGGCAACTACGCCGGCTACCCCACCCATACCATCACCGCCCTCGAAGGCCTCCGCCAAAAATTGTCAATTGTCAATTCTCAATTATCAATTAAGCATGTTATGGGCTGCGGCCTTACCCGAAACGAATCGTTTGAGAGCCGCTTCGCTGAAATCAAGGATCCCCTCGGTAATAACGGCATCCAGACCACTTATTGGAACAACACCGAGATGCAGGGTGCACCCGCTACGGTGGTCAACATGAAACAGAGCGTAAACCTCAGCAACGGCGGTAATACCGTCTTCGCCACAGGTGTCAACCTCGAGAACTTCTCAGCCCGTCTGGACGCCACACTCATCCCCACCCACGACGAGACCCTCATCTTCAATATCAGCGGAGACGACAAACTACGCCTCATCGTCAATGCCGACACTCTCGTCAACTTCTGGAATGCCCGCCAGCGCATCCAGACCGCCAAGAAGGAACTGACAGTCAAGGCCGGCGAGCACTACCGCATTCAGATAGACTATGTACAGGAGACGGGCTTCGCCTCACTGGCTTTCGACATCCAGCACAAGATAGCCCCGACACCCGAGGAGTTGCTGGCACAGATCGGCGACGCAGAGACCGTCATCTTCGTAGGCGGCATCTCGCCCAGTCTTGAAGGCGAAGAGATGCGCGTCAGTGAGCCTGGTTTCAAAGGCGGCGACCGCACCAGCATCGAACTGCCCCAGGCCCAGCGCGATGTGCTCGCCATGCTCCATAAGGCCGGCAAGAAAGTCATCTTCGTCTGCTGTTCTGGCTCGGCAATCGCTCTTACACCTGAACTCGAGACCTGCGATGCCATCCTCCAGTGGTGGTATGGCGGCGAACAGGGCGGCACGGCACTGGCCGATGTCCTCTTCGGCGACGTGAACCCCAGCGGCAAGCTGCCCGTCACCTTCTACAAGAGTACCGACGAGCTGCCCGACTTCCTTGACTACACGATGAAGAACCGTACCTACCGCTACTATACCGGCGAGGTCCTCTTCCCCTTCGGCTATGGCCTGAGCTATACCCAGTTCGAGATCGGCAAACCCGTCTATAAAAATAATAAGGTACGCGTAAGTGTGAAGAACATCGGCGACAAGGCTGGTATCGAGACCGTGCAGGTCTACCTAAGGAACACGAACGACCCCGACGGTCCCCTGAAGAGTCTCCGAGCCTATCAGCAGGTCTCGCTGAATCCCGGCGAGGCCAAGACGGTCACCATCGACCTGCCTCGCCAGCGTTTCGAGGGCTGGGATGCCAAGACCAACACCATGCGTGTCGTCCCAGCCCGCTACGAGCTGATGGTCGGCAATTCCAGCGCCGACCGCGACCTGAAGAGAATTCTCGTCAACATCAAATAGAATCAAAGAATCGGGACCCCGTTTATGAGGTCCCGATTCTGTTTTGTTTAGTCACTAATCTTTGTGGCTTTCTGGGTTGTGATCTCAGTAGTAGCTGCTCCTGACTTCGGCGATGCGTCACCCAAATCACTCATCTAAATATGATATGACTTTTTTTAAGAGAAGGTTGTCAGGTTGTCAAAATGCCCTACTGCAAAGGGTTTGCAACCTGTTTGAGGTTGTCAGAGGTTGTCAGAGGTTGACAGGATTA
>Ga0310786_10006575_pt1 | contig 15396 bp, 12 predicted proteins | sample AusTroGonzalo_MG_FD_203881 | JGI IMG/M metagenome (GOLD analysis project Ga0310786, IMG submission 203881) | Bovine rumen microbial communities from tropical cattle in Woodstock, Queensland, Australia - Gonzalo_03 (v2) (version 2) | ecosystem: Host-associated > Mammals > Digestive system >... | reverse complement strand
TATTGCTGTTCATTATTCAAATCTTACTTTAATAGCGTTTGCGTGAGCGGTAAGTCCTTCGCGTTCTGCTATGAGAACGATATCGTCCTTTGCAGCCCTGAGCGCTTCCTCTGTGTAGTAGGTGTAGCCTGTACGCTTTGTGAAGCTTGCAACTCCGAGCGGAGAGAAGAAACGTGCTGTTCCGCTTGTCGGAAGAACGTGGTTCGGACCGGCATAATAGTCTCCGAGAGGTTCTGATGCGTAGTGTCCGAGGAAAATTGAACCTGCATTGTCAAGGCTTCCGAGAAGCTCGAACGGATTCTCCATGAGAACTTCAAGGTGCTCGGGAGCGATACGGTTAGCGAGCTCTACGCACTTCTCACGGCTGTCAGCAATGATAATAGCTCCATAGTCTTCAAGTGACTTCTCAATGATCTCACGACGTGAGAGATACTGCTTCTGGCGGTCGATCTCTTTCAGTGTTTCATCGGCAAGTTTCTCGCTTGTTGTGACCATAATAGCTGAAGCAAGCTTATCGTGCTCTGCCTGTGACATAAGGTCGGCAGCTGCGAATTTCGGATCGGCAGTCTCGTCAGCGATAACAAGTATCTCGCTCGGTCCGGCTATCATGTCGATATCAACTACACCGTAAAGAAGCTTCTTGGCTGTAGCAACATAGATGTTTCCGGGACCTACTATCTTGTCACATTTCGGGATCTCTTCTGTACCGTAAGCAAGAGCAGCGATAGCCTGTGCACCGCCGGAAAGGAATACTCTGTCCACACCGCATATAGCTGCTGCAACAAGAATATCTTTATTGGGAGTACCGTCCTTAAGAGGAGGTGTAACCATGATTATCTCCTTGACGCCTGCTATCTTGGCAGGGATAGCGTTCATGAGAACGCTTGAAGGATATGCAGCTGTACCACCGGGGACATATAGACCAACTCTTGTGAGTCCCCTAACCCTCTGACCGAGGATAACGCCGTTCTCCTTGGGAGCAATGAAGCTCTGCTGAACCTGTCTGCTATGAAAATCAGCAATGTTCTCCTGTGCGTTGAGAAGAGCGTTCACGAACTCCTCGTCAGCTTCGGTAAGTGCATCGTTGATAACTTCACGGGGAACTTCATAATACTGGGGAAGATTACCGTCAAACTTCAGAGTATACCCCTTTACAGCCTCATCGCCGTTCTGTCTGACATTCTCGATTATCTCGGTAACGACTTCCGTAACCTTCTTATTGGTCTCACCGCTGCGTTTTTCCAGATCGGCAAGAAAATTTATCTCGTCTGTGCCGTTTGCAAAGATCTTTTTCATCACAGATTCTCCTCTATCATATTGATAAGTCTCTCTATTTCAGCCTGTCTCATTTTAAGGCTTACAGTATTAGCGATAAGTCTTGCAGAGATAGGTGCTACGTCCTCGATTACCTCAAGACCGTTTTCTTTAAGAGTTGTTCCGGTCTCAACGATATCTACGATACCGTCAGCAAGTTCAAGCAGAGGTGCAAGCTCAACAGAGCCTTCTATCTTGATTATCTCAGTATCCATGCCTTTCTTCTCAAAGAAATGGCGTGAAACATTCGGGTATTTTGTAGCAATGGTCTTGATACCGTAGCCGCCGTAGAAATCATAGCCCTTCTTTGTGGCGAGGGCAAATTTACAGCGTCCGAAGCCAAGGTCAACGAGCTCATAGAACTTGCCGTTCATCTCCATTATAGTGTCCTTGCCTACTACACCCATATCGCATACGCCGTGCTCAACATAGGTTATAACGTCATTAGCCTTAGCGAGAACGACTTCGAGATTTGCGTCCGGTACAGGAAGTATGAGCTTTCTGCCCTTTTCGCGTACAGCAGTGCAGTCAAAGCCGAGCTTTTCAAGAAGTCCGACAGTGTCCTTTTCAAGTCTGCCCTTCGTGAGAGCCATTCTTATAGGTCTGCTCATTATTCTTCCTCCTTGCCTGAGCCGTCAACGACAACTACCTTCGGTATTTTTCTTTCCATTGCATATTCTCTTACGGAATCAAGATCCTCAAAGAGAGCATTTTCAACGATTAGTCCCTGAGCTCTGAGGTCTCTTGCGGTTTTGAAAGCTTCAGCCTCGCAGCCGGGTTCAGCATATACGACAGCGTCTGCTGTTGGTATGTTTGGGAGTTCGCCGCTCTTTGCGATGACCTTTTCAATAGCATTTACATTTACTGCAAAGCCAACAGCCGGAACATCATATCCAAACTCAGAAATGAGCTTGTCGTAGCGTCCGCCGGAAAGAACTTCCTCGCCGTGTCCCTGCAAATAACCTTTTATAATAAGACCAGTGTAGTAATCAGTCTTGTTTACGATTCCGAGATCGACTGTTATCTCCCCGTCGCTGCCGCAGATCTCAGCAGCATCACGATATATCTCACGAAGTTCATCAAGCAGACAGGTTATGCTGTCGTCATGGATGAGTTCCTCAGCCTTCTCAAATACTTCCTCGCCGCCGAATAGAGCCGGAAGTTTCTTCAGAGCGTCGATAACAGGACCGCTTCCGATAGAATCGAGCAGATCATTGAGAGCCGGGAAGTTCTTTGTTTCGATACGGCTCCTAATCTTCTCTTTCATGTGATCAGAAACGTCGAGCTTCCCGACAAGAGCCTTGAATATGCCGATATGACCTATCTCAAGTGAAAAAGGCATTCCGAGAGCTTTCAATGAATCGACCGCAGTCGATATAACTTCAAGGTCAGCAATGCGGAGCTGTGAACCGATAAGCTCTATACCAGCCTGTACTATCTCATCACTGCGTCCCTTGAGTGCAGGCTCAGTGCGGTATACCTTCTGATCGTAGCATAATTTCAGCGGAAGGACAGCGTCCTTCAGACGTGTTGCAACAACTCTTGCGATAGGCATTGTTGAATCCGGACGCATTACAAGCAGTCTGCCCTTTGTATCAGTTAGCTTGTAAAGGTTTTCCTGCGGGAAATAGCTTGAATTGAGATTGAACACATCAAAGAATTCCAGTCCGGGAGTTATCATTTCGCTGTATCCCCTGCTCTTGAAGAGTCCGAGAAGCTTATTCTCAACATTCCTTCTGACTATGCACTCTCCGAAGAGCAGATCCTTTGTGCCTTCGGGAGTAATAAGATCGTAATTACGCATAAATATCCTCCTGTTAAGATATCCAGAGTTTTATAATTTTGTATTTCAGATGCTCATTGCAGAAATACAATTATCTGCTTTATCTGTGTAAAATCCGGTTCGCTGTAATCAAAAGAGACTAACGTCTCGCCGTAATCTCCGCGATAATCATCAGTAAGACTCAAACTGGTTTCAAGAGTTCTTGACGGAGCACCTATCTTCTGGCAGACATCATCTCTCGTATCGCCTATGGTGATGCCGTAAACAGAAATGACAGGCTCATCATAATCAGCTTTGTCGTCTGAATCAACGTATATCTCTTTGATTTTTGTGCTGTCCTTGATATCTTCCGGACCGGAGCAGTTTTCTAATACAAAGGAACACACATTTAAATTTTTACCCTTGTAATCTGCAACACAAAACCAGTCTTCAAAAGAAAATTCGCTGCCCCATGTATCGGTGAAATCGAAATCATCGCCAAGATCACCGACTGTCAGCGGAGAAGAGAGCTGGTGTCCGAGAAGGTAGATATTACTGTATATCTCCCCGTTATCATAGAGCTTTTTCTCATTTTCAGCCGTAGTTCCCTCAGTGCTATCAGCCGTTGTATTCCAAGTTATGTTATCAGTGGTTTCAGCCTGAGTGGTCTGCGAGACTGTGCTTCCGCTCTCTGATGATGAACTGCCAGAACAGCCTGCTGCTGCCGCACATATCATAGTTGATACAGCAAGAAAAGAAATGATCCTGTATTTCATTGTGACCTCCAGCTATTCACTTTAGCCTGCTAATGTGTTACTATGGTAATATGATAACATATTACCAAAAGAAAGTCAAGTCAAAACAGTGACAGTTGTGCAGAATCGGGTAAATCACCAAACGCTCCTATACTTTTCAACATATCTATTGTTGTTTTTGACGCACCGCTCTGCTGCTGGAATTCCTCTATTGAGATAAATCCACCCTTTTGTGCGGCTTCGTAAATACCCTTTGCAGCATTTTCTCCTACGCCGCTCATTGCTGAGAAAGGTATCCTCAGCTTGCCGTCCTCGACCAGGTAGTCCTTTGCATGGGACTTGAACAAGTCTATCGGCAGGAATTCGTATCCTCTCGACAGCATCTCGTTAGTTATAAGAAGTATATCGTAGAGGTCGCTTTCCTTCTTGGAACGGTCGTTTCCGAGGGCTTTCAGCTCATCTATCCTTGCACGTACGGCAGCCTTGCCCTTGACGGCAAGTTCTGCATCGAAGTCCTCACCTCTTACCGAGAAGTAGGTCGCATAGTATTCGAGCGGCATGTGCAGCTTGAACCAGCCCAGTTTTATAGCTGCGATAACATAAGCAGCTGCGTGAGCTTTCGGGAACATATACTTGATCTTAAGGCAGCTTTCGATGTACCACTCCGGTACGTCATGGTCACGGAGCATCTGTATGATCTCCGGTGTGAACTGCTTTGGAGCTTTACCTTTACGGGTCCACTCCATTATCTGGAACGCCATTTTCGGCTCAACATTCTTATAGAGCAGATAGGTCATGATACTGTCACGGGTACCGATAACCTCGGAAATCGTACAAACGCCCTGATCAATAAGATCCTTTGCGTTGCCGAGCCAAACGTCTGTACCGTGAGATAGTCCGGAGATCTGTAAGAAGTCACTAAACTTGGTCGGTTTTGCATCGAGAAGCATCTGTATGGTAAATCCTGTACCCATTTCGGGTATTCCAAGACTTCCGGTCTGGCAGTATATCTCCTCCGGAGTTACTCCGAGAGCATCGCAGTTTGTACACATACGGATAACATCCGGATCAGATGTCGGAACATCCTTTATCTTGATACCGGTAAGGTCCTCAAGATGCTTGTAGAGCGTAGGAACAACGTGACCGAGTTCATCGAGTTTGAGTATTGTATCGTGAAGCGAGTTGAAGGTAAAGTGTGTCGTGATTATCTCGGAATCATCCATGTCAGCCGGATGCTGAACGGGAGTGAAATCATAAACATCATAATCTGACGGCACAACGACCATTCCTCCTGGGTGCTGACCGGTCGTTCGCTTTATTCCTGTACAGCCTATGGCGAGACGGTTCATCTCAGCGCCGTTCAGTGTGATTCCGTTCTCTTCGCAGTATTTCTTGACGTAACCGTAAGCCGTCTTGTCTGCAACAACGGAGATAGTTCCAGCCTTGAAAACGTTTGCCTTTCCGAAGAGTTTTTCGGTATATCTGTGCGCCCAGAACTGATATTCATCGGAGAAGTTAAGGTCTATATCAGGCGCTTTATCGCCGTCAAAGCCAAGGAAGGTCTCGAATGGGATGTCGTGTCCGTCACGGTGCATATCAGTACCGCACTCGGGACAGTTTTTCGGCGGAAGGTCGAAGCCTGAGCCGTATTTACCGTCCGTCAGGAACTCGCTGTGCTTACATTTGGGGCAGACATAATGCGGGACAAGAGGGTTTACTTCGGAGATACCTGCCATTGACGCCACGAATGAAGAACCAACTGAACCACGGGAGCCTACAAGGTAGCCGTTGTCAACGGAGTTCCAAACAAGCTTCTGAGCGATGATGTAAAGCACCGAGAAGCCGTGCTTGATAATGGATGAAAGCTCTCTGTTGAGGCGCTTGTCAACTATTTCCGGAAGCGGATCACCGTAAATCTCATGTGCCTTATCATGAGTTATGCGGACAAGTTCTTCCTCTGCACCTTCAATGGTAGGAGTAAATGTTCCCTTAGGTATCGGACGAACAACCTCTATTTGGTCGGCAATAGCGTTGGTGTTCGTAATGACGACCTCATATGCTTTATCATGACCGAGGTACTCGAATTCGCCCATCATCTCTTCGGTAGTTCTGAGGTAGAGAGGTGCCTGATTTTCTGCATCCTTAAAGCCCATTGTCGCAAGGATTATCTTGCGGAAAACAGCGTCCTTCGGGTCAATGAAGTGAACATCACATGTCGCGCAGACCGGTATCCCGAGTTTATCCCCAAGCGCAACTATGCGGCGGTTGTATTCACGTAGTTCTTCCTCGTCACGGGAAATGCCTTCGCGTATCATGAAAGCATTATTGGCAATTGGCTGTATTTCAAGGTAATCGAAGAATTTAGCTAGCTTTTCGATATACTCATCGGAACGCATATTCACCATTGCGTGGAACAGTTCTCCGGATTCACAGGCGCTTCCGTATATAAGTCCCTCGCGGTACTTCATAAGTACGGATTTGGGTATGAGAGGTTTCTTATAGAAGTAATCGAGGTTGCTTAATGAAACAAGCCTGTAAAGATTCTTAAGTCCGGTCTGATTGCGGACGAGAATGATATGGTGATAGCTTTTCAGTTTCTTTACCTCAATATCAGCAATAAGTGAATTTAAATCGCCCACTCCTTTGAGGCTGCGTTCATTTTTGAGTCTGCCGATGAGTTCTATGTATATCTTTGCAAGCATTCCCGCATCGTCAGAAGCACGGTGGTGGTCAAACTTTCCGAGTTTAAGCGCCTTTGCAACAAGGTTGAGCTTATATCTTCCCATTTCGGGCAGCATCACCTGACAGAGAACGAGAGTATCGAGCCATGTATAAGGGAAATCAATACTGTTTCGCTTGCATACCTGATCTATCATAGTTGTATCATAACGCGCATTATGTGCAACGAGTACCGGCTTGTCTCCGCAGAACTCCATGAAGCTTCGCAGAGCATCGGCTTCGTTGGGAGCATCTGCAACATCAGCATCGCTTATTCCTGTGAGTTCGGTTATTCTCTCAGGGATATGAAAACCGGGATTGACTTTAGTGTTGAAACTGTCAATTATCTGGAGATTTTTCAGTTTGACTGCACCTATCTCTGTGAGTCGGTCGTTTGCAAAGCTAAGACCTGTTGACTCAACGTCGAAAACGATGATCTCATCGTCAAAAGAACGTCTGTCATCGCCGTAAACTATAAGGTCACGTTCGTCATCAAGGTCGTTGACGACATATGCTTCCATACCGTATATGACCTTGAAATTCTTAGGCATATTATACATACAGTCAGGGAAAGCCTGAACGTTGCCGTGGTCGGTTATAGCCATTGCCTGATGTCCCCACGCAGCAGCGCGGTTTATGAGAGTTACAGGATCAGTAACGGCGTCCATAGCAGACATATTGGTATGGCAGTGAAGCTCAACGCGCTTTTCCGGGTATGTGTCCATTTTAGGTATACGCTTGACTTTTATAAGCGAACCCGGTGACATTACAATATCACGGGCATACTGGTCGTAATCGACCTTACCGGATGCAAGAAGAGCAGTACCGTTCTTGATGCTGCCGAGCTTCATGTCTTCTATCTCTTTGTTGGTGCCGAATATTTTCAGCTTTATTGAGCCGCTGTAATCGGTTATATCAAAGGTTGCAACGCACTTTTCGTTGCGGAGTTCTTTTATTTCAGAGGCGAAAACGTCTCCCACTACTGTTAGCTTTTCACCGAGTTTCTGAACGGCTTCGTTTATTGCGACCGGTTTGTCACGGATAGCTCTGCCCTTTATTATCTCAGCTGACTCAGGATCAAAGCCTGTATCAAGAGAGGTAACATCGACAGAGGCAGTAGGTATCGCAGACTGTCTCGCTTCTTCAAGCTTTTCCTGCTCGGTCTTCTCTGGAACGAGCTGATCGCTGTAATCGGGAAGGTCTGCTTCGATACGCTCTATCATCTCGTCGAAATCATTCTCTTCTACGGCTGTTTTTCCGCCGAGAGATATCTTTCTGCTTACACCGAACTGATTATAGATGAGCTGTGCGAGCTTTCTGCGGAACTGCGCTTCCTCAAGCATATCAAGGCCGCCGTGAGTGAGTGATATAGCTATTTCCTCAGCGCCAAAACGAACATCGGCTCCGTCAAGGAAGCCGTTTACAACAGGTACATCTCGTTTCAGCAGAGCTATGATCTCACCGAAACAGCCGGCGCTGAATTTTTCCTCCGGATAGCGGCAGTGAAGCCTTACGTTATCGACCTTCAACGCTTCTTCCATAGATTTTTCAAATGCGAATATGTCTTCAGCCGGAAGAACTTCTGAAAACAGGGCAAAGAAATTGATATGGTAGAGCTTATCCGAATATGTAAGCTTGTAGATCTCTCCGCTGCGGACTGTCTCGGGCAGTTCAGCGACATAATCCTTCAGGAATTCAGCTAAGTTTATGTTCATGTTTAAAGCTTGTCCACCTCAGCAATAAGCTCGGAGACAATGTCCTCCTCTTTGATTTTTCGCTGTGTGCCGTCCTTGCGGAAAATAACAGCGCAGCCGTCGCCGCCTGCGATACCTACATCGGCTTCTCTTGCCTCACCGGGACCGTTTACGATACAGCCCATAACGGCTACAGTGATATCTTTGTCAACGTTTTTCAATGCTTCCTCGACCTTCTTTGCTGTACCTATAAGGTCAATGCGTGTACGTCCGCAGGTCGGACATGATACCATTCTGACGCCGCCGCGTTTTCCGATGCATTTGAGGATATCCTTTGCGGCTTCTATTTCCTTTACAGGATCATCGGTAAGTGAAACTCTTATCGTTTCGCCGATACCGTCACACAGGAGCGAACCTATTCCAACAGCGGATTTTATAAGTCCCATTCTCTCGGTACCAGCCTCGGTAACGCCAAGATGAAGCGGATAGTTGCACTTCTCGGCAGCAAGTCTGTAGGAAGCTATCATGCGGTTGACATCTGAGGATTTTATTGAGATTACTATGTCTTCAAAATCAAAATGTTCAAGCATAGCAGCGTGGTTCAAAGCACTCTCGACCAAAGCTTCCGGTGTAGGTGAACCGTACTTTGCAAGTAGCTCCTTTTCAAGAGAACCTGAATTAACGCCAATTCGAATAGGGATATTTCTTGAACGGCAGGCATCAACAACGGCTTTTACTCTGTCCATACCTCCGATATTACCTGGATTTATGCGAATCTTGTCGATGCCGGCTGCTGCTGCTTCGATCGCAAGACGGTAATCAAAATGGATATCGGCAACAAGAGGTATGTTTACCGCTTTCTTGATAGCCGGAATGAGCTTTACAGCATCCTTATCCGGGATAGCGGCACGTATTATCTCACAACCGGCCTTTTCAAGCTCGACCGCCTGTTTTACACTTCCCTCGATATCATCAGAGCGGACATTCAGCATTGACTGAATGTATATATGCTTTCCGTCGAGGACATAGTCCCCTACTTTTACTGGTCTGACATTTCTCATAATTTAACCTCCTGATATAAGTCTAACGATGTCATTATAGGTAGCTAAAAGCATAACGCCTATCAGAAGAGCGATGCCGGCAAGGTGTACATAACCCTCATGCTCCGGCTTTACAGGCTTGCGTCGGATAAGCTCAATAAGGCAGAAGAGAAGTCTTCCTCCGTCGAGTCCGGGTATAGGGAGAAGATTGAATATACCGACGTTTATGCTTATGAGTGCTGACATATAGAACAGCTGGAAGAGCGCATCCTTCTTGTCTTCACTTTTCTCAGTAGCTTCGCTGATAGTGGAAACAACTCCGACAGGTCCGGAGACCTCCTCCTTGTCGGCCTTTCCTGTGGCGAGCTGCTTCAATGACATACCGACCATGTGTCCCATTGACATGAAAAGCTCGGACGAGCCCTTCAGGACTGTAAGAGGATTTTTGTCTCTGTATACAAGTCCGAAATCCACCATATCATTATCACGAATATCACGGAATTCAACGTCTTCAAGCTCAATCTCCTCGCCGTCACGGATAACTGTTACATCATGGGTATGAGTCTTTGCCGTTGAGAAGATGTAGCTAAGATCAAGGTAGCTGAAAATGTGTATGCCGTCAACTTCAACGAACCGATCCCCGTGTCTGAGACCTGATTCATAGCTCTTCGAATAGTAGGTTATATTGCCGTTATCCTCAGTCTTGCCATAAAAGCCGGAGATCTTTGTTGATGCAACGCCGCCTTCTGCCATGCAAACCATGCCTATCAGGAGTATGAAGCCGAGAACAAAATTCATCAAAGGTCCGGCAAAGAGAACGAGTGCTCTCTTCCAGAGCTTTGCATTGCGAAATCCTCGCGGATCATCTGACTCTTTGTCCTCATCTTCCATTGCACAGTAACCGCCCATAGGTATCCAGCGGAGGGAATACATTGTCTCTCCCCATTTATGCTGAACTATTTTAGGTCCCATGCCTATCGAAAACTCCAGCACCTTTATACCACTGAGTTTGGCAACAATAAAGTGTCCGAACTCATGGACGGTCACGATAAGACCGAATATCAGAAGTGCTATGATTATACCCATTGCCAATTATCCTTTCTATGCTGAAACTTATCTGTCTGCTATCGCTGAACGGACGTATTCACGGGCAGCTGTATCTGCCTTCATGACGTCGTCGTAACAGTTTATCTCTGAGATGCCGAATTTATCGAGTACAGATGATACTATCTCCCCTATCTCGATGAATGTGATCTCATCATTGAGGAACGCACGAACTGCTTCCTCGTTTGCGGAATTCACAAGACAGGGATAAGCTCCACCACGCTTTATAGCTTCAATTGCTGCGCCGAGGCACTTGAATGTTTCAATGTCCGGCTTTTCAAAGGTGAGTTTGCCGTAATCAGTCAGTGAAAGCCTTCCCGTCGGGCAATCCATTCTGTCCGGATAAAGCAAAGCGTACTGTATTGGTATCTTCATATCCGGAACACCGAGCTGTGCAATAACGGAGTAGTCGCTGTACTCAACAGCTGAATGGACAACACTCTGTCTGTGAACAACTATCTCTATCTGGTCCGGTTCAAGGTCAAAAAGCCACTTAGCTTCAATGAATTCAAGTCCCTTGTTCATAAGTGTAGCAGAGTCGATGGTTATTTTATTACCCATGTCCCAGTTTGGGTGGTGAAGCGCCTGTTCCTTCGTCACTGAACGCAGCTCGTCGTATGATTTGCCGAAGAAAGGTCCCCCGGAAGCGGTAAGTATGACCTTACTGAGCTGTGAACGTTTATTGCCCTGTAAGCACTGGAATATCGCGGAATGTTCGCTGTCAACAGGATAGAGCTTAACACCCTTCTTTGCTATTTCTAACATTACAAGTTCACCGCCGGCAACAAGCGTCTCCTTATTCGCGAGAGCGAGGTCCTTGCCAGCGTCTATTGCCGTGAGAGTGGGGAGAAGTCCGACCATTCCGACAACAGAATTAAGTACGGTATCAGTCTGAGGAAGTGCAGCTATCTCGCACAAGCCCTCCATTCCGCAGACTATCTTCACATTCATGTCAGATAGCTCTGCTTTGAGCTCAGTATATTTCTCCTCATTGTAGATGCCTACATATTCAGGTCTGAACTTCCTCGCCTGTTCAGCAAGAAGCTTGACGCTGCTGTGAGCTGCAAGTGCAGTCACGCCTATACCGTGCTTTTCACACACCTCAAGTGACTGTGTGCCGATAGAACCTGTCGAACCGAGGACAGATACAGTTTTCTTCATTATGTTCACCTTTTTTCAGGGAATTTCTTCCCGGATAGTATATGTTGTATTGTCTGATAAAATGCGAAAGGGACTATACGTCTTTTGCACGTTAGTCTCCTTTCAAGTTATAATTATCCCAAAATTCCTGCGCCGTTATCTTCAAGTATCTCTTCAACAACGGCGATCATAATATAAAACGTAGGCAACACGAAAAGAACGCTGTCAAAGCGATCCATAAGTCCGCCGTGACCAGGCATTATCTTTCCGTAGTCTTTGAAGCCAATCTGACGCTTTACCATAGACGCAGAAAGGTCACCGACTGTGCCGATAACAGCGCATACTGCTCCTATAACAAATGCGATAGCCGCTCTTTCAGCTGTAAATCCGGAACGGAGCGAAAATGCAACAGCATATGCGATACCTGTAAATGTGATGCCGCCGATAAAGCCTTCGATAGTTTTCTTAGGGCTTATCTCCGGACAAAGCTTGTGCTTGCCAAAAGCAACACCGGTGAAATAAGCACCTGTATCTGCTATCCATGCGCCGCAAAGTCCCATTATTAGGAGGAAAAGTCCGTGCTCCTCGTTCATGCGGTCGATACGTACCATAGTTGACATAGCCTGAGGTACGAGAACCATTGCCGCAAGCGCAAAAAATACCTGTTCATAGCGTATTTCCTTGTGTTTTTTCAGCCATGTCACGAATACGATGAATGCGGCCGCAAGGGTGATTGCAAAGGCAGCAAGCGTTACAACACCGTCAATTTTGACGTTCCTGACAACGCAGTCCATTTTCTCAGCCTTTTCCACATAGTAGTAGTAGCTGTAAAGTATCGGCATAGCGATACCGCAGCCCTCGACTGCAATGAGTATAGGGAGACACTTCTCCAGCTTGACTGCACGGAGAAGCTCAAAGAGCATAATGCATATTATTACCGCAACTGCGGCAGGCAGAACTATTGTATCGTGAAAAACAAGCACGACAGCAAGCAAAGCTGCACCGACAGCTCCGGATATTATTCGGGTCAGCATCAGACGCCACCAAACCTTCGGCTGCGGTTAGCAAATTCAATTATAGCCGCTTCAAGATCAGCACCCGTGAAATCAGGCCAAAGTATATTTGTAAAGTAATACTCTGCATATGCACACTGCCAAATAAGGAAGTTTGAAAGGCGCTGTTCTCCGCTCGGACGAATAACAAGGTCGACATCCGGGAATCCGGCTGTGTAAAGTCCGTCAGCGACGGTCTGCTCGGTGATGTCCTCAGGGTTGAGTTCACCATTCTTCACCAATTCGGCTATACGGCGCGTGCTGTGGGTAATATCGTCTCTTCCGCCGTAGTTGATAGCGAGGAAGAGTACCATTTCGTCATAATTCTCTGTGACCTTTTCGGTATGTATCATCTTGTTGCGGAGCTCTTCTGTAAATCTGTCCTTGCTTCCGATGAATATCATTCGAGTCTTTTCCTTGTGAAGCCATGAGATATCATCGAGGTAATCACTGAATATCTTCATAAGACCGGCTACCTCGTCATCGGGACGCTGCCAGTTCTCGGTTGAAAAGGCATAGAAGGAAAGGTGCTTGATACCGATATCCTTAGCGTGACGCACTATTTTCTTGAATGTCTTGGCACCCTCGCGGTGGCCAAAGGGACGCGGAAGTCCGCGCTTCTTAGCCCATCTGCCGTTACCGTCCATAATGATAGCAACATGGGAAGGCATCTGCTCGGGCAGTTCTGTGAGCAGTTCTTCTTTCTTTTTTCCGAATAATGCCATATTACACCTCAGACTGTCATGATCTCTTTTTCTTTTGCAGCAACTGCCTTGTCAGCCTCAGCACAGCACTTGTCTGTGACGTCCTGGACCTTCTTCTCACAGTCCTTGAGATCGTCCTCGGTGATCTCTGAGTTCTTCTGCATCTTCTTGAGCTTATCCATTGTATCACGGCGGATGGAACGAATAGTTACTTTGCACTCTTCACCGTATTTTTTGATAGTCTTGCAAAGTTCCTTACGTCTTTCCTCTGTAAGCTGAGGGAAAGCGAGACGGATAACTGAACCGTCATTTGTAGGAGTGATACCGAGATCAGATGCAAGAACAGCCTTTTCAATAAGTTTGAGAGTTGACTTGTCCCAAGGCTGGATAACGAGGATAGTAGCCTGCTGAACAGATATAGCAGCCATCTGGTTCACAGGAGTAGGTGCTCCGTAATAATCTACCATTACCTTATCAAGAACAGCAGGATTTGCACGGCCTGCACGGATAGAAGCAAATTCATTTCCGAGAGCGTTAAGGCTCTTATTCATTTTTTCCTTAGCAGCATTTATAGTATCTTTCATTTTTAATCAGTTCCTTTCTGAAATTATCCTTCGTAAACAACAGTTCCGACGTTTTCACCCATGATAGCATCGTAGATATTGTCGGGACGGCTGAGATCAAACACGAGCATCTTCATCTTGTTATCACGGCACATTGCAGCAGCGGTACTGTCCATAACTGCGAGTTCTTCGCTGATGACCTGACTGAATGTGAGTTCGTCATACTTCTTAGCGTCGGAATATTTGTGGGGATCTTTGTCGTAGACGCCGTCAACAAGTGTAGCCTTGAGGAAAATATCAGCCTCTATCTCGACAGCACGGAGCGAAGCAGCTGTATCTGTTGAGAAGAAAGGATTTCCTGTGCCGCATCCGAAGATCACAACCCTGCCCTTCTGGAGATGACGGACAGCTCTGTTGCGGATATAGGGCTCGGCTACCTGCTGCATACTGATAGCAGTCTGCACTCTTACATCACAGCCGAGTGATTCAAGGACGTCAGCGAGAGCAAGAGCGTTCATAGCAGTTGCGAGCATACCGATATGGTCTGCGCGAGTTCTGTCCATAGCACCGCTTGATCTGCCGCGCCAGAAGTTTCCTCCGCCGACAACAACACCGACCTGTACGCCTGCGTCAACACATTTCTTTATGCTTTTGCAGATCTCGGTAATAACAGGATAGTTAAGACCGGTCTTATTGTCGCCTGCGAGAGCCTCGCCGCTGACCTTGAGTAGGATTCTTTTAAATTTTGGTTCCATAGCGCACCTCACAAAAAAATATCTATAGTATATTTTACACTATTATTTATGATATGTAAAGTATATTTTCACAAAAAAAGGTACCCGAACGCATATCTTTATATATTTTTACTTAATCATTCTATTTTACTATCGGATATGTGCAAAATGTATATAATCAGCGTAAGAATTTTCTCGATTTTTGCTGCAATGATTTATTGACTTTCGTTTGGTTTTGTGTTATAATAATTAAGCTGACTGATACAGAGTATTGTTCAGTAAATAATGGAGAGGTATCGAAGCGGTCATAACGAGGCGGTCTTGAAAACCGTTTGACTTAACGGTCACGTGGGTTCGAATCCCACCCTCTCCGCCATATTTTCCGGTTTTACGCCGGTTTGCGGATTTACCCAAGTGGTGAAGGGGCTCCCCTGCTAAGGGAGTAGGTCGGGAAACCGGCGCGAGAGTTCAAATCTCTCAATCCGCGCCAAGCAGATTTTTCTGCACAGCTACGGATGAAGAGTTTTCTTCATCCGTTTTTTGTATTTGACGTTTCAGAATAGGAGGTCTGTATGCAGTTCGTATTATGTGCGTTAATCGGTTACCTTATCGGTAATATCAACCCCTCTTATATAATAGCCAGACTCAGGGGCTTCGACATCCGTGACCGCGGCTCCGGCAACGCAGGCGCTTCCAATGCTATCATCACTATGGGCAAGAAAGCAGGCCTCGTTTCCGCGCTCTTCGATATTTTCAAGGCGGTCATCGCCGCTGAGATCGCAGCACATTTATTTCCCAACATAAGATTCGCCAAGG
>Ga0310786_10006573_pt1 | contig 15397 bp, 6 predicted proteins | sample AusTroGonzalo_MG_FD_203881 | JGI IMG/M metagenome (GOLD analysis project Ga0310786, IMG submission 203881) | Bovine rumen microbial communities from tropical cattle in Woodstock, Queensland, Australia - Gonzalo_03 (v2) (version 2) | ecosystem: Host-associated > Mammals > Digestive system >... | reverse complement strand
CACCAATAGTGGTTACACCATCGGAATTGATTAAAATATTGGAGTCCATAGAGACAAGATAATAAAAGGCCCTCAGGAACTAGCCCTGTCTCATGGTGATGTAAGATGTATGACGGCTGAAGTAAGAAGCCTTAAAGAATACTTTCCATTCATTGATTTGGATGGAAAGTTTTTGTTTGTAGATTCACGAACAATGTTGGTCTATAGCTTCTGAAAACTCGAGGGGGAGAAAAGTCTTGTGGAAGAATGTTTGGAGAAGTCCGGAACTTTTATTAATTTCGCAGGCTGTTGTGATTTACTGCAACGATGTTGCAGCATAGGAGTACATGGTAAAAGAAAAGAGTTACGGGCATAGGCTCGTAACTCTCTTTGTTTATGGAATGTGAGGGGGATTATTTCGCGATGCTAACCAGCACTTTCTGGCCGCTATACTCAACGACTTTTTGCTTTCCATCGGGGGTGACAATGGTGAACTGGCGCTTCGTGAGCATACCGGGATAGTTGCCCTTACGCTCGTCGATGGTCAGGGTGCGGGTCTTGTTGTTCCAATGGAAAGCGATAGTGGCATACTGGCCCTTCTCGTAGTTGTAGTTGTCGCCCTCGTCCTCGTAGAGGGTGAACTGTCCGTCGGCACCTGGGTAGAGGCGCAGCTCGAGGTTATCCCATGCCTTCTCGCCTACATACTGCATCTCAGGACCGAGGGGCAGGATGCTGCCTGCACGTACGAACATAGGAACACGGTCGAGCGAGGTCTCGAGGGTCACGTCCTGCCCACCTGCGTAGTACTTGCCTGTCCAGAAGTCATACCAAGTAGCACCCTTCGGCAGGTATTTCGTAGCAGTCTTTGTAGCGGTGAAGTCGATGGCTCCATTATTGCTGCCGTCTGTAGCATTCTGACGATTCCAACCTGTCATGGCATCGGTGCGGATAATCTTTTCCTCAGTGTATTGTGGGTTCACGATAGGGGCAGCAAGGATGCTGCGACCGAACATGAACTCGTCGGTGAGGTTCCATACCTTCTTGTCATTGGCGAAGTCGCTGAACAGGGGACGCATGTAGCTGTCGTTGTTAGAGGTTACCTGCCATGCGGTGCTATATAAATATGGTATCAGGCGATAGCGCAGGCGGATCTGCTTCTCAATGGCGTCGTAGACGGGCTCGCCCTTCTTACCAAACTGCCATATCTCACGAGGTGCATCGGCACCATGACTGCGGAACACGGGGCAGAACAGACCGTACTGCATCCAGCGCACATAGAGTTCCTGGAACTGAGGATTCTTGGGGGCAGAACCACCACCGCGGGTATTGTAAGAACCACAGAAGAAACCACCGATGTCAGTATTGAAGTTGGGGTTACCTGTGAGTGAGTAACTCAGACCTGCGGGCACCTGCTTGCGCAGCATATCCCATGATGAGTTCACGTCGCCGCTCCACATATTAGAGCCATAGTGCTGCTGACCAGCATAGCTGGAGCGGGTCATGATGAAGACGCGCTTCTCGCCTTTATAGTCCTTACGCTGTGAGGTATAGATGCCACGAACGGTCTCCAAGGGGAATGCGTTGCGCTGTGAGCGCCATGTGCCACCATAGACCTTGTGTGCATAGTCGCTCTCTTTGGGATTAAAGAAGTCGGGGTCGGTAGAGTCCATCCACCAGGCATCGGTGCCGTAGTCGTAGAGGGTCTTTAGGTATTTCCAATAGATGGCACGGGCCTCGGGATGGAAGGCATCATAGACTTTCACGCCTGAGGGGTACTTCATCACAGGAGGCCACACATGAGAGATACCGCTTTGAGGCCACGTCTCGAAAGGCATGAGCAGGCCCTTCTCGTTGAGCTCGCGGAACTGCTGGGTCATAGGTCCGAAGCTAGCCCAGATAGAGATCATGAAGTGGGCGTGCTTACGGTGTACGTTCTGAATCATCTGCTTACCATTGCTGAAGTCCTCAGCGAGGAAGTCCATGGCATTCCACAGATAGTTAGAGCCCCAGTACTGCCAGTCCTGAATGATACCGTCGAGAGGCACGTTAAGTGCGCGATACTGATCAACGATACTCTCAGTCTCCTTAGCACTCTTATAGCGCTCCTTAGACTGCCAGAAGCCAAAGGTCCACATGGGGAACATGGGCACATCGCCAGAGAGATAACGCATCTGAGCAATGACACCATCGGCACTGCCACCATACATAAAATAATAGTCCACACCATCGCCAACCTCAGCATCGAAGGTCATGCCATTGGCGTTGTCCTCGAAGAGGGTAGGTGAGTAGTTCTCCCAGTAGATACCCCAGCCCTTGATGCTCTGAAGCACGTTCTGAAAGTCCTCAAGGTTAGACTGCTCCATGCGCTTCTTCTCGCCTCGGCGGTTCATCTTGCCGTTCTGGATGGTGCCCAGTCCGTAGATGGCCTCGTCTTTGTCGAGGGTGAAGGTTTGGCGTGCTTCCTTCACGTCACACTCTTTCTCCTTGAGCAGCACCTTTCCTTTTGCTGTGAGGAAAGTCAGGTTGCCCTTGGCATCCTGCTTCACGATGAGCTCGCTACTTGAGGTGGCATTGCCTTTCTTGGTTACTTTTACAGTTGATGGAGGGGCTGTCACCACGAGACTCTTTGTGGCTTGTCCCTTCACTACGTGTACGATACTGGGCGTGATAAACTCAAGTTTCACGTCCTGCTGCGCATAAGCCTGCGTCAGTGAAGTGGCCATGATGGCCAGTGAAAGTAATTTCTTCATGTTGGTTTTAGTTAGTGTTATTTTGAAAAAAACTTCTTGTTGTTGCGGATATAGATGTCACCAGAGCGTGGGGATGTAGTGCTTCTGATGCCTGCAAGAGTATAGAGATTGCCACAGGGCTTTTTAGGTGTGACTGAGGTCTGAATACTGGTCAGCTCCTCGTCACTTGCCGTATGGATAGTGATGTCAGAGATGGTGATGGCATCGGTATTAGCTTCACGTATGATGAGAAATTTGTACTCACCCCAGCCATCCTCAACTTTAAAGAAGAGGTTGGCCTCGCCATTGGCTGCAATGGTGTCGTTCAGAACGAAGTTCTTTTTGTCTGTCAACTTCTGTATCTTTACGATAATCTTCTTGGCAGCATCACCTTCGGCCTTGAAATGCAGTTTGTAGTTGCCATTATTGAATTGAAGGGTGCGATAGACATTCTGCTTGTCGCTGGTGTTAGGTACTTCACCGAACTTAAGCAAGGTGAGGCTGCTGTTCATTGTCCAACCATGAGCTCTGGGGCTATAACCTTCGGCTTCGATACGTGGTGCCCATTTCAGTGTGGTGTCACAAGGCGTGTCGAGGGTGTACTGCTTGAAGAAGTTCCACATGGTCAATGCGGAGTTTCCGTCTTCCGTCTTATTGGTGCCAGGTTCATGTCCCATACCGTCGATTTCGTAGTAGATATAGGGGAAGCTTCCCTCGCCAGCTTCGTAGATGCTCTTTCTGTACTTGCCGCTCACAGTGGTTTTGGTGGGTACAGGATTAGCGCCAAGGCGAGCCACCATCTCGTCAATGATAGTGGGCATGAGCGAGTATTTCACAAAATCATCGGACTTGCCGTGGATATGCAGGAAAGGCACGGGGCGCCAGCCTGCATGGTGGAGGTGGAACTCGTTGAGTTGGAAACCGCTGATAGAGGCAAAGGCTGCAAACACATCGCTACAGGCATTTGTCATGGCGTAGGTCATCATGCCACCATTAGAGAATCCACAGCAGTAGATGCGCTTGCGGTCTATATTGTAGCTCTTGGCTACATCCTCAATCACTGCCATGAGGAACTTCGCGTCATCATTGAATTCGCCTGATGCATCCCAACCAGGAACGGTGCCGCCAAAAACGGGAAAGTAGATGTCCTTGCCCTGGGGATAGGCCACAATACAACCAGCCTGATCGGCTACGTCAGTACCAAAGGGACTCTTGTCAGTACTATGACCAGCGGCTCCATGCAGCGACAATACAAGGGGACAGTCGTCGCTGATATTATTAGGAACGTAAAGCTGGTACTTACGCGTCTCACCGTTAATGGTGATGTTGACATTCTTGTCAACTTTTGCGGCTTGTAGCATCATGGTACTGCATACAGCTGCCAGTATAATCAGAAATTTTTTCATTGTGATTAGTGTTTGATAATTTTCTTTCCGTTGATAATATTGAGGCCCTTTTGGGGAGCTGTAAGTTGCTGGCCGTTTAGATTATGGAGTTTATGGGTCTCATTGGACAAATGGGCATGATGAATGCCAGTCTCTATATACCCTTTCTGAGAGATTTTGTATTCACCACCAGCAACGGTCTGAAGGTCGTACTCATAGACCTTCTTCACTGATAGCGAGGGTTTCGTAGAAAGTGACTTCGAGAGTAGGGGGGCCTTGATGTCAGCAGGGGCAAAGAGCGGGTTGGGGCAATCGCCCTCAGCAGGTGTCAATCCCTTGCCCTCCAGTTCTACGTAAGAACGCAGACGGGCTATGCCGCCAATGGCAGAACGGATGGTGGCAAAGGTTAGTTTGCTATCGTTCCACTGCATATCCACCTCAAAGGCACCTCTGGCTTTCAGTCCGCTAACGCTGCCTTGTGTCCATGCAGAGGGAAGGGCAGGGAGCAGTTGGATGGCACCATCGTGACTCTGCAACAGCATCTCAGCAATGCCTGCCGTTGCACCAAAGTTTCCATCAATCTGGAAAGGAGGATGAGCGTCGAAGAGGTTTGGATAAGTGCGGCCATTAGGATATTGATCTGTGACATCATCGGAAGGCAAAAGCTTCAGCATGTTCTTCAGGATGGTGAGCGCATGGGTACCATCGAGCATACGTGCCCAGAAACAAATCTTCCAACCCAAGCTCCATCCTGTAGCAGCATCGCCACGATCATTCAGCGTCTGCTTTGCAGCAGCAAACAGTTCGTTGTGATGATAAGGTGAAATCTGATTCGAGGGGTACAGACCATAGAGGTGAGAGATATGACGGTGCTGCATCTCGCTGCCATCAGCATCAACAAGCCACTCCTGCAACTGCTTCCTACTGCCTATCTGCATAGGCGGAAGTTGTTCGAGGGTAGAGGTAAGACGGCTGATGTATGAGTCGTCCTCACCCAGAATCTGTGCGGCTTTCAGGGTGTTTGAAAGGGCATCAAACACTATCTGATTATCCATCGTGCAACCAGCGGTGATAGGCGTAGACTTACCTGCAGGGCCCTGCTCAGGACTTACTGAGGGCACCACGACGAGCCAGTTGTTGTAGTTAGGATGGGGCTGCATATAGTCCATATAGAAGTCGGCCGTACCCTTGATGACAGGATACCACTCGTGCAGGAATTCTTTATCGCCTGTATAGAGGTAATGTTGCCACAGATGAGTGGCCAACCAAGCACCACCATTAGGATACATACCCCAAAAAGCACCGTCAACAGGCCCTGCTATGCGCCAGAGGTCTGTATTATGATGGGCCATCCACCCGTTGCATCCGTACATCGTCTTTGCTGTGACGGCCCCCGTCTCGCTTAGTTCACGAATCATACGGAAGAAGGGCTCATTGGTCTCTGTGAGGTTACACACCTCCGAAGGCCAGTAGTTCATCTCAGCATTGATGTTGATGGTGTATTTCGAATCCCAGGGTGCATCTTGTTTGTCGTTCCAAAGGCCTTGCAGGTTAGCGGGCTGACTGCCAGGCTGTGAACTGCTGATAAGCAGATAGCGACCATAGTTGAACAGCAGGGCAATCATGCCCCAGTCCTTGCTACATGAGAATTTGTCAAGACGCTTCTCTGTGGTCAACTGACTATTTGTTGTTGACGGCAGGTTCAGTTTGACACGATTATACTGCTTCTGATAGGCCTCCACATGGCGACTCAGCAATTCGTCGTAATGATACTGCTTTGCGTGATTCAGATAAGAGAGGGCTTTGCTGGCTGCTTTACCTGTCACGTCATTATAGTTCACGTAGTTTGTTGCTGCTGTGATATAGACGGTGGCTTTGGTGTAGTTCTTTACAGATACGGAACCTGTGGAATTATAGGTCACCTCTCCATCGCAATCTACGATATATCTCAGTTTTGCTTCCAGTTTGGCAGTTATACCCTCGTGTGCAACACCTTTGATAGTGGCTACAACGCCATTGGTGCCTTTCGTATAAGAAGTGGTGAAGGGAGCCGAGTGCGTGATGGTGAAGTTATTAAGTGTGTCGGCCTCGATATGTACCACGATGACACTGTCAGTCATAGAGGCAAACGATGTTCTGCGGAAGTGATGGCCGTTGTAATCAAAATTCACTGTAGATACAGCCCTTTCCAAATCCAATTCGCGTTCGTAGTTCTCTACGCTAGTGGATTTGATACCTTTATAAACCATCTTTATGCTGCCCAGCGACAGGTATTTCATGCCGTGAGGACCTTTCACAAACTGCTGGTTAATGAGACTTTCGGCATCACTTTCCTTACCATTGAAAATCAATTGACGTACCTGATCCAGATAGTTGAGCGATGTCGTGCTGTTATTATTGTGGGGTCCACCGCTCCAGAATGTGTCTTCGTTGAGTTGTAGCTCGTCAGTAGCAATGCCGCCATAGACCATTCCGCCAAGAAATCCGTTGCCAATGGGTAGTGCTTCCAGCCATATCTTAGCAGGCTTATTGTCCCAAAGACGGTTGGTGTTGTCGCTGTCCTGAGCCGTCATGGTACTGCCTAGTCCAAGCAGCGAAAGAAGGAAAAGGGTGATTTTTTTCATTATAGTGATAGGTTTATTTGATGATTTTCTTGCCGTTTATAATCTTCACTGCATGTTTGCTGTTATTGGTCTTACGGCCTTGAAGGTCGTAGGTGGTTTGAGATTTCAGGCTTGTGGTACGAGGTTTGATACTCGAAGGCTCCTCAAAGAACTGCCACTTGTCGAAGTCGAAAGTCTGTACATCAGTACCCTTGATGATAAAATAGATATAAAGCTGCACACCCTTAACGGTAGTTGATAGGTCGCAAGTCACTTCCTGCCATTCGCCGTTGGTTGATGCAATCGTAATGCTGCCTACGGTCTTAGAGCCGCTCTTGGTTCCAGTGCGTATTTCCAATGTCGTGGCTTCTGTAGAGCGAACAAGGGCTTTAAACGACTTGGCACCTGTTTCTCCAAAATCTATATTACGCACTCTGATATTACCACTTTTCTTGGTATTAGTTACGTAACATCCATTGTAATCGCCTTCACAGCGTACGCCAGAGCATTTGTTGATGGTTTCTGCTTCCTGCAATTCAAAGGGATTGACGGCCTGTATAGGTTCTACACCAGTGGTGGTGAATTTAATGCTGGGACTGGTGCCGTCCTCGTTGGGGGTGAACTCCTCAACGCAGGTGGAGCGCTTATAGCCGCCACCGCCAGTGAGTTTGCCGTTGTGATAGAACATGTAATGGTGTCCCTTGAACTCTACGCTGCCACCATGAATGGTAAAGCTATTGTCGGCCTGTCCCAGTACCTTGCCTTGATACGTCCAAGGACCAGTCACCTTATCGGCAGTAGAGTAGGCCCAGTGCTCAGGCACACCACCTGCGGCATACTCCAGATAGTATTTCCCATTGCGCTTGTAAATCCATGAGGCTTCCTCGAAATTGGTTTTGGGCGTGCCGTCGTCATTATAGCCTTTATAGGGGCCAAAAGCATCTTCGCTCTTCGTCTTTACCTCTATCTCATTACCTGTGAATGACGTCATATTCTTGTTTAGCTTTACATACCACAGCATGTTATTGCCATAGAAGAGGTAAGCCTGTCCGTTGTCGTCGATAAATACGGAGGGGTCTATCTTGAACCATCCTTTCACCAGTGGCTTCTTTATTTTATCAACATAGGGGCCTGCAGGATTGTCGGCCACAGCCACGCCAATACCTGGATAGGCCTCGCCTTTGATGGTGGCCGTGCAGTACCAATACCATTTGCCATTGCGCTCTATACACTGGCTGGCCCAGCAGTCGTTATCCGTCTTGGCCCATGCCTTGAAAGTCTCACCTGTTATAGGTGTGCCGCGATAAGTCCAGTTTACCATATCCACGGTGCTATACAGCAACCAGTTCTTCATCGTGAAGTAGTTGTTTTCCGTCACGTCTTCATCATGGTCAACGAAGAGGTACAACGTGTCGCCATGAACATAGGGTGCAGGATCTGGTGTATAACGGTCGTAGATAATGGGGTTCTGAGCCCATGCACAGAGAACTGCCAGACTCGCTAAACATGTTAGTGTAAATTTGCCAAAGTGGTAGATACTTATCATTTTGGTTTATGCTTTTAGTTATTTTGGTGGCAAAATTACAATAAATAAATAAAATATGTATGCTTTTTTGTTTCAAATAGTTTGAAATATGAAAAAAACATGGCACGTAATCGCTACGCGCCATATTTTATTCAAACCATAAATTACTATTATACTAACATTACCAACTAAAAAACGTAAGTCTCGTTGTCGTTTTTGTTTATACATAATTAATCTGGGTGCAAAGGTATAAATAAAGAAACGTTTCCGACAAAGGGAAACGTTTCATGGATATGCGGAAATTTGTCAAATGTGTAAATTGAATCTTTTTTGTCTTAAAATGATAAATTCTTTTTCATCGCTTATTTCGATTTGATGGTTAGGTTTGCTGTGGGCAGATTGCTCTTAATGCTGACCTGAGCATTACCTTTCTTATGTGTGCTGCGAACCACCAATAGAGCACGTCCTTTCCATGTCTTTACACGAGACGAGGTGTAGGGCTCGATATCCTTCAGGTCGGCAGAAGCAAACGACAGTAATGTACCCTGTCCTTTAACAAAGGCTTCGCAGGGGATGGCGGCATCAGGACAGACATTACCATTCTTGTCAATAACCTCAACAACGATAAACGACAGGTCCTGCCCATCGGCAGTTATCACGCTGCGGTCTGGGGTGAGGCGCAGACGTGCCGGCTTTCCTGCTGTATGGAGTGCTTTGATGCGTCCCCAACAAGTCTGAGCACGTAGTGTGCCCGCTTCGTAGGGAACGGTAAAGACCGCCTTGAACTCAGTCTCACGGCTCACCTTCTTAGTACCGATAAGTTTATCGTTAAGATATAGTTTTACCTCAGGTTCCTTCGTATAGACCTCTACTTCGATAGGCTTACCTTCCCATCCTGACCAGTTCCAACTTTCCCATGTGGGCCATACGCTCCACATCGTCGTCTTGATTTCTCCGTTGTAGCCGTTGGGCTCTTTCACGGCCATATACATACCGTCATCTTCTATTGGTGTGGAACTCCTCTGGCCATCTTTCCATTCATACATTGGCATGTTCCGGGTTTTCCAAAGTATCTCACGATAATGGCTGATAGGCTTTCTCCAACCTGTGATATCCACATCGCCACAGGGGGCACCGTGCCATTCGGGTTGACCGCCCTCAATCCACGATTCACCCTCGCGTTCACCTTTATAATAATTGCGACCGATGCCGCTTTCGCCCAGATAGTCGAGGCCCGTCCACACTATGTCGCCCACAACATAGGGGTAATCGTTTGCTATGGCCCAGTTGCGGAAGGCATCGCGTGGATAGCTTTCCGTCTGCCAGATCATACGTTTTGGGTCGCGCTTGTGATCGCTGGCGTGCTTGAAAATCATGTAGTTATAGCCCACTACGTCGAGCACCTCGGCATGTGGGTCGTAGATTTCCCAGTCGCGGTCCCAGGCACAGAGGGCCTCTGTCACAGGACGCGTATCGTCTTTTTCCAGTATGGCAGCTTTCAGGTTACGGGCAGTGGTAATCACGCGGATGTCCTTACGCTCGATGACTTCGTTTCCGATACTCCAGCAGATGATGCTGGGGTGATTCCTATCGCGCGCCACCATCGCATGGATATCCTCTTGATAGCAGGAGTCTATGAGTGTAGAGTAGTCGTAGGGGTTCTTCTGGGTGCGCCAGCCATCAAAGGCCTCGCCGATAACCAGCATACCTATCGAGTCGCAGGCATCCAGGAAAGCACGGGTAGTAGGATTATGCGAGGTTCTGATGAGGTTGAAACCAGCCTCCTTCATCTGCTTTACCTTGCGAATCTCGGCTGCATCGAATGCCATAGCTCCGAGCACGCCATCATCATGGTGTACACAAGCACCATTGATAAGCACCTTCTTGCCGTTGAGCACGAAACCGTTCTCAGCATCAAACGAGAATGAACGGATGCCGAATTTCACGCGCTGTTCATCAATGACGCGTCCCTCGGACTTTAACTTGACGATAGCCTCGTAAAGATGAGGATCTTCTGGCGACCAAAGATGGGGATTGGCAATGGTAAAGTGAAAATCCACAATCAGGCATGATGCTTTATGCATCGTGTATCCATGTTCGAAATACTGTTTCAAGATATGGCTCGTTTGTGGGGCCATTTTGAAATCTCCTTCGTTGAACGTTACTTCTATCGCATCAATTATTCGGTCTGATTGAGACGCGTTGTTCACATTGACAGGAATTGAAACCTCGGCTTCTTTTTCGCTTACCTTCGGCGTTTTGACAACAACGCCATTTTCGGCTATGTGCAGCGCAGGCAAGGTCTCGAGCCATACATGGCGATAGATGCCTGAGCCGGAATACCAGCGACAGTTAGGCTGCTCAGAGTTATCAACCTTTACAACCACTTCATTCTTTTGCTTATCTTTGCGTAAATAAGGTGTGATGTCGGTTGTGAATGGCGTATATCCATACGCATGTTGCCCAGCCTTCTGACCATTAACGAATACTTCTGCTTTCTGATAGACACCCTCGAAGTGCAGCTTGACTATCTCTGCATTTGGTGTGGCAAATGTCTTGCGGTACTCGCCTTTTCCGGCTTCAAACCAGCCTCCGCCGGTACCTGTGGCTCCTTTACCAGAGTTAGGACCGTCATAGATGTCCCAGTCGTGGGGCAGGTTCACATTGATGGTCTTTCCATTGCGAGAAAAGGTCCAGTTGTCATCAAACAACTGTTTGTTTTGTGCCGTTGTTGTCAACGCACCACACAGCATCGCAGCGAATAAAAAGATTCGTTTCATTTTCTATTTTAGGTTTTGGTTATATTGGGGACAAAGGTACGAAAAAATGAGTGAAAAGCCAAATGTTTTTTTGAGCTTTTCCTAGGCAAATCAGTCTGGGGAATGAAAAAAACTCTTATTGTTTGGATATATACTGACTAATTAGTAGCTTTGCAGGCGATGTTTGAAAAAGAGATAGAGGAATACGAAAGCGTCCGAAAGGAGTATCAGCAGAAAGTGGCTGAGAAAATGGGACGTAAACAGTGGATGGAATACGATGAGATTCTGTTCTCTGCGCATTCCTGTGCCATAGAAGGAAACTCGTTCACTGTAGATGAATGAAAGGTGAAATGGTTCAGAAAAAGAAAAGCGTACTACCTCTGATTTTCTTTTAGAATAACTTCAAATAATCGAATATATGCAAAAAAGCAATCGGTTTGAGTCTGACTCAAACCGATTGTGTTTTGTTTTTATTGTGATGTTTCTATTTCACTATAACAGGTTAGTAATATTAAAGTCCATAGGCACACTCACCCTTTACGGGCTATCAGTGTCGGCTGCAAAAATAAGAATTATTTTGCAATAATCAAAATTATGGGAAGAAAAAGTTTAAGACAAGCCTGCTCGCAACCTCCAAACAGCCCGCTCACGACGTGTAAGTAGGCACTTTAGGATGCATAAGTGGCCGAGTTATGATTCTAAGTTGGCCGAGTTACGTCTCAGAATATTACTGAAAACAATTTACCCTCATCCCTCACTCAAAATGCTGGAAATGCCCTACACTGGTCTCTAAGCCTTTGCTGTAGGGAGTTTCAGAAGATTTGAGTGAGGGTTGGATAAAAAACGTCAGGATGACTCTTTACTGCCAACTGCTGCTCGTGGCCTGACCATTAGCGGATGTCAATATCGCCATGTCTTTCTGACGGTATAGGTGCCAGCCTGATATTCTTTTGTTTCGGTTTCGTAAGGAAGCGTCACAGAAGCGGTAGCACCTGCAGGGATGGTAAAGGTCCAAATCCAGTCGTTGCCCTCGTATTTCCAATGACTCTCAATAAGTCCGGCAGCTGAATTGTAGGTGGCGTCAAGATGACCAAGACGGAGGTCGGGCACAGGTTTCATGATGATATGCTTGAAGCCAGGCTGGGCAGGATCGGAGGCTATGCCGGCACAGGTCTGCCAAATCCACTGGCACACGCAGCCATAGGCATAATGATTAAAGCTGTTCATACCTTTGGGACCCATACCTTTGTCCTTTGTGTAACTGTTCCATCGCTCCCAAATAGTGGTGGCTCCGTTATCAACAGAGTAGAGCCAACTGGGGTTCTTATGCTGGAAGAGTAGGGTATAAGCCACATCCGTCATCCCGTTGTCTGTGAGTGTAGGCATCAGAATAGAGGTGCCGAGGAAGCCCGTTTGCAAGCAGTCGTCGTGGTCGCGGAAGTTCTGGCGTAGGCGCTCAATCATCTTTGCCTTTGCCTCGCCCTCGAAGAGATTATTGCGCAGGGCGAAGAGGGCAGGTGTCTGCATGGTGTTGAGGATGTCGCACTTGAAGGTACCGTCGCTGTTGAAGAAACGCTCGAGCAGGTAGCTCTTAGCCTCTATGATCATCTTTTCGTAATAAGCAGCGTTTCTGCCTGTAGCTTTTGCCATATCGCACATCATCGAGTCATTGAGTGCCCAATAGGATGCACCCAGATAGTTCCAGTATTCAATGGCTTCAGGCAGGGGTTTCCCATCCTTGAAGGCCCCGCCTCCGCAGGTTTCCAGCGGTTCATAGCTCAGCCAGTCGCCCCATTGGTAGTTGCCATTTTCCTTGATGATAGCCTGATGGTCGTATTTTGTCTGGTTGACATGATTCATGTAGCGTTTCATCGACTCCCAACTTTCCTCGATAATCGACTTGTCGCCAAACTGTTTCCACACCGTCCAAGGCACGATAATTCCTGCGTCCGTCCAACCAAAGCGCATATACTCATCGCCCCCAGATCCGTATTGTCCCGCAGGTGCCACGCTGGGATAGCCTCCCTCGTCGTTCTGTGAGTCGCGCAGGTCGTGGAGCCATTTATGAAAGAAGCGATTGGTGTTGGCAAAGAACGAGCCTGTCTCGCAGAATACCTGTGTGTCGGCTGTCCAGCCCAGTCGCTCATTGCGCTGCGGACAGTCGGTGGGTACGCTCAGATAATTGGAACGCATACCCCAGATGGTGTTTGAGATGAGCTGGTTTACAAGGTCGTTGCCTGTGGTGATATGACCCATTTCCATCTCGGGCGTGATGCTGCTCACGGGGATGGACTGGATACTTCGGATCGTCACCTCATTGGTAACGGTGATGTCGAGGTATCGGTATCCGAAAAAGGTTTGGCGAGGGGTATATCCTACATACGGCATTCCGTACATATCACGATTGGCAAAGGTGTAATCCAGTCGGATACTTTTGTCGTGGATGCGCAGGTTACGACGGTGGATGCTCCCCTCTGGGCCGTCCATACCGCGATTCTTGGCGCCATTTCCGTCATTCAGCAGTTCGGCAGGAAGACAGGTGAGACGTGTTCCTTTTTCAGCCTTGAAAAAGAATGAGGGAACGGCGGCGCAGTTCTGTCCGAAGTCGATGACAAGATGCTCGCCAGGACGGATAACCATAGTTTCTCCAGTGGTATATTCTCTGTCGATAACAATCTTTCCATAAGCATCACTATTGCTTCCCTCTACCTTTGAATAGACATACGCCTTTTGGGGGTTGAGTGCCCATTCTTGAATATGATAGATCTCAGCACCACAGTTGGGCACGATGATACCCACGTATTCCTTACTGACAGACGGTTGCGATAATTCCGAATTGTCTCTTAATGGTGCGAGAGCCCTTGCATCATATTCCTCACCATCGAAGATGGCTGCATGTTTTACGGGGCCTGCGATGCCGGCCTTCCAGTCCTTTGTATTCGTGCCATATAGACGTTTTGCTCCATCCGTGAATGTCAGCTCCAATACACCACGAAAGGCACACTTCTGACCGTACATGCCGTTGGAGCCGCTGGGCGTGATAATCTTGTCAGCCCACCAGCCTGGGGTTACCTGAACAGAGAGGATATTTTTAGCGCCTTTTTTCGTCTGGAACTGTTGGGTTACGTCGTAAGTGAACGAATATTTTGTCTTGCTGTGATGTGAGAATCCAGGTCGCAGCACCTCTTTGCCAATACGTTGGCTGTTCACATAGAGTTCGTTTACGCCCAGACTGGTGGTCATCCACAGGACCTTCTTCACCTTCTTTTCATTCTTAATGGTTGTTGCAAACCAGTTGGCACCATCGGCTGCACGGGTATGTTCGTTCACGCGCCCTTGTACTTCTGGCGCGTCAGCCACGCAAATCCATTCCGATTCTTTCCAAGTTTCATCAGATAAAGCATCTGTTAATTGGCCTTGTGCTTTCGTAGTGAAGCCTACAAGACATGCCAGTAGTAAGAGTTTAGTTTTTAGCATATTGTTATGGGTTGTAATATCAGTGTGCAAAATTACGAAAAAAAATCCGGACCTACAATCGTTGGGTCCGGATTCTTTTGTTACCTCTTATAAATCTTTTTACCGTTACTAATATATATGCCTGATTTTTGTGGGCTATTTACTCGGCGGCCTTGGAGGTCGTAGAAGCAATTATCAATTTTGGATTTTGAATCTTCAATTGTTTCAATGCCTGTTGCTACATAGGTCTTTGCTACCAAAGAAAGCTGGCCGATGATGCAGTCGCTCCATTCCGATGCAGCACTATAGAATGCAATGACATAGTCGCCCTGTTCTTCAATATCGAACTCGAAGGTCTGCTGGGCAGGACTGTTGAAGTTGTTGGAAGCTGTGTTGCCAATGTTGATGTTTGGCGTGTAGGTCTGGCTGGCGATGCTCTTGCCTGCGCGTGTCTCAATATCCAGTTCTACTTCGCCGAAATTGGACATGTTCCAGTTGCAGATTTTGTATTTTAGAATGTAGTGACCAGGAGCCAGACTGAGTGTGTTGCCTGCGCTGCTAAGTCCAAATTTAGCATAGCCCTGCTTGGCGTTTCCGTTGATATTGCGGAAATAGAGGCCATAGTTGAAGCCTTTTGTAGAACCTGTGAACTGCAACACACGACAGCCAGATGAATAACCACCGCTGTAGCCCGTGCGCTTTTCGCTACTGTCATAGGTAGTCCAGCCTGTAGGAAGGGCATTAGCCTCGTTGAAGAATGTTGAGAGATTTAACGTAGAAGCGGGAGCCTGAAGCGTCAAATCCACTGAGGCGGTGCTCGTCTCGCCATCATTATCGGTAGCAATGGCTTTCAGCGTGTGCTTGCCAGTCTTAGTACTAGAGAACGTGGCTTTGTAGGGCTTGACGGTGCAGGTAGCGAGTAGAGTAGTGCCATCGTAGAACTCTACCTTCTCTACAGTGC
>Ga0310786_10006571_pt1 | contig 15398 bp, 6 predicted proteins | sample AusTroGonzalo_MG_FD_203881 | JGI IMG/M metagenome (GOLD analysis project Ga0310786, IMG submission 203881) | Bovine rumen microbial communities from tropical cattle in Woodstock, Queensland, Australia - Gonzalo_03 (v2) (version 2) | ecosystem: Host-associated > Mammals > Digestive system >... | reverse complement strand
CGGGGCAGAAGGCTTCATAAAGTACAGTGCGGAAGCGGATCCTTTTACTGAGGATGAAGGATTCTTTGAATGCAGGGAATCGAAGCATCTGACAGACAGGGAAGCGCAGCGAATCATCAAAGAGGTCCTGCGTCTGGAGAGCGGGACACAGCTTCAACAGATGGAACGGAAACAGAGGAATGAAAAGATCGGCATTCTGAAAGAAAACGGACTTTCAGTACGGCAGATTGAGAGACTGACAGGAATAAACCGCGGAGCCATTGAGAGAGCAATAAAAGCGTGACAGGAGAACCGTCCCTCTGTCACGCTCGGATAGCGACGAAAAGAAAAACCGTGACAGGAGAACCGTCCCCGTGTCACGGTTTTTTGTTTTGGTGGGAAAGCGTGACAGAAGAACCGTCCCCTTGTCACGCATCCAGTCTTTGGCGTTCGGCGAGGGCGGCGAAGATGCCGCCTTTGGCGATGAGTTCGTCGTAGGTGCCGTCCTCGGCGATCTTGCCGCCGTCGATCACCAGAATCCGGTCGCAGTGCTTGATCGTGCTCAGCCGGTGGGCGATCACGATCCTCGTGCACTTCATCTTGTCCAGGGCCTCAGAAACCTTCCTCTGGGTAATGTTGTCCAGGGCGCTGGTGGCCTCGTCAAAGATGAGGATCTTGGGCTTGGGGGCGATGGCCCGGGCGATCATCAGGCGCTGGCGCTGACCGCCGGAGATGGTACCGCCGCCGTCCTGCAGCATGGTGTGCATGCCCATGGGCATATCCCGGATGTCGTCAGCGATGCCGGCGATTTCCGCGGCTTCCCAGGCTTCATCCAGCTTCAGCGTGGGATTGGAAATGACAATGTTGTCAAAGATGGAACCGGAGAAGAGCCGGCCGTCCTGCATCACGGTGCCGATCTGGCGGCGGACAGAGCGCAGGTCCAGCTGGTTCAGGTCTTTCCGGTCGTAGTTGATGACACCTCTCGCCGGTTTCTCAAAGCCCAGCAGAAGGCGTACCAGGGTACTCTTTCCGCAGCCGCTCTTGCCCACGATGGCCACATACTGCCTGGCGGGGATGGAGAGGTTAAAATCCTCAAAGATGGGCTTGGATTCCGGATCATACCCGAAGGTCACGTGGCTGATTTCGATGTTTCCGCTCAGCCTCGTCACCGTCTCCCGGTGGTCCGATGTTTCCGGTTTCGCGGAAAGCAGGGGCTTCACCAGGTTGATAACCGGCTTGATCGACGCCGCGGAAAGCGCCATGGCGGCGAGGGAAGAGAAGGCGGTGGAAATATACGCATAGGACGCGTTGAAGGCGAAGTAGTCCGCCACGGTCACCCGGCTCTGCACGGCAATGAAGTACATGACCCCTGTACCGATGAGCGATACCGCTGTGGTCAGCACCGACGAAAGCCGGATGATGGCCGGGGGATTGAAGGTGGTGGTTGCCGTCTGCACATACAGGTCAGACCACTTGGCAAATGCCCGGTTCTCCGCACCGGAAAGCCGGATCTTCTGGATGCCGTTGATGAAAGCATACACCAGGCCCCGTTCCCGGGCGGTGGTGACCATGGTTTCCTGGTCAATCTTCATCTGCACCCGGGCGGAGAGAAGGCTGACCGCCAGCGTCGCCAGGGTGACGATGAGGCTGGGAACCACCAGGCTCGGTGCAAAGGCGAAGATCTGTCCCAGGTAGATCAGGGAGAAGAGACCCGTAATCGCCGTGGAGAACAGGGAGTCCACAATTGTGGTGCACAGGTTGTCCATATAGGCGATATACTGGTTCAGTTCACCCACGCTGTAATCCCGGAAGAAGGCTGCCGGCAGGGACAGGATCCGCATCATGGTCGCGGCGGATACGTTCACGTTCAGCTTATACCTTATCCTGGAAAGCAGCATGTTCCGGATAATGGTCAGCAGGATCATCGTAACCGTGGCAAAGAACAGGAAGCTCACCACAGCCACCAGCAGCCTGGTGCTGCCCGCCGCGATGACCGTACCTGTCAGGATCTGGTTCAGTTTCGGGATCAAAAGGCCCACCAAGGCGATGGCTCCCGCCGCCACCAGGAATGAAATCCGGTCCCGGGGAGTCAGGCAGGAAAGCATATACCGCAGCAGGTCCTTCAGCTTCAGCTCCCGCATGGGCAGGGGACGGTAGAAGCACAGGGCTTCTTCAGAGATATTCGAAGCCGTATGTCCGTTGATCTTCACCTTGGCCCCGCTGGCGGGATCCGTATACTCATATCCGCCCATTTCAGAGGGCAGGATGGCTACCACAGTGCCTGTATCTTTCAATGAACCGATCATCGGGCCCATGGCGTCATTCTGCCAGCCCCGGGAAAGGATAATCTCCCGGTACAGGATGCCGGTAGAGGACAGCAGGAAGTCCAGCCGGTCCCGCAGGCCCTTCACATTGGCGGGCACCTCCCGCTCCTTGACCCCCAGGTGCTTGAGCAGGTTGGAAACCGCGTCGTTGACGTCCTCTTCCTCGGAAAGGAAGGTATGGATCTTCCGTCCGGTCACAGACCGGGCAATGTTTTCAAAGGAGTCGCTGAGGAGCTCCCGTTCATGTTTTTTCCTGAACTCTATCTGATCATCAAACCAGCCCATCTGCAGCGCCTCCTTTCTTACTCATTGCTTACCAGGTCGGCGTAATAGCCGCCCTTTGCATACAGTTCATCGTGGGTGCCCCGCTCCACGATCTTGCCCTTGTCCAGCACGATGATCTCATCGCAGTCCCGGATGGTACTCAACCTGTGCGCGATGATGATACACGTAATACCCCGGGCGTTGATTGATTTGATGACCTCATACTCCGTCCGGGCATCCAGGGCGCTGGTCGCCTCGTCCATGATGCAGATCGTGGGGTCCTGGCTCAGCGCCCGGGCAATCTCCAGCCGCTGCCGCTGCCCGCCGCTCAGATCCCGTCCTCCGTCCAGCAGTTTATGGAGGAAGCCGCCGTCCCGGGTTACGATGTCGTCATAGATGCCCGCGTCCCGGGCGGCCAGGGTCACTTCAAAGTCCTCTATGGAGTCATCCCACATTTTGATGTTCTGGCTCACCGTATCCTCAAACAGGGTAATATCCTGGTCGATAACGCTCACAGATCCCGTAAACACATCCCGGTCAATCTCCGAGATCGGCACCCCGTCAAAGAGGATTTCCCCGCTCCAGGGCCGGTACAGGCCGGAGATCAGCTTGGCCAGCGTGCTCTTGCCGCAGCCCGTCCGTCCTACGAACGCGATCTTCTGTCCCGGTTTCACCGTCATGGAGAAGTCTGTCACCTGGGGCTTGCCCAGCCGGGAGTAACCGAAGGTCACGTTTTTCAGTTCAATATTGCCGCTCAGCTTCTGGTATTCCGCCGTCTTCTCCCTCACCACAAAGGAAGGATCCTCGGGATAGCTCATCACGTCGTCCACCCGTTCCATCTGGGTGGTCATCTCCTGCATGCTCTGTCCCGCGGAAATCAAAGAAGAAGCAGGCGCCATAAAGGAGCTCAGGAATCCCTGGAAGGCCATCACCATACCGGCGGTAAACTTCCCCCGGATCACCAGCAGCACGCCCAACCCCAGCACCGCGATGTTCGCCGTCGCCGTGATGGCGCTCGGCAGCGTACCCAGGAACAGGTTCAGCTTGGTATACGAAACATTCTGGGAATTAACGCTTGCCTGGTATCCCGCCCAGCGCCCGAAGAACCCGTTCTCCGCGCCGCTTGATTTGATCGTCTCGATCATCGAGATACCCGACATGGTAGCCGACGACAATTTCGCCGCGTCCCGCTGCTGCACCCGGGTAATATTCACCCGCTTCGAAGTCACATACGCGGAAACGACCAAATTCAACACAATCGCCCCTACACCGATGAGCGCCAGCATAGGACTGTAATGGATCATCACCGCCAGGTAGAAGATCATCATCCCGGCCTGGATGGCCAGGGGAGCGAAGGTCTGCACCAGTGCCGAAGCAATGGAGGCATTGGTGGCCTGCCGGTCCGCGATATCACCCGACAACCGCTGGGAGAAAAACTGCATCGGCAGCCTCAGCACCTTCCACAGGTAGGAGCTGCTGCCGTAGGAAGTCATCTTGCCCTGTATCCGGAGCGAATACACCGCCGAGATCCAGGTGACCACGATGGAAATCACCCCGAATACCGCAAACAGTACCAGGAACATGGGCAGCCATTCCGGGTTCGATCCCGTCAGCAGCCGGTCCAGGAAGGTCCGGTTAAACACCGGGGAGATAATCCCCAGCAGGGAGGAAATCGTCGTCGTCAGCACCACAAAGGCAACGGCCGTCCCGGAACCCCGCAGCCGCTCCCGGGCATAGGAAAGCACGCTCTTCGGCTTTCCGGAAGGTTTAAACTCCTCACCGGGCTCGAAGCACATGCACACTCCGGTAAACTCCCGGTCAAACTCCTCCCATTCCACCTTCACCCGGCCCCGGGCCGGGTCATTCAGCACGGCCCGTTTTCCCTGAAACCCGCACAGCACCACAAAGTGATTGAACCCCCAGTGGATAATGCAGGGGAAGGGCCCTTCCTCCAGCAGATCCTCCGGTTCCACCCTCCAGGCATTCGCCACAAGCCCGTAGCTCCGGGCAGCAACCAAAATGTTCTTGGCGGAAGCACCGTCCATGCTCACGCCGCAGTCCACCCGGGCCTGCTCCAGCGGGATCCAGTTTTTATAGTAATGCATGATCATGGTCAGAGAAGCCGCCCCGCATTCCAGCGCCTCCATCTGCATGACCACCGGCACCTGACACACACCCTTTGTAATGGGCGCCGGTACCTTCTTCTTCAATCCGAACATATCAAACCTCACACAAGCTTACGCTCATATCTTCCTATAATAAATGAAAGAGCAATAAACCAACCCATCACTGCAGTAACAGCGAAATGGGCCGCAGATCTTCCGTTACCGCCACCCCGGAATACACCCCGTCCGGCAGTCCGGTATCCGCCGGTACCACCACCACGGGATCACCTACATTCAGCCCGCCGGCTTTCAGCAGGCGGATGCTTTCATCCGCCTGGATGACGATAACTTCATATTCAGAAGAAGAGGCGAGGGGATACTCCTTCTCATCTATACTTACATTTCCATAGGAAAGAACACCTTCCGCCTTATCATACGGAATATAGCAGAGGCTCTTGCCTTCCTCCACCCTCACCGCTACGGAAGAAGTGGTTTTGATATGACCAAACACACCCCACAGGATGGCTCCCACCAGCAATGCAATGACTGCCGCCAATACCAGCCACACCCCGGGAGACGTTACCCGAAGATAATCATTCAAACTCTCCGGAGACTCCACGGCCTCCAGGCTCTTTTCCCGGAACAGCTTAACCTTTGTCTGTTCAGACATACCAACAGCCCCTCTCGACATTCGATTGTAAAACCTGTGAGAAGTATATCAAACAAAATACATTTCTAGCAAGAGACAAGATCACCCAGTACAATAAAAAGCAGACGCTGAGTGCTTTCGTGTAAATACAAAGGTTCAGGAACACAGGAAGCGTATTTGAAAGGATATCATGCGGGACAAACGGCGCGAAATAGGGACGAAAGGACAACTAAAGTTACGTTCCCATAGTATATAATCTACGAGGTAATTACATAGCAGAGTTACACTTATCAAAAACTCTGTGAATCCTGTAGCGAGTTGATAGCCACTTCCTGTTATTTGACCGTATATATAAATATAGGAAGTACTACTAATAAGATCCAAGACATAACTTGAGAGGGGATAAAAAGCATGAATAGTTACATAAGAGACAAGTAAAAGAGGGGATAGGTACATACAAATGTACTTATCAGCCGCAAATATGTGAGGAAGTAACCAAACCCTTTTTGAGCATAGGAATCATGCAGAAATTGTGAGGCAAAAATGTGATTTCATTGCATTCACAAGAAAAAATATGCAGACTTTTTGCAAATTTACTGCCATCCGACAAAGTACTACGTATATAAAAATGTGATCATTATCACATCTGTCGTCAGATTGGTGGAAGGGAGAATTACATAATGTCAATCTTTGCGGCGCAAACGTTTGTACAAATTTTAACAGGATTCCCATAAAGTTGTATGTACGTGATGCAGGATGTGCATAAGAGGCCTGAAAACCTTGAAAATACAACGAAAAAACCTTGTTAAAATGCTGGTTTTTACCTTTACAGGCTCAAAGGTCATATGGTAAAATCTAATAGATATACGATGTAATCAATACAACCAAGTTACACCACTCGGACAGACAATAGAAGCTGGAGGGTTAACGATGAACAAACAGGGCGGAAGCATCGATCTTGCGAGATTGGCCGTCTATATTCTCAAGCGCATCTGGCTGGTAATCCTTTGCGCGGCTATTGGCTTTGGTGTGATGTATTACCGTGCGTCTAAAGCACCGGACACCTACACAGCTTCTGGTACAATGTTCGTAACCAACAGTAACCCGAATCTTGTGAACTATGGTTACACAAGCACATCTGATATTTCCAGCGCTGTCCAGCTGGTAAATATCTATAGTGAAGTGGTTAAGAGCGAAACAGTCATGCAACGGGTTCTGGAATACGCTATAGAACCAGCAGGAGAGAATGGCAATGAGGACGATGTTCTCTTAAGCCAGAAATACCCTGGGCTTACTACAGATTACATTCGCAAAGTAATTTCCATGAACTCTATTCATGAAACCCCCATGGTTCAGGTGAGCTGTACAACAACAGATCCTAAGCTTTCTGCTGATATTTGCAACAGCGTATTACAGGTTGCTCCAACTGCCATCAAAGATGTTGTTACAGCAGGTGAGGCAAAAGCCCAGGATTATGCTGTTGTCCCACTCTTTGCTAATAATCGAGGAGATATAAAGAAGGGAATAATCGGCGGCTTGGCTGGGGCATTACTTGCTTGTGTATTGCTTACAATATTGTTCTTATTGAATCATCAGGTAGAAAAACCAGGGGAAATTACAGATCATTATACTCCACCGATTCTCTCCTACATCAGAAGAGCAAAAGGATCAGAAAAAGATGCGGGAGCATATCTGTTAAACGAGAAAAGCGACATGGATCTTGTGGAAGGATATGCCAAGCTCCGTATGAATCTTCTCTATACATTAACCGAGAAGATGCATCGGACTGTGCTTGTAACTAGCGCCATCTCTGGTGAAGGCAAAAGTACGATTGCTGCAAACCTGGCCGTTTCTCTGGCTATGAGCGGCAAAAAGATTTTGCTGGTAGACGCGGATATGCGACGTGCTTGCCAAAGCGAAATATTCTATTATGATCCCAACTCTCCTGGCCTGGCGGATATCCTGACGGGAAGCACTACAGCGAAGAAAGCAATTGTTTCTACAGTATGGGAAAACCTGGATATCTTGCCCGCAGGTTCCATGCCGAGCAATCCCTGCGAACTGCTTGAAAGTCCCATGATGGCGAAACTGATTCAGGAACTGGAAGAGCAGTACGACCTGGTGCTAATGGACGTACCACCAATCAATATTGTTTCCGATCCTTTGGCACTATCCAGCCAGGCTGCGGGTACCTTGTTCGTGGTTCGCCAGGAGTTCTCGGATCACAGGGAAATCCGCCGGGCACTTGTTTCCTGCGAGATGACTGGCCTGGAGGTTCTGGGCTTCGTCTTCTATGGTGAAAAACTGCATCAGGGCAAGTATTACAGCAAGCGCTCCCAGCGGGGATATGAATACTACAACAAATACGACACCCGGTCCCGAATTGCCGGAGATCCGGACAACCCAAAGAAGAAACAGAAACAATGAGAATGAACTGACACAGAGCATGAAGGGACTACAGGGGGAAAAAGCATGAAAAAGCTCATCAGGGTGATTCCGGTTCTTCTGATTCTGACACTTTTACTCAGCACAGTGTCCGGGGCGTCTGCGGCGGTAACGCCCCAGAGCCTGCGTATGCCTGCTTACAGCCTGACGGACTGTGAGTGGAATGAAAACGGACAGTTGATTTCTGAAACTGCCCATGACGCGGATGGCAATCCTGTTGTTAACAGCAGGGGATTCCACAAAGCGGAACACACCTGGGACGCGAAAGGTAATCCCCTGACCGAATCCTATACCGGTCTGAACGGTGAGCCCGTTGTCGCGGACGGCGGCTATGCTAAAGCTGTTTTTACCTACGAAAACAACTCCAAGGGAGTTCCCCACATCGTGGCGGAAGATCGCTATGATGCGGACGGAAATCGTGCGGACGTTCCCGGTAGCTACAGCTATCGTCGGGACATCTGGGATGGAGATCAGATTTTTTCAACCTCCTATTATGATGCGGCAGGCAACCTGACCCAGCCCACCGGCGGTTATGCTCGAATCCTCTACAGCCTGGAAGAGGATGAAAACGCTGTTGTAATCACCAAGCGTTATGAAGATGCAAACGGCAATGCCTTACTTGGTTCAGAAGGCGGAGCAAAAGTCGTTTCTACCTACGCCAAAGGCCTGACCGCCGCGGCTAATGCCCGTGTGGATAATATGGGTCTTGGAATGATGCTGGGGAATATGCCTACTGGTGATCGTGAAGGTGTTCCGAACTCCATGCCGGAAAGCGAACGGGGAGAACTGTTCAATACAGTAGTTCTGGATGATAATGACCGGAAGCCCATGCTGGTTTCTACGGAAATATATGGAACGGACGGCAGCAAGGCATTGGGCGCTCAGCGGTGGCAGCGGGAAGTGCGCAGTTATGATGAGCGTGGCAATCTGACTCGTACAGATTATTACGGTGCAGATGGCGAATTGATTATTTCGTCCACCGGTACCGCGTCCACTGTTAACACCTATGACGAGCTCAATCGCGTTATCCAGATTGATTACCTGGATTGTGCCGGGCAGCTGCTCAAAATGCTGAATGGTTATGCCCGGGTGAGCTATGAGTATTATGGTGGCAGTGAACGGGTACACTATATCCGTTATTTTGGTGCGGACGGTAACCGAACCATGATTACATCCGGCTTATCCATGATTGAGTTTGAATATGACGATAACAATGAATTCGATTGGGATTACCGTGAAACCTACTATGATATTCTCGACGAATACACTCAGTCCAATGGTGGATTTGCACGTATTGAATGGAAGCTGTTCGATGATAATAAAAATAAACTGGACGATAATAAACTCTGGGTGCTGAATTCCCCTTATGCTCAGTGGGAAAAGTATTACGGTACTGATATGAAGCTTATTGAGCTTAAAGCAGGCCATGCCGGTATTGAAAACTTCAAAAACGACAATGACCAGATTATAAAAACCGTCTACATGGACGATCAGTGGCTGCCTACCCGGTATGAGGAAGGGCAGTATGCCTGGATCGAATACCAGTATGAAACCAATGACTCGACCGAACCTGCCTGCTACGAAGCTTATTTTGACAAAGACGGTAATCCGGTAGAAGGCATTACCGGTGCATATGCCCGGAGTATGGTTTACGGTGGACCGAAGAAGAATCTGCTCCTGGAAGAAGCGTTCTTTGATGCGGAAGGTAATCCAGATACCAGCGTTATTACAGGCGCTCATAAAGCCACCTATACCTATGACCGAAACCTTCTGCAGACATCTGTCCACTATTACAATGCGGATGGCACCCTTTCCGCCACCCGGAACGGGGAAGCAGTCATGTTGCGGGAGTATAACAGCAAAGGGAGTTTGCTCTGGGAAGTTACTTTCGGGGATGATAATAAACCCATGGCAGTGAACGGCACCAACGCTGCTCAGGTTCACAGCTATGACTATGCCGGACATCATACCGGTGAAAAATTCTTCGATGCTGATGGCGCTCCTGTAACAAACAGCAACGGTTATGCCAGCGCAATATATGATTATGACGTAAAGGGAAATATCGCTTCCATCTCCTATTATAATGCGGAAAATATGCCCACTCTGGTTAGTGGACGGGCAAAAGTTGAACGTGAATATGATAACGCTCACCATATGACTTATGAACTGAATGTCGGAACGAACGGACGTCCGGTTCTGCAGAGTGATGGTTATGCCGCCCGCAAACTGACTTACGATCCAGAAACTGGACTAACCACAAAGGTGGAATACCTGGACGCACAGGGAGAACCGGTTGTGATCTCCCAGGGTTATGCTTCCTATGAAGTAAAATACGACCATGCCGGAAACCTGACACTGCGGGCATATTATGATGAAAAGGGCGAACTCATTGCACCTGCGAGCCCCGGTTATGCCAAACTGGAACGCCAGATTGATGCACAGGGAAGAGTGACTGAGGAAGCACGCTACAACGCCGATGGATCCCTGCAGGAAAGCCGTGAGGGATACGCTGTTACTCAAACTACCTATGAAATCAACAAAACCACAATTGCATACCTGAATGCAAATCGTGAACCGGCAGATACTTCTTTCGGCTATGCTGAAAAGGTAACTGAAACCGATTATATGGGCAATACCGTTAGCATTGCTTACTTCGGCGCAAAGAATGAACCAGTGAAGATTGCTGACGGATATCATACCCAGAAAAATACCTGGGATATGGAAGGCCATCAGCTGAGCGAGAAATACTTCGATGAAAACGGCAATCCGGCTGCATGCCCCAAAGGTTACGCTTCTTTCATCTGTGAGTACGACAAGAACGGAAACACCACCCGTGAGGTTTACTTCGGAGTTAATGGTGAAGTAGCGAAAGTTATCGCCGGTGCTCCGGAAGTCCTGCGTGAGTATGACGAGGAAAACCGGCTCCTGAGCGAAAAATATCTGGATGAAACCGGTATGCCTTACATGCTGCGCGGTGATTACGCTTCCACCGAATGCGAATATGACGTCCGAGGCAACCTCCTGACCGAGAAATTCTTCGGCACAGAAGGGCAGCCCGTAATCTCCACAAAGGGTTATGCCCAGAAGACAGATGCTTATGATATCCGCGGACATCTCCTGTCTGAAGAATATAGTGATGGCAAGGGGAATCTCCTGATGCAGCAGATCGGCTACGCGAAGAAGCTGCAGACCTGGGACAGCCATGGTAACCTGCTGAGTGAAGCCTGGTTTGATGAAAACAACCAGCCTGCCCTGCAGGAAAACACTTACGGATATAAGACCTACAAATACGATAACCACAACAACCTGACAGAAGAAGCCTGGTATCATCATGAAGGCGCTCCGACTATGCTGGCGGACGGATATAACCGTGTGGTTCACGTATATAATGCTTTTGATCGCCGGGTACGCAGTGTCTGGTATTACAACATGGATATCGTGACTCTGCCGGAAGGTTATGCTGCAAAGTCCTTCGAGTATGATGGACGTGGTCGGATCACCAAGACATCCTGCCTGGATGATAAGATGCAGCGGGTGATGACCAAAAAGGGCTATTCTGCTGAGCAGAAGGTTTATGACAACGCCAGTAACGTGCTCCAGGTTCGCTATCTGGATGAGAATGACAAGTTGACCCGTCTGCCTGAAGGCTTCAGCGTCTGGCAGCGTGAATATGACAAGAACAACCATGTAATCCTGGAACAGTATCTGGATGAGAACGAGCGGATTGCTTCTCTGACAGAACGTCAATCTGCTTCCAGAAATGTCTATGATGCTCGTGGACGTTTAATTCGTATCGAATATCTGAATACCGGATTACAAGCTTCTGAAACCCAGTTTGGCTACAGCACGATCCAGTTTGCTTACGATGATCAGAACCGCCGTACCGGCATCACTTATCTTGATGCCAACGGATTGAATAAGATGATTTCTGCTGGTTATGCCGGAATCCGCTATGAATACAGCGATCAGGGTAAGATCTGGCGTACCACTTATCTGGATGTATCTGGTCAGCCGACCTTGTTCAAGGATGGTTATGCTGCCAGTGAATTCATCTATGATAACGATCTGAACCAGGTTGGCACCATCTACCTGGATGATAAGTACAACCGGACTTATATCGGTGCTGGGTATTCTGGAATTCGCCGTACAGTGGACAAGAATGGAGATGTCCTGACGGAAACCTATCTGGATAACGATGATCTTCCGGTAGCAGGCGCTGGCGGATATGCCACGATGCGTAATACCTGGGATAACCTCCGCAGGGTGATCAAGCGGGAATATCTGGATAAGGATGGCCAGCCGGCCAAGCTTTCCAGCGGCTACTGTACGGTGGCATATCAATATGACAACAATAACAACAAAATCCGTGAGTCCTACTATAACAAGGATAATGAACTGATTTGGAATAATGATGGTTATTGTGAAATTCTGCTGACTTATGATGAGCGAAACCATTGCATTGAAGAACGCCTGTTGACTCGGGGCGGAAAACCTGCTGTCCATAACTACGGACGTTACTCTTCCATGACTCGCAAGGTAGATGAGGATGGTCGTGTATTGGAAGTCCACTTCTACGACGAACAAGGACGGCCTACCTTCTATGCCAGCGATTATGCCGAAGCCCGTTACACTTATGATCTGGCAGGACGGCAAACAGAAGTAAGCTACTTTGACACAGAAGGCAAACCTATGGCTGTACGCCGCGGCTATGCCAGAATGACTACAGAATACAACACGTTGGGGTTGAAGACTGTAGAAGCCTATTATGATGTTGACGGCAATCTGGTGGATACCCAGATGGGTTATGCCAAGGAAGTATCCACATATGATGACCTGGGCAACCGGTTAACTGTCAGATATCTGAACACCTCGCAACTGCAGGTTGTACCAGAAGGATCTGCCTACGCCTATTACCTGATGGAATACGATGACGCAGGGCGGGTACTCAGTGAGGAATACTACGATGAAATGGATAAGCCTACCCTATGCAGGGACGGCTATTATGCCCATTACGCTGAGTATACCGAAACCGGACGTCTGAAAGAAGAAACATATCTCGACAACGAGAACAAACCTGTAGCCTATAACGGTTACAGCAAGCGTGAACTCGTTGATGAGGACGAAGAAAACAGAACTTATACGCTTCGGGTCATCAATGAGACCATGGACGACGAGTCCTATATCGAAAGCCGCCAGACATTTGACAAGTACGACCGGATGATACGGATCAGTTACTTCGATAAGGCAGGTAATCCGGCTGTCGGTGCTGAAGGCGCCAGCACGGTTGAAAAAGAATACACTGGTCGCGGACAGATCGCACTGGAGAAGTTCTTCGATGCGGCTAACAAAGCAACTGCTGTGAACGGTGCCTACGGGGTGGCAACTACCTATACTCCCTTTGGCCGCATCGATAAACAGACCTGGCTGGACGAGAACGGTAATCCCGCACCGAATGCTGACGGTTATGCAGCCTTGACTTATGCCTATGACCTGACCAATGCTGCCAGAGTGGAAAAATACATTCAAAAATACTTTGATGAGAATGATGAACCTTGTGCAGATATCCTGGGAGCCTATGGCGTCAGCATCCTCTACTATCCGAATACACGGGTTCACGAAGTAACCTACCTGGACGACGAAGGTAAACCGATCAATACCACAAAGGGATATGCACAGCTCCAGTACGAAGAGGATGAGAATGGAAATCGTACCTGGGAGGGCTACTTCGACAAGTATGGCGGACAAGCTAACTGCGACGAAGGCTATTCAAGCAAGGAAAGTGAGTACGACAGTGCTGGACGCCTGATCGCTGAACGATACCTGGACCGTTACAACAAGTTGACGAACAACGCTGAAGGTTTTGCAGGATGGAATGGCTACTATGACGCAGAAGGCAACCTGATCCTGACCAGCAAGTACGATCTGAATAGGGAAGCACTTCCGACTGAGAATCCTTAAAGGAGGGAAGCACAATGAAAAAGATGATTAAAATGCTTATCAGACTGACCGCCCTGCTTCTCCTCCTGTGCCTGCTTCCCATGGCAGCAACAGCCGAGGAAGAGAAGGATGACAAATGGGAATCTTTCCTGCTGATTTGCAACGAGGGCATGAATAACGATAAGGGAAATGCCGGTAACACTTTGATGGTTGCTGCCATGGAGCCTGATCAGGGCAGAATCCATCTGATGATGTTCACTTGGGACACTTTCATTGATTATGAAGGATATGACGTTCCCCAGAAGTTGGATATGCCCTACCGGAATAATGGCCCGGAGGAAGCGGTTAAAGTTTTCAATGAGAACTTCGGTCTGAACATTAATCATTATCTGAGCCTGAACTATCTGAATCTTGCTTCCCTGATCGACGAGTACGGCGGAATCAATGTGGATATCACCCGCGCAGAGCGTAACGCCCTGAACGGTATGGTGGCGTCCAAGAAGATCCGCCTGCAGGAGCAGGTGGCGGCGGGTGAACTGGGACAGACTGTGATTGATATGCTGGCTCAGGAATACTACCTGAATGACTTTGGTCCCAACACCCACCTGAACGGCCTCCAGGCCGTGGGTTACGGATGGCTACAGTATGACAGCGTGTATAACTGCTGCCAAAGGGACGCGAATGTTGTTGCGGGCCTGTTCCATAGTGCCGGAAGCTTTATTGCAGACAAAGTGGCTCTGTACACCAATGAAACCGGAGTGCCTTCAGATGACTACGCCAGAAGACTCATCAACCTGGATGAAATTACGGAGGAAGACTATCAGTTCCTTCGTGACCAGATCGCTCCCATTTTCCAGATGTCCGTGAATAACATGAGTGAAGAGGAGATCCGTAGCATTACCCTGGCTCTTGCCAAGATTGCCTATCAGGCGGAGCGGGAAGGCGCAAGCATCTTCGATCTGATTAAATCCACCGTTCTTCCCCTGGAAGCAACTCAGCCTTATGACATTGTGGCTGGTGCACAGGGACATCTCATTGATAAAGAAGCTAACATCGCTGCGGTAAAGGAGTTCCTATATACCGAAGACTAAGCAAGAAAGGGCAACCAAGTACTGACCGGACTGGCAGGCTGACGAATCCCTGGAACATACCGAAGCCTGCCCGCGGGAATATTACCCGCGGGCAGCACTATATCCCGGCATAAAAACCGGGACGGCGGAGCCTACCCATTTTTAAGATGGGTCCTCCGTAGCGATAATTGTTAATTATTCATTGTTAATTGTTAATTACGACCGAAGGGAGATGAGGGCACTGTACGCTTACTGTTACTTCTGCGAAACCCAGAAATGTTCCACTATCGCTGCTCTCATCAGCCGTACCCTGAATGAGACATGCTTTTCTCCTGAAATCATCCAACGCAAATGGATCAAAGGCGTTTGTGAAGAAGTCCGACATCCTTGGTTACCGGGATATATATTCCATTACACAGAAGAACCAGTTGATCATCCGATCCATATGCCCGGTATTATTCGTAGATTAGGAGATGGCGAACTGAAAGATCAAGATCTTGCGTTTGCCAATATGCTCTATGAACATAACGGGATTTTGGGCACAATCCATCTTGCTGAAGTTGGTCAGTACTGTACCGTAGATGATCCTCTCTGGCAGAAAATGGAGGGGAAAGTCATCAAGATC
>Ga0310786_10006570_pt1 | contig 15400 bp, 11 predicted proteins | sample AusTroGonzalo_MG_FD_203881 | JGI IMG/M metagenome (GOLD analysis project Ga0310786, IMG submission 203881) | Bovine rumen microbial communities from tropical cattle in Woodstock, Queensland, Australia - Gonzalo_03 (v2) (version 2) | ecosystem: Host-associated > Mammals > Digestive system >... | reverse complement strand
CCGCCTCTGCCCCGGCGAATTCTTCGCCCTCCCCCAGGCCCCCCAGCAGTACAAGCAGCTCCTCATGGTCGCCGGCATGGACCGCTACTTCCAGATCGCCCGCTGCTTCCGCGACGAAGACCTCCGCGCCGACCGCCAGCCCGAATTCACCCAGATCGACCTCGAAATGTCCTTCGTCGAAGAAGAGGACATCATCTCCCTCGTCGACGGCCTCCTCGTCTCCCTCATGCAGACCGCCGGCCTCCCCGTCCCCGCCCTCCCCCTCCCCCGCATGACCTGGCGCGAAGCCATGGACCGCTTCGGCTCCGACAAACCCGACCTCCGCTTCGGCATGGAAATCACCGACATCGCCGACGTCTTCGCCTCCACCACCTTCAAGGTATTCGCCCGCGCCCTCGAATCCGGCGGCGTCCTCAAGGCCGTCAACGTCAAGGGCGGCTCCCCCGCCTGCTCCATCAAGCTCGTCGAACAGGACTGGACCGCCCTCGCCAAGGAAGCCGGCCTCGGCGGCCTCGCCTACATCCGCGTCCAGGAAGACGGCACCTGGAAATCCCCCATCGTCAAATTCTTCACCGACGCCGAAAAAGCCGCCCTCGCCGCCAAGCTCGACATCGCCCCCGGCGACCTCGTCCTCTTCGGCGCCGACAAGGCCGAAAAGGTCCTCCCCCTCCTCGGCCGCATCCGCCTCCTCGCCGCCGCCCAGACCGGTGCCATCCCCGACGACCGCTACTGCTTCACCTGGATCACCGAATTCCCCCTCTTCGAACACAACGAAGAAGGCCGCCTCGTCTCCGTCCACCACCCCTTCACCGCCCCCGTGGCCGACGACCTCCCCCTCCTCGACACCGCCCCCGAACGCGTCCGCGCCCGCGCCTACGACATCGTCCTCAACGGCACCGAACTCGGCGGCGGCTCCATCCGCATCCACGACCCCGCCCTCCAGGCCCGCATGTTCCAGGCCCTCGGTCTCCCCGAAGACGAAATCCAGGACCGCTTCGGCCACCTCCTCCGCGCCTTCCGCTACGGCGCCCCCCCGCACGGCGGCCTCGCCATCGGCGCCGACCGCCTCGTCATGCTCCTCGCCCGCAAGGCCTCGATCCGCGACGTCATCGCCTTCCCGAAGACCCAGAAGGCCATCGACCTGCTCATGCACGCCCCGGCCCCCGTCGACGCCAAGCAGCTCCGCGACATCCACATCCGCACCCTCTCCGACGCCCCCACCGCCTGACCCGCGTCCCCGGGTTTCGCGCGCGATTTGCCAAGCATTGGCAAAAAACCGCCGTTTTTGCCAAGCCTTGGCAAACCCGGCGGGCGCCCCCCGGCGAACCGCCCGCCGAATGCACTTGCCCATTTCCGCCGCGGGATGCTTTACTCCCCCCATTCCCCGGCCATCCGCCAAACCCACTTGCACGAAAGGCTAGACCATGGACCTTCAACAAATCCAGACCGTCATCGACCTCATGAAAGAAAACGGGCTCGCGTCCTTCGAGATCCAGGAAAAGGATTTCAAGCTCGCCCTCTCCCGCACCCACAAATGCGGCCACCACCCGCCCTTCCCCTATCCCCCCTTCCCGCCCGCCGTCCCCCAGCCCGCCCCGGCCCCCGTCGCCGCGCCCGCCGCACCGGCCGCACCCGCGCCCGCCGCCGACCCCAACCTCGTCGAAATCAAGTCCCCCCTCATCGGCACCTTCTTCCGCGCCGCTTCCCCCGATGCCGAACCCTACGTCTCCGTCGGCTCCGCCGTCACCCGCCAGACCGTCGTCGGCATCGTCGAAGCCATGAAGGTCATGAACGAAATCAAGGCCGAAGTCGACGGCACCGTCGAAAAGGTCCTCGTCGACAACGCCACCGCCATCCAATACGGCCAGCCCCTCTTCCTCGTCCGCAAGGCCTAGCCATGTTCAGCCGCGTCCTCATCGCCAACCGCGGGGAGATCGCCCTGCGCATCATCCGCGCCTGCCAGCAGCTCGGCATCCGCACCATCGCCGTCTACTCCGAAGCCGACGCCGACTCCCTCCCCGTCCGCCTCGCCGACGACGCCATCTGCATCGGCCCCCCGCCCCCCGCCGAATCCTACCTCAAGATTCCCCGCATCATCTCCGCCGCCGAAGTCGCCGGCGCCGACGCCATCCACCCCGGCTACGGCTTCCTCTCCGAAAACGCCCACTTCGCCGAAATCTGCGAGCAATGCGGCATCGCCTTCATCGGCCCCACCCCCAAGAACCTCCGCGACATGGGCGACAAGGCCACCGCCCGCGCCACCATGATCGCCGCCGGCGTCCCCGTCACTCCCGGCTCCGACGGCGTCCTCGCCGACGTCGACGCCGCTCTCGACGCCGCCAACCGCATCGGCTACCCCGTCCTCCTCAAGGCCGTCGCCGGCGGCGGAGGCCGCGGCATGCGCACCGCCCGCGACGCCGCCTCCCTCCGCCAGGCCTTCGCCACCGCCTCCGCCGAGGCCAACGCCGCCTTCGGCAACGGCGACCTCTACCTCGAACGCCTCGTCGAAAACGCCCGCCACGTCGAAGTCCAGATCCTCGCCGACAACCACGGCTCCCTCTGCCACCTCGGCACCCGCGACTGCTCCCTCCAGCGCCACCACCAGAAACTCGTCGAGGAATCCCCCCCCCCGGACATCCCCCCCGCCGTCCTCGACGCCATCACCGGCGCCGCCCTCCGCGCCGCCTCCGCCGCCGGCCTCCGCAACGCCAGCACCATCGAATTCCTCCTCGACCGCGACCGCGGCGACTTCTACTTCATGGAAGCCAACACCCGCATCCAGGTCGAACACCCCGTCACCGAGGAAGTCACCTCCACCGACCTCCTCCAGGCCCAGATCCGCGCCGCCGCCGGCGAAAAACTCGACCTCCCCGAAAAGGGGATTCCCCCCCGCCGCCACGCCATCGAAGTCCGCATCAACGCCGAAGATCCCCGCCGCAACTTCGCCCCCTGCCCCGGCCGCATCCGCGCCGTCCACTTCCCCGGCGGCCCCGGCATCCGCGTCGACTCCCACGTTTACTCCGGCTACGACATCCCCCCCTACTACGACAGCCTCGTCGGCAAGATCATCGCCCGCGGCTCCACCCGCGAGGAAGCCGTCCGCCGCATGGCCCACGCCCTCGCCGAGTTCCACCTCGACGGCGTCCCCACCACCGTCCCCCTCGCCCAGGCCCTCCTCGCCGACGCCCGCTTCGTCAAAGGCGACTACAACACCCGCTTCGTCGACCAGTTCATGGAAGACGTCTTCGTCTGAGTCTCTCCCCCCTTGAGGTGCCCCCGGCCCCCGGCGCGCCCCGCCGGTGGGGTCGCGTCGTTGTTTTCCCTCCGCCCGGCCAAACCGCCCCCTCCACCCGGGAAATTCGGAGCGTTTCCCCGTCCCGCATCTCCCCCGTCTTGCCGGGACGCGGCCCCGCGCCCCATCCTCAAGATTAAGGAAAAACCGCATGTTTTCCACAGTTTTCCTAAATCTTGAATCCACCCCCGCACCGGAAAGCCCGCCCAGCCGGGGCGCTCTCCCCCTCCCCCCGCCATCCCCCGACCCGCTATCGCTGCGGTTTCAGGATCATCAGGCCCTTGGTCATCGCCCAAGCCTGGGCGGGGCTCATCCGCTTGCATTCGTGCCCCGGGCCCCAGGAATCGCTGTAGAGCACGTCGCCCGTCTTCGAGTTGTAGCCCACGATCATCCGGATGTGCCCGAAGGCCCCTTGCGCCCCGACGTCCGGCACTTCGGGGTAGATGCCCACCAGGCACGACCACATGAGCGGGATGCCCATGTCGATGTTGCTCTTGATGTCCCGCTTGAACTTGTCGAACCCGCTCTGGTTTTTCACCCGCGCCTCCATCAGCATCACGGGGTCCATCGCCGCCCAGATGCGGTCGATGTGGATCATCCGCGTCGTCGTGCTCACCTGCGTGCTGTACGGCGACTTTTCCCAATCGATTTCCGGCGCTTTTTCGCGCCGCGCAACCTTGTTGTAGTTCGCCAGGTCCGCGTAGGTCTGCGAGCGCTTGAAATCCTGCCCGTCGTCCACCCGGATCAGGTTCAGCTCGTTGAGCTTGTACTCCCGGCCGATCGCCTTGAGCGCCCCCACGATGCCCTGCAGCGAGGTCCCCCCCTGCGCACTCGTCTCCGCCAGTTGCGCCACCGCGTGCTGGTCGATGTTGATTCCGTAGTAGCGGAGCAGCCGCTCCGCCGTCGCCGCCGCGCAATAGCCCTTCTGCCCCTGGTCCACCATCGGCACCGACAGTTTCACGTCCCCGTTCCCCTCCCGCTGGACCCCGTTGCGCAGTTCCATCAGCGTCCGCGCCTTCACGAACGCCCCCTTCCCCGTCAGCGTCGCCTCGTCCGTCCCGGCCTTGCCCGAGCGCGGCACCAGCTTCACGCTCGCGTACTCCGCCTGGAACGGCACCCGCACGTGCGAATTCTGCACCTTGTGTTCCTCCGTGAACGCCCATTCCAGCAAGGCCATCGGCGACTGCCTGTCCCACCGGAACCGCCGCACCACCTTGTGCGCCCCCACGCGCTCCTCCGGCATCCGCCCCGCGTCCCCGAAGCGGTTCCGCAGCTTGTCGTAGAGCCCCTTCACCAGCCCGGCGAACTCCTCCTCCTTCGGCGCAATCCGCGCGTCGCCCTTGTTGTACACCGAAATTTCCACCCGCCGCACCCGCCGGTCGTCCCCCCAGTACACCCGCGCCTCGTACGGATGCGCCCCGAGGAACTCCAGCGCCGCCCGGTTCGTCGAAACCGCGACTGTCCGCTCCTGGTTGAGGAACGTGAACCCCTCCGCCCGGTGCTTCATCACGAACAGGTCCGGGGCCGTGTCCCACGCTTCCGCGTCGCCGAAATGCGCCGCCAGGTCCAATCCTTCCGCCCTCGCTTCCCCCACCCCAGAAAACGCCGCCGCCCCCGCCAGCACCGCCGCTCCCAACCAAACCGCCTTTAAACCGATTTTCATCCTTTCATCCTATCCCCCCGTCCCCCCCACCGTCAACTCCCCGCGCCCGCCCCTTCTCCGCGCTTGATTCCTGCCCCCGGAGGCGGGAGAATGCCCCCCGTCAAACCCAGCGGAGGATTCCCCCATGACCCTGAAAAACGCCGTTCTGATGAAACTGCTCCTCAAGAAAGTCCTGCCGACCCTCGTCGGACTCGCGCTCCTCGTCCTCGCCGGCCTCTGGCTCTACGGCTACGGCGGCGTCAAGTTCGGCTGGATCGGCGCCTCCAACTACTCCTCCCTCAACGCCGTCTCCCGCCACGGTGCCGAAACCGCCGGCGGACTCGTCGCCATCGGCAAGCGTTCCATCGGGCTCTGATCCGCCCGCACCGGCCCCGTCCGGGCCGCCGTTTTGCCTTGTTTCGCGGGCGGGATTCCCGCCATGATGGCACCATGATTTTCCGCCCTTTCCATCGCCGCGGCGACCCATCCCGCCGGGAACCCGTCACCGCCCTCCGCGTCGACGAACACGCCACGCACGACGCGACCACCGCCGCCGAAACCGGCACCACCGAAGCCAGCATCCTGGCGGGCGCCGGCGGCGGCACCGGCGACAGGCTCCTCCAGGTCCTCCACCGCCGCTACCGCCGCATCCTCGAAACCCGCGCCGTCGCCAAGCCCGTCGCCTACCGATTCCCCCGCGAACTCGGCCGCGGCCGCCAGGGCGTCGTCTTCCTCGGCCTCCGCCAGGGCGCCCGCGGCTGCATCACCCGCCACGCCATCAAGGTCTTCGACCCATCCATCTACCCCGACTCCCGCCGCTACTGGGCCGACATGGCCCGCATCGCCGCCCAGACCTCCAAGCTCCAGCTCGTCAAGAACCCCTCCCTCGTCGCCCCCGACATCTACGAGGAGGACGACGGCGTCGGCTACCTCCAGATGGACGTCGTCAACGGCATTTCCCTGCGCGACCTCCTCGACGGCACCCACCTCGAAACCGTCCGCTCCCGCTGCACCGAAGAGGAATGGCACCGCTTCACCGACGTCGTCTTCCGCCTCGAAGACGGCAAAATCCGCATCCAGCCCGGCATCGCCCTCTACATCATGCGCCTCGTCCTCCGCGGACTCGAAACCCTCCACGCCATGGGCTTCATCCACGCCGACATCAAGCCCGCCAACATCATGGTCGACCGCCTCGGCTATGTGAAACTCATCGACTACGGCCGCGCCGCCCGCATCGAGGAAAAACCCACCTTCCTCCTCGGCACCCCCGCCTACATGGCCCCCGAAACCCAGGCCGACCGCACCGCCCTCCCCCAATCCGACTTCTACTCCCTCGGCCTCGTCGCCCTCGAAATGCTCCGCGGCGAACGCCTCATCCCCGTCGGCCAGGAAGACGACGCCTCCATCCTCGCCGTCAAGCGCGACCTCCCCGCCAACCTCTATTCCATCCTCCCCCCCCACGTCCGCGACAACGAACGCTTCTTCGCCCTCCTCCAGCGGCTGGTCGACCCCGACCCCGCCCGCCGTCCCCCGAACGCCGAGGAAGCCGAAGTCGGCGAAGAAGGCCTTTCCATGCTCCACAAGCAGCTCACCCTCGCCGGCAAGGACACCGAATACGGCCGCGAACTCGAAAACTACCTCGCCAAAATCGACGACCCCTTCCACGCCGCCCCCGCCCCCGCCAAAAACCCGACCTAAACAGTCGGCTTTCCCTCCGCGCCCCTCGTTTTTCCGCCTTCCGCGCCCAGATTTTGCCCCGATTTCCGCAACGCCGTCATGCGGAAAACATGGATTTTTGCTGTATTTTCCTTAATCTTGAATCCAAACGCCCGAAATCTGGGGCGCCATCCTTCCGGTCGACCAAAAGACAACCGTTTCGGTTGCCATCCCGCCGAAAGTCTGCATTTTCCTACGCTTCGCCCCCCCCCCTGACGGCAAGCCGAGAGCGGTTCAGATATAATGTTCTGCAACCAATGGGAGGGCCCGGCTCCGTCCGGGCCGCGGTTTGCCAATCCGGTGCGTTTTTCCCCATCCCCGGCCGCGACAGAGTGCAACCCTCCCCCGTAAAATGGCCACCGAATTTCGAAACCCGCTCTATTTCCCGAACGTGATGCTCCCGACCGGCACCTTTTCCTTCGGACGGTCCAGCCGCAGGGTCATCGTTTCACGCGCCTGGTCCGGCATCCCCCAGTGGGTGAAAATCGTCGCCGCGACGGTCGCGGGCCCCATGACCGTCTGCTGGTGGCTCCCGAAGTAGTGCGCCAGCACCCGGTATTCGCCCGGCTCGCCCGTTTTGAGGAGGTACTCCTCCGGCCCGTAGCCGTCGGTCACGTCGTGCGAAACCATCCCGCCGCTCGCCGTCCGGTTGTGCGCGTAATAGGCCTCCTCTTCCGAAGGCTCGACCACGTGCAGGTCCACGTCCGTGTTGTCCGCATCCCACGTCAGCACGATCCGGATGTCCACCGGTAGGTTCTTCGCCAGCTCCTCCGGCATGTCCGGGAACTTCGGCGCTTTCCCCTTCTTGAACGCCGCCTCGCTCCACGCCCGGAGCGCGTTCAACTCCTCCAGCGCAAACAGCGGAATCGAATCCGCGTGCCGCTTCCAAGGCGTCAGCGCCACCTTCCGCAGCAGCTCCGCCGCTTCCGCCAGGTCGGCCGCGTTCTTAGCCGCCTGCCCCCGCAGGACCAGTGCCACCGCCAGGTCGCGGAACGACTGCGGCTCCTCCTGTCGCAGCTCCGCCACCCGCCGCAACAGCACGATGGCCCGGTCCAGGCCGCCCGGCATCTCCTGCAACCGCCACGCCAGCACGCGCAGCAGCGCCGGGTCTTCCATCCGCAACTCCGCCAAGTTCGTCAGGATGCGCACGGCCAGCGTGGCATCGTTCTTCGCGAACGCCTCCGCGCAGTCGAGGTAGAACGCCGGCGACGTCGCCCACTCCTTCCGCTCCTCCAGATACGCCGCGTAGCGCGCCGCCCCCTCCGCCGCCTGGATGCGCTTCAGATAGGGCACGTCCGGCGACCACGCCTTGACCGCGATGCTCGTCCGCAGCGCCCCACCGCCGTCCTCCCCGTTTTCGCCGACGGATGCTTCCTCCATGGCGGCAAACACCGGATGCCCGGCTCCTTCGTCCCCGATTTGGATTTCGTTCATGACCATCCCGTCTGCAAACTCGGCATCCGCCAACCCCGTCGGCGCCGGCATCCCGTCCGGGATGGAGGCGCTCCGCCGGGCGTTCGCCCGCCCCGTGAGGCGTTCCATCAAGCGGCCGACACGGCTTTCCCCGGCGTCATGGCCGTCCACCGGTTCCGCCTGTTTCTTCGGCTTCGCTTCCGGGCGGCCCCGTTCCCACCACGAGACCCTCTCCGCCCACAACCGCTTCAGCGTCTCCAGATGCCGCGCCTCCGCGGATTCCTCGTCGCTCCGGCGGTTCTTCATCGCGGCCTGCCACTGTTCTCGCATTTCCGGCCACGACTCCGGCGGCTCGATGCCGTGTTCCAGCCACTGCGCCAGCGTTTCCAGCACCAGCAGCGACGTCGCCGGCGACACCACGCCGAACCGCCGCCCCAGCGCCAGCAACGCCGTCTTGTTCTGTTGCGGCGCCGCCCCAAGCTCCGCCGCCCGCGCCGCCGCCCACGCCATCGCGACGACCTTCCCCTCCCGCGCATCCGCCGTCCGCAGCACCAGCTCCTCCGATTTGCCCCCGCCCGCGTAGCGGATCCGCACCCGTGCCTCTTCCCCGTCCAGCCGCCCCAACAGCCGCACCCGCCCCGTCGCCGGCACCCCGATTCCCTCCACCAGCGACACGCCATCGCCCTCCAACCCCTCCACCAGCGCCGGCGGCGACGCGATTTCCTTTGCCGCATGCGCCACCCCCGTCGTCTGCAGGTCGATCACCCGCCCCCCGCACGCCCGCCGCAGCGCCGCCCGGTCCGCTTCCGTCTGCGACACCACCGCCGTCACGTCCCGCCCGCCGAAATCCAGCGGCTTGTCCGTCAGCGTGTCATACCCGTCGCTGAACAGCAGATAGCGCTCTTTTTTCGCCTTTTTGCCTTTTTTCCCGTCCGCCGGGGCCGCTTCGCCGCGTTCCAGCGCCGCCGCCAGCGCCGCGAAATCCGTCCCCCCGTCCAGCGGCGCCGCCTTCACGGCTTCCACCAGCGCCGCCCGCGTCGCGAACGACCGCGTTTCCTCCGGCGCGTCGCGGAACACCGTCAGCTGGAACGGCCCCTTCGCCGGAAGCTTCTCCAGCAACGCATATTCCTTCTCCAGATCCGCCCCCGCCCGGCTCCCCGACGCATCCCACAGCACGTGCCGCGGCATCCCCAGCTTCTTCCCCGCCTTCTCCGGCGCCATCGCCGATACCGCGAAATACGCCGCCCCGTCCGGACCCCGCTCCACCGCCGTACGCGCCTCCCCGCCCATCTTCGGCAGCGCCACCCACACGTCGCTCCCCGGCACCACGTTCGTTTCCTTGCTTTCCACCCGCCAGATGGCCTCCGCTGCCTCGAACCGCCGGTCGCCCAGCCCCCCCAGCACCGGCGCCGCGGCCCCTTCGATCGGCGTCTCCAGCTTCACCTTCAGTTCCTCCAGCGGCACCCGCGGCAGCGCCAGCAGGAAGGCCGCGTCCCCCTCCCCCGACAGCGCCACCGGCGCCACGTACGTCAACCGCACCGTCCGCGTCCCCCGCGCCGGAATCGGATACACCCGTGTCTCGTACACGTTCCCTTTCACGTGCTCCACCAGCCCCGGATCGACCCCCTTTCGCACCTCCGCCTCGAACGCCGCCCGCGCTTCCTGCTTCGGCACCACCACCCCGTCCACCATCCGCCCGTTGATGTCCAGCGCGTACCCGCACACCGCCGCCCCGTCCGGCAGCGGAAACCGCAGGTTCCCCTCCAGCACCCGCCCGTTAGGATTCCGGAGCCGCATCGTCGTCTCCACCCGCGCATACAGCCCCCGGATGTCCGCCGCCACCTCGAACGATTCGAACGCCACCGGCTTTTCGTCCGTCCCCGCCGCAGGCGTCTCGATTGCCGGCGGGGGCACAACCGGCAGCACCACCGGCGGCTCCGGCGCCGGCATCCGGTCCTGCGCCTGCACCGCCGCCGCGAACCCCGCCAACCCCACCGCCAAAACCAACAGTTGCTTCATGATCGAACCTCCTGCATCGTTTCTTCCATTTTCCCCCTCCCTCCCCCCGACCGCAAGCCCATTCCGCCACTCCGTCCCCCCGCCGTGCCCCGCCCACCCGCCGTCCGAACCCCCGTTTCCGCCCCGTCCCCATGCCTCAAGATCAAGGAAAAACCTCGCTTTTTCCTAAATCTTGAAGCCCGTATCCCGCCTCCCCGCCCCCTGCCCCCTGGCTCCCGCTTCCCGGCGCCTCCCCCCTCTCACTCCCCGCTTGCCTTCCGCCCCGCCTTGGGGCAAACTTCCCGCCCGAACATGACTTCCACGGAGAACATCCGCTTTTCCTTCCCCCGTTCCCTGCGCGAACTCCTCCGCATCCAGGCGGACGAAGCCACGCGCGGCACCATCGTCGCGGGCGGCACCGACCTCATGGCCCAGTGGGCCGCCGGGGTCCCCGCGCCCGCGCGCGCCACGTCCCTTTCCCACGTCCCCGGCCTCGACGAAATCCGCATCGAAGCCGACGGCACCGTTGTCGTCGGCGCGGCCGTCACCCACGCCCTCGTCCGCGACTTCGCCCCCCTGAAGCGCCACCTCCCCGCCCTCGCCGCCGCATCCGCCTCCGTCGGCGCCACCCAGATCCAGGCCCGCGGCACCATCGGCGGCAACGCCGTCAACGCCTCTCCCGCCGGCGACACCGCCCCCGCCCTCCTCGTCACCGGCGGCTCCGCCGTCGCCGCCTCCCTCGGAGGCACCCGCGAAATCCCCCTTTCCGCCTTCTGGCTTGCCTACCGCAAAACCGCCCTCGCCCCCGGCGAAGTCCTCGTCGCCTTCCGCCTCCCCCCCCGCCGCGGCGCCGTCGAAACCTTCCGCAAGATCGGCACCCGCCGCGCCCAGGCCATCAGCAAGATCATGGCCGCCTCCCGCATCCGCCTCGAAAACGGACGCATCGCCGAAGCCGCCATCGCCCTCGGCTCCGTCGGCCCCACCGCCGTCCGCCTCCCCCCCGTCGAGCAGCTCCTCCTCGGAAAAATCCCCACCCCGCGCCTCGCCGCCGAAGCCGAAGCCCTCGCCTCCGCGTCCGTCACCCCCATCGACGACATCCGCTCCTCCGCCGATTACCGCCGCTGGGCCGCCGGGCGCCTCGTCCGCGACATTTTGGAAAACCTCATCAAACAACCGAAAACGCAAAAGAAACGGAAATCCGAATGAAAACCTCCCTCGCCATCGCATTTGCCCTCGCGCTTGCCGCCGTCCCCGCCTTCGCGCAGGACGACCCCTTCGCCGACCTCGACAGCCTCCTCTCCGGCATCGGCGATGAAGTCGAAGCCGCCACCGCAACCGCCGCCGACGCTTCCGCCGACGCCCTCGATGCCGCCGGCGACGCCGCGGAAGAAGTCGCGGAAGAAGTCTCGGCCGGAGCCGCCGCCATCGACGACCCCTTCGCCGACCTCTTCTCCGACGGCTTCGAAGAAGTCGCCGAAGTCGAGGAAGTCGAAGCCGTCGCCGAAGTCCCCGAAGACGGCGCCCCCGCCGCCGAAGTCGAAGAAGTCTTCGCCGAAGAAATCGACATCGAAGCCGCCCCCGCCGCCGAAGAAGCTTCCGCCCTGACCGACGAATGGGGCGATGCCCTCGACACCGCCGCCGGAGTAACAGCCGAAGCCCCCGCCGAAACCGACGTCTGGGGCGACCCCCTCGCCGAAACCGCCACCGATGACATGGCCGCGCTCGACGAAATCGAGCCCGCCCTCCCCGATTTCGGCGACGACCCCTTCGCCGACCTCGCCGCCACCGCCGGTGAAACCGCCGAAGCCGTGGAAGAAACCGTCGAAGAGACCGTCGCCGAAGCCGCCCCCGCCGCGGAAGACGCCATCGATGCCGCCGCCGAAGCCCTCGACGAATTCTCCTGGGACGACCTGACCGCCGAAGAAATCCCTGCCGAAGTCCCCGCCGAAGAACCCGCTTTCGAAGAAGAACTGGCCGCGGAAACCGCCGCCGAAGAGAACCTCGAAGAAGCCTCCGCCGACCTGGCCGAAGTCGCCGCCGACCTCGACGCCGCCGCGGAAGAAGCCGTCGAAGCCGTCCCCGAAGACCTCCCCGCCGACCTGGCCGAAGCCGCCGAAGAACAGGCGGAAACCGTCGCCGGAATCGCCGAAGAAGCCGCTGCCGAAGCGTCCGAAGCCTCCGCGGAACTCGCCGAAGCCGCCGAAGACATCGCCAGCGACGTGGCCGAAAAGGTCGCCGAAAAAGCCGCCAAGGTCCAGGAAGCCGTCGGCGAAGCCGCCGAAATCATGGCGTGGTGATTCCCGCCCCATCGGAAACCCCGGACGCGCGGCCCCCCGCGCGTCTTTTTTGCCCCGCCCCCGCGGCATCCGCCGCATCCCTCCCCCCCCAGCGGTTTTTGCCCGTCGGACCGATTTGCCAAGCATTGGCAAAAACCGCCCGTTTTTGCCAAACCTTGGCAAAATCCCGCGGGGGAACCCGAAACCCAGAAGCCTAGAATCCTGGAAATCTAGAGCCTGCCCCGTTGCTCCAACCATCCCCCCGCGAGCCCCGTCCGCGTTCCTGCCGGGACCGCCCTATTCCAGCACCAGCGCGTCCGAAAAGCGGTCGGTGTCGGACTTGAGGAAATTCCCGTTCATGGCGAGCGCCTTCTTGGCGCAGACATCCACGCACTGGCCGCACGAAACGCACTGGCCGAGATAAACCCGCACCTTCCGCTTCTCCTTCAGGAACTCGATGGCGTGCGCGGGGCAGACCTTCGTGCAGAGCTGGCAGCCGATGCAGAGCGCCGGGTCGTAGCCCAGGCAGAAGCGCGCGCCCTCCGGCACCGCCACGGGCGGGTTCAGGCTCGCGCGCCCGGCCGCCACTTCGTCCAGCAGGCCGCTCACGCTCGGCGGCAGGTGCGCGGCGGGAAACGGATTCGTCAGCGGCCGCTTGAACAGCCGCGCCAGCAAGTCCTTCACCAACGGGAAACGGAATGTCATGCGCCGATCCCTCCGCAAAGCCGCGCGTCCAGCACCAGGAAAAGCAGGCCAAGCAGTGCCGCGGCGCCGAGCCATTTCCAGTAGAAGCCCGCCACCTGCGAAATCCGGAAACGCGCCATCGCCGCGCGCGGGAGGCTCACCGAAGCGAACATCAGCACGCCCGCCTTCAGCGGCCACGCCACCCACCCCGGCAGGCCGAAGTTCCACGGCGCGAAGAGCGCGATGACCACGCCGCACATCGCCACCGTTTTCACCGCGAGCGCCAGCTGGAACAGGGCGAAGTTCCGCCCCGAATACTCCACCAAAATCCCGCCGGCCAGCTCGGTTTCCGCTTCCGGCGCGTCGAACGGGATGCGTCCGAGTTCGCCGGGCATCACCGCGAGCATCACGGCGAAGAGCAGCAGCGCCCCGACCGCGCCCGCGGGTCCCACGAGCGACCAGACGGGCGTCGCGGCCATCGTGGCGAGCGAAAACGGCGCGTCGGCCCCCGCCAGCGAAAAGCGCCACGCGAACGCCATCATCGTCGCCGCCAGCGGGACTTCGTAGGACATCATCGTCACCATTTCGCGCTGCGCGCCGATGGCCGCGTAGGGCGAGCCCGAGGCGAAACCGCCGAGCACCATCGCCAGCCCCGGCACCAGCAGGAGGTAGAGCACCAGCACCGCGTCGCCGCCGCACCCGAACGGCGGCTCGAACCCGAACAGCGGCACGTAGGCCGTCACGCACAGCGCCCCGGCGAGCGCCGCCGCCGGCGCCGCGCGGAAGAGCCAGCCGACCGCCCCGGCGGGCATCGTCTCCTGCTTCCGCAGCAGCTTCGCGAGATCCCGGAACGGTTGCTGCAGCAACGGCCCGATGCGCCCCTGCATCCGCGCGACCACGATCCGGTCCGCGCCCGTGAACAGCAGGCCCAGCACGGCGGAAAGCGCCGCCAGCCCGCAAAACGCCAATGCCTGGAACGCGCAAGTCATCGTCCCGCCCCTTTCCGCGCGACCTGCATCCGGCGCGTCTTCGCGACGGACAGCCGCGTCAGCTCCTCCTTGGTCAGCACCTTCCCGCCGCCGTCGCCCGCCAGCATCACGCGGTCCGTGCAGGAAATGCACGGGTCGATCGACGCCGCGATGATCGGGATGTCCGCCACTTCCTCGCCTTCCAGCATCGGCACCCAGCTCATGTAGTTGCTGTAGCTCGACGCCTTCACCTTCCACGCCGCCGGCGCCTCCGCCTTCGCCATCCGCACGTAGTGCAGCACCTCCCCCCGCGGCGCCTCGTGGATGCCCACCGCCTCGCCTTCCGCCTTCTTGAGCTGCATCAGCAGCGCCGGGATCTTCGGCACCGCCAGCAGGTTTCCTTCCGGCATCTTCGCCACGAGTTCGCGCACCAGCCCGATCGACTGCCGGATTTCCAGCACGCGCGTGACGATCCGGTCGTACACGTCGCCCCGGATTTCGCCCGTCAGCAGGTCCGGCGTCATCGGCTCGATTTCCACGTCCGAATACGCCGCGTAGGGATGGTCCCGCCGCACGTCCGCCGGAATCCCGCTCGCCCGCGCCGTCGGCCCCACCGCCCCCAGCTCCAGCGCCTGGGTTGCCGTCAGCACGCCGATTCCCCGGCAGCGCGCCGTCACCGTCGCGTCGTCCAGAAAGCACCGGCCGAGTTCGTCGTAGATGCCCTCGAAAAACCGGAGCGCGTCTTCGATGTCCGCCAGCAGCTCCCGGGTCAGGTCGCGCCGCACCCCGCCGATCTGCACCAGCGCGTAGTGCACCCGGTTGCCCGTGAACGCCTCCATCACGTCCAGCACCCGTTCCCTTGCCCGCCACGCCAGGAAGAACAGCGAATCGAACCCCAGCTCGTGCGCCGCCACCCCCGCCCACAGCAGGTGCGAATGGATCCGCTCCAGCTCGCACGCGATCGACCGGATGTAGTGCGCGCGCATCGGCACTTCGATGCCCGCAATCTGCTCCACGGCCCGCGCGAAGGCCAGCGCGTGCGTCACCCCGCAGATGCCGCAAATCCGTTCCGCCAGGTAGATGATCTGGATCGGGTTTCGGTTGAAGGCCATCCACTCCACGCCCCGGTGCGCCTGCCCCGGCAGGAAATCCACCTTCTCCACGCGTTCCCCCTTCAGGTCGAACGTGAGGTGGATCGGCTCCTTGAAGGCCGGATGGATGGGCCCGATGCTGGTCTTGAACGTGGAAGCACTCATTGCCGCCTACCCTACCACGCTCCGCCCGTTCCGCAAAACCCTTTTATGCGAACCCGCCGCCGCGCCCCGCCACCCCATAACCCCCCCCCCCCCCCCCCCAAACCCGGCCCCCCCCCCCCCCCCCCCCCCCCCCCCCCCGCAAAACCACACAACCC
>Ga0310786_10006568_pt1 | contig 15402 bp, 20 predicted proteins | sample AusTroGonzalo_MG_FD_203881 | JGI IMG/M metagenome (GOLD analysis project Ga0310786, IMG submission 203881) | Bovine rumen microbial communities from tropical cattle in Woodstock, Queensland, Australia - Gonzalo_03 (v2) (version 2) | ecosystem: Host-associated > Mammals > Digestive system >... | reverse complement strand
AAGAGCCAATAAAACTTTCTTATCCACTGCAATTTTCTCAATTTCAGAGATATATGCACCTATCTTTTCCAATATATCTTTTTCTATCGCTTCAGAGTAGTAGGTTTTATCTCTACGTGCGGTATAGTACATCAAAAATGTTGCGTATTTAATAACTATTTTACGCATCTCTGCTTTTTTAATATCAAATAGTTCCTCAACCTCCCAACCGGATATACCTCCAGACGCTGAATCAATTGCATGCATAGCACATATGTATTGATATAGCACATCTACACATGATACAGGGAATAGTTCAAACGGATATTTTCTGGTTTCATCGGGACACGTGGCTTGAACTATACCATATCCTCCTTTATCCCACCAATAAGCAGCCAAAAGGAAATGAATATTTTGAATCCACATCCACTCTTTACGACATTCTAATTCCCTCTCTTTCTTATTTTCCACTTCTGCACCACCCACATATGCAATTTGCGGAATTTTTAAGAGACTTCTATACATCCAATCAGCCCTGTTAATATATCGGCGAACCATCGTAACGCCATTTTCTCTCGGCAGAAACACCAGAGCTCGTAACACTAACATCACATCCGATTCCCACGGCATGAGGGAATGGTTTAAGGTAGTATAGAGTCTATTTACCACCGCATCCTGATATCTTGGCTCACTACATGCACCTAATAAAGCTATAGTATGCTGAAAAAAGACAAATAACTCATCAGCCCCATTAAAATGCCATTGTAATTTATTCTGTTTCTGGAAACTTCGCAATTTCAGTTGATTAATGCAGTTATCCCACTGGCCTGTGATGGCATAAAACAGTTCCGGATTATCCGTATCTACAGCTATATTAAGCAAAGAATACAAACGTGCGTAAAATTTATGTTCCGCACTACGATATGGATTGACATTATTTAGCCCACTATATGTCCTATACATTCTTTGATATAGCGGATTGTTCTTATGCACCCAACGGCGATATTTCCATATTAATTCTTTGCGAGCTATAGCATGTTTTGTTTTCTTATAATCCCAATCATACCATTTCTCTAATCGCCCCACTATCCAAAGAGGTTTTTCAAAATCTCGGACTTTACTATAATACAAAAACACACAAGCCACTAACAACGTTGTTAAATACGGCAAAATAGTAAGAATCCATGTTTGCGATGGGATGATTATTAATAATACTAACGCTGCCATACAGACTAATAGAGAGATTTTGTATAACCACATCTGCCATGAATTTTCTAATTTCTTAGATATTTCTTCGCAATGATAGGTCTTTTCTATCTTGGATATAGCATTCGATAATAACGGAAACGTAAATGCAAAAATAGCTATTATGAGGGGAATAGCAGCAATCGCCAAGATTTGGTTTATCCCCCATCCTTCTATTCCTCTTTCCATCAACAACTGATATAAAAAGCCTAATTTAGTGTTAGACTCCGCTATTTGTGTTTGCAGACTATCACAAACAGCCATTACGTTGTCAGGTACACTAATCTTCTCTGGGAGGTTTGTAACCTTCGCTTGTATAGTATCCGGTACAGCTATCTTTGGAAAATTTGCTACAAATGTTGTGTCCATAATAATCCAATATCAATTTTGCCGTACAAAATTACAAAAAAATTCCCACATACGCAAAAAAAATAGCCATAAAAGGCTATATTTTTTATTTTTGATTTGAAATTTGTGATTTTTGATTTATTTTTCTTCCGATTTGAGGGTTTTAATGCTTGAAGATAGCATCTTATGTAGTTCATCCACGTCAGCCATCAATTCCTCGTATTTTGCCTTTGAAATAAGTTTTGACCCATAGAGCACCTTGAGCCAATACATTGTTTCATGTGCTTCTTTTTGTGCAATAGTTAACTTATGAATGAAGTCAGCTTTGCTCTCGGCATCGCATGCTTCGGAGTAATTGGCACCGATCGATGTTCCAGAACGTTGGAGTTGATCGGAATTGTTATATTCATGCTGCTTTTCACGAAGATACTTGCGGAGGTTGTTGATCTTTACGGAGAAAGAGATACACTTATCTAATATTTCTGATTTGGTCATGATTTATTTCAATCTATTATCCTTTTGTCTCGCACACCTTAACACTCGCGTGTAATCATCTCCACATTCTTTGTCAAACACACATCATTAAAATCTCCCACATTCAGTGTTAACAAAGCATGTTTCTTAATCGTATCGTCCGCTATCACAAGCCGAATCGTCATATCCACTAAACTTAATGCTCTTCTTGTCGATTCTAAAGTTACTCTCAATGCATCTTCTTTATAACACTCGTCCGATATTCGGATAATAGCATCCGAGTCAAACAACTTCTTAAAGAATAGCACATTCTTCTCTCGTCTCATTAAGCGCGTATTGATAAACTCATACATCGTTGGATATGGAACGAGGAACTTGTTACCGTTTTGCAACTTGTTCCAAGTCTCTTCTGCCCATTCATGACCCTCTTCTCTCGCGTTATATAAGGCAATCCAAAAACAAGAATCTACGATGATATTCATTCCGGATCCGACTCTTCGGTAATTCCCCCTTTCGATCCATATCCTTCCCATGGACACGCTTTGCGCCTACCCCACAGGAATGAACCACTCGCGAGATTATCATTGCGACGATAAATCACATAGATCCTATCCGTTGGAGCAAGTTGAACTGCATTTTGTATTGCAGCTAAGAGTTCCGGCTTCAGATTATCCCTGTCCGAACACTCGAATAGAAATGAGCAAAAACTCTCTCCGCACTCAATAGCATCATGATCGTCTAAAAACGCATACAATCCCGGGTAATCTCCCTTCACTCCTAGGTCATATCCCAACCATACTCTTACTTCCATATTTTATCTATTATATAATTTTACAAATAATTTACCGCAGATCAAATGCCATCTATTTACTTACTTTTCCATAAGATTCAATTTAATTAGAGTTGAGTTAACACGAAGTTATCTATACCCTTCAATTTTTGATTGCACTACCATGCAAGAATCTTCCTCTTTTATCCCCTGCAAATCTTTCCAATAGCCTATCTGCACTACATTTGTTTGTGCTTCTGGGAATTTAGGACCTAGCATAATCTCTGACAAAACAAGCGGATATTCGTTCTGGTCTTTCTCTATATTAAATTCGATTACTGGCGCCATTATTTCTCCCGCTTTTATCCACTTCAGCTTGTCGCCTGGTTGTTTAAAGTACAATAAACGAACCTCTTTTTCGTCTTTGTAGTGTACCGGTTTAAAAAAATGTTTCCAGATATACCACGTTTTGAACTCAAATGAGTACTCCCCTATTTTCATTTCCCTAAGCTTAGCTATTAAATCGAGTTCCCTATGCTTATTTTCTTCATCTGCATAACTTACATAATACAAGTAAAAATGTTTCGAATCTAACAAGTCCTTATTTATTCTAAATTTTAGACATACCCCCTTCGCATTATCTCCGTACATACGCCACATGGACAATTTGTCGGCCATTTGTATATCTGTGCATGACGATATTTGGCAATCATTCAATTCTTTATAATCAGTGATCAATGCTTTTCGTGCGTTTTCGTTTCTTTGCTTATCTATATAACCATCTGCGTAATAACATTCACTCTCATCATTCATACACACAATACTACACACACTTTGTTTCTTTTCCTTCAATATTCGTTCCAATGATGCATATGTAGTGTATCTGCAAATATAATATTCCATATACGGATATAACATCTTTTTGAAGAACATATGTTCATCATTAGAATTGACACTACATTTCTTTGTTACATGATCGAATTGAATATTAACTCCCTTTAAATAATGAATTGCATCTTCAACCCTATACTTAATTATATCGGGGTCATTATCAATGATCTGCTGCAACGCTTCCACCCATTCAGATTGCAATGGTGTCAATGGAGACGCGCCATATAGAATACCACAGAAGTCATCTAAATCTTTTAACTGTTCATATGGCACTCCTAATAGATCTTCGTCGCGTACGTCAAATATGAATATATTCTGCGTATCATAACAATAAATCAGAAAAAATGAGCACCCCAGATTCCTTGCCAGTTTCGATAATCGCAAACGATATATTTCGTTAACGTTTATATATTTTGTTACCTCGAGGATTGCAATTATCTCCTCTTCTTTAGTGATAATCAAATCAGGATCATATCGGATCACATCCTTCGTCGACAAAGACACTCCTTGCCGCACTGCGTACGGAGACACAAGCACCTTATCAAGCTTGGCTTGAATTGCTGATAATCCAACGAAAAAATCAATCTTGCCGCCCATAGTATTATTCATGAATTGATTTTAGAATTGTTTTCTTCATTGCCTCCGTTTCACGTTCATCACCTGTGTTCAACTTGTCAAGTGGCTCAAAAATCGTTTTGTCGCATTTTGGATTAGCAATTACTTCTTCACGAATTAAGTTTAATCGAGCTTTATCTGCTAATTGCCTAAACCGTATGCTCTGTGCTGCATCTATGGCCGCTGTGTACAATCTTCGCCCCTGTTCTGAATTTCCTTTTCGGAACTCTATCAATCCTTCAGTTGCTGTAGCGCAAATATTTAATGTTGACCCAAATGGAAGTATCATTCGCAACTCATTCAGTTCTCGCTCTGCCTCTGATAACTGATTATTCAATGCATACGCATATGCGAGATTGTTCTTAAAATCGAATTCCTGCGGATGCATTTTAAAGCCGAATTGTAAAATATTTATCGCATCTTCGTATCGTTCTTGATATAAATAGGCCATATCTGCTGCAAAATAGATAGGACGTTTTGCAAAGCGTATCTCCGAAATCCAATCTATTGCATTATCCAAAGCCGCCTCATATTGTTGATTAGAGAATGCTGCTATTGCTTGTCCTTCAGAACTCATCATCAGTGCTTGTTTTCTTTGAATATTCAGGCCTAAAGACTTGTCTCTATCTAACAACCATTCCGCCTGTGCCCAACTATTATCGTTAGGAGCTATCAAGGACTGGTTTAATAATGTCCTACCTTTTTTGAACGAACTTTCCAGTTCTATAGTGCCAATAGCACTTGTCAATTCCGTAAGTGCAAAAGGAGAATAATTCCCGGAATTAATCAATGCTAATCCTCGTTTGATAAAGCGAGACCCTCTGTTTTTTGCTGCATTTACGGCTATCTCAGAGGCTATCAGCCATGGGTCATTCATAAACGCACCATTATCCGTTAATACGTGATGCGCGTCATCTACATCTCCACAATGCAAGAACAATCGAGCTGCACAACGCGATACATAGCGTGAGTTAGGGGCTAAATGTACCGCTATCTTCATGCATTTTTTCGCTTTATCATCTAATCCTATGTTTACGTAACTATGGGCTAATTCGACATACCATAACGGATTATAGGGATATTCATTGATTAATTTACGCAGAAAACTTACTCGCTCTTTATAGACATGCTCTATATTTAAGTCTCCAATCTTTGTACTAATTTTGCTTTTGTGTTTTATCCGAGAATTATCTTCTTCAGTAGGGATCAACATTTGCGCTGTTTTACACAATGTTAGATATCCATAATCTTCCCTCTTTACTACATACTTTGCCGCACTGATAACTTCAGGCAGTTCCGTTTGACCATTCATAATAGCAGCACTTAACAGATCACCGGCAGTAGCCATTGATGGACTTTTCCTCCAACGCTCTACATATTCATGAATGGAGAAATAACTGACCTGATTAGCAGCAATCACTCCACCCATCAACTCTCCGGATGATGCAAAATCCTTATATTCCTTCCATTTCGGAATAACGGTTCTTGCTGTATGATCTGTACATGTTGCCATATTCTACCTATTTAGCCAATGCCAATTCTGCTCTTTTGCTTAATAAATCGAGTTTACTTATAGTACGCTCCAAATCCGCATTTGATGTGCGGTTTGCTTTACCGATCACTTTATCATGACCTCGCTTCTCAGGTATAGGATAACACAAGTACCGTACAATATCTACTATCCCCTCGCATATATTCTTATCCATAGCTAAATCACCTTTGAGATCTTGTAGTGCTTCAGCGTGAGCAGCTATCAAATAAGTCTGAGATTCTTCAAAAGTCAGGCCTGAGTTAGCCATATCACGCATAGAATTCAACAAATGATCTTGGAGCAGTACGTTAAATGAAAGGCCTGTAAGATAGTATACAATTAGTGAGCCTATCATGTAGTTATCTATTTGATATAGACGTTCTCTTTCATTTTCAATTTTGTGATTAAAGAAGACCTCAGGTGGAGCATAGGTATAATCTCTTCCATTAAAGTTGTCTAATGGAAATGGACAACCTATTTCACTATCAAGACATAATGCTCTACTTAAGTCACCAAGTTTGAAACCTTCTCCAAACGAAAGAACCTTAGCCGGAGATAAGTCTTGGTGTGAAATTTTTATTCGATGTAGCTGATTGATACCCGATGTAATATCATGTAGCAATTTTAACTTATACACTATAGATTGTATCCGCTCTGTTTGACTCACTTTCTTAGAGAAATCTAATACATCCAATACGGTTCCTTCTGATTTCTCATATACGATATAGCAAACTAATGGATTCGGAAATTCCATAACATAGGTTTCGCCACTGTCAACATACGATATCAATCGTTTCGTATTGTGTTTCTTGCAATGTTCTGCTAAATTGCGCTCATATCGGAAATCGCGCATCGCCTCTTGGATAATAGCAGAATGCTCTTGTCCTTTCAATAATGGGTGCATATAGCATCCGTACACATCCAACACCTTCATTACACATTCTGTCCCCTCTGAATCGCTTACGTTATAGAAAAGTGCATAATCAGCCGCACCTTTGCTTGCAAAGTTTTGGGGCGTTGCTATCATTTCTCCTACCGCCCAATCGCCAATTTTGCGTCCGGAAAGATTACTTGACGCGTATAGTTCGTGCAGATTATCTACTTCCATACTAACAATTATTTTTCAGTCAACATATTTTAAAAATATTTATCCTAGTTTAATCCCCGAATTCCTTACATTTAATACATATCACATTTCAGCCCGCAAAAATACAAAAAAAATCCCATATATCAAAATATATGGGAAACTTTTTGCAAATTATTTTCATTTTGAAGCGAAAAACAATCAAAAATAAAGCTCAGTCAATGAAACAACCCCACTTTTAGGGATAATAGAAATTATTATCCGCTATACATTTGAAGGTCTTTTCAATTATTACCGCATCTATATTGTCGCGCATATATAGAAGCATCGCATATGTTTCATTCTTTTCGATATGAATCGGGGTCGAGATACATATTACATCATCAGGAGCAAAGCATTTTATCCAAGCCGAAAACAACCTGTTGCGCGCATGCTGTTTTTCACCTTCAGTATCACACACTGATATTAATGCATTCTGGTGATTACGGAAAAACATCTCAAGAATGTATATAATCGTATTACGCAACTCATGGAGCACACCGGTATTATGGTTTTCCTCATCTACGCGCTCTATCGTCACAGAGTACATATGCGTATAGGGAGCATCATCAAAAAGAGGATACTCAATAAAGAATACAAAATACTGATTGCCGGAATGCGTAAAGAACGTGTATCCATTCTCGCATTCAGAAATTTCATAATGGTTTTGCAAAGCGGACTGATTCATCAGAGAAACCGGCTATCGTACCATGAGAACGGATATATTCCTGGATAGCCTTCTTATCTGCAATCATCTTGTGGCACACCTGCGACCATTTTTGACGCATATTTGTCGTAACGTTATCCATAAGAATAAATTTAAAGCTAACATTTCACGCCGCAAAAGTACTACTTTTTTTTCATATACGCAATAGTCTCATATCATTTTCTTAAAGAATGATATTCTTTTTCGCAATTTTCGCCGCAATAAACAAGCATTTTCTTAAAAAATCACATATCGTCTATTTCGCACTAAAAAACGCCCCACGTACGCTTTCGTACGCAGGGCGTCCGCCTCACTTTTTCCGATTCTTCTCCACATGGTAAAATCCAAGCGTCAGAATCTTCAAAATCACTTCATACAAGACCTTCACCCAGTCCTTCTCTTGATCTTCACTTTTCATAATTTTTCAAATTTATTTGTTTTCACTCTTCACTAACTACGTTTCTTGTAAACGTAATCGATTCCCATTAGTCCGCCGGAGAAGGTGGCTACCTCACCGAAGCCGATAAGGATGGATTCGTGAATCTCGCCCCGCGGGGCAATATACACCCCGCAGAACAAGAGCACTAATCCCCCAATCGCCAGCACGGAGGCTGTTATTAATTGGAAGTTAGGTTTCATAATTTACCTCCATCATCAACCGCGTGGGTGCGCAGCATCGTACGTCTCACCCTCGAGCTTCCACAGATACTTGGTCATCGTGCGGCAGCCACCGGCTTGGTCTTTCTGCGCACGGAACGCTATCTGGTCGTTGGTGATCTTGGTGAGGTCTTTACGACGGTTAGACACTGCTTTCGCAACTGCGCTGAAGCGCTCGCGGATGTCGAGCTCGTTGCTACTGAGTGCGGTGCTGCGTTTCACTTTCTTGCGGAGGAACAAGCGGTTGCAGTCGGGGTTAGTGGTGGCTGCGACGCGGTGTGTTCCGAGCAGCATCTTGCTGCAGCTGTGTTGAGGGTTGTTACCGGGTTTTGCTAATGCACCGGATACGTGGTCGATACCGGCACTCCATTCTACTTTTGCCATTTTTGTAATGAATTAAGGTTTAATGATTTAATGTTTAAAGTTTTTTTTTCTTAGGTTTACCGAAAACATCGGAATCGTAGTTGCAACCGCAACTCTGCGTGATAGGTCTTTTATCTGCTTGTGAGCGAGTCTCCCAGACAGTTATAAGTCCTATCTCGCTCAGCAGTTTGCGATACTCGCACTGCTCGATTCCTCTCTAGAAAACAAATTCGAAAACTTTTCTTTCGTGCAAAAATAGCAACCACTATTTTTTTTGATGCACGAAAGTTCTGCGCTGCTCCCCGCACTGTTAATAAAATGCGATGGTTGTCGCATTTTCGTGGCCTTTGGGGTTGACAACTGTTTTCTTTGCGCTACGCGCGTTTTCTTATAAGGAACCGACTCCTTCAGCTTTTTTGGACAGGTGAAGAAGAGCCTCGGATGGCTCTTCGAGTGTTGTACCCGATGACTCCCCAGTCGGAGGATTGGTACAGCACATAGAACCTGTTAAGAATCCGGTTTTGCTGATTCAAGGATGAGGCGATTAAGGATATGGATGATTATATATCATAGAGAGGAAACATACAAATGAGTGTCTAGGAGTCTTGCTCATAAGCAATCATTGGGATGTTTACGCTCAAAGCCGCGTAGGCTGATATCCGTATCGGCTCATACTTGAAGCAGTGTTTTTTCTGTTTTTTTTGATTACATATAAAAACACCCGTCGGTTCCGCGTTTTCGATTACAATCTTTTAGCCGTTGATGAGGTCGCCGTTCTCATCGTAGTTGCCATTCAGCTTATGCATCGCATAGCCAAACAACGAACCATACGTGTGCTGAGCCTTGTACTCCGCTTGCAACTTCGCTTTCTCTGTCGCGTCAGCGAGGATAGTGCGAACGGCTGCTTGCACTTTCTTGAAGCGATTCTTCGCTTTGATCTGATCCGCCGAATCCGGCTTCGTGGACGGATAACACATCTTGCCGGTCGTCACTTTACCGGTCTGTTTGTTGACACGAAAGTACACGTCGCTATGCTCGCATACTTTCTTCTTCATGCTCTCGATTAGAGCCATCGGTTTGATTTCAGCCATAAAAGTTAGGGTTTAAGTTTAATAGTTAATAATAAGTTTACTTTCGGGCATCGCACACTTCGACTCTGCAATCATGCCGTTCCCGCAAGGAGCCCAACACCTCCTCATACAACCGCTCGCGCGCATCGCGGTTAATAAGGTGCAGAAGCGAACGTCGCTCGCCCATCCCGAGGGCAAGGCGCAGATGTCCATTCGCGCGCCTCACCCCCAACGAATAAATCAACGGCAACGGAAAACTCTCGTCTCTCATCTCTCGACTCTCGACTTTTGTGCCGGAAGCAATCTCATAAGCGTCGCTGATAAAATGCAGGTGTTCGTTATACCCGCCCTTCTCATTGGGCTGAAAGTGAACGCTATACAGTGTCCCCCTGCAAAAGTTCCCATAGGGTTGATTATGTCTTACAAATTTCAAGTACATTTTTGTCGTTTTTCAAAATCGGCTGCAAAGATAAGGGGTTTTGCGGACGAAGTGTTAGCGAAAATCACCAATTGTGCCGACAAATGGCTATTATTTGGCGAATTCGGTCAATACTCATCCCTTTTTCCTCAGCGATTTGGTGATACAGGTTCATCACCGTATCGGTTCCCAACAACTCCTTGTACCGCGCATAAATCCGCTTGTACCGCTTCTCCGTCGTTTCTCTCATAGTAATTTAATGGAAAACAAGTTTAGTTACAAAGCACGGGCAACAAGGGACCATAATTCTTTTCGACCGAGTTTGGAGCCGCCTTGGAGCATTTGGTTGACGAGGTGGGAACGTTTGGCGAAGCGTTCTTGGTTTTCCACCTCGTTGACAGTTTTAGGTTTGGTACGAACAGGAGTCTTGCAAGTGTTGCGATGCAGCGGATGCATGTACACTTTGCCAGTTGCTTTCATTGTTCGGAAACAATAGTTTCCCATCTTTCCGGAGATACTCGCTATCCCCGCTGGTAATTTCACTTCTGCCATAATCTTAAACTTTAAACGTTAAACATTAAACTTTCAACTGCGCTTATGCGCATATCGTTGTCCCCATGTCTGGGCGAATTTTTGTCTTGCGGCTTTACGGGCTGGCGTGTCCTTCCATTTGGTTGGGCAGCGCTGGACGATTTGGGTGCCTTTATACATCCGAAAATAGAATCCATCTTGCCTTAGTTTTCCGCGTAACTTGTCAATTGGAATAATTAATTCAGCTTTCATGTCGCGCTGGCTATCCTCGTACGTGTGTCAAAACCTCGTTTTAACAGGAAGTACTCGGATGCCCTCGCTCTTCGATCCGCACGCGCTTCGTTAGCGTACGTCTCGAGGAAGAGAGCCCCTCTAAGCCAGCCCAGAGGAATAATGAATAGGATCAATTGTGATGTTAAGGATGCGAATGAGATGCGAATGAGATTGAAGAGTGGTTGAGTTGACAGACACCTCTCTCGTTCTTTAGTACGTACGTCATCCCCCTTGTATAGGGGGACTGACAGTACTAAACGAACAGGTGTCTCGTCAAAAGATTGTTTGGTCGGTGAGTGCATAGGCTTTGATTCCATCTGATTCGGTTAATGCAATGAGGCCTTGAAGACAGGCTTCTTCGATGAGTTTGCCGGCGAAGTTAAAGCTCTTGATATTTCCTACGTTCATGACGACTTGGCGGAGTTGGGCAGGGTGCATACGTTTGCCGTTCTGGAGGATATAACCGAAGAGTTTGGGCTTGTCGAACTTGCCATCCGGAGCAAGGTAAGTGGGGTTGAACTTCGTACTTTCGTCCGAAGCAGAAGACGAAGGTTTGCTGTCGGTGTTAACGTATGGGATAGGCAGCCCTTCAGGCGTGAGGATAAACTGCAGTATATTGGGTAGGTCGTACTTTCGGGTAGCAATCTGCCGTATCGTAAACACATGCGTCTCTGTGTCCTTCGCACACTCGTACGTCTCAAAACTCTTGTTCTGCAACTCCGTTCCCAACGCACCGCGTAACGTCTTATCTTCTATCGCCTTGTTCTGGTGCAGCACACACACAATACACGTCCGTCTATCGGACGCAATAGCCAACAACCGTCCGATGATTTTCTGTGCTTCCTCGTAGTTATTGATATCACCCACCACATCACGTATCCCGTCAAAAATGACCAAATCCGGCTCATACACGTATATCGCGCTCTCAATCATAATCTCACGGTCCTGCCAGTTTATCTGCCGCAGATTGAACACAAAATAATGGTCTTCTGCTGGATCTTGTCCTATCAACCTCCCTATCCTATCCCGCAATATCTCATGCGTCGAATCCTCACTCTGCTCCGTGTCTATCCATAGCACCTTCAACGGACTCCCCTGCATCCGCCTAAGCCCAAGAAAATGTCCCTCATTCCCTAACTCACTAACTCTCTCACTCTCTAAACTCGGATTTTGACAGCCTGCTGCCGCCATCAAAATCGAGTTAAGATACGTTTTGCCGGATTTGGCTTTGCCGGTGACGGCAACGAGTTCACCTCTTGCAAAGCAAGGAATATCATGCCATGTAAACAAAAAGTCATGCGGCGGTATATCCGAAGACGGCAAAATTCGCTGCTTCAACAGCCGATCAAACGTTGATTCATACAATTCCATACTTTGTAATGTTTAATGAGTTAGGGAGTTAGTGTTTAGGGAGTCTCTCATCCTCTCACTCGCTAATTCTCTAATTCTTTAATTCTTTCACTCCTTCATTCTTTAGAAGTCCCATCTCAATCAGTACTTCGGTTATTGATTGTGTGCGGCCTCGAATATGAGGTGATTGGGGTTCAAAAGTGTTGTTCATACCAATGCGCCGGAACCTTTTTTCGATTCCGGCGGCAAAGATACTACATTCTTCTGATACCCCCTGTGCGAAAACGCAACCTACTTTTTCAAAAGTGCATTTTTCTGCTCAAGACGCCGTTTTTCGACCTTTTCTTTGAGCCTTTTCCATGCCCAACGCGTACGACAGAAGTTGCCTTGCGCTTTCGTCTGCGGGTTCTTCACATCTTTCTGCGTGTAATGCGTCTGCGTCACTTCGATGAGTCCGTACAACAACTCATCCGGATCCACTTCCACGTACGTGGCACTGGTTGCTCGAAGCATGAGCTTCCATGCCCCAATAAGGTCTCGCTGCGACAAGATGCCACATGATTGATACTCTGCGCTCAATGGCACAATTACCTCTATGCCCGCAGGCATACTTTTGGTTTCATTCATAATATAGAAATTTTTAAAATAGTGAAATAAAAAAGGCCCGGCGATTTCGCCGAGCCTATATAAAAAAGAAAGAGTTGTAGCTCCAATCGAAACTACAACTCTATATCATAAAACACGTATGCTCATACATCACACATCACTCATAATACATCATAAATAATACATCAAACATTATACAACCCAACTATCTTGTTGGCTATATCGGTCCAACTATAGTTCTTAGCTATCTCCCTTGCCGCTGCAGAATACTCCTTCCACAACTTTTCATCCGTCATCAACTTTGCTGCCATATCCGTCATTGCATCCACATCTGCATACGGACATAGTAAACCACTCTTGCCATCCGCTACCACGTAGGGTATTCCACCTACTTTCGTTGCAACAACCGGCAAACCGGTTGCCATGGCTTCGGCAAAGACAATGCCTTGTGATTCCTCTCGGCTATGCAGCACAAAGAGTTTTGCCCCAGCGTAGGCATTGAGCAGTTCTGCACGATGAAGATTAGCTTCGAGGGAGATATCGGATGCGTAGCGACTATCGGCTATCTTCTGCTGCAATTGCGCATAGTAAGCATTATCGGCTAACGAACCAATGATGCGGAGTTTCGCATCAATGCCCCTTGCTCGTAATCGCTCAAACATCTCTATAGTGTATATATGTCCTTTGCGTGGAGCAATAGCTCCCACGCACAGAATCACATTGCTCTTTGGATTGCAGTTGATGTTATAGAACGTCTCATCTATTCCTTGGGGTATGACATGCATCTCCGGCACATGCTTTAAGCCATAGGCACGTAGTTTCTCTTCTACATAAGCGGTATCCACAATGATACGGGGCACAGCATTAAGCAGTTCACGCTCATCACGTGTCTGCACATACAATTGGTATAATCCTTTGAGCGAAGGTTTACGAGAAAGAGCTTGTTTCTTTTCTTCATGTGCTATACCATGCACTGTCACGACAGTCTTAATACCATACCGCTGTAACGCTAAGTACATCTGCTTGCTAAAAGCATTCGTCCCATGTATATGGCAAACTTCCGGACCAAGCGCCACAATGTCACGCACTATCTCCGATAGCCGCAGCACAGCATCTTTATTATGCGTGCCTGGATTAGCATACCTGTGTATAGTTAGATTTCCATCCCGCTCTACTCTATCTTTCTCACCTATACGCGGAACATCAAACACGTCCACGACGTGTCCGTTCCCTAATTCACTAACTCCCTCACTCGCTAATTCCTTAACCAGCCCATACACCGAAGCCTCCACCCCTCCACGGATACAATCAAGAGATAACGGATATGAACCTACTTGTACTACTTTTAACTTACTCATACACATTGCACCTTATCTCATTTTCCTTTCAGCCACCTAAACATCTTAAATGTCAACCAAGTCCGTGCCATATAGGTCGCCTTTGTCGGATGTTTATCCAACTTCGCATACTTCTTCGCCGCCTTATAGTCATTATTCCTATATGCTGCCAACAGCGCATGGTGATATCCTATATTATCAAAATACGGTCCATCCTCAAACGGTCCCCATTCGGGGAACAGCGTGTACAGATACTCCGTCATCTCTTTATCCTTCTGCGCACGACGGATGATTTTCTCATAATCCGATGTGCGTGTAATCGATTCCTGACCGACTCTATAAGTCATAGTGGATACTGGAATATATCTCAAATCCCCATGAGCAGTTAGAATCAGCAACGTCGGCCAATCCTCTCGAGGGAAAGCAAGCCTCATGAAATCTTCAGTTGGTATATACTTTAGGAATGTCTCTCTTCTAATACAAAACGATGCACCGCACACATGATCTGTACCTGTCAATAATTCTTTTTGGATGCGTCCTTCTACCGGTCTCACTCCTGTTGTTTCACAAGTATTATGCAGTATTTTACCCTTTCCTTCATACAAAGTGTCATAATCTGTAACGCTAACTACACAATCAGGATTAGCCTCCATAAAGTCAGCTTGTATTTGGATCTTCTTCGGATTATTCCAATAATCATCCCCTGCTCCATCAATTGTATATTTCCCCTTCGCTTGGAGGATGCAATTAACCCAATTACCAGTAACTCCCATGTTGTGGTCTTGTGATGACATACGCACATTCGGATACTTCGCCGCATACTCTTCACAAATTGCACGCGTTCCATCTGTGCCAAAATCTTCACCTATGATTACCTCAAACGGATAATCCGTCTCTTGTGCCAAGATACTATCAAGTGCTTGACGGATATACTTCTCTTGATTATAGGTTATGACTATGACCGATATGAGTGGTTTCGTATTCATCTTCTTCCTAAAAACTCATCTAAAAATCTCTCCTCTGATTGTTCAATGCTTTCTATAGTAAGCACATCGCGCGGAGCGGTAAGAATGGCATATCCAAATTTATCACGGTCTCCATCATCAATATATTCTC
>Ga0310786_10006564_pt1 | contig 15410 bp, 8 predicted proteins | sample AusTroGonzalo_MG_FD_203881 | JGI IMG/M metagenome (GOLD analysis project Ga0310786, IMG submission 203881) | Bovine rumen microbial communities from tropical cattle in Woodstock, Queensland, Australia - Gonzalo_03 (v2) (version 2) | ecosystem: Host-associated > Mammals > Digestive system >... | reverse complement strand
CGTGGAGGACTACGAGAACTACAACTTCATGCCCGTCGCCAACTTCGCCGGACGCGCCGAGGACGACGATCCCGAGACGCCGATCGACTACACGTTCATCGTGAAGTGGCCCGACAACGTGAAGGGCCTCTGCGTCAACGACACGCTCATCGACGCGAAGGACGGGCTTCCGGCCATCGACGGGCAGCTCTCCGTGAAGGTGATCTACGACCAGTCGTCCGTCACCAACGGGCGGTCGAGCGTGATGCTCATCGACCCCACGCGCATCCAGTATGGCTCGCTGAAGGAGCTGCCGGACGACGTCCGGAACTACCGCGACGCCCGGACGAACAAGACGAAGTTCAACGACCTGCCGCCGCTCCTGCGGGACCGGTTCGTGTGGAACCCGATGGCGATCTACGACCTTGACCATAACGATACGCGTGAGCTCGAGCTGAGCGGCAAGATCATCCGCGAGATCAGTTACACCTACGCCTGGCTTAACCTGATGGACGTGCGCTCCAAGGACGTGCTGACGAATCCAGAATTGTTCGAGGGCGGCAACAACTCCGACTGGACGACGGCCATTCAGTCCATGCCGGGCGAACCGGTCGTTCTCGACGATGACGACGAGCCGTTCGACTCGATCGCCCTCACGACGACGGGCCGGGGGGCCGGCTACGTGACGCTCGTGATGAACAACTCCACGAACGAGGATATGGTCGCCAAGAGCGAGGTCGTCACCATGTACGTCATCAAGGTGGTGCCGGAGCTGTACAGCGGCTATCTGCACCCGATCCTGAGCGACAACCCGCTCGACCAGCAGATGAACATGAAGTACACAGCCGACTTCGCCGGCAAGCCGGAGAACTGGGAGTTCGAGTGGAAGTACTGCGAACCGGTGAACGGCACGTGGAACAGCGACAGCAACCAGTGGTTCACCGTCGGCAATACGTCGCCGGGCTCCGAAATGCTTGACTGGATCACCATCGGCGACGCCGGCATCTTCGGTCTCTCCGACCACTACGTGCGTTGCCGCTACCGTCCGAAGGAGGGGACGGACGCCTACGAGCTGCTAGGCGACGGCTGGAGCAAATGGTCAACGCCGTGCCTTGCGGAGGGGTGGATCAAGCGCGTGCTGAAGGCCATCAACCCGTTCGAGCAGCGCATCAAGGACTACTACAACACCCAGATATCTACCGAGCTCTCGATGATCCAGCAGGCGGGTTCGCCGTACAATGGCGACATCCCGCTCAATCTGGAGGCGCTGAACGCGAACGGCCTCATCGCCATCTACGAGACGGTGTTGCGTCAGGCGCGCAAGCTCTCCATCGATGCCGGGGAGTCGGCATCCGGCGCACTCTCGCTGGCCCTCCAGATGGCGGCGGGTCGCATCGCCGAGCTGTACATGGTGCTCGGCAACGAGGCGCTCGCGGACGCGATGAACCCGACCGTCGATCTCGGCAACGACTCGCCCGTGGACGATGGTGCGGAAAGCTCGATCTTCCCATTCATGAACCAGTGCGAGAGCCTGCTGGACGAGGAGCTGTGCCTCCTGCGCGGACGCGACCTCTCTATGCAGTACGAACGCAGCTGGGATGAGGACGTGGAGCCATGGGCGTATCCGTACTACAACCGCCTGCAGTGGAATTTCACGCATGACATCATGGGCGGCCACGTGGCCTACACGCTCAACTACGGCATCAAGGACGTCGCGGGCGCGGCGACGGCGGACGACCCGGACAAGCCGGACGGCTCCATCGATGTGTACGACGCCGTGAAGCTCTATCCGCAGGGCCACGGCGACGCCTACGGCCACTACCTCTCCGCCGTGAAGGGCTACTACTCTCTTCTGAGGCATCCGTCGTTCGGATGGTACCCGCAAATCGAGTCCATCCTCGCCGGCACCGTCGACATCACGATGAGCTACTTCCATGAGAAGCGCTTCGCGCTCGCCGCGCAGGCGAAAGCCAAGACTGCGGCGAAGATCGTTGCGGACACCTTCCGCCAGAACTATGTCGCCAACATCGAGGATCCGTGGATGGAGGCCGAGGACGACAGCGATTGGCGCGCCTGGGGAACCGACGAGTGGGCCACGCGTGGCCACTTGGGCGCGTACTACGACTGGCTCACCGTCAACGCGCTTTTGCCGACGCGCGAGGCGGAGGACCGCACGCTCGTGAAGATGCTCGACCGCGAGTCGACGTACGAGCTCGGCAGCCTCGCCTCCAGCGCCAAGACCATCCAGCTGACGGCGGACTACGCCGACATCGGCCTCAACCCGCTCGGCCTTGCCGACAACGCGATTCCGTTCGACATCTCGCCCAGCGAGATCGACACGGGCAAGACGCACTTCGAGCAGATCTACGATCGCGCCCTCAAGGCTACGAAAACGGCCCAAGCCGTATTTAAGCGCGTGAAGAAGAATTCGAACGCGCTCCGCGACCAGAACGAGAACGCCGACTTCGAGCACACGATCGCCGCCGAAGAGGCCGCCATCGATCGTCGGCTCAAGGAGATCTACGGCTATCCGTACGCGGACGACATCGGCGTCGGCAAGCTCTACGAGCAGGGCTACGACGGACCCGATCTCTACCACTACAACTACATCGAGACGTATGACCTCGACAACTCCGGCCACGAGTTCGGCCGCTACTACGACGTGCTGGTGAACGACTACAAGCTCATAACCACAAATTGCGTCGGTACGTTCGAATCCGATGCGGAGCGCCTAGAGGCCGACTACGGCATCCTCGGCAATATCGTGGCGGGTGCGATCACGCTCTACCAGAAGTACTCCTCGGAATTGTCCGCATTCATCGATCCGTATCTGTCATACGGCGGGATCTCGACTGCCGACAAACTGAAGCTTCCGGTCTCCATGATCGACACGGGGGCAGACCATCTGGACGGCAAGGTCGATTACGACTTCGCAGTCGCCGCCTGGTCCAACGCCGCGTTCTATGCGAGCTACTACGTTGGAGCCTACGGCTTTACGCCAAAGCCATCCACCTACAAGGGACAGCGGCGTGCTGAGGGCGAGGTTCAGATTGCGCTCATCGACTATGCAGCCCAGCTCGCCGCCATCGAACAGGAGGCCAAGAACGTTGAGGCCGCCGCCACGAAGCTCAAGGGACTGATCGATGCCCTGACAACCAAGGACTACGATACGCAGATGGGCTATGTGACCGACGCGGCCGCGGCGGAGGTACAGGCGTACAACGACGCCGTCAAGAAGAACGCCGAGACGATCAAGAACACCCTCGACAAGCTCAAGGATATCAAGAGCATCATCTCCGAGGTCGCGAGCGAGGCGTTGCCGAAGGTTGTGGGCATGGCGAGCGACATCTCGTCGTTAGGACGTTCAGCATTCGCCGCCCTCAAGCAGGCCGCGCATGAACTGATCAACCAGCAGATGAACCAGCAGCAGAGCATCATCGAAAAGGCCGAGACAGAGGCCGAGAAGCTCCAGAAGCAGCTGAACGAGAAGTTCTCCACCTATCAGGCGAACGAGGAGCGCCAGAAGATGGTTGCGTCGATCAACGAGCAGATACCCGTGTTCAAGGCCGCTCTTGCCAAACTCGAAGTTGCGTTCAACACCGCAAATGCCACGCGGATGAAGTACGCGAAGCTCGAGGCGGAGGGCGACGAGCTCCAGAACGAGCGCGAGCGCCTGCGCATCCAGTGGGCGGCGGACCTCTCGCAGAAGCGCTACCGCAACATGATGTATCAGATTCTGCGCGATGACGAGTTGCAGCGCTACAGCGAGGCGTTTGAGTTGGCGTCGAAGTACGTGTTCCTCGCCGCCAAGGCTTATGACTACGAAACGGGACTCATCCAGAGCGACAGCGTAGCCGCCAGCGGCTCGCAGTTCCTCTCCGAGATTGTCCGCAGCCGTGCGCTCGGCCGCTTCACGGCGGAAGGCGAACCTCTCGGCGGTGGATCGCTCGGCGATCCTGGCCTCGCGGACATCCTGTACCGCATGGGAGCCAACTGGGGCGTTCTCAAGACGCGCCTCGGCTTCAACAATGCGCAGAGCGACGTCGACTCTTTCTCTCTCAGGAAGGATCTTTTCGGTCGCTCGCTCGGTGCCGCCGGCGACACGGCGTGGCGCAACGACCTAGCCGCCTGCTGGTGCGACGACCTCCGCACGCATCCCGCGTTCGCGGCGCACTGCCAGCCGTTCGACCCGATGCAGAGCGTGGAACCGGGCTTCGCCATCCCGTTCAGCACGGTGATCGCTGCGCGCAAGGACCTCTTCGGCAATGACCTCGCCGGTGGTTCGACGGCATACTCGTCCACGTACTTCGCCACCAAGGTGCGCGGCGTGGGCGTGTGGCTGGAGACGGACAACGCTGTATCGCTGCCGACCCGGCCAGAGATCTATCTCGTCCCAAGCGGTCTGGACTACATGCGGGTTCCGATCCGCAGTTCCTCCTCCGCCGTTGCGGCGGTGCGTGCCTGGCAGGTCGTGGACCAGACGATTCCAGTGCCGTATTCGCTTACAGACGCCGACTGGGCCGCGACCGACTGGAGTGCGCTCAAGGACATCTGCGCGAACGAGTTGGCCAACGTGCGCCGCCATCCGGCGATTCGTGCGCAGGTAGGACAATCCTTCAATGATGGCGGAATCGTGTACAACGCTCGCCTCATCGGCCGTAGCGTCTGGAACGACCAGTGGTACATCTTCATCCCGGCCGCTTCGATCAACGCCAACAACGCACGTGCGCGCGCGGCGTTCCTCGACTCGGTACGAGACATCCACTTGAACCTGAAGACCTACTCGCTCTCCGGCAACTGAAAGGAGTAATGCCATGTCAAGTCGTTTCGGCTCTATAACATCCCGTCTCTCGTCTGCCGTCTCCCGTCAGACACTGTTGGCCATTTCCCTGGCGCAGATCGTCCCGACGGCTCTTGCTGTCGCCATACCGCAGGCCCCCGTCGTCACTTACGGCCTCGTGCGCAGCGAACTGGGTTCTCCCATCGACTCGTCTCAGGGCGCAGAACTTCTGCTCGTCAGGGACGATGCGCCTGACGGGACGGTCTATGCCCGTACCGTCGTGGGCGAGACGGCCTACCCCGGCCAGAACTATCGTCTTTCTCTCGAAATAGACAGCGAGGGGCCAAGCCGCTCATACGCCGTCGTGCGCGGAACGCAGATGCGCATCAAGTGCCAGATAGGTGCCGCAGTGCAGAACCTTACGCCTGCGCCCACGTTCGCTACGCCCGAGAACGGTACGGCCCAGAGGCTGGATTTCTCCATCGGCGAAGATGCCGATGGAGACGGATTGCCGGACGCATGGGAGGTGATGGTTCTGAACGAGTATGGCCGCCCAAGCGATGCTTCCGCTGTGGCCGCGTTCAAGCCTGGGGACGATGCCGACGGTGACGGTATGACGAACGGTCAGGAATATCTGGCTGGAACAGACCCTTTCTCCGCAACCGATCTTCTGGCGATCACCTCGTTCAGGAGACTTCCGGGATCGTCGCGGGTGGAGATCAAGTTCACGACCGTTCCCGGCCGTATCTACAGGATCGTGAAGGCCGATTCGCTCAACTCTCCCGTCTGGTCGCCTGTGGCGACCACGCGTAAGGAAGCAGGCGAACCGACCTATGAGACGTATTCTGGCAGCGGCCGTATCATCACTGTCTATCTGGACCTCGACGAATCCGCCGAGTCGTACTTCCGCGTGGCGGCAGACTGACGGAATCCCAAGCGTTCCACGATATCCTAGTGGGCGAGTATGGGAGACTAGAAGCGGGCTAGGTCGAGCATCGTGCTGGGGCCGAGAGCCCTGAGATAGATGAAGAAGCCGAAGCGTACGTCAGCGCGGCGCTTCGAGCCGTCTATGCGCCTGTAAGTGTCCTCGAACGCCGTCATGAACCTAAACCCGAGGCAGTCCGTCATAAGGTCGAACCAGGACCCGATCTCGTCCAGTTCGTTCATGCGGCAGTCGTAGCGGATGTACGGCGCCCAGGCGAAGTGGTCGCACACTTGGTGTTCGAAACCGAGCTTGGCTAGGTTGGTGTATTCCCAGTTCCAACGTTCGTACGCGGAAGGAGCGTAGTCCCAGATGCGGTGGTCGCGCCCGATGTAGCTGACGTACCAGTCGAAGTCCTTTGTTACGAGGTGCTTGAATATAATGTCGGCGTAGGCAACCTTGGATTCGTCTGGATCATATTCCGCGCGGGTGCCGAACGAAGTCTTTTTCGTTGGGTTGAAGCGGATGCGCGTGCCGGGCACTACGTTGCCACTCTTGTTGTAGTGCGGGTCGTCGTTGTCCTTCGGGTAACCGTGCCATACGCCCTCTGAATTACCGTACCGGCCGTAGTCGTCGAAAGGTATGGCCGCGTAGATGTCGGTATCGAGGACGGTACGTAGAATACCGTCGTCATCCGTACGCTGGAAGGAGTTGCGTATGCCCGGGCGGATGCCATGCCAGTTGTAAGGCAGGCCGCGTCCCTCGAATCCAAACTGGTCAAGCCATTCGGTGGCGCCGTCGCCGGAGTCGAAGATGTAGTTGCGGTGCGAACTGCCGCCAGAAGTTTCAACGGCCTGATACGAATAGTCCAGATACGGTTCCACCATGTGCCGCCAGCGTTGGGAAAGCCAAGTGTTGCCGCGTGCACTCGCAGTGAAGCCGAATTCGCCGATGTTGCGGTAGATGGCGTCGCCGGAAGCTACGCTGCGGCCGTTTGCGTCGCGGAGCGAACGGGCATCGCCGCTGTCGCTCCAGTACGTGCCGCGGTACGTGGCGCGCGGTACGAGCGAGACGGTGTCCCAGAGCTTAAAGGGCGCGGAGACGCGGTGCGCACTGTCGGCGCGAAACGCCTGATAGTCGGCACCGCGGCCATCGGGACCAATGTATGGCGCATAGCGGAACATGGCACTTTCCGCACCTGAGTAGTGGGCGTAGTCGCGGTTGAGATATCCGGCGCGTGTCTGGGACTCATAGTTGACAGGCAGGTCCCATATCGGCTGGGGCGAGATATCGAACCATCCTTCCGGCAGACGTGCCGTCCCGCCGTAGAAGTCGTTCACAGGCCCTGACACGGTGGCCCCAGCCGCCCAGTTGTTCTCGCGGTGTTCGTATGCGGCTTCGTTTGCCGGTATCGACTCGTCGCGTTCGTCGCGTTCGAAGAAGTCGCGTTGTACCCAAGAGTCGGAGAGGTATGTGGCGTGTATGCGCAGGGAATCGCGTTCGGTGAGGTCGGCCTCGTGGTCGAGCATGATGCGGTAGCGCTCGCGGTCCACCTTGCTGCCCCAGTTGCGGTAACGGTGCTTGTGGTCGTTCCAGTGGTCGCCGTAGCGGTCGTAGTCCATGTCCCAAGCGTTGTAAGCCTTTATTTTGCCGATGCCGAAGTCCTTTAGGTTCCATCTTACGGTTTGGCCAAGCGCGAAGCCATTCTTCGTGCGGTAGTCGGCATACGTGGAGCCACCGAGAGAGGCGCTGTCGGGCTTGCCCTCGTTGATCAGGTCGTAGACGTAGCCAGTGAGTATGTAACCGCCCCAGCGGGATGTATAGCCGGGCAGGAACCGGAAGCCGTAGTCGGTATTCACCGGATAGTACCAGTAGGGCACCCACAGGACGGGAACGTCCCAAAGCCGTAGCCATGCGTTCTTGACCGTGGCGGAGTGGCGCTCGCGGTACTCGAAATCTCCGGTGAGGCTCCAGCAAAGGCGGCAATCCTCGTTGGTGCATGTGGTGAGTAGCGTGTTGCCGTCGAACTTATAACGGCCGTCAGCGCTTCGACTTGCGCTGTCCGCCTGGAAGCGGTACGGAGTCGCCACTGCCTTGACGTTACCGGTAGCGACGAGTTCGCCGCTTGTTCGCGCGGCGGACAGGTAGTCGCCGGTGACGGTCAGGTCTCCGATAGTCTTCTTCTCGTCGACGGTTTTGTTTTCCGGGCCGTTGAGGAGGGACTCCAGAAGTTGGGCCCTTGCGGAGAGCAGCGTACCGATGCTGGCGGCTAGGACGAGTGCGAGTCTTGTAGTCATGTCGGGATCCTTGTCACAGGGCAGAGATGGTCGAACCGGAAGAGTATAGCACCTGTCCCGATTCCGCGTCCAGAATGGAATACGATTCGGGATGGCGGTGCAGCTCGGAGACGAACGTGAGTTTGGTGTCGTACTTGGCCTGGAGTTCCGAGAGAATCTGCGCGTCTTCGGTGCGGAGGCGGTTCATCACCGCAGGGGAGATGACGATCTTCGGCACGAACGGACGGTTCTCCTCGGTGCTCTTGCGCAGTAGCGTAGTAAGCTGGCGCTGGAGTTCGATGGAAATGGCGAGGGGGCTTTTCACGTGCCCGTAACCGTGGCAACACGGGCACGACGAGCTGAGCTTGGAGAGGATGGATTTTTCGTGGCGCTGGCGGCTCATTTCCAGAAGGCCGAGATCCGATATGTTGAGGACGCGCGTCCGCGCGCGGTCTCTCTTGAGCGCGGCCTTGAGAACCTTGACCACCTGGCGCTGGTGCTTCATGCTCTTCATGTCGATGAGGTCTAGCACCACCAGTCCACCGATGTTCCGCAGCCTCAGCTGGCGCGCGACCTCGTCCACCGCCTCTAGGTTCACCTCAAGGATAGCCTGTTCCTGCGCATCTTTGCCAGACCCCTTGCTCTTGTGGTGGCCGGTGTTGACGTCCACGGCTATCAAGGCCTCCGTCTCGTCGATCACGAGATAGCCGCCGGATTTCAGGCGCACCTGGCGGCGGAATGCGGCATTGAGTTGCTTCTCGACGTTGAAGTGGTCGAATATGTTGATGGATCCGTCGTACCGGCGCAGCTTGTTGCGCGCGCGACGCGATATCTTGCTGGTGACTTCGCGCATCTCGTCGAACGTCTTTTCGTCGTCGATGACCACGCATTCAATGTCCTCGGTGAGCCAGTCGCGCACCACGCGTTCCACGAGGCCCGGCTCCTGAAACACGCAGCAGGGGTATACGCGTGTCTTGACGTTGTGCTGAAGCTCGTTGTATTCCTCCAGAAGGTTGCGCAGGTCGCGGGCCAGTGCCTTCGGTGCCGCGCCGGCCGCCGCCGTGCGCGCGATGATGCCGACGTCGGCAGGAATCGGCAGGCGGTCGAGAATCTTCTTCAGGCGCTTGCGTTCGGCGTCGTCGCCGATCTTCTTCGATACGCCGCGAGTCGTCGCGCCAGGCATCATCACCAGATAGCGCCCGGGGATGGAGAGGTTCGCCGTGATGCGTGGCCCCTTGGTGGATATTGGGTCTTTCGTCACCTGTACGGTGATTGGAGTTCCGGGCTTGAACATCTCGTGTATCTGCTCGTTTGTAAGGCGGTTGCCGCGGCGCTTCTGCCTGCCGCCCTTGACCTTGCCGTTCTTCTGTCCCTTCGCTTGCCGGTCGTTCTTCTCATCGTCATCCTCATCGTCGATCTCGTCGAGGAACGCCTCGGCGTCCGGCGTCATGTCCCAGTAGTGGAGGAACGCGTTTTTCTTGAGGCCGATGTTGACGAACGCCGCCTGGAGATCGTCTTCGAGGTTCTGCACTACGCCGCGGAAGACAGACCCCACCAGTCTCTCCTCCTCCGAATGTTCCACCATGTACTCCTCAAGCTTACCGTTCTCAAGCACCGCCACGCGCGTTTCGAGCTTTTCGACGTTCACGATTATCTCGCGCCTGAGAGTGGTCTTCCTGAACCAGTCGGCGATCGTTCCGGTCACCGTCTCTATGATTGCCTTGATTCCTGTTGCCATTTGATTTCTCCTTCTTGTTGGATTTGTCAGATTTTGGATTCTCCATGGACGGCCACGCTCTGCACGAGGCCGAGCAGGGCCATTGCCACTACCAGAAACGTCCGTCCCGCGCTTATGAACGGCAACGGCAGGCCGGTGATGGGCATCAAGCCTATCGACATGGCCACGTTGACGTACACGTGCGCGAAGATCAATGTGCCCGCCCCGATCGCGAGCAGTCGCCCCCTGCCGTCGTCGCACATCCACGCCGTGCGCAGTCCCGGAAGGAGTATGCCGAGGAACAGTAGTAGCATGCTGATGCACCCTACGAAGCCGGTTTCCTCGGCAAGCACGGCGAAGATGAAGTCGTTCATGGAAACTGTTGGCGGCAAGTAGCCCAAGCGTTTCAGGGAGCCGTTGCCGAATCCTTTGCCTCGCCACGAGCCGGATCCAATTGAGATGCGCGCTTGGCGCAGATTGTATCCGTCTCCGAGGATGTCACGGTCTGGGAACAAGAATACCCGCAGTCGTTTGAGCTGGTGCTCCCTTAAAGGTATGTGACGGTAGATACGGGCCTTGGATTCCGGTGAGGGCTGTCGCTCTGCCATGTAGACGGAACCCAGCAACAGGCCCGCGGCGAGAACTCCCGCAAGAAGGATGGCTACGAGTCCCTTGGTCCACACGCGCGCAGCAAGCAGCATTACGAACGCGGTGGGCACAAGCACCATTGCCGTGCCTAGATCCGGTTCGGCGAGAATCAGCGCCGCCGGTATGCCGACTATAACCAATCCGGCTAACGCTCCAGGCCAACTGAAGAGACGGCGTGCCGTCCCGTCGTCGTCTGACGCTCCACGTCCGAACACATGCGCAAGCATCATGATCACGGCGAGTTTCGCGATTTCGCTCGGCTGGAAGAACCAGAGCCAGCGTCTGCCACCGTAGCGCGCCGATCCGAATGCGAGAACGGCCACAAGCAGAATGAGGGCGATACCGAAGAACGGACCGGCGCACCAGTCGAGCAACTTGCGGTAGTCGAAGGTAGCGAGCACGAAGTATACGATGAGACCCGCGACGGCTGTCCAGGCATGTACGGTCCACAACTCCTGAAGGGCTGTCGAGGTGCGCGAGCCGCCGGCGGACTGTATGAAGCGCACTCCAGTGATGACAAGCAACAACATGCACGTCAGCATGATCCAGTCGAAACGCTTGAACTTCGAGAGGAAGGCCTTCATTTCGCCACCGCTCCTTTCGATTTCGCAAAGATTTCGGCCAGCACGGCGTTTACGCGCGGAGCTACGGTCTTGCCGCCGGATTCGCCATGTTCCACTATCATGGCAATCGCCACCGTTGGATGTTCGTATGGGGCGAACGCCATCACCCACGTGTTCTTGCGGCGTGTTTCTCCGCGCCCGATTTCTGCGGTGCCCGTCTTGCCCGCGCACTGGACGGGAAGCCCCTCGCCGATCTTTCTGCCGGTACCGTGCGTCACCACGTCGCGCATTCCTTCCCGCACGATGTCAAGATGTTCCTTCGGGAAAGGCAACCTTTCGCCGCATGGACGTTCGCCAGCATCCGCCGGTTTCTTGTGCAGGTAGGGCCTTACGCGAACTCCACCGTTCGCCAGCGCGGCGGCGACCACAGCCATCTGTAGCGGCGTCGCCAGCAGCATTCCCTGACCGATCGACATCTGGCACGTGTCGCCAGGGTACCACGGTTCGCCGTAGCGTGAGAGTTTCCACGCTTCGTCCGGCACCACGCCGGGCACTTCGCCGTCAAGGTCAATACCCGTACGCGATCCCAAGCCGAACTCGCGCGCGGTCTCCACGAGCGCGTTCGTCCCTATCGCGGAGCCGAGGTTACAGAAAAACGTGTTGCAGCTTTGGGCGATTGCCCGGCGCATGTCGATCAGGCCATGTCCGTAGAAGTCCCAGCAACGGAGCCGCCATTCCCCAAGCCTGTAGGAACCGGTACACTCGTATTCGTCGTCTGGCAACCAGCCGACCGAAAGCGCCGCCAGTGCCGTGACGGGCTTGAAGGTGGACCCCGGTGCATATGCCTCGGATATCGCGCGGTTCTGTCCTCGCTTCGCAGGAGAATTAGTCATGGAGGCAAACATCTCCGCGCTGAGGCGCGGTACGCAGTCGTTGGGGTTGAACGTTGGAGCGGAAGCCATGGCGAGCACTGCGCCGTCATCGGGGTCGAGCACCACGCCTGCGCCGGTGACGCCATCCAGTTGGCGCTCCAGTTCGGCCTGGATCGATACGTCAAGGGTCAGTTCGAGATCGAGCCCGTTCACAGGTGGGATGTCGTCTGCGGGCGCATCGGCTAGGCCCTGACCTGCGCTTTTGCGCGGTCGCAGACCGCGGGCGTCCACACGCGTGAATCGTTCTCCCGGAAATCCTGCCAAATATCTGTTGTAGAACGACTCAAGGCCTTTGCGGCCCCTTATCTCCATGTCTTCGAAGAATGGTGCGTCCCGCGTACCTGGAGGGGCACTGATGTCGCCGGCTGGGCGGCTCCTTCCCGTATATCCTATCACGTGGGCCGCAAGGCTTCCGTACGGGTAACGTCTTTCCGCGCGCACTGCCACATCGAACCCGGGAAATTCGTCAGCGCGCTCGGCGAATCGCGCGAACGTGCGTTCGTCGAGGTCACGCCATACGGTAAGGGGCAGGGCGCTTGACTGCGAAAGGTGGCGGGCGATACGTTCGCGCGAGATCCTACGTTCCACGCCGATCGCGGCGGCGACGCGATCTATGGCCTCATCCACGGCGTTGACCGTGTTGGACCAGCTGCCGCGCCTCTGTAGTTCCTCGAGATTGCATTGGATGCATCGGCTTGGTCGGCAGTCCGCCAGGACCTTACCCGACCGGTCGAGGATGCGTCCGCGCAGGGCCGGTACGCCGATCCGACGGGTCGTCTGCGACGTTTCCACTTCCGCGAACTCGCCGGCCTTCTCTGTTTGCAGGCGGTAGAGCGAGACGCCAAGCACGAAGAAGCCGAACAGATACAGGCACCCGAGGCCTAGGATGAACCATGGAGAAACCTTCACGGATCGACCTCCCCTCTGAGGCCGGCGAAACGTTCGAGGCGCGGCAGTATGCCGAACAGTACCGCGCCGACGACGGCGGCGGGCAGGGCACTCGCGAAGAACCGTACAAATGCCGATCCGCCGCCGGTGACGCCCCATGCGTCCAGCCAACCCTCCTGCAATGGCGCGAAGAGCATCGCGGTCGTCATGCCGAGCATCGCTGGCGACATGTCGGCGACGGCCCGGCTGACGGCGTGCGCCAGTGCGCAGGCAGGAAGCATGAAGCCGATGCAGCATCCACACGGGAGTCCGCTTAGTGCCTCCGTCATGTAACCAGCCGCAAAGGCAGTCCATATCCAGGCGTGCGACCTGCCGTTGCCTGACTTGGATTCCACACGTTCCCACTGCCGTATTCCAAGCGCCACGTAGAGCGCCAGCACCAGCAGAAAGGGGGGCTTTGCCCCACCGAACGCGGGCAACATGTCCTGTAGAGATGCCGCCAAGACAAGGGCTATCGCCAGAAAGGCTGTCTGGACAAGGTCAGTCTTCACGGCGGATGAACACGTCCTCGAGGGATGGGAAGTCGACAGCCGGCACCACGTCGCCCTCCCGTTCAAGTTTCGTCTCGTCTGCGTGCTGTCCGTCCATGAGGAAGCCGACAACAAGACCGCGCGGGAATGTCCCGCCGAGCCCGCTTGTGATTATTTTCGCATTTGGCGGCAGATCCGGCTTTTTCCGGAGATGGCGGATGCGAAGAGGATTGACGACATAGAGGACGCATGCGTCGGCCTCGGCGGCCGCACAGACGGAGCCTCCTCCGTAAACGATTCCGTATATTGGCCCGAGAGACGGGTCTGGCGACTCTATCTCGCACGCCACCCGCACCGCGGGATCGGTTATGAGGCGCACTTCGCAGGTGTGCGGCGTGACCGTGGTTACGCGCCCCACGAGTCCTTCGGGAACCGCAACTGCGGCACCTGTCTTCACGCCGTCGTTCGATCCCTTGCCTATGCGCAGGTATCCGCGCACACCTGCGGCTCCATTGCGGCTCAGCACTCTGGCCGGCAACCATGAGAATTCTCGGTCAGGCGGTTGCGGAGACTGGGAGGATCGACGTTCAGCAAGCGCCATCTTCAGTGCCGCGTTTTCCTCCTTGAGCCGATGGTTCTCCGCCTGCAGGTCGATTCGCGAGAAAAGCGCCACAAGCGGCGCGCCGACCTTGCGTGCGAACCAGTTGCGTCCGTTCTCCGCGGGATATACGGCCTCGGCCGCCACGCCGCGCCATCCGCAAATGGAGAACGCTAGCGCCGTCAGCGCTACAACCGCTAGAAATCTGCCTGCCGTTCCTTTCAAAATCCTTCCTCTTTCGGGAAGGATTGCCGTCCTCGTTACCGTCTCTTGTTCCGCGCGAGGAAATCGAGTTCGCTCATCACGACGCCTGTACCCTCCGCTACGGCGGAAAGGGGATCGTCCGCCAACGTAACGGGTAGCCCCGTCTCCTGCGCAAGTAGCTTGTCAAGGCCGCGCAGCTGCGCACTCCCTCCGGACAGCACTATGCCGCGGTCTACCAGATCGGCCGCAAGTTCGGGAGCGCAGTTGCCAAGCGTGTTGCGTACGGCATCCACAATGTTGGAGACGGGTTCGCTGAGCGCGTCGCGGATTTCCTCTGAAGAGATCGTCATCGTCTTCGGCAATCCTGACACAATGTCACGTCCGCGCACTTCCATGGTCTGTTCTTGACCCATGGGATACGCGGACCCTATCGTCATCTTTATCGATTCGGCGGTGCGTTCACCAATCAGGAGATTGTAGACGCGCCTCATGTGGTTCACGATGCAGACGTCCATGGCGTCTCCCGCCGAACGGACGCTACGCGAATGAACGATGCCGGCCAGCGAGATGATTGCCACCTCGCATGTGCCGCCGCCGATATCCACAATCATGCTGCCGGCTGGTTCCGAAACCGGCAGACCAACCCCGATCGCCGCCGCCATGGGCTCTTCGACCAGGAAGACCTCGCCCACCCCGGCCGCATGCGCCGCGTCTTCCACAGCGCGCTTTTCGACCTCCGTGATGTCGCCTGGAACGGCAATCACCACGCGCGGCTTGGCGTACTTGCTCCAGAACCGCTTTGGGCAGACTTTGTTGATGAAGTAACTGAGCATCGCCTCCGTGATGTCGAAGTCCGCTATCACTCCGCTCTTCATCGGACGGATGGCCATTATGTTTCCAGGCGTTCTGCCGAGCATGCGCTTGGCCTCGTCGCCTACGGCGAGCACGCGCTTAGAGCCTTCTTCAATCGCGACTACGGACGGCTCACGCAGCACGATACCCCTGTCTTTTGCGTAGACGAGGGAGTTCGCCGTGCCTAGATCGATGCCGATGTCGGTCGAAAAGAGTCCTCTGAATTTTGAAAACATGGCGCTATTATAACCGAATGGGCGCTCCTGTGCAACTGGAATCTTTATGTTCGAGTGGTACGCTTGAAGGATGGGGCCGTTTTTTGGTATACTGCCGCCATGGTCAACTTCACCCCCTCCCAGAATCGCATGGTGGCTACGGGCGCAACAGTGCTCGCTTTCACCTTGGTGCTTGCGTTCTCGCTGTTCGTCGGCTGGGTGCTGCTTCGCTTCCTTTCTTTCGCCTCGCCGGCGCTTACCCCGGTGATCGCAGGCCTCTTTCTCGCGCTGCTCTTTAAGCCGTAT
>Ga0310786_10006563_pt1 | contig 15411 bp, 9 predicted proteins | sample AusTroGonzalo_MG_FD_203881 | JGI IMG/M metagenome (GOLD analysis project Ga0310786, IMG submission 203881) | Bovine rumen microbial communities from tropical cattle in Woodstock, Queensland, Australia - Gonzalo_03 (v2) (version 2) | ecosystem: Host-associated > Mammals > Digestive system >... | reverse complement strand
TGCTAAGATGACAAAATAGGTGTATTTGACTTATTTTTTATATTTTTTTTACGTTTGGAAGGAAAAAAAAGGTGATAATGTGTGCTCTTATATATTTTTTTACTATATTTGCACCCGATATATTATTAATAATAGTGAACCAACAACCATTAATTTTAACGATATGAACAGAAAAACTATTCCTTTCATTGCCGTCGTTGCCCTTGCTGCATGGGCAGTTTTTGCTTCGTGTACCGACAACGACTACGATTTATCGGATGTTGACACCAATGCCCGATTTACAGTTAAAGACCTTGTGATACCTGTCAATCTTGACGATATCCAATTGGATCCAGTACTTGATCTTAACGATGACTCAAAAATCAAGAAGAACGGTGATGAGTATGCTGTCATTGAAGAAGGTGAATTCTCTTCTGACCCAATCATGGTTCATCAGTTCACAACAAACGGTGACCATTTCGAATCTTCGAAAGGTATTACATTGCAGACCATAGCCCCTGTTGGCAAACGTGCTCCTGGAGATGGTAAATTGGCATTTGCCCCGATTCCAAGCAATGCTACTTACATCAGGACTTCTGCCAATAATATCGATAAATCGATTATCACGGTAGATCGTATCGGCACTGATATGGACATCAACATCTCCTTACAGTTTGGCGGACTGACAAACTACATCGATCAGATTGCCATCGAAGGTCTGGTGATTCAGTATTTAACAGGGCTGGAAATGACTCCCAGCATCGGAACCTACGACCCAGAATCTGGCTTGTTGACGATTGGCGATACTCAGACCACGACTGACCACAAGTTTGAAATTGGTCTTCACATCACAGGAATCGACAGGGAACAGGCTGGTGTCATTTTCGAAAACAGCTACTTCAGCATTGACAAGGAGGTATATGTAAAGAGCGGAGAACTGGCTCTCTATGCAGACCAAATCAAACCAGGCATTATTGCCCTGCCAACTGAAGAGATTAATTATACGCTGTCTGCAGATATTGGTGCATGTAAGGTGACAACATTTACCGGTGTGATTCAATATAACATCACGGACATCAACATCGATCCTATCGATATGAGCGACATTCCAGAGGTGCTCTCACAAGAAGGAACCGACATCGTTCTGCAGAATCCGCAGATTTACCTCAATGTCAACAATCCGCTGTACAATCAATATCAAGTGTTTGCCCAGACAGGATTAAGTTTGAAAGGTAATGCTACATACTCTATTGCAAACGATGCAGTAAAATTGGATCAACCTATCAAGTCATTTGTTTTGGCACCTGACGTTCAGAATGTTAAGTACAAGGTATTTGAAGGTCTAAATGTAGAAGGTGTGACATTCAGTGATTTGGGTAAAGTGCTCAGTGGTGGTAAGTTCCCAAATCAGATAGAAATCGAACTCCTTTCACCTATGATTCCTCAGCAACAAGTGACAAACTTCGACCTCGGCGATGCAATTCCTGCCGTAAAGGGTAAGTGGCAGCTGTATGCACCACTAAACCTTGCCGAAAGTTCAATCATCAAGTACACAAAGAAATGGGATGACTGGCAGGATGATGATCTTGACGGACTTACGGTAGAGAATGCAGTAGTCACGGCCAGCATGTCGAGCGATGTACCATTGGCATTAGATGTAACATTCACATTGTTGGGTCGCGAAGGCAAACTGTCGGGCAGTACAAAGCTGTCGGCTAATGCAAACGACGAAAAGATTGAAATACCGCTCACAGGAACTGCCGTCAGCAAAATCTACGGATTAGAGATTGACGCTAAGATTAAAGGTAGCGGTAAATCGATTTCACCTTCACAGAAAGTAACTGTGAAAAACCTAAAAGCTAAAGTAAACGGTCATTATGACAAGGAGCTTTAAAAGATTGAAGTATTGAAATTGAACCAATTGTAGCAAACTCATAAACTCAAGATTATGAATAAATTAGTTAAATCAATCATAGCAACGATAGCACTCATGGGAGTACTACCTGTTTCCGCACAATTTACAGCTTCCGGTTATTTCAATGACGGTTATCTTTATCGCCACGAAATGAACCCAGCTATCAGTAACGAGCAAAGCTATATCGCCATGCCTGGTATCAGTAATGTTGATGTAGCAATGCGCAGCAACATCGGTGTAAAGGATGTCCTCTTCAACCGAAACGGGAAAACCACTACGTTCCTCAATCCCAACGTGACAGCAGATGAGTTTCTGAAGAATGTCAACGACAAGAACAGAACAACGGTCGACGCTAAAGTTCAGATACTGGGAGTGGGATTCAAAGGTTTCAACGGTTACAACCACGTTGGTATCAATGTCCGCACAAACGTATCTACAATTATCCCTGGTTCTTTGTTACGCCTTGCAAAAGAAGGTGTTGAGAATAAGACCTACGACATCTCCGATTTCAAAGCACATGCAGATGCTTATACGGAAATTGCATTAGGTCATTCACACAAAATCAATGACCATCTCGATGTAGGTGCCACCTTAAAAATCATCCTTGGCGGAGCAAACGTAGATGCAGAATTTAATAAGGCTCAGCTGGAATTGAATGAAGATCAATGGCAGGCAGTGACCAATGCAAAAGTTCAGGCAAGCATCAAGGGCCTCACCTATAAAGAGGAAACAAAAATGCGTGGTCCTGATGGACGTCAAACGCCACACACATACATTAACGACCTGGATGTAAAGCATACAGGGCTTAATGGTTTCGGTCTCGGCCTCGACCTCGGTGCAGTTTATACACTCGACGATTCATGGAGATTCTCTGCATCCCTGCTCGATCTTGGATTCATCTCTTGGAGCAATAACATGGTTGCCTCAACAAACGGTGACAAATCATTCACAACCAATGCTTATCTCTTCAATGTAGATGATGATGCCCCTAATTCTTTCGACAACGAAATGGACCGATTAGGAGAAGGATTGGCAGGACTTTATGAGCTGCAGAACAATGGTGACGCAGGTAGCCGTACTACAGGACTTGCCGCTACGATGAACCTTGGCGCAGAATTTACACTACCCACCTACAAGGATTTATCGTTCGGTCTGCTCAACACCACACGCATACACGGTAAATACTCATGGACAGATTTCCGTCTTTCTGCGAATTGGCATACAGGAAAATTGTTCAGTGCAAGTGCGAACTTTGCAGTAGGCACATACGGAGCAAGTTTCGGATGGATGCTGAACCTCCATCCAAACGGATTCAACCTCTTCCTTGCTTCAGACCACACATTGGGAAAATTAGCAAAACAGGGCTTACCACTTTCTGCTAATGGACATGTGAATATCGGTATCAACTTCCCACTGTAACATTGAAATACTCAAACAAAAGAATCCGCCAACCAATCGGTTGACGGATTTCATTTTATCAAATACTTATTTATTCAATTACAATCCTCGGCCGTGACAATTCTTGAACTTCTTTCCAGAACCACAAGGACATGGGTCGTTACGTCCTACCTTCGGACCTTCATTGCGAATGGTCTGAACGACTTGCTGACGTGAGCGGGTATCTCCACTGGCTGCCTGCTGCATTCCTCGCTGGGTCTCGGAAGGCTCGCTAAGGTCTTGCTTCGACTCAACGTAGCGACGCTGTGGCTCACGCTGATGTGCAGGTGCCTGACGAACCTCTTCTGGGTTAGCTACTGGCAGACTGCAACGCATGAGGACAGAAATGGTTCCGTCGTTGATTTCGTTAATCATATTGTCGAACAGATTGACAGACTCGAGTTTGAAAATGAGCAACGGGTCTTTCTGCTCATAGCTGGCATTCTGTACGGAGTGCTTGAGTTCGTCGAGCAGACGGAGGTTCTCCTGCCAAGCCTCATCTATCGTATGAAGCAGGATGAGCTTTTCGAACACCATGAAGATGTTGCCTGCCTGCTGCTCATATGCTTCTTTAAGCGGAACAGAAATCTGATAGCCTCGATGTCCGTCAGTGAGTGGAATGAGAATATTCTCGTACATATTACCCTTCTCTTCGTAGACATTCTTGATGACCGGCCATGCAGTATTTGCCAAACGCTCAGCACGTTTCTTGAAGTTGTCGAGCACAACATCGTATGCTTCATCAATGCAACGCTCGCGGTTGTCTTCAAATTGCTCGGCTGTGAATGGGAATTCCATAGCAAACAGACGGAAGAAACTCTCCTTACATCCGTCGTAGTCGTTCTCCATAATGACCTTGTTGACACGATCCCAGATAATATTGGAGATGTCCATACCGATACGTTCACCCATCAAGGCATGACGACGACGCTCGTAGATGACTTTACGCTGTTTGTTCATCACGTCATCGTATTCAAGCAGACGTTTACGGATACCGAAGTTGTTCTCCTCGACTTTCTTCTGCGCACGCTCGATGGACTTGTTAATCATCGGATGTTCAATCATCTCACCCTCCTCGAAGCCCATACGGTCCATAATCTTGGAGATACGGTCGGATGCGAACAGACGCATGAGTTTATCTTCGAGACTGACATAAAAGACGGATGAACCTGGGTCACCCTGACGTCCAGCACGTCCACGCAACTGACGGTCAACACGACGGCTCTCATGACGCTCTGTACCAATGATGGCGAGACCACCTGCTGCACGTACTTCAGGCGACAGCTTAATATCGGTACCACGACCTGCCATGTTGGTAGCAATAGTGACACGACTGGTCTGACCTGCATCTTTCACGATATCGGCCTCGCGTGCATGGAGTTTTGCGTTGAGGACATTATGTGGAATCTTGCGCATGTTGAGCATCTTACTCAACATCTCAGAAATCTCAACAGAGGTAGTACCTACAAGGACTGGACGTCCTGCTGCAACGAGTTTTTCTATTTCTTCGATAACAGCCTTGTATTTCTCGCGATTGGTCTTATAAACACGGTCGTTCTGGTCGTCACGAATGACTGGCACGTTGGTAGGAATCTCGACCACATCAAGTTTGTAAATGTCCCAGAATTCGCCTGCCTCTGTGATAGCCGTACCTGTCATACCTGCCAGTTTATGGTACATACGGAAGTAGTTCTGTAGGGTGATGGTCGCATAGGTCTGAGTGGCTGCTTCGACCTTCACGTGTTCCTTTGCTTCGACAGCCTGATGGAGACCATCTGACCAACGACGACCTTCCATGATACGTCCAGTCTGCTCATCGACAATCTTCACCTCACCATCCATCACTACATAGTCGTCATCTATCTCGAACATCGTATATGCCTTGAGAAGTTGCTGCATGGTGTGCACGCGCTCGCTCTTGACTGCATAATCCTGCATGAGTTCGTCCTTCTTGGCAATATACTCTTCTTCAGGCAGATGCTGTGCCTCCAACTCAGAGAGCTGTGAGGTGATATCTGGCAGCACGAAGAAGGTGTCATCCTTTACGATATCAGCAATCAGTTGGTTACCCTTATCAGTCATCTCAACCGACTTCTGCTTCTCGTCACATACGAAATAGAGTGGCTCAACAGCCTCCGGCATACGTCGGTTGTTGTTCTCCATGTAGATTTCCTCGGTCTTCAAGAGTCCAGTCTTAATGCCTGGTTCAGAGAGATATTTGATAAGCGCCTTATTCTTTGGAAGTGACTTGTAGGCGCGGAAAAGTGAAAGGAATCCTGCCTCAATATCTTTCTGGTCGTCACTATCGATGAGTTTCTTCGCTTCGGAGAGGTACTGAGTGGTTTGACGGCGCTGTACTTCAACCAATTTCTCAATATATGGACAGAACTCGTCGAACATCTGGTCGTCACCCTTTGGCACAGGACCAGAAATGATAAGTGGTGTACGGGCATCGTCAATAAGTACAGAGTCAACCTCATCGACAATCGCATAATTGTGTGAACGCTGAACGAGGTCTTCTGGACGCATTGCCATATTGTCACGCAAGTAGTCGAAACCGAATTCGTTGTTGGTTCCGTATGTTACTTCTGCCTGATATGCCCTACGACGTGCAGCAGAGTTTGGTTGATGCTTGTCGATACAGTCGACATTCATCTGGTGGAAAAGGAATACTGGTGAGTTCCACTCAGAGTCACGTTTTGCCAGATAATCGTTGACGGTCACTACATGCACACCATTTCCTGTGAGCGCATTGAGGAAAACAGGGAGGATAGACGTAAGAGTTTTACCTTCACCTGTCATCATCTCGGCAATCTTACCCTGATGGAGTACAACACCACCGAAGAGCTGACAGTCGTAAGGAATCCAGATATTAGGTGCTCCGTCGTAGACCTCATGGATGAGTACCTTATCATCGACAATCTCTACTACTCCAGGATAGCGAATGACTGCCTCGCGGTCGAAGTCAGTAGGCGTGAGTGCCAAGTCCTCAATAGATTTGGCTTCTCGAAAACGGCGACAGGTATCTTTCACAATGGCATAAACAGTAGGCAAGATTTCATCGAGCTTACGGTCGTAAACCTCGAGAATCTGTGCTTCAAGTTTGTCCACCTTTTCAAAGAGTGGCGCACGATCCTGAATCTCGGTCTGTTCAATCTGAGCCTTGATATCATCGATTTCTTTTCGCAAATCGGCAGCAGAAGCTTGAATCTCCTGCTTCAACTCTTGTGTCTTGGCACGCAACTCATCATTGGACAATGCCGCCATCTGTGGGTAAATCTTGTTGATTTGTTCCACAAATGGGCGAATTGCCTTGATATCTCTTTGGGCTTTATTACCAAAGAGTTTGGTCATGAAGTCATTAAATCCCATATATATTATTATTTTGTTTGCTTTTGAGTTTGCAAAGATAGTGATTTATTATGATTTATGAAAATATTTACGATAACTCTTAACAACAAAGTGGATACCAAAGGCCAAATAGCAGCATCAAGACACTGTCGGACAGCAACGGCAACGATAAAAAAAGCAATAAACTCTGCCAAAATTACATAACTGACCACACGAGTCCGACGAAGGATGATGAATGGAATCCAAACAAACGCCAGTGGGTTGAAGAGGATAACAAGGATGTTGGTGCTTACTCCCGCATGTTCGGAAAAGAAGAAGAGGAACGAAACCAACAACCCAGCAAGTCCTACCAATACTGCCAATGTGACATCAAGCCACTTGAAAGTTTGCTTACGACGCAATTCAAAGAAAGAAATGACTGCAACAACCACTAATACAAGAATGAATGTCAGCATCGGGGTATCGAAATCGGAATCACGCTTGGGAAGTGTCTGTTCCAATGGATGACGAATCTCGCGCACCAAAGGAACCACTTGACCATCAGTACGAAGGATGGTTGCGCTGTCAACATCAGCTGCATAGAATGATGGAATAAACATCTGCTGACGTTTAGATAAAGTACGATCGAGTTCATAACCCAAGATGAAATTCTCGCCGAATTCCATCCAGCGGTCAACAATGTTGAACCGATGGAGGATAGCACGTGCAGATAGTTGAGGGTCTGCGGCATGATAACGCACCTCGCCCTGTACAGCCCGCTCCATCATATCACGTGCACGAGTAGTACAATTATCGTACAACCAATTGTAGCGATAGGTACGGTTTTCTGGAAGCAAGTTTTCCATCAACAACACATTGAGCGTATTACATTCTTCCTGTGAGAGGTTAAGCACTTGCTCCAAAACACCAGCCCCTTCATCGCGATAACGTCCGAAGAAACCAACTGCATATTCTGCACCAAGAATGTAATCGGTCTCACCCTTTACGAACTTAAACACGAAATTGTCCTCATTATAGTCAAAAACACCATAATTAAAAACCAAATCCAAATTGTCCGTAAAGTTATGTACACGAAGTGCCGAGTGACCATACATAGAATATGCCACTGGACCTGGCGTACAGGTGAGTAATGATACTTCCAACGAGTCAAGTTGTTGTGGGGCAGACTGTTCCTCTTGTGCCCTTACACACATCGGACACGTCTGCAGCAATAAGAGGAACGCAAGACATAGATATCGCATTTCACTTTTCATTTTCCAATTCTTTCAATTCCTTACCAAGGTTCAACTTAAAATAGACTTCCATCAACCCTTCATACCACAATGCCCGATTATCCGGAGCATATTTGCGGGCACTTTCAAGCGCAGACTTAGCCTGCTCATAAATCTGGTTCTGTCGTCTTTTCGCACGCGTATAAGCCTGAGTACCAGGCTGATAGTTATTAATATCGTACACCTCACGTGCTTTCTCTATGTAGATGCCACCGATACTACTATACGACAATGCATCGTCGGACTGGTATTCTATCGCCTTTTGAAAGCATTGAATGGCAAGGTCTGTGCTGTCAAGACATTGCTCACACTTTCCCTTCACAAACCACAGCAGACGTTTCTGAGGCTCAACCTCAAGTTGTTTGTCGATAATGGCAATCGCCTCCACATACTGTTCATGTCCTACATGGTAATCGATGAGGTGAATATAGAAAAACTCTTGCTTTGGATTGGCCTGCCAACCCTTATGTAGGTAGTCAAGTGCCTGAATGGTATCATTCATAGTCATAAGCGATGTACTGCCAATCTGGCACAAAAGGGCATAATCGATAGTATCTTTCATCACAATAGGCAGATATTTCATAACATTCGGATGTTTCGAAGCATTATAAGCCGAATAGACTGCCAGACGAGCAATAGACATAGTATCTTCATCCACCTTGTAGTCTTTAGCAGACGTAATAAGCGGATGATGGAGCGTTGAGAGATATAGGTCGAAAAAACGATAGGCATCATCATACTTCTCCTTTTTATAGTAGTACTTCCCTCCACTCTTGATATTATTTCGATATGCCGCCATCATGTTGACGATATAAGACGTATAAGATGGGCGTACCCTACCCTTTGCATCAGGCAAATGATCAAGGCTATCACACGAAAATCCATACTCATAGATTCGGCTAATATACCCAAAATACTTGGCGGTATCAGGACGGGTATTCAGGAACATGTTACGGTTTTCCGCAGTTGCCAATCCACGTAATGACTGCAGACGGAGATAGTGGAACTCGGCATTGTCTTTTGCTTCCTTGTTGGCATTCATCGCTTTATTGAGTATATCTTCTGCCTGCTGGTATTTCTCAGCCTTGAGTTGGGCTTTCACCTCCTTGATGGTTTTCTTCGGGTTAAACGGCTCTTGTGCTCCCACAGATATCACTGCAGAAGTCAACAACAAAAGAACCAATATGTGTTTCATGCGTCTCATGATTTATCACTTTTTTCCGTTAAAAACTCATACGCACCTTACCTCGTATGCCCCAACGATTGATGCCAGGATTATTGAGATAAGTAAGACGGCGTACGTATTCTATATGTATCAACTTAAAAATGTTGTGCACACCAAGTCGTAGTTCAATGTATGGAGTCTTCTGCTCCATCACCACCGTATTACATTCGTAAGACCCGTCAGCATGGAAATGTCCCGGAAAATAGAACATGCCATTTGGGTCATTCGTTTTAGCTGGGTTATTCTTATCGGTAAGCGTTCCCCAAAGGACATTCACACCAATCAGTTCTCTCCATTTCAGTTTTTTCAGTAACGGAATACGATTAAATAGTTTTCCGTTCAAATCCCATTCATACATCAACGACAAATAGCGGTCATTTAGGAATTCCAAGTTACCAATCAGCGAGAAGGTATTGTCTTCGAGGATATACGACTGATTGGCTGCCGGGTGGATAAGCAATGGGAATGGCACCTTGTTCCACTGGATACCTCCTTGTAGCAAAAAGTCCATCTTCCCAAAACTGTTTGGTATCCACAAGCGCTTGTAGATGGTTCCTTCTGTCACATTGTATTCATACTCGCCACCCAAAAGCTTATTGAAACCAATTGTGTGGCTCACGGTTATAATCGGAGCTTCCTTATTGATTTTAATTCGACGCTGTTTGGTATTGACATATGCAGCACCTGGTTCGAACGAAATTGCAGCCTTTGCTTCGGCTGTAGTCAGACTATGCTTCCACTTCGTAGGGTCATTGACTGGTGCTCCCATATCATCGAGTGGCTGGTAGAACATCGCATCGACAGGTCTGTTCCTCGTGTGCGTAAACGAAGCATTAAACTTCAAACCATTGAGCCACTCGCGGTCGTATGCAACTTTCACTTCATTCGTATGGTTAAACTGATCCACACTTACAGCCTTGAGGGCTAAGAACATATTATCCTTATCGGTTGGAATGAACTTATCAAACGGACTTACCACATCGTTCAGATAGGTGATGGACAGATTGTTCATCGGAAACTCACGAGGCAGATATGCCTTTTTATTCAACGAATACGTAAGCTGTGCCTTTCCATACACATGATGTGTTTTGGTTCCATACGCCACATATCCACTCGCAAAGAGATGTGGACTGAGATTTGCATTAGTCAGCGCCGACACACGAAAACGCCATTTATCGTAGTGATTACTGGTAACGATGGTGTTGATCGGACCGATATCGACATAATTATGAGTGGAATCACCAGTCTCTACAAAGTTCTCCACCAGAGCCTTGAAACCAAAAAGAATATACTTGAACCCTTTGATTTGCTGAAGCCGCTTGATGAACGTATCCATCTGACTCTCGCTCTCCGTCAACTTCACATCACGGTATTCGTTCCAATAGGCTTCATTTTGCATCTCAGCGTCAGGTTTCTTGAACACCGTTCCCTTGATGCGCTTGAACACCTTTTCCGATATTGTATCAAACGAATAATCCTTGTTTCGGACGATACGTTGTACCTGCAACTTATTCAAGAACGAAGCCAGTTTCAATTCGACCAGCATATCGTTTCTCACCACCACCCGCTCACCTGTAGGGAGTACTTCAAAGTCTTGAGTGATAATCATGTTCTCCACGAAATTCACATCACTACGCATCGGGATATTCAATATCACTTTTCGAACCTGATAGCTTGTATCTGCCATAACGTAAAGGGTACCAGAGAAACCGAAATCCTGTGGATTGTTGGGCGTGAACTCCAACTGAACCACCCTATCACCACCAATCATCAACGTATCCTCGATGAAATATCGATAGAAGGAAATGGCACTATTGGCAATCGGACTTTTAAACGGATGTTGTAACAATCGGCACTCGTTCTCGTAGATGTCGACATCGGTGAAAACGTCTTTCATGACTCCCGTCAGGATATCACCCGTATTGACCAACTCGTTCACTCCTTTATTGCTCTGAGCTTTGATGACCGTCTTTTCAGTATGAGGACTCTTTCGGTAGAGTATTTCCGAAATAGTCTCATCCACAGTCAGCGGAAGAATCAGTTTTCCAGTCTCAGGACAACGCTCCACATGGTCTTTGAGGAAAGCGAAACGTTTCATCTCACTTTCCTCAAACACTTTTTCGGTGAACTCGTTCAACGAGAACACCATCTTCTCATATTTCGAATAAGTATAAAAATCTTTCTGCCGAAGATCATACGTTTTCTTATTCGCTATCACCTTTCGCATCAACTCCACTGCCGGATTCTCACGCCTGCTATACCGTCTGCGGCGAGCCTCCACAGTGACCTCCTCTATCTGTTGTTGAGAGCTGACTTGTAATGAAGAATCAATAACCACACCTGTCACCTGGGCATGTGCACCAAGCGACAGGAATAGCATAACGATGATATGTAACAGATACCTCTTCAATCCTTCAATACTTTATATTATGTTTCTGTTCTCTCCCCCTCGGGGGAGTCGGAGAGGGGCTGTTTAATCCATCTCCTCATCTGCCTCATAACCGCCCATCTCACGTATTGCATTCTTCAACATCACATACTGCTGGAACAGGTGATTCACAGGCACCTCTCCCTTCGTAAAGTTGTGCATCGGACTTTTAAGGTAGAAACTGAGGAAACGCTGGATGCCATAACGTCCGGCGCGAGCTGCCAGGTCGCTCAGCAAGCAAAGGTCAAGCAACAATGGAGCTGCAAGGATGGAGTCACGACACAGGAAATTGATTTTGATTTGCATCGGATAACCCATCCATCCGAATACATCGATGTTGTCCCAACCCTCCTTATTGTCATTACGTGGAGGATAATACTCGATACGCACCTTATGACAATAATTCGTGTATAGGTCAGGCTGCTTTTCCGGTACGAGAATCGACTCCAAAGTCGACAACTTGCTCACTTCTTTCGTGTGGAAGTTTGCTGGTTCGTCAAGAACCAAACCATCACGATTTCCCAAGATATTCGTGGAAAACCAACCGCTCAACCCTAAACAGCGTGTACCAATGATCGGTGCGAAACCGCTCTTCACTAATGTCTGACCTGTCTTGAAATCCTTACCAGCAATCGGCATCTTGGTCTTCTCTGCCAATTCCCACATAGCAGGAATGTCAACAGTCGTATTCGGAGCACCCATGATAAAAGGAGCACCTTCACACAAAGCAGCGTATGCATAACACATCGAAGGAGCGACATGCTCTTTGTCGTCAGCCTTCATCGCAGCCTCCAAAGCAGCCAGAGATCCGTGTACCGGTTCGTAGTAAGGCACATAAATCTCGGTCGAAGCAGCCCATGCAACCACGATACGCGAACAACCTTTCGCCTGTTTGAAAGTGCGGATGTCCTCACGCAATTGCTCAACCATCTCCCAACGGGTCTTCCCCATCATCACGTTATCACCATCAAGTCGTTTCGCATAGTTCTTATCAAAGGCGGCCTTCATTGGAGCAATCTTTTCGAGTTCATCTCTTACAGGCTCTATGTCTTTCGCCTTAAGCACTTCAGCATATACCGCACTGCGGTATGCATTGGCAGGATATACATCCCAAGCACCGAAGACGATATCCTTCAGTTCTGCAATCGGTACTATTTCTCGGTAAGAAAGATATTTCCTGTCTGCACTCTTTCCTACACGAATCTTGTCATACTCAATCATAGAACCGACAGGTTTCGAAAGCCCCTTACGTACCATGAGAACGCCAGTCATGAATGTAGAGGTGACGGCACCCAGTCCGACAACCAAAATACCCAATTTACCTTCAGCTGGTTTTACCATTTGGTTAGCCATGTTTATTCTTTATTTTCAATTTGCATGCAAAGATACATATTTTATTATTGACTATCAAATTTGATGCCGTAAATAATCACTCTTTTGACCTTTCTTAACTACTTTCACACTATTTTAGTATGTATTCCGGTAATTCCGAGAAGTCTGTCAGAATCTGTGACGGCAGCGATGCATCAACCTCTTCATTCCCCCACCCTTGTCCTCGCATCCAAATGGTCTGGCATCCTATCTGATGAGCGGGAATTATATCCTTCGTGAACGAATCGCCAACTACCACAACCTCTTCGGGTCGGAACCCAAGTGTCTCTACTCCCATACGATAGATGGCAGGATCGGGCTTACGTACCCCTACCACTGATGACTCTATCACATCTTGAAAACACGTCAATTGGAAGTCCTGAAGAACGGTGTGAATGTTTCCATAAAAGTTGCTCACCAACACCATCGGATATTGAGCAGCTATCGTTTTCAGTACTTCACGGCTGACTTTCATTTGCTCCACAGCTCGTTGATAACATCGAAGGGTGACATGTTCTGTGCATGCACGACGTGTCAGTTCGCCGACTTGCCACAGATGGTGTTCTAAAAGATAGAGGGTCTCGATGTCAATCTTGATGCGCAACACATCCATGAAGTCATGCTCGGGCTTGATAAGCGGCTGTCGAGCCAACTCGCGCTCGGCATACACATAACTCTCACGGAACTGTTCTTTCGTGACAGCTATCTGCTCTTTCTGCATCATCTCCCATATCACCTCTGACCAGTGAACGCCATTTGTGTCGAGCGTGCCTCCGTAGTCGAAGATGATTCCCTTAATATTTTCCTTCTTCAACATTTTGCCTCAATTGTTTACAGAATTTCTCATGTGAATAGCGCATATAGAAGAACATGCTCATGAGTACGGTCATCTCGAAAAGCGGATAGAGGTATGGCATATCGATGAGACAGGTGACATAGAGCACGATAGCACGCGTGTTGAACGACAGCATGTTGACATACTTGATGAGCGACAGACTATGAGCACGGAAATCGTCACGGAGAGCCTGTGGTATCTCAGTCTGGTAGCTGGCCTTGACTGCCGCCATAAGACGCTGGAACTGCGGTGTCTGTACCTCCTGTATCTTGGTATAACGTACGTATGTGAGCAGGAAGAATTTCCAAATGAAGTCATCGCTCCATTTCGCCTCATCGAATAGGGCTTTCTGCTGCTTGTAATTGTCTAACTCGCTGTTGGCTGCTCCCTTCTGGAAGAAGAGGTGTGCCTGTCGGTAGTAATCGGCAAGGTTACACTGACGGGCATGACAGAGGAATCCAGATGTTGCCATCAATGCAAATGAAATCCATCCCCACTTCATCTCGGTGAACGGAATGGTCTGGTCGCAGAGACGGATAGCCAATCCAACATAGATGGATAAGAACCATATATCGCCAGCTGCACCATCGAGGATACGTCCCAGACGTGTCTTCTTGCCTGTAAGTCGTGCCAACTGTCCATCGGTACTATCGTAAATATTTGCCCACATCACCAACAGAATACCGATAATGTTGTAGATCAGACCTTCTGTCGTATCGGCTCGCTTCACAAAGAAGAACCCCGCTGCTCCTCCTATAATCATGGATAACACGGTAACGGTATTGGGATGAACATTCAGTTTAAGAAACAGCAACGTCCACCAGTAACCTATCGGGCGAACAATCTTCAAGTCAAGCCACTCTTCAATATCATTTGATTTAAGGGTGGATTGCAATTTTTCTTTATTTGTCATTTTATTCTTTGTGGTTTTGAAGTCGTAAGGTCTTGAGGTCTTGAGGTCTGACAACCTAATAACCTTTTAACCTTTTAACCTAATAAACTTATAATCCTTTCGGCTGCCTGTTCCCTACATCGAGAGAAACTTGGCCAATCATTTATATCTATCAATTGAATTAATCCATTCTTACTGACCACACAATCGCCGCCATACACATCCAAACCAATCACGGTAGCTGCGTGGTTGCAGATTTCATGTAACTCTTGCTCTGAGAAACGGTACCCTTGTGCCTGACCGTTGATGGGTTGGTTGCCAAACTTATCAGGTCTATCGGAAGCATAACTCCATGAGAAGAACCCTGCCCCTTTGACTCCATAGAACTTAATGAGGTCGCCTTCCAAGTGTTGTGACACTACTAACGTATGGATGCCACGTCGATGTATACAACCAATCTGAGCACTTAATTCCTCCGCATTCCGCACAAAGACCACATCTTCGGCCACTTCAGCATACCCCTCCCCTTTTTTCAACCAACACGGGAACAGGTCCCATGTAATGTTGTCGGACGATTGAAACACTCGACTTTGAGCAAATGGAACGTCTTCGTCCATCAGTATCTGAGTGAACCGTTTCCGTTCGCAATGGCGAATCGCAATAGAGGAATTGATGACCTTAACTCCTTTCGCTTCTACCTCCTGCAA
>Ga0310786_10006562_pt1 | contig 15418 bp, 9 predicted proteins | sample AusTroGonzalo_MG_FD_203881 | JGI IMG/M metagenome (GOLD analysis project Ga0310786, IMG submission 203881) | Bovine rumen microbial communities from tropical cattle in Woodstock, Queensland, Australia - Gonzalo_03 (v2) (version 2) | ecosystem: Host-associated > Mammals > Digestive system >... | reverse complement strand
CATTCGTAACCATTTGATTTCCAACACCTTAAGTTACGAAAAATCTATGTAAAAAGCAAGGCTAATTCATTGATTTTCAATGAATTAGCCTATTTTTGAAGTGTTGCACCAAAAGTGACGAAGAACCAACCAGTAATGGGAAAACATTCCACAACTTGCTATGTGTCAATTACTTACACCCCATTCTCATTTCCGCTCCCCAAAAAGATCCACGCGTGATGATAACGCCGTAACAGTTCTATTCGTTGACTGCTTAGGACCTCTGATACATACTTTTTGCACATATACCGTTTTCGCTAATATGTTGATTGCTAGCGTAATACTCAAAGTCCTCCCATCGTTTCGGAGGGGAGGACTTTGTGCAAATGGCTGATTATTAACAATTTAGCTAAAACGCAGCAGCGAGGAGTTTCAATCCAATTCTCTTACGTTCCAGGTCAATGCTTATGACCTGGACTTTAACTTGCTGCTGCAACTTGAGTTTTTCACGGCCCATGCGGGATATGTGAATAAGTCCGTTCTCATGGATGCCGATATTGACAAAAGCGCCGAAGGCTGTTACATTGGTCACTATTCCGGGTAGTTCCATACCCTCGCGGAGGTCCTCGATATCGCGTATGTCATCGGCAAAAGAGAATTCCTGAGCCTCTTCACGGGGATCACGGCCGGGCTTGCCCAGTTCTCGGATAATGTCTGTTACCGTAGGAAGGCCGAAATCCTTCTCCACAAAGTCCTGTGCGTTGAGTTTTGAGCAAAGTTCCTCGTTTCCAACCAGTTCCTTTGTGGTAACGCGAAGGCTGCGGGCCATTTTGTCTACAATATGATAGCACTCAGGGTGCACGGCCGAATTGTCCAGCGGGTTAGCGGCGCCGTGAATGCGGAGGAAACCGGCACACTGCTGGTATGCTTTGGCGCCCAGTCGAGGCACATCAAGGAGTTGCTCACGTGAAGTGAAACTCCCGTGTGAGGCCCTGTAGTCCACAATTGACTTGGAAAGAGCAGGGCCAATGCCGCTTACGTATCTGAGGATCCACGGGCTTGCTGTATTGAGGTTGACACCTACGGAGTTTACGCAGCTTTCAACTGTGGAATCCAGTTTTTCACGGAGGAGGTTCTGGTCAACATCGTGCTGATACTGTCCCACTCCAAGGGACTTGGGGTCAATCTTGACAAGCTCTGAAAGCGGATCCATAAGGCGTCGGCCGATTGACACGGCGCCACGCACGGTAACGTCGTATTCCGGGAACTCATCTCTGCCAACCTCAGAGGCGGAATAAACAGATGCTCCATCTTCGCTTACAGAGAATATTTTCACGCTATCATCCAGTCCTACCTTGCGCACGAATTCTTCTGTCTCACGTCCGGCAGTGCCATTACCTATGGCTATAACCTCTATACCGTATTTCTCTACAAGGTCTGAAATTTTTGTGATTGCCTCTATCTTTTTTGCTGCCGGCGGATGAGGGTAAATCACATCATGGCACAGGAGATTACCCTGAGCGTCCAGGCACACAAGCTTGCATCCTGTACGGAATCCGGGGTCTATAGCCATTGTCCGTTTTTGCCCCACTGGAGGAGCAAGAAGAAGCTGGCGGAGGTTGTCACCGAACACCTGGACAGACTCTTTGTCGGCCTTTTGCTTGGCTTCATTAAGGATTTCCGTTGTGATGGAAGGATCCAGGAGACGTTTTATGGAGTCATCCACGGCTGTGCGTATTTGCTCTCCGGTTTCCTTTGACGGATAGCCATGTCCCTGGCAGAAGTCGTAATATATCTTGTTGCCGCACTTCTCAGGATCTGCATCTATGCTCAGGCGGAGATAACCCTCTCCTTCAGCCCTGAGAATGGCCAATAGTGTATGAGACGGTATGCGGGATATAGGCTGACTGAAATTGAAATAGCTTCGGTATTTATCAGCTTCAGGGTCTGTCTGGCCCTTTTTGGTAACGGCCGATTGCATGCGGCGTGTACGGTAAATACTCCTTAGCGTATCCCTGAATGACGCCGTCTCACTCACTTTTTCTGCAATTATATCTCGTGCACCCTGAAGGGCTTCGGCATCAGCTTCCAGATGTCTGGCTTTACCGCTCCATATCTGATTGGCAAGGGGCTCATAGCCGGCTGCTATAGCTATGGTTGCGCGCGTCTTGCGTTTGGGACGGTATGGGAGGTAAAGGTCTTCCAAATGACTGGAACTCACGCAGTCCGTGATTTCCTTTTCCATTTCCGGCGTAAGCTTGCCGGCTTCCTTTATTGTGCTCAAGATAAGATCTTTGCGTTTCTCCATTTCTGCAAAGACCTCTGTCCAGTGCTTTACCTCCTGAACTTCAATATCTGTAAGACCGCCTGTACGTTCCTTGCGGTAGCGGCTTATGAACGGAACAGTGCAGCCGTCTTCAAACAATTCTGCACAGTTGAGAACCTGCCAACCCTGCACGCCCAGGAGCCTGGCAATGTGGTTTACGTAGATATCTCTCATGTCAAATTAAAAACCCTTCCTGAACCTCAGGGCCATAACGCCCCAGAAGGCCTCGCCGAATATGCCTCCGCTCATCTTGGAGGTTCCCTTCTGACGGTTGGTGAAGATGATTGGCACCTCCTTGAGCTTGAAACCAAGTTTCCAGGCGGTGTACTTCATCTCTATCTGGAAGCCATATCCTTTCATGCGCACTTTGTCCAGCTGTATTCTTTGAAGGACTTTGCGGCTGTAGCACACAAAGCCGGCGGTTGTGTCGTACACCTTCATCTTAAGGATTGTGCGCACGTAGGTGGAAGCAAAGTAGCTCATCACAATGCGGCTCATGGGCCAGTCCACCACGCTAACGCCGTTGCAGTAGCGTGAACCAACGGCAAGGTCTGCTCCGCCTTCAGCGCAGGCCTTGTAAAGGCGCAGAAGGTCCTTGGGGTCATGGGAAAAGTCCGCGTCCATCTCAAAAATATAGTCATAGCCATGCTCCAGGGCCCATTTGAACCCCGTAAGGTACGCCGTTCCCAGCCCCAGTTTCCCGCTCCGCTCTATAAGGTGCAGCCTTGTCCCGGAGGGTGACGCCACGGAATCCCTGGCCACCCTCGGCCGGGTAAGAGGGAGGGGCCCATCCGCAGGATGGGAGGGGTCGCGAAGCGACGATTCAGTGGTGTTACCCTCCGGGATAAGGCCCTCAGACATCAGCCCCTTCACGATATCGGCCGTGCCGTCAGGGGAGCCGTCGTCAATTACAAGTACGTGGAAGTCTCCTTCAAGGGAGAACACGGCGGAGATTATGTCCGCAATGTTCTCCTTTTCATTGTATGTGGGGATTATGACTAGTTTCTTATCCATAATTACTTTAACATTTCTGCCACTGCGGCTTCAAGTTGCAGGTCACGTCCGGAAATGGTGGAGGCCGGGTCATTGTAGATGAGGATGTCCGGCTCTACCTGGAAGTTCTCAAGGTAAGTCTGATCTTTTACACCCCAGTTGCCAACCTGCGGAATGCCAAATACTATGAGTCCGTTAACCTGATTTTCCCACCAGACTGCGGTCATGGTGCCGGGAACGGGTGCGCCTATGAGTTTGCCCAGACCCAGGCTGCGGTATGCGTAAGGGAAGCCGGATGCATCTGAGTAATTGTCTTCTCCCATGAGGACGCAGGAGCGCTTTGTCCATTTGTTAAATGGTTCATGGCCGATATACTGGCCCCTTGGCGTGAACAGGCAATACTCCTTGCCGCCCAGGAAAGTGACAAGGTCGTCGTGCAGCCAGCCGCCGCCGTTGTGACGGGTGTCAACTATAAGGGCATCGGCATTGCGGTACTTGCCAAGAGCCTTGGAGTAAAGTTCCCTGAAGCTGGGTGAGTCCATGCCTTGAATGTGGACGTAACCTACCTTGCCGCCGGATAGTTTGTCTACCAGCTCTTCACGCTGGCGTACCCAGCGCTTGTAAAGGAGTTTGCTGTCTGTTGCCGTGGGCGTGACAAACAGTTCCTTTGTCTTGCCGCCGGACTTGACGGTGATAAGAAGTTTCTTGTCCACTTTGTCGTAGAAGTTCTCCAGCCAGTTTTCTCCTGCCTTGATTTGATGGCCCTCTACGGAAGTGATGATGTCTCCTGCCTTGATGCCTGAATCCGTGTTGGAAATAGCGCCGCCGGGCAGAACCTCTGCTATCTTGATGCCGTCTCCTTTATACTGAGAGTCTGCAATGATGCCTATATGGCCCAGCTGGTGGGAGCCGGGTGCGCGGTAGCGTGCACCGGTGTGGGAGCCGTTAAGCTCTCCCAGCATCTCCGACAGAAGGTCCACAAAGTCAAAGTCATTGTTAATTGAGGAGAGCTTGGAGGCGTAGTTGTCATGGTAATAGTCCCAGTCCAGTCCGTGGAGGGAAGGGTCGTAGAACTTTTCTTTGACCTGCTTCCAGCAGTGTTCAAAGATGTACTGGCGCTCCTGCTGGGGCTTGAACTCATAGTCTCCGGAGAAACTGACGCTCTTGTCCTTGTTGGTACCTGTATCCAGCTTGCTTAACTGGGAGCCGCGGAAAATAAAGATGGACTTGCCGTCCGGGGCAGGGAAGAATGAGCCCATGACGCCCTTTTTCACAACGGTGATGTCTCCCTTCTCAATGTCCAGCATGCAAAGGTCAAAGCCTTTTTCAAGGCGCTGGGTGAAGTATAGTTTTGCTCCGTCAGGGGTGAGGAAGTGGTCTCCCATCATGTTGGAAAAACGAGTGAGGCGTTTGATTCGCACATCCCTGTTCTCAAGGTCAAGCTCTACCTTTTCAACCTTGTTGGCCAGAGAGTCCTTCTGGGCCTTCTTCTCTTCCTTTTCGGCCTTCTTTTCACCAAGAAGCATCTTGTCTATCTCCTTCTGCTCCTTGCTTCGGCCAAAGTCAGTATAGGCTTTGCCGTCGAAGAACATAATATAGATGTCTCCCTGGGCACCCCAACTACCGTGGCTGCGGAAGCCGTTCTTGTCGCTTTCCCAGGTCATGGCCTTGCCGCCCAGTGCCCAGCGGAAGTCTCCGTCGGAGTATCCGCTGCGGGTAAGGTTGGTGATTTTGCCGCTTGATACTTCAATCACGGCTACGTCGTCATTGTTCCAGCCGCCGTCGGCCTGCCAGTTTGTGAGGATGTACTGGCTGTCAGGGCTCCACTCAAAACGCTGGTCTCCGTCCACGTAGGAGTAGTTGATGCCTTTGTGGAGGCTCCTGGGCTTTCCGCCGCTCACCGGCATCACCACCAGTTCCGTGCGGTCCCTTAAGTAGGCAATATGCTTGCCGTCAGGGGACACTTTTACCTGGAAGGAAGTCTCTCCCTCCGGGCTTACACGCTCCTCCTTGAAGGAGGCGCTGTAGGTGAAGCACTTGTCCTCTTTGTTCACAAGAGAGCTCTTGTAGATGCTCCAGCAGCCGTTTCTCTCTGAGGCATAGTACAGTTCCCGGCCGTCCTTTGAGAAACTTACGCCCCTTTCCTGTTCCGGGGTATTGGTGATGCGGCGGGTGGTGGCAAACTCCACGCTTGTAACAAAGACGTCTCCTCTTATCACCAGCGCAATCTCCTTGCCGTCCGGGGATACCGCCATGGCCGATGCGCTTTTCATCTGCATCTGGTTTACGGCTTTGTCGGCCTCATCCCTGAAAATGGTGATTTCAACCTTGGACTGCTTGCCGTCCTTGATGGTGAAAAGTTCTCCGTTGTAGGAATAGCACAGGGTCCCGTCCCCGGCAACTGAGAGGAAACGGGCGGGATTCTTGTCATAGAATGTCAGCTGAGTCCTTTCCCCGGGGTTGGAGATGCTGGAGCGGAAGACGTTGATGTTTTTACCGTTTTCCTCGCTCAGATAATAAAAGGTATCACCGTCCGGGCCGATGACAGGGTTGCGGTCCTCTCCGTTATAGGTGGTGAGCTTTGTGAAGGCGGCCTTGCCGTCCCATTTCCAGATGTCCCTTGTGACGGAGGATGTATGGTGCTTGCGCAGAGGGTCCTCATAGCCCTTCCAGTCCTCATAAAGGATGGTCCCGTCCGGGCCGATGTTCATTGCGCTTATGGTGAGGGATGTCACAAGTTCCGGAGCCTTGCCTTCCAGATTGGTCCTGTAAAGGGACGGGTCTCCGGGGAAACCGTCAAATCCAGGGCTCATCAGCTCTGTGGTATACCAGGTAAAGTAAACGTATCCGTCTTTGCTCACGGCAAGTGGTGTCTCAGAGCCGGGCATGTCCGTAAGGCGCAGGGGAGTGCCGCCTTCGGCCCTGGTTACGAAGATGTCCTTTGAGCCTTCACGCCAGGAAGAGAAAACTATCTGCTTTCCGTCGGCCGTCCAAAAGGGATCTGACTCATAGGCTTTGTTAGATGTTATCTGGAGTGCCAGACCGCCGCCAGAAGGGACGGTGTAGATGTCTCCCTTGTAACTGAAAGCTATGGTCTTTCCGTCCGGAGATATGGCGCTCCGGCGCACCCACTGGGGCACTTCCTGTGCAAAAATGCTGCTTGCAAGAAGCATTGTGCCAATACAGAAAAGGATTCGTTTCATGCTGATATGGTTCTATAACTTTCAAAGATAATGAAATTATTTCAAAAATCCGCCTTTATTTAAATATGTGTTGTTATGCCTATAATTTACAACGTTGCTCTTTGCGGAACAGATTTTTTTATGTAAGTTTGTAGCATGATAGTACTAGAATCCCTCATTGCGTGCGCTGTTTACACAATGTTTGTGTTCCTGCTTTCCAGGGACCCGTTAATGTATATATTCAATTATCCTCCTGCAATCGTTGAGCGTTGTGCCCAGCTGAACCTTATTGACAACGGCCCAAAATCCAAGGACAAGATTGCTTTTTATGTCAAGAAGTTCCTTGCCCTTCTCCTTTTTGGCGTTATACTGGGCCTGCTGGTAAGCTATTTCAATGACTGCAACACTTTCCTTCGCGGAGCAAAGTACGCATACGCAATCTGGTTTGTGGTAGTCTGGTTTGACGCCGTTGTTCTGGACTGCCTCTGGTTCTGCCATGACAAGCACTTTGTGGTTCCCGGAACGGAAGACATGACGGATGCCTATCATGATTTCCGCTTCCACATCAAGGGGGCCTTCTGGGGCATGTTGTGGGGCATTCCCGCCGCGGCCGTGGCCGGCCTTGTGGCACTTCTCTAACTATATCCAAAAGAAAATATGCTGGTTATCCTGAAGCTTCTGGGCTCAATCGCCCTCCTTATATATGGCATGAAGGTAATGAGCGAGGCCCTGCAAAAAATGGCGGGCCCTCAGCTGCGTCACCTCCTTGGCGCCATGACCACAAACAGATTCTCCGGTGTGGCAACGGGAGCTCTTGTGACGGTGGCCGTACAGTCATCGGCCGCAACTACCGTCATGACGGTGTCATTCGTGAATGCGGCCCTGCTCACACTGAGGCAGGCCATTTCCGTAATCATGGGTGCAAACATCGGTACTACCCTCAGCGCCTGGATCATGTCGGCCGGTTTTTCATTCAACATCACAACCGTTGTATGGCCGGCTTTTCTTGTGGGCATAATCCTTATCCAGCTGGGTAAGCACCGCTATGTGGGAGACTTCCTTTTCGGCCTTTCCTTCCTCCTTTTTGCCCTGGGCATGCTCAAGGCTACGGGCGTGGAGATGGACCTTGCCAGCAAACCCGCAGTGGTGGATTTCTTTGCAAGCTTCCAGACAAACTACGGCACAATACTGCTGTTCCTCCTTATAGGAACCGTCCTTACCGCACTGGTGCAGAGTTCGGCCGCCCTTATGGCAATTACAATGGTGCTATGCGCTACGGGTGCAATCACCATCTTCCAGGGTATTGCGCTGGTTATGGGTGAAAACATCGGCACAACCGTGACGGCAAATCTGGCGGCAATGAGCGCCAACACCCAGGCCCGCCGCACCGCTATGGCGCACCTCCTGTTCAACGTCTTCGGCGTTATCTGGGTACTCATTTTCTTCTTCCCCTTTGTGAAAATGGTTTGCGGCATAGTGGGCATGGATCCCACTGCGCCGGAGCAGAATCCCACCCAGCTCAGTTTTGCGCTGGCAACCTTCCATACCTGCTTCAACGTAATCAATACGGCTGTCCTCATCTGGTTCATTCCCCAGCTTGAGAAGCTTGTATGCTGGATTATCAAGCCCCGCAAGGCCGACGAGGAAGACGAATTCCGCCTGCAGTATATCCGTGGCGGTATCATGAAGACTCCGGAACTTTCAGTGCTCCAGGCCCAGAAGGAGATTGCCCTTTTTGGAGAGAAGATGCAGCGTATGTTCGGCCTTGTCAAGGAACTTTATATAACGGCCGATGATAAAGCCTTTGATGCTCTGTTTGAGCGTATTCGCAAGGGTGAGGAGATGAGTGACCAGATGGAGAATGAGATTGGCAAGTACCTTGGAGAGGTGGGAGACGCCCATCTGTCAGATGATACCAAGGCCAAGATTCGCGGCATGCTGCGTTCCATCTCAGAACTGGAGTCACTTGGAGACAGTAACTTCAATCTGGCCCGCATCCTCAAGCGCAAGCGTGACCAGAAGGTCAGCTTCACCAACCAGCTGGAGGCCGGCGTACAGGAGATGTTCTCACTTATAGATGTGGCCCTTAACCGCATGAATATGGCCCTGAGCGGTCACAAGGAAGACATGGATATTGAGTTTTGCATGGAGGCAGAGCGCAATATCAACGCCTGCCGCAACCGTCTCAAGCAGCTCAATGTAGAAAAACTGGACCACGGCGCCTACAGTTACGACGAGGGTAACATCTTCTCTGACCTCATCGGGGAGTGTGAACAAAACGGTGACTATATCATTAATGTGGCGGAATCCCGCCTTGGTCAGGCTACTGTAAAACCTGCAGTGTAGGATGAAAAAGTTTTTTGCAATTATTGCGGCTCTCTGCCTTGGAGCAGCCGCTTTTGCCCAGCAGACTCCGGAGGAAATCTTTGCCAAGATGGAAGAGGTTATGAATGCCCATGAGGCCGATGGAATGATAATGACCGTGGAGATTAAAATTCCAATCCTTGGTACAATGTCCACCCGTTCCTGGATGCTTGGAAACAAGACCAAGGTAGTTTCCTCTACCATGGGCGTGGATATAGTCAACTGGATGGATGCCGGCGCTGCCACCTCCTGGACCTATGACTCAAAGGACAACAAAATCAAGATAGAAAGCATAGATACAAAAGATGCCGCCGATGACTCTTCAGACGCAGAGATGTTCACTGGCGTCACTGACGGATACGACGTTACCCTGAAGAAGGAAACGGACACGGCCTGGTATTTTGTGGCCACAAAGCAGAAGACCAACACCAACAAGGATGACCCCAAGACCATGGATATAGCAATTGCCAAGGAGACCTACTATCCGGTGTCACTGTCAGCAAAGATGAAGGGCGTCACCATGACCATGAAGGACATTGATTTTGGTGTATCTGAGGCCGATGTTACCTTTGATCCGTCCCAGTATCCGGATGCAATTGTGGAGGATATGAGAAAATGATAGAACTCATTCTGTTGGCACTGGCCCTGGCCATGGACTGCTTTACGGTTTCCGTGGTGTGCGGGGTAATTGTTCGCAGGTACAAAGCCGGCCTTATGATGCGCCTGGCTTTTCTTTTTGGCTTTTTCCAGGCTCTGATGCCTTTTATCGGCTGGCTTCTTACCAGCCGTTTTCAAACCTATCTGGAGTCAGTGGACCACTGGATTGCCTTTGGACTCCTGTTTGTTATTGGTATTGAGATGATTGGGGATGCCTTCAAGAAAGAGGAGGCCAAAACCATTGACCCTTATGGTTTTAAGTCACAGCTTTTGCTTGCCGTGGCTACCAGTATTGATGCTTTGGCCATTGGTATCAGCTTTGCCTGCACGGGGTATTCTTCAGTTAGTCAGCTTTGGGTTCCGTTGGCATATATCGGCGCAGCATCCTTTGTTATGAGCCTTCTGGGCTTTGCCCTTGGCGTCCGCTTTGGTGAAACGGTCACCCAAAAGGTCAAGCCGGAACTCTTCGGCGGTATTATTCTAATTGGAATAGGCATCAAGATTCTTGTGGAGCACTTGGGGTAAGGGCTTTTGCCTTTACTCAGTCTGTTCCGTTCCTGCACTGTATACCGTTCACAGTATAGTTGACGTTCAACTAGCTGATTTATAGCTATTTACGCATTATAGGGTGCACCTGTGAGTGCACCCTAAATCCGGGAATTTGTTGACTATCAGCGTGTTAAGCGCCATGCGTTCCGCCAACTTGCCGCGAATCAACTCTGAATCGGAGGAATAAGCCTCATTTAGTGACGGGGGTGAGGGGTTCAGGCGCAAGCCGGGCACTGACATATATGTGCACCCCCCCCTCACGGATGGGGTGGGTGATAACGCCCGCAACCAACGCTACATGGCGTCGGTATAAGATTCCCAAAACGAGCTCCGAGGGTTTTGACAGCCCTCGTCAGCCCGCAGGGCAGCGGGCTGGAAAAATCCAGAGCCACTACCTACGAGCCTTCAGGCGAAGTGCCCCTGCTTCAACGTCTCACAAAGCACCAAGCAAACTGCAAAAGTTTTAAGCTACCTAAAGCGCCAACCCATCCCGGCCGCCGTGGAGGTAACTTGTTGATATATAGTGTTTTATGCAAAAGTGGGTACCTGAAATCTAGCACCCACTTTTGCATAAATGCCTCATTGTCAAGCACTTGTCTCCACGGGGTTAAAATACCATAGCTATACTGACAGATTATTCTTTGAATAATGCTTGCAATTTAAGGAATTTGCTCGTATCTTTGCAACCCGTGAACGCAAGCGTTTTAACATTGGTTAGTTGTGTATTCTGGGGCCCCTGCTGGAGATTAGCCTCTCTGGCCTTTTTTGTGTGTGGGCTCAAACTATTGTAATAGCTTGTTAATCAAATAATTCTTTAAATATATGTTAAAAAAGAAACTAGGGTATTTGACACCCATTACCAAATTCTCAGAGGTCCTGCCAGAGGGCTTGATTTGCGAGAGCACTACGGAGAATCTGGGTGGCTCCGGGTTTGACATTCCGGGAGCGGACATTGATGATCACTCCGGTGACGATGACTGGGGCTGGTAAACAACTTAATTTGAAAAAGCCATGAAAAAGTTTTATTTTGCAATCGCTGCTGTTGCAGCTGTTTTGGCAGGCTGTTCAAAGGAAGTTGACAACACCCAGCCTGAAACTGTTATCCCCAATGAGAAAGCCGTCACTCTGAAAGCTAGTGTAGGTGATCCTGACACCAAGGTCTCCTCTGACAATGCCGGACTGTTCAAGTGGCAGAAAGGTGACATGATTACTGTCGTAACCCAAAAGGGTGAAATCCGTCAGTTTGATACTGATAATGAAGGTGTTGAGGCACTGTTTAAAGGTCTGATTCCTGAGGAAGACGCAATTGGTGATTATGCCCTTTATCCGGCAAGCATCAGCCATGTGGCTGTTGAGGAGATGATTTCTTTCAATCTGGACAATGAGTTTAAGTGGAAATCAGACGCTTCCAATATGCCCATGCTTGGTAAGATTTCCAGCACCAGCGCTTCCTTCAAGGCTGTTGGCGGCGTCCTCAAGCTTGTCCTCTTCAATATCCCTGAAGATGCCGACTATCTCCAGTTCTCGGCAACCAATAAACAGATTACCGGCGCCTTTGATATTGAAGATGCTACAATTGATGATCCGGTTATTGTAACTGCAGCCAAGGGTGGCAACAATAATGAGCTGCTTATTAACTTTGCAGATGACTACAGCTCCAGCAAGGTCTTCTACATCCCGCTGCCTACAGGTACAATTGACGGCTTTACGGTAGCAATCCTTGATGCCGGCTATGAAGAGCTCTTCTCCGTTACTTCAGAAAAGAGCCTCGTCGTTGCGGCCAACAAGCTCATCATCGCTCCTGCTATGAACTGCTCTACTGCAACTGTACTCTGGAGTGAGGACTTCTCCAGTTATAGTTCTGGTAATGTTCCTAGCGGTGGTACTTATTCGTATGTATGCGTGGACGGTGGATCGGATACAAAAATTTATGACGAGAAACTGGCTAATGGTACCAAACCGGAGTTGTTGGTTGGAAAGAGCACCGGCAAATTCACAGCTGTGGTTCCTACAAATGATGCAGGTACCCTTACGCTGAAGTATAAGACAAATGCTAATGAATTGTCCCTGTCGTCAGCGACAGAAGGTGTGACTTTCTCACCGTCATCAACCAATACCGCTGAAGAGCACACTATTACCATCTCGAATTCAAAGAATGCGTCATCGATCTCGATAACCTTCGCAGCTACAGGCACCAAGAATGTCCGCCTGGACGACATTGTGCTTAGTGTTCGCCAGGGTTTCACCGCGCCTGTCATCAACACAGGTGACGTTAAGGCTTTGAATATTGCTCTTGGTGAGGAGTCTATTTCTACTCCGGTCAGCCTCTCCAACAGTGTTGATGGTCTTGGCATCAGCGCTATCCTTAGCGGAGCAAATGCCGATAAGTTCACGGCCGCCATTGCCGAGGGTAATCTTACTGTTACCGCCGTAAACGGTGCAAATAACTCAGAGAATGCATATAATGCAACTGTAACTCTGAAAGCCAGCGGTGCTGTGTCCAAGGCTATATCCATCACCCAGGAGTCTGCCTTTGTTTCAAATCCCGATGTAGATGTCACTGCAGCCAATGCAAAGTTCTCTGCAAGCTGGGATGCCGTTGATCACGCAACTGCTTATGTTGCTTACCTGCACACTGCTGAAACTGCCACTCCTGCAACGGACGGAGAAAACATCAGCGAGAGCATTGTGGAAGGCGACGGCGTCTATTCCATTACTGATTACGCTGTTGTCAATAACACTGAATATCACCTCTATGTTAAGGTCAGCGCAGTTGAGACCGGCTATACTGTTCCTTCTGAGTATGTGCACAAGGAATTTACTCCCGTTGAGCAGAAAGGTACGGCTGACAGTCCTTACCTTGCCTCGGAGCTGTACGACCTTGTTTCCACTTATGGATCCGGAAAGGGCCCTGAAGGTACACTTTACGTCAAGGGTTATGTGAGCACGGCAAATGACCCCTCTTCCAACTCCCAGACCTACTATATCTCTGACGACGGGACTAAAGCAAAGCAGTTCCAGGCTTACAGGGGTAAAGGTATTGACGGCGCCGACATCACCAATTCAAACCGAGTGAACGTAGGTGACTGGGTAGTGGTTGCCGGAACTGCTGTCAACTACAACGGCACCACTCCTGAATTTAACGCAGGCAGCACCATCATTACTCACACTCCCAAGCTGGCAGCTCCTACATTTAATCCTGTAGCTGGTACTTATTACAGTGCCAAGGATGTTGCCATCAGCGCAGCAGACGGCGCAACCATCTACTATACCACCGATGGCACTGAGCCTACGACTGGTTCTACTGAATACAATGGGTCAATCGCTGTATCTACCACCACCACCATCAAGGCCATTGCCGTGAAGGAAGGTTGTTTGGATTCAGAGGTAGCATCGGCAACATATACCATTGAACAGCCTGCCAAGCTGGCAACTCCTTCTGTTGAGTGCACTGCACAGACCCACAACAGCCTTACCTTCAGCTGGGGCGCCGTTGAGAATGCAAACGGATATAAGTACAGCCTTGATGGAACTAACTGGTCAGACAAGATTAACGCTACTTCATATACATGGTCTGGCCTTGAGGCTGAAACCGAATATACTTTCTATGTCCGTGCAAACGGTTCTGACAATGGTCAGTACACAGACTCTGACGTGGCTTCTGCCAAGGGTACAACAGAATCGGCTGTAACTCTGACGTCCATTGCCATTACCACATGGCCTACAAAGCTTGAGTACACTACCGCTGATACAGAGCTTGACCTTACTGGAATGGTCGTAACAGCCTACTACAGCAATTCTAGCAGCCAGGCCGTTACCGGATATGTAATTACAACTAATGTTGCGGAACTCTTAGCTACTGCCGGTGAAGGCAAGGAGGTCGTTGTCTCTTACACTGAGGGCGCCGTGAACGTGACAGATTCCTTCCTGGTTGATGTGACTGAGGCTCCCACAGAGCAGACATATACCTATACCTTCACAAGTAAGTCTTGGGGCGACAGTACGAACTCATGGAGTTCTGGTAAGGATGGTAATCAGTTAACAAGTGGCCGTGGTGTCCAGATAACCACAGGAGCGACTGGAGCAAACGCAACTACAAAGAGTTCTTTCACTAGTGTATCTAAGGTTGTGGTTACATACTCTACTAATGCTAAAGCTGGTGCTGGTTCTATAGCAATTAATGTGGGATCAAATAGTGATCATTCCAAGAATGTAACTGCGACAGGAGGTACAACAGACCGTACACTCACGTATGATATTAATCCAAGCGAGACCGGAAAAGTAAAGATTACGGTAACTTGCTCTACCAACAGTATTTACGTGAAGAGTGTAGCTATCACGGCTCAATAACTCCCGTCCGGAGGCTCACCTCAGGCTCAATCTCTAAAACAAACGGACAGGGGCAACCCTGTCCGCTTGTTTTTATGAGAGGCCACCAAGGCCACTTCCGGATGCCGGAATTCCAGAACTTCTGATCTACAAAGACTCCAACTCCTCTGCCGTGAGACCAGTGTAGGCCATTATCTTTTCTGCAGGGATGCCATCGGCCAGCATGGCCTTGGCCGTCAAAATACGCCCTTCTTGTAGACCTTGCTTGTGCCCCTCTTTGTGGGCATAAGCAATTTCTGCGTAGCGGTCAATTTCTGTTCTCATGGCTTTTTGATAGTTTTCGCGTTCTGTAACTGTCATATTGGCAACACGGGAAGCGTGAAATAACTTTTTCAGCAGTTCATCTTGAAATCCGTCCGGCTCCGTGGTAAAAGTATGCATGTACTTAAGTGCAAATACAAACCTTTCCAACAGGGTTTTGCATTTCTCCTTATCACTGGATTTCAATTCCATCCTTCCCATTTCTACAAAGACAAAGTTCAAGGCTGAAGTCATAAGCTCTGCGTTGTGTCTGTTGCGCAGCTCATATCTGCTCACATATCCGTTTTCAACGGCATCAAGCGTTTCATGTTTCAGCTTGAAGTTAATGAAACTGAGTACGTATACAGGTTTGAGGCTGTAATCCATCCTGTTCACCTCTTCTGTCTCCTGAAGTTTCTTTACCTTCAGTTCCAGTTGCTCCCTTATTGGATAAGTGGCATAAGACAGCATTCTATCCCTGTAACTGTCCTGTGGAGCATTCTGGACTTCAACCAGAAACTCTTCTCCTGTCTCTTTGTCTTTGCAAAGCATGTCAAAGGTAACGTTTTTTTCTGAGACCACCAATCCGTGCCTTTCTTTGTTTACGAACGTGATGTTCTGGATGTGTTTCCCCGGCAGAAGCAGTTCGATGATTCCAATTAGAAGATCTTCGTTCTCTGGATTACAGATAACGATTTTGAAAGTGGAGTCAAAGAGCAGACAGGCGAATTCACCCCTT
>Ga0310786_10006561_pt1 | contig 15419 bp, 20 predicted proteins | sample AusTroGonzalo_MG_FD_203881 | JGI IMG/M metagenome (GOLD analysis project Ga0310786, IMG submission 203881) | Bovine rumen microbial communities from tropical cattle in Woodstock, Queensland, Australia - Gonzalo_03 (v2) (version 2) | ecosystem: Host-associated > Mammals > Digestive system >... | reverse complement strand
CTCTAAAAGAGAAAAGAGAAGAAGAGAAAAGAGAAAAAAGGTTACTTGAAATTCAGAGTAATAGGGGGTGGAGATAGGAAAACGAAATGGAAAACGAAGGGGACGCGAAATGGGCAGGGATGATTTCGCAAATACGAAAAAAAATGCCCCCTGCGAAATGAGGGGGCGATTTGTGAGGGGTGATATGGGGGGGCGATCAAATGCTCAGGGCTTTGTCGTTAAAGTCATTGGGCCAATCGAGATCTGCGGTAGTGCCGGTCTTGAAGCGGAAGATGTTGGCAAGATTGGTGAGATCGGATGCCTTGACCTTCACATAGAAGTCTCCGGGGAGAAGCTCGTTGGAATAGTCGATCCACGGCATGATCCCCCATTTGACCCAGGCACCGCTAACGACGCCGTTGTGAGACCGGGCGCCGGTGGTGGAAACGTCGGAGTAGGTTACGCCGTTCGCGCCCCAACTGACGGTTGATTCAAGACACTTGCCATTGCCGAGATAGAGCCCGGCGTGGGAGCTGCCCTGCCAGAGAAGAAAAGCTCCGGGAGGGATTGCTGAGAGATCGGAGAAGTCGGTGGAGACGTTTGGGAGGCAGGCAGCGATGATGCCGTTGCCGTCGAGGTCTGCCAGGCCGGTGGAGGGATCGGGAGAGGCACAGTATCCTACGGTGTAGTTCTGATCAATGTTGTTGTCCCAGATAATGGCTTTGATCAAATTCCAACAGTCGAAGGAAATGGAAGTGCCGTCGTAGTATCCCAGGTTACGGCCGGGCTGGTTGTTCCAAGTGTTCGTACGGGCCGAGATGTTCTTGACCTTTTGGATGAGTTGTGTATTGGTAAGCATTTGTCGTCATCCCTCTTTTTTGAACACTGAGTTATCTGTGGAGTCAGGATCGTGAGTGTAGAAGTAACAAGTACTACAGGGCGGAAGGTACTCGCAGTTCTCTTCGTAAGCACAAACGAGACATCCCGCGCCTTTCTTATTCGCCATCTCTACCATGGCTATGCGCTCTTTCATACTGCGCTCCGAGGTCTTCTTGGGGTGAGCTTTGGGCTGAGTGGAGTCCTGAGGGGAATTAACTCGATCATTTTTCATTGGTGATCCTCCTATGATTTCAATTAGTCTACTATGCGGATCTCTACGATTATCATTCCGCTGTGTCCCTGCCAGATGTCGAGCCAGCCAGAGATCTTACCGCTGTACTCCTCGCGCCAATTTGCGATGTAGCCGTATTTTCGACCACCTTGCTGGGGATTACCACGATAATCAATAGAGTGCCATGTGTAAGGGAAATAAAGCGGTCCAGAAGGACCGGAGAGGTTGTGGGCGATCTCGCTGAGATTATAGATCGTTGTGGGAGAGTCGTCCAGAACTTCGAATGTTCCAAGATTTATATAGCTCTTGGAAAGCTGATTCCAATAGCGCATTTCCACTTTGGTGCCGTAGGGGAGAGCTCCGTATAAGGAGGCCCTGATCGGATCTGTTAGGAAAGAGCGGAAAGGCTCTATGATGGGATACTTTGAATAGTCGGTGTCGCTTTGCCACATTGCAATGGCTTTGCGTCCCGTGAGAAGCTCGCCTCTGTTGCCACAGGGATTGAGTTTATCGCTATCGTATCCTGTGGCAAGATAATACATCCAACCTGTTTCCTCTTCTTCCTGAGAGGGGGCGGGCGTAGGGACAGGGACGATAGTCGCCTGAGGCGTGCTCTCTGGTGTTGTCTCTGCCGGGGTGGGAATCTGGTGGGCTGCGTTGAATAAAACGTATTTTCTGACTAATTCACTCGAAGGATCGAGAAAATCTGCCTTACGTAGCATCTCAACCTGGCCAGGTCCCGGAGTGGGAGTGGGATCAGTTATTAGGGAATCCCGAACAACTGCCGGAGTGGGACGGATCATAAAGAGCGTGACCCAAAGCAGCAGTGTTATACTGAAAATAAAGACGGCACAGAGATAATAGAAGGTTTCTCTGGAGGCCATCTGGTCGTTTGTGTTGTTTCTTAGGTCGTTATCCATTGGGTTGTCCTTTCTCAATTATCAGGATTGTGTCCTGAATGCCATAATAGATTAGATATCTCTGCCCCTCTTCGCTCTCGAAGAGTATATAATTGCCATTGCCGTCGTGGGCAGTTTCTATATCACATTTCCCTTCGTAATGAAAAATTTCACGTCCATCTTCCGCTGTGACGGTAATTTCGCGATACAAGCCGCCAGAAAGGTTGCTTTGGAAGTCCTTGTAGCTTCTCTGCCCGTCAGCGGTGCTGGTGTTGTACCAATTGATGGCACATACAAACACGACGCTGAGAATCAACGTTATAATAATCGTCACCACGAAAGGCCACCATGCGTCGGTAAGACGCCGGAGGACTATCGCAATTGCTACTCCTACCCCTAAAAAAATTCCGATAAAAACCCACTCGGCTATTGTTATTGCCATGAGGAACCCCCCCTGTGTTTATAATAAAAGGGTTCTCTTGGCGAAATTATCTGATGCAGAAACCCTTAAAAAGATTATCCAAGCCCTTACAGTATCGTCGTTAAAAGGGCCAAATATTACAACCGGATGGCGTGAGTTACGCGTCTCCATCACTGGCGGCTGGCAGAAATGGCTGGATTCGAACCAGCGAATGCAGGAGTCAAAGTCCTGTGCCTTACCGCTTGGCTACATTTCTATAAATGCCATGGGGGTTGCATTCAGTCCCCACCCCTTTATAAGTCATACACTTGGAATGATTTTTTGACTTATACATCTAGTTGTACTCCTTGCTGATATTCGTTTACAAGCATTTAGCTTAGGTGTTTAAGGCAACCGATAAAAAACCATCCCGCTAATGTTATCGCCATCTAGAATTCCTCCTCGTAAAAAACTTACAGTTTAGAGGGTTTTTGTTCGTGCCGGTCTCAATACGACTGCAACCCTTAAACGGCTTTTTCTTAGACAATATTGTCAGACGAACCTGTGGAAGTGCTTTACTTCCTGGCCGCGGCGGTTGGTACTGCCCCAACTTTTAACGGTTCAAAGCCGTCCGTGTCCACTTGTCCACTACGCCGCTAAAAAATGCCATGGGGTTGCCTTTGGCCCCTTACTTTCAAGCGGTGGCACGCCGCTCATAGCTCGCATATCTTACTGCGCGCTGCCGTAGTCCATTGAAGTGTAGGCTTTTCTGCTTCTTGGACAATCTAACAGGCTGTTTATTTCATTCCATTTACCACTGCTTCTTTATCCCTTTCTAGGGGCGAGGGCTTTTAACAAGGCCTTACATTGTACCTCGACAACCGCCCTTGAACCTTCTATCTCTGCCCACTATACTCAGCTTCGTGGCACCTATTATTATTTTACTTGTCAGCGGCTGATTTAAGCCCCAACCATTTACCTTAACTTTCAGACTTCAACGCCCTACCATCGAAGTAGTTAAGCACCGCTAATTACTCACGAAATACAATCCCGATGGATACTTTCTGCCCACAAAGGATCTGCTTGCTCTATCTCCGCGAGAGGGATCGGATGGGACGAGGGAATGTTCTCTCCAAGAGAGTCATAGTATCTCTCTCCGATCTTTGCAACGAAGTGTCCGACAATAGGTTCGTAGCAAATTTCTGCCTCCGGGAAGCGATCTTTTAGGATCACCGCGAAGTAATAACAGTTGCCATCTTGCCAGTGGGCATCGGTGCTGCCGAACCGTCTTTTGATGAACTCGACGACCGGATCGACATTTTCCGTTTTTTCGATGTTTCCTGCGTTTTTCACGGTAAATCCTCCTGTCTTATTTGAAAAAAATACTATTGGTTCTAAGCTAAATTGTTGATTTTTCCCTAAAAATAGTCAAATGTGTTCAACAAAGTAACTTTTTTCGGAAGGCTCCAAAAAGTGGTAAAAATAGTTTTTCTGCCTGTCCTCGAAGCGATTCGGATTCTTTTTCATCCTGATTTTTTGGAGTGTTATAACGGGTGCCTCTTCGCATGATTCAACACAAAGATGCTCTACCAAGAAGTCTAAAAGAGCGTTTTCACTCACCGGAGACTCCGTAAGAAGGACTTTTTTGCTCCCCTCAGGATCTTCCGGATAGGTTTTATCAACTTCATAGACCCTATACCTCGGAACGTCGTCCAGAGCAAGGTTTTCCTTATATAGATTGTACGAACGAGGGGTGTATTCCGGGTTGCCATGCTCTCGCAGAGTCTTTATGCACCACTCCACAAACTCAATCGCAGCTTCCCTGTTCCCGCAATCATCGTCTTCTCCATCTCCATAGTTGAGGAGGATCTGATCAGAGATGCACTCATCGCAAATCTGGTCAAGGGTTGCGTTCGCGTGGGTTTCGTCTACCTCATACATCTTAGGAATAAGATTCTTCACCTTGATGTAAGCACCGTCAGGCATAAGATGATTGTTTCTTGAGTATCCATATCTACACTCGCTAATCAGCAACTGATACAGATCTTTTATCGTTATTTCGACTGTGTTATTTCCCATGTTTTTTCTCCCTTAAATTCCTGTGGCAATCTTCAACGTCGCAAAACTCTCGACGCCAGTCTTTTGTCGCATCATCGAAACATTGTAGCACCATGTTCATTGTGGTTTCTGAGAACACCGGAATTGCGTCATCGTCTCCTTCTTCCTTGAAGAAAAAGATCGCCTGATTAAAATCCCGCCTGCGAGCATCTTGAGTTTCGCTGTCGACAGTCATGCGTGCAATAAATAGTTCACGCAACCTGTCTATGACCTCGTAACCCTGTTCGATTTCCTCTTTGCGGTGCTTGCACTCACATCCCATGGTCTTTCTCCTTTTTGTTGTTCAGGCCCGGCAGGAGGCGGAGGTATCCCATATACTCTCTTTAATCCATACTCTCTATTCATTCCGCTTAAGACACTTTTGACCATTGCCTCCGCATCTTCTCGCTGCCGGATCCCGACGGGCCTTTCCGGCCCCAACTATATTATAGTGGATAATAAATAAAAGTCAAGTTTTAATTTATTATTTTTTTACTGTTTTTTACTTATCTTCGCAAGTTACTCTGTAGGGCGAATTCGGGCACCATTGGCACACTGAATCACCTGTGTAAATATAGCCTCCGTTGAGTACTGGACGAGAGGGGCAGTTCTCGCAGGGATCTTTGGAAGAGTTATCAGGATATAAGGGGCCGGGGTATAAATCCCCTAAAATTTTTTGTATCGGAGAGTCTGTATAATATTTGCACTCTAAGATTTCTATGAAACTCTCCGGATTTTCAATTTCCTTTCCGTCAATTTCAATCCTACAACTCTTTATAAGACTTTCGTAAATCTCCTTGTACTTACACAGTAGTCCGTGAGCACAAAGGTTACAATTAGTTTTCTTATTCATATTTTATATCCTCCTCCCATCTTGAACAAAAGTCATTGTACATAACGCTCTTGCCCCAAAGAGCACACGGACCGTGCCCGGGGCATTTTCTTGATCCCCCATAGAGTAGGCAGCTAATACAATTCCTATAATAGATATCTTTGATCTCTATCCCATCTTTCCAGTTATAAGTCACTGTGGTGTGGCTCCAAGAACCTTCGGGGAAAAGCAATTTTCTTGCCTCTTCAAGCTGTCCCTCTTCGTCGATCATAAAATATACGTCATAAGGCTTGAGCTGTTTCAACCATTCAATATCAGAAGGTCCGAGGTTGATATTGTAGGGCCTAAATGCTATGCCAGTGTCTGCACCAATTCTGTTATAGATAACTTCGTCTGTCCAGTAATTTTTTACAAGTTTAACTATGTGATCTTGTTCGTCTGATAATTTAGACGCTATCCCATCATAAAAGTCTCTCAGAAAGCGTTCTGCCATCTGGTCTATGTCTTTCTGAATGGTTTCATCATCAACCCCACGCTGCTTCTGCATGAGAGCAAATTGCCATATGCGTTCGAAATTGTTGCAAATAACCTTCATTCCACTTTCCTCCTTAATAGTAGTCAATTATATTATAGTGGATTTTTTTGGAAAAGTCAACTATACGAAAATGGAACCAGCGAGTTAATCAATACTCCACTCCGGACACATAATCCCTGTGTAAGTTCTGCCGGGGTCTCACGACTTCTCTGGTTCCACTTTTCTGATTGGGTGTGCAGTCGGGTTGGCCCCTCAATCACACGCATCCTTCTTGGGTTGCAGTAGCCCCCTTTTGTACTAGGTCTCTTAATATACCTCGTTGGGTAGGTCCCCAAAGTGTCCCAAGTTTAGGCTTTATTTTCTTATTGGCTCTTAATGCTCGCCTACCAATCAAGTTTGTTCCGAGTTTTTTCCACGTTGTTGGTAACTCGGTAACCTCACCGCAGCCGTCGTCGCTCACGAGACGCAGATCACTCTGCCGCCGGGTGTCACCCGGCCGGTCATATCCTGTTGCTTCAGGCTTTATGCGGTTGAATGGTCGGGGTGACATCACTCGAAGATGCACACTCATGGTCCCAGGCCATGCGGGGTCCCGCTTCCCCAACACCCCGTTAAAGGAAATATTTGCACTCTTCCACCTTGGCCTCACAGTTAGAGATAACCTCTTCCAGAGAGACCGGGGTGTGATTGTTAGCATCTACTGCCACATTATACATCCAGGGGATATCGTTGTAAAATTTATCCTTGTTGTGGGTGTGACCGAAGAGATCGATCAGGCAGTTAGAAAGAGACTCCTTCTCAAAACTAGCTGTCATTGTCGGATAATGACTAAGATAGAATCTGTAATTGTTGAACTTAATGATTGTAGCATATTCAACAGACTCAATCTTATCAGGAATCGATCGATAAAGCTTTTCGCGACTGCTGGTATCGTGATTTCCCAGAATAACCCGGATCTTGCCTTTCAACTGCTTAATGATGCCGATTCCATATTCATTGTCACCCAACATTAAGTCGCCAAGAACGTAAATGGTATCCTTGTCTGACACAGTCTTATTCCAATTCTCCGCCAGTGCCTTATCGTGCTCCGTGATTGTGTTAAATCCACGAGGGGCATAGATGAAGCCGCGATCATGTCCAATATGAAGATCGGATGTAACGTAAATCATTGGATGACTCCTTTCTTAATTAAGTGAACAGCTTTGACTACAATGGGCCACATCGTTGAGAGGTGCAGTAGGTTTTTGGCACTGTCCATGAGGGCGAAATCCCAGCCAACCCCTTGTACTTCGGGGAAATTCGTGCTGAAGATGGGACTTGAACCCACAAATTTTAGCTCCTAAAGCTAACGCCTGTGCCAACTCGGCTACTTCAGCATTTTTGCCTTTCTCACAACCCAACGAGGGGTTAAGCTTTCACGGTCGATTCGCAGATCCCCGAGGGCTCACCACAATAAAAACAGAATGACCTCAAGCGAAAGTAAATCCTTTTGCTACTTTCGGCCCCGCGCCTCTTCGGCTCGCGTGCCGGTCCTCGCCTCAAAGATCTCTTCTAACGTCCCCTTTCGCACATTTCATATCACCTATGTGCTTAAGTGGAAACTCCTACCGGGGGACCCCACAGACCGTCCTGTGCGAAGAAACAGCACATTACTTCGCGCCTCCCTCAAAGAGATCTTTCACTTTCCACCCTCACGAAAAGAATTCACTTTCCAAGAGAGTCATTCTGTCGATCCGATTCAGCTGGATCGATCACATCCCCAGTGATTAGCCGGGTCTCCATCCACTTCGCCCGCAAGACTCCTCTCTACTCCGGGGTAGAGACTTATCTCACGCCTACTATTCCTAAGGGGTGCCTAACGTTACCGGAGTGTGGCCCCCGCCTTCACCGCCAGCCTCTTCCAGAACTCTCAACGTTAGCCTATAAGTCCATCAACTGGGGGCATATCTTACGAAGGTATCGCAGTTTATTTTATTTCGAGGAACGACTGCGGTGCAAAACTTCTGGTGGGAGAGGTGGGATTTGAACCCACAACTGCCTGATTTTGAGTCAGGTGTGTCTGCCTGCTGCACCACTCTCCCAATAAAAGGGGAGTTTCATCCCCTTAACCTCTTCGGCCTGACTGATCCTGTCGCTGAAGAATATGTGAGAAATAAGCACAGGCTCTAAGAGGTATTACATTATTTTCCGTTTGTGACAGCCACCAGTTTCTCAAGATCGTAAGATCTTACGACTTTTTGACCACCGTTGTCAGCGGAGACGTATTCATCACTAAATACGATGTCTGCTTTCCCCGGATCATCTACGACCGTGCCGCGTGCAGCGATGACAGTGCCCATGTTGATCTTTAGGTAGTTCTCAGAAACGTATTTCTTGAGAGCCAGTACATCTGAGCTCTGCACCACCCGGCAGTCTGAGCTGACCATAAGATTAAGGATTATCATCTCTCTCGTCTTGAGGTCTATTGCGAACCCATAGCAGGAACGAGTATCTCCCTTCACATGGAACTTGAACGCGATGTTCTTGGGATCCCAAGCTTTCGTTTCGAGATCTTCTTTGTCCTGATAGCCGCAGTAGATTTCGCCCGCGTTAAGATCCGAATTGAATCCCCGGAAATTGAAGAACACGAAATTGTATCCTTTGTTTGCGAGTTCTTCGATCTTAATGTCGTAATACTCTGTGCCAGACCTTGATGTTACGTCGCCCGAGAACAGCACGCTGTTATCGAAGGGCTTGGCGCAGTAATTCTGAAAGCTCATCGTTTTGAAAGTCCCATCCTCATGGGTCACTATCAATGAAGCATCGATATCCATTGCGTGCTCCCAGTGGACAAAACTTCTTATGGCATCTCCTTTAATGGGCACCCTGCTTCCGGTGGGCAAGACGTCAATGCCTTTGCCTGTGGCAGATGTGTTCAAAGGAAGACCGATCTTATAGAAGTTGTCGGCGATATACACCTTCCCTAAGGGGGGCATGCTCTTATACGTTTCTATGATCTTACTCTGACAGAGCTCTCGGATCAGCTGATAAGTAGGGCCTTTGAGCACCGACTTTCTCCACTCAACCTCATAAGGGGTCTCGACATGCTTCTTAACCAAGTTGTTCCTAAAGAACGTAAATGTACGAGGTTCCTGTTCACCCCTTTCTACGGCAGTCATCATCTGGAAAAGCACAGCCGGATTCTTTGCCCCAAGCATGTTGAGGATCTCTGTGGTCTCCTGAAGATTGGCCCTTGAAAGCAGCATGTTAAGATTTCTTTCGAGAAGCGACCCGCTGGCTGCGTAGACCTTGGCTGCCCCTAAGACGCTCCCGGCCTTGAGAGCTGCAGTGGCTATCTTATAAGGGGAGGCGTCGTTACTGGCTTTCTCACCCTTCGTACCTGTGACAGAAAGAAGCTTGTTGTAAAACTTAGCCTGCTTTTTTGACATAGGACAGTCTTTTACATAAGGCAAGCATTTTTTGATCAACTCACATGTTTTATCCGGCATAGAAAGTGTTTTGTACTCTCCGCAATGGTTGATTGAAAGTTTGACCAGATCCTTTTTGTAGGCGAACCTTGCAAAACTCGGATCGAACCCAAGGCTAACCAGCGTCAGCGCATTGTCTCCGCAAAGTACGTCAGCATCACAGTCTACCTCGCTGAGGAAGTGATACACTTCTGTCACTTCGTCAATAGACCAGGGGCGCTTATAGGAGAAGTAGTTTGTTAACACTTCCCGGCAAACTTCTTCTGCCTTCTCTTCTGAGATAATTTCAAAGGAACGAAGCTTCATCTCGTCTCCCTCGACATATTCAGGAAGATCCTTCTTGAAGATCTCCACTCTGCAGTCGTCTTCTCCGTAAGCAAGGAAGTAAGATACTACCTGCTCGATGAAGAGCTCGGCTTTGGTGTAATACTTCATATCCTGAGGATTAGCGAAGAACGAAGCAGGAACTTGAAGTCTGTAAAGTTTTTTAATGCACTCCACCATTTCTTTCGTAACGAGCTGAGGCTTGTTCACAGAAATGCCGAAGTTGACAAAAAGAAAAGCACTGTAATAAGCTGCCTTAGTGGAATCGACTTTTCCCGCAGATTCGCAGAGGTAATGTCTCTGCGCTAAAGCTCTTTGAATGTCAGAATTGATTTTCATGAGGTTCGGTTCTCCCTTCTTTTATGGCCTAACTAGTTTTAAAGATCTCACATCTGTTTTAAGAAATAAGTATAGGCTCTGTTTTGGGCTCAGCTATTTATTGATTTTGCAGATCATCTTGAAGAAATAAGCATGAGCTCTGGTTACTGTCTGGGGCCTGTCGTGGGCCCCTTGACAACTATATTATAGTGGATTTTCCCAGAAAGTCAAGCGAAATTTTCATTTTTTCGCCAAGTGTCCATTAGCCTCGTCAACCAGGTTATTCCACTCTTCGGCAGCGCTCAACATGGCGCTCCTCTTCGATTTGTCATAGGTGTGAACCCCCTCAGTTCTGATAATGCCACACTTTGAGCATTCAAAAAAGTACAAGAAGAATTCTATCCCTCCGAGGGCGGTTAAGGATTTGGTCTGCAGCCAGGGCCGACCACCACAAATGGGGCAGCGCTTAACAACTAGTTGTAAGACTCTTTGCTCAACCATCGATCTCACCTATAAACTTCTTGAAAACATTATTGTAGTTTCCCTTGTTTCCGTAGATTTTCTTGCAGATTGCCATCGCAAGCCCCTTCTCCTTGTCAAAAGGCTCGTTGTAAGCCTTTACAACTGTTTTAGTCCCGTCTCCCCACATGACAATAGTTGCCGGGGCGTTGAAGATCACCTTCTTTACGGGGGGTAAGCTACGTTCTAAGGTAAAAATTGTTCTTATTTTTTCCTCTCTTATTCCTTTTACTTCATTAGGTTGGGCTCTAAGTATCGGCATAATTCAGTCCTCCTTCTTTTGGCTGCACTTATCAATTGTTACTCTATGTATATCAGGAATATCTTTTAATACTCCACTTTTAATAATCTCTGTTAACGGCACCGGAGTATAGTTGATATGCTCTGCGCACAAGTTGCGATGCATGCTGTCCTCAGTAAACCAGCGGCTGTGATCATGCCCATGCAGGTTGTAGCAGTAAGCGTACTCGATCGGCTCGTGGCTCAGCATTATCTTAGGGCTGATCTGCAGCGTTCCTTCGTACACCTCGTCAAACAGATGGTCATCATAAGAGGCCATGTAGTAGTCGAAGGAGACTCTCTCATCCCAGTTCTTATGCCACGGGCCTGTTACCCCAGCAAACGCCGAATCTGCTTTAAGAATTGAAGACAACTCCCTGCATATCGTTCTTTCATCAGTTTGTCCCAACCCTCTCACGAGTTCGTCGTCGACTGGAATATTCTTTGTATATCTTCGCCTCTTGTAATTGGAGACTCCGGTATCATGATTCCCTTTGATCAACACCTTGTATCCCCGGAGCTTCGTCACAAAACTTGTGTCGCCAATGTCTCCTAAGATTATCAAGGTGTCGTTCCTGCCAACCACGCTATTGATGCGCTTGACTTGCTCATCGTCCCCGATGTAGTCCTTGCGCAAGTACTTCATCTCTTCATCGTTGAAGTGCGGGTCACTGTAAAGGAATATCGATCCTCCGCGAGTCCAATGCTCGAAGCATTGGTATAATTTAACTTGCATTGTATTCTATTCTCCTAAATGGTAGTCGCGGGGGGAGGATTCGAACCTCCGACCTTTAGGTTATGAGCCTACTAATCTGACCGCTGATATACCCCGCAGTATGTGGGCGTTTCTCCAACGCCCTAAATATATTATAGTGGATTTTTTTAAAAAGTCAACTCTCAAAAAGAGCATCAACGCTGCCGGGTCCCGGACATGAGTCTATGTCAATACAATATCTCTTAAAAGTAGTCTTGTAAAACATAGCCAAAATCTTTTTGTCTACAGCAGGGTCTCCACTTGTATCTTCACAGATCCACCTGTCTAATTGCTCATAAGTGAAGCCAAAAGCGTCCTCATCAGTCTTTCCACACAGTCCATCAGAGGGTTTTTTGGTCACAAGATGCTCCGGAATGGGTAATAAAAGACCTATTTTAAGCAGCTCAGAAACGGTGTAATTTGCGATAGGAGCGAAGTCTCCGACCGCATCTCCCCACAAAGTCTCCCATCCGATCATACCTTCAGACAGATTACAGGTGTTTGCAACGCGTCCATTGATGCTCTGAGACACCGCATAGAGTACGGACATCCTTAATCTGGGAGGGAGGTTCATTGTGGTCTGAGAAGTGGGTGTAATCAGCTCGTCGGGCGTCTTCTGTAGCGAAGATACCTGAGATATGATCGATGTAAAGGCGTCTGCTATGTTTACGATGCCGTACCTTATCCCCAGAGCCTCGCAGAGCTCTATGGAGTCAGAGATATCAGACTGCTGGCCATTGGGTATGAGAACGCCATACACTCTTTCACGGCCAAGCGCCTCAGCACAGAGGGCAGCAACGATACTGGAATCCTTTCCTCCGGAAATTCCGATTACAGCCGTGCAGCCGTCCCCATTCTTTTCAAACCACTGGCGGATCCACTCAACGATCCTATTCTTTTCTCTCTTTGCGTTCATTGCTATTTCCTCCCGAATTTGTTGGCAATTTCTATCGCCTCTGCGACTGCATCTACCATATTATGCGACGGCTCCCTCGCAGTCACTTCCTTGTACTTCAAAGTCATCCACTCCATAGCAGCCGCCTCCTCAGGATAAGACAAGATCACCTGACACGGTTTCTTCTGCAAATATGTGCCGAACTCAAGGTTTGTGGTCAAGCCCGGCGTTTCCGGCATAGATCTGGGAACCCAGAAGAGAATACACGATGCTGCGTCAAGGAGAGTCCACTCCCACTTCACTTGCGTTCCCCAGTCATTCACGGTGAAAGGTCTTTTGTCGCGGAACTCTGGGATACAGATCGTTCCGTCAAATCCGGCTGCATTGATCAACTCGACCATCTCTTTTCTCCATGACTTATCATAGTCGTTGTCTCTGCTGGTCGGTCCAGCGAGGAAGATAGTCTTCGAAGGGACGTGCAAAATCGGCTCATCTGAGAAGAACGTTCTCGCTTTTCTATTCATTGTTATCTCTGTACTCATTAACTTACCTCTCCTTCCTTCCGGAGCTCTTCTCGAACCCTCATTAGGGTTATTCCAAGAAGATTTCCACCCCTGACAATGTTAACGTCAGAGGACCCGATTCCCCAAATATTATCAATGGGACTCGCTTCAAACAACTCTGAATCTCCTGTGGACAAAAGTAATTGTTTTAGATATAAATCTTGCGAAAACTTACAAAGTAAAATGTCAAACATGACTTTTCCTCTGCGGCTACGCCAAATTTTATCATCGTAATTCGCTACCTGACGTCCCAATTTTTTAATTTTCTTAGGATCAGAATTGGCCATGATGCTAAGCGCAATTTCTTCGTCCTTAAAAGTCTGGGCTTTCTCCCACATAAGAGCTTGCTCAGAAGAAGAAAATCGTCGCTCTTTATAAATGAAGCTGCTGCGAGTATACCAATTTGAAAATTCCCCGTATTTTTCGTTCGTTTTCCAAAACCCGATTTTGCTCATCGGACCACTTCTCCCCTATGCTCTTTAAGATATCTCTTCACATACTGGCATGCCTGATCTTCTCCTTGCTCAGCCAGCACTGTGAAGAACTCTAGATACAAATTAAACAGCCCTTCTCCCATTACGGCCTTATTCCGGTCTCCTGCGAGCAAATAATCCCTCGGAGAAGAAATTGTATATTTGTCTCCCAGGTACACCTTTGAGGCAGCAGTTCTGTCGCAGAAGCTCTCGGCGACATATTCAACCGGCATCGTAGCTCCATCGTGCTCCGTCGGATCAAGCCAATATTCAAAATGATGTTTGTTACGCCCCTTGTGGTGATTCCAAGCAAGGGAATATCCTTTTATATTTTTCTCTATTTCAAGAGGAGATTTCTTTCCGGTCCAATATTTTACACTCGGGATAAATTCCGTAGGAGAATACTTAGATAAATCATGCAGCAGCCCCTGCTTGTACAGCCCGCATTTGAAGCACAGCTTTCTGACAGCTTTTCTGTGGGTATGTACGGTGTGCAAGTGTTTAAAAAGTTTCATAGGGCCTCCTTATTACACTTCAAATACAGTGTGAAATTGTTCTGTGGAAATATAACGGACAAATTTGCCGTTCTTTAAAATCAGGGTTTCGCCTATCAGCGGGTACACTCTGTCTCCGTTCGGGCAGTTGTAGTATCCGATTTTCTGCTTGCCGGGGCATCCGGATTTCTTTAAGCAGTATCCGTCGTCTTCATGCTCGCAGTACTTGCCTTTGGCGTTCGGTACTTTTGCCATATCAATATGCTTCTGGCGAAGATGAAGGATATTCGGAACTTCGCAGGCGCAGTAGGCTTCGAATCCGGTGTAATCCTTGTTGTTTTCGAAAGTCAGATACTGATATTCATCCGGGTTGCGTTTAACACACTTACCTTGTTTCATGTCTTATCCCTTTCGCGATTGATACGGAATTGCACCGCTTGTTTCAGGTAATTTAAATAGTCATCGTCCTTACACATGGATTTGCCGAGGGTATCCGATAATTTTGCCACGGGGCGTCCATTCACGTACTGAAGCTTAATCACTATGTTTAACGGATCAACGCAAGTGTCGTTCGCGACGAATGTACCGATGCCGAAGGAGACTTTCGTCTTATCCTTAAAGTAATCGTAAAGAGCCTGAGCTTTATCGAAATTCAAACTGTCACTGAACAGAAGCAGTTTGGTCTTCGGATCAATCCCGTACTTTTTGTAGTGGGCGATTATCTTTTCACCCCAAACATAAGGATCTCCCGAGTCATGTCTCACGCCTGTATAGTTGTTTGCATTTGCCCTATCAAAGTCAAGGAGAAACAGATCCGTACCAAGCGTATCGGTAAGCGCAGTACCATTATCGCCCTTATACTCATCATACCAATCCTGCAGTGCAAAATGGTTTGTATAAGCAAGCGGAATGGAATCAATGCCCTGATACATCTGAACAAACTCATGCGCATAAGTTCCGATAGGCGTCAGGTTGTACTTCTTCGCAAGATACACATTGGAAGTTCCAACCATGTTCTTGTCTTTAAGCTCTGTGGCAAGCCTTCTTACGACCTCATCTTCCCATTCTCCGGAGAGACGTCTCCTGCAGCCGAATTCCGCAAATTTGAAGGTATATTTGCCGTCGTTAAAATCTTGAATCTTCTTGTCAAGCTTTTTTCGAGCTGATATTACTAACGTGTCGTAATTGTATGTTTCCCTGAAATACACTTCATTAATAATCTCAAGAAGGTATATTTCAAATTGCATGCACATAAAAAGGGGGCCGGATACAACAACATGAAGAGTGCCATCTGTCTCAAGCCATGTCTGGACATAATCTCTCAGGGGCCTCCAGATCCTTAAAAACTCAACATAGTCCTTTTTTAAAAAGCGTATGCCTTTTAAATATGAGAGCTCTTCAGAAGTAATCGATAAGCTACAAAGATGATCTATTTGCTCGTTAATTTCGTTAAGCATTGCTTCCGTAAAGCGAGCATTTT
>Ga0310786_10006560_pt1 | contig 15419 bp, 14 predicted proteins | sample AusTroGonzalo_MG_FD_203881 | JGI IMG/M metagenome (GOLD analysis project Ga0310786, IMG submission 203881) | Bovine rumen microbial communities from tropical cattle in Woodstock, Queensland, Australia - Gonzalo_03 (v2) (version 2) | ecosystem: Host-associated > Mammals > Digestive system >... | reverse complement strand
GAAATTGGAACAAAAGGAACAACTAGATTGGTTAACGCCACCAATTTACCGTCTAAAATTATTCCAGAAGCAATGAAATTGTATGATAAGATTGACTGCAACTGCGGGAGGAATTACAGCAGCAATCTTCTTTGCATTTTTGTTTGCGTTGATTTTTAAGTCCCATACAAAGAAATAACATATTACACCTCACGTAGTGTATTATGCATTGAATAATACACAATATATTGATTTTTAATTTTTAAAACACATGCTTCATAAATATATAAAATGAAGTATTATAAGCAAAAGAGAAAACAAAGAAGAAAGAAAAGAGTGACGGTTTTGGTCTCTCTTCTTTTGCTTTTTTTTGTTGGAGTTTGTGTTTATTTTGAGCTTGTTGTATGTCCGATTGTTGTTGAGTCAACAAGACAGATGATTTCAAATCTTTCAACAACAGCTGTCAGCAATGCTGTCTATGATGTTTTAAATGATGAGCAGACAGTTTATTCTGATTTGGTGGAACTGACATTTGACAAAGATGACAATGTAAAGCTTATCAATCTTGAAACGGTGTATTTAAACAAACTTGCAAAAAAAATTTACAAAGTTGCACAAGATTATATTGACGAAATGGGGCGAGGTGGAATCGACATTTCACTTGGCACTTTTTCTGGTATTCCGTTTTTGTCTGGATTTGGCCCAAAAATAAATCTTAAACTTGTTTCAATTGGAACAATAACATCAAATTTTGACAGTGTTTTTTCTTCTGCTGGAATAAACCAAACAATTCACTCAATTTTTATTAAGTTGTATTCAAGTGTAAGTTTGCTTTTGCCTGCGTATAAATCAACAATTGACAGTGTGACGGAGATGCTTGTTGCTGAAAGCGTGATTGTAGGAGGTGTTCCACAGGTTTACTTCACAGAAAATGGTGTTTTGGTATATACTCCATCATAATTTTTTGTAACATGCAAAAATCGTTTTTCTTTTCTCCTTAATTATTGTATAATTAAATATATTTGGGACGAGGGGATTTTATGGATCAAGAGATAAACGAAAATTTAATTTATGATGAAGTTGAAAAATCAAATTCTATGAGGTTTTTGTCTGCGTTTAACAACATTGATTACGCGCTCAAAACAAGATATAACATGAACAGAAGCATGGGCTTTTCAGAAGCAATAAGAAAAGCTGTGTCATACAACTTTACAATCAGAAAATATGAGGATGATTTGATTAGCTATGGCAGACTGAGAAACGCTATTGTCCACGACAATGGTGACTTTACTATTGCTGAGCCACATATTGATGTTGTTGAAAAAATTGAAAAAATTGAAAGGCTTTTAAACACACCTCCAAGAGCTCTTGAAGTTGTTGCAAGAAGAGATGTTTTGACGGTGCACTCTTCCAAATCGATGAGAGAGGTGATTATGCTTATTGCCTCATCAGGTTATTCAAATTTGCCTGTTTATAATGACGAAAATGAAATTATGGGTGTGGCAAATGGTCAAAAAATCATAGATTCATTTGGAAAGTATCTACTTTCTGGTGGAAAAGCTGAAGAGTTTTTGGATTATGTAAAGATTGAGGATATGCTTTACAAAATTGAGGGTAGTAACTATTATGCTTTTGCAAACAAAGATATAACAGTTGAGCAAGCACTTTCAATGTTCCACCAAAACTCAAAATTGCTCGCAATTTTGGTTACACAAAATGGTGGATCAAAAGAAAAACCACTTGGTATTTTGACTGGTGCTGATGTGATAAAGATGAATAGGATTTTGGAGAATTTCTAGATTTACGGAGACGAGAATGAAAAAAGAACAAACATTACCAAATTTTGTTGAAATGGAAAAAGATATACTCAAGTTTTGGGGAGATAATGACAGTTTCAACAAGTTGAGAAAGAAAAATGAGGGACATGACAGATTCAAATTTCTTGATGGACCGGTGACTGCAAACAATCGTATGGGCGTGCATCACTTTTGGGGCAGAGTTTTGAAAGATTTGACCATTCGTTACAATGCTCTCAAAGGCAGAGATTGTCAATATCAAAACGGTTTTGATGGACAAGGGCTTTGGGTTGAAGTTAATGTTGAAAAAGAGCTTGGACTTAATGGAAAACCTGAGATTTTGAAATATGGCATTGACAAATTTACCAACAAGTGTATGGAAAGAGTGTCTTATTACGCAAATGAGATGACAAATCAAAGTATTCGCATGGGACAATGGATGGATTGGGACAACTCTTACTACACCAATTCTGACGAAAACATAACATCAATTTGGCACTTTTTGAAAGAGTGCAATGATCATGGGTGGATTGTAAAGAAAAACAGACCTATGGCATGGTGCCCAAGATGTGGGACAAGCCTTTCAGAACATGAAATGTCGAGCAGTTATCATGAAGTTGAACATACTGCTGTGTTTATCAAGCTCCCTGTCAAAGGAAAAGATTTCAAAATGGTTGCATGGACAACAACACCTTGGACTTTGACTGCAAATGTTGCTCTGGCTGTTAATCCAGAGTTTGACTATGTCAAAGTAAATTTCGAAGGTGAAAACATCGTTCTTGGAAAAGATAGACTTAAGGTTTTGAAATCTGACGTAAAGATTTTGGAAGAGTTTAAGGGAAAGGATCTTGTTGGTCTTGAATATGAAACATGTTTCCCAGAACTTGCAGATCAAAAATTTGCACACAAAATTGTAGCTTGGGATGAAGTTGATAATGCTGAAGGAAGCTGTGTTGTCCATATTGCTCCAGGATGTGGTGCAGAGGACTTTGAACTTGGACAGACACTCGGTCTTCCAGAAATTTGTCCAATCAACGAACAAGGAGTTATGCTTGCTTCAACAGGTTTCTTGGCAGGAAAGAAGACAACTGATGTTGTTGATCTTGTTGTAAACAGACTTAAAGAAGATGGAAAGCTTTTGTATGCACACAAATATAAACACAGTTATCCTTTCTGCTGGAGATGTAAAACAGATCTTGTTTACAAGCTTATTTCTGCTTGGTTTATCAAAATGGATGAAATCCGTCCACTTGCTCTCAAAGCTGTTGACGAAGTTGAATTTAAACCAGAATTTGCAAAAAAACGTATGGTTGATTGGCTCAACAACATGGGAGATTGGAATATTTCAAGAAGTCGTTTTTATGGACTTCCTCTTCCATTTTATGTTTGTGAAAAATGTGGAAAGGTCCATGTGATTGGCTCACTTGAAGAGCTTCGCAAAAAAGCAGTTAATCCGGAAACTATTGACAAACTTCCAAACATCCATAGACCTTGGATTGATGATGTAAAAATCAAGTGCGATTGTGGTGAGGTTGTTGAAAGAGTTAGTGAAGTTGGAGATGTTTGGCTTGATGCTGGCATCACTCCTTTCTCAACGAAAAAGTATTTCACTGACAAAGAGTTTTTCAAAAACAATTTCCCAAGTGATTATGTTTGTGAAATGATAGAGCAAATCAAACTTTGGTTCTATTCACTTTTGATTATGAGTGTTGTTTTGACTGGCAAGGCTCCATATAAGAAAATCGTAACTTATCAATATGTAAAAGATGAAAACGGTAATGAATTCCACAAGAGTGGTGGAAACACGCTTGAAGTAGATATGGTTGCTGACAAGGTTGGGGCAGATGTGATTAGATATCTTTATTCCTCATCAAGTCCAACAAATGAAATGAGATTTGGATATAATTTGACTGATGAAGCAAGAAGAAAAATTTTGGCTTTCTGGAATATCTACACATTCTTCAACACATATGCATGCATTGACAATCCAGATATTGCTCATTTTAAACCAAAGAAGAGTGATTTAAAATTCTCTGATAAATGGCTGATTGAAAGTGTAAACAAGTTTATTGAAGAAAGTGACAGAAATTATGCAGAAGACAAAAACTATGTTGTTGTAAAAGATTTTGAAAAACTTGTCGATGACATTTCAAACTTCTACATCAGAATAAACAGAAAACGTTTCTGGAAATCAGAAAACAAAAATGACCAATTGACAGCTTATTGGTGTCTTTATTATGCAATAAAAGCACTGATTCGTGTTATGGCTCCAATTGTGCCATTTGTGACTGAGTATATTTGGCAAAATATGGTAAGAGAAGTTGAAAAAGACGAAGCAGAGTGCATCATGCTTGCAGGTTATCCAACAGCAATTTACGATCAAAAATTTGATGGAGTTTTACAAATTGTTGGTGTTGCAAGAGACATTATGTCAACAGCACAAAGACTTAGAAATGAAAATCAAATCAAAGTTAAACAGCCACTTCTCAAGATGTATGTTTCAGGAAAAGAAAATCTTGAAACAGTGCTTAAAGAGCTTAAAGATGTCATTAAGGATGAACTTAATGTCAAAGAAGTTGAGTGCGTAACTGATGACAGCAAATTTAATGATGAATATTTGTCCGTAAACTTCAAAAAAGCAGGTGCAGTTTTGAAAGGAGAAGTGCAAAAACTCAAGACTCAACTTGCAGAAGTTGGAGACAAGATTAAACAGGTTATGGCAGGTTTCAAAAAGGGTAAAGTTTCAGTTGGAGACTTTAAGGATTTGGACAGTGAACTTTTCAATCTTGAAAAGAAACCAAAAGAAGAGTTTGTTATTGCACATGAAAACGGCAATACAGTTGTTTTGGATATTACGCTCAATGATGAGCTCATCATGGAAGGGCTTTATAGAGAGTTTGTAAGAAGTTTGCAGGTGCTTAGAAAAGAGGCTGACTTTGATATTGATGAAAGAATTGTTGCTTCATTCTCAACAAATGATGAAAAACTTAAAGAACTTTTGAAAAACTTTGAAGAAAAATTTAGACAAGAAGTTTTGATAAAAGAAATTGTTTCTGAAATCAAAAATCCATCAATCGAAAGAAGTGTTGAAGTTGGAGATGGAGAAATTTTAGTAAAATTTAAGGGCAAGGAGTAAACATGAGAATTGCAGACAGTTGGAAAGATTATATTGTGCTTGCAACCGGCGATGGAGAAAAACTTGAAAACTGGGCTGGAATAACTCTTTTGCGTCCAGATCCACAAGTTATTTGGCATAAAAAAAGAGATTTAAAGAAAGGTGTCGACGCCTACTATGAAAGAAAAGATGGTGGTGGACTATGGCACTACAACAAATCAATTCCACAAGAGTGGAATATTTCTTGGAAGGATCTAAAATTTATTGTAAAACCTATGGGTTTTAAGCATACAGGGATTTTCCCAGAACAAGCAACAAACTGGGAATATATGCAAAAACTTATAAAAGAAAGTGGACGAGAAATCAAAGTCCTCAATCTTTTTGCATACACAGGTGGCGCAAGTGTGGCATGCTCAAAAGCTGGTGCACTTGTCACTCATGTTGACGCAAGCAAGGGCATGGTTGAAAGAGCAAAGGAAAACGCACAGCTCAATGGAATATCAAATATCAGATATATTGTTGATGACTGCCAAAAATTTATTGAAAGAGAAATCAGACGTGGAAACACTTATGATGCGATTTTGATGGATCCACCAAGTTATGGCAGAGGTCCAAGTGGAGAAATGTGGAAACTTGAAGACAATTTGGCTGATTTTGTCGCGCTGACAAAAAAGGTTTTATCAGATAAACCATTGTTTGTCTTGATAAATTCTTATACAACTGGTCTTCAGCCAACAGTAATTGCAAACATTTTGAAGAGTGTTTTTGGAAACGAAAATGTTTCTGCAGATGAAATAGGTTTGCCAACACAGGAGGGACTTGTTCTTCCTTGTGGTGCAACAGGAGTGAAAGTATGGAAAAACTAATAGTTTTGTATGAAGATAATCAGATTGTTGTTGTCATTAAACCTCAAAATATCCCAACGATGGCAGATGAAAGCAAAGATGATGACATGCTTTCTCTTGTCAAGGCATATGTGAAAGAAAAGTATAATAAAGAAGGGAATGTTTTTATTGGACTTGTGCACAGACTTGACAGACCTACTGGTGGAATTATGGTTTTTGCAAGAAACTCAAAGTCAGCAAAAAGGCTTTCAGAGCAGTTTCAAACACACAGTGTTGAAAAAGTGTATTATGCTGTTACAAATGGTGTTGTTAAGACCAAATTTCAACAGTTGACAAACTATTTGAAAAAAGATGAAAAAGAAAACATTGTAAAAATTGTCCCAATGTCAGAAAATGGGGCTAAAAAGGCAGAACTTGTCTATAATGTTTTAGAAGACAATGGAAAAGAAAGTCTGCTTGAAGTAAAAATTTTGACTGGCAGAAGCCATCAAATAAGACTTCAACTTGCAAACATCGGTCATTCTCTTGTTGGAGACGTAAAATACGGAAAAGAAAGTGGTAGAACAAGCAATCTTGGCTTGTGGGCTGGCAAACTCTCTTTTGATCATCCAACAACAAAACAGAGAATGGTGTTTATTGCTTGTCCTGATGAGACTATTTCTCCATGGAACAAGTTTAGGATGGAAAAGTATCTTTCTAGATAGGTGATTTATGAAAAATAGAAGCGAAATTGAAGAAAAATATAAGTGGGATTTGACCAAATTTTGCAAAAATGATGATGAATTTTATAAGAGACTTGAGAAGGTTGACAAACAAATCAAGTCTTTTAAAAATTATGAAGGCAAGCTCTCCGATGAGGGGCTTCTTTTTGAGTGCTTGGAAAAGGAAATTGCTCTTTTAAAAGAATTTTCTTTGATTGCAATATATGCTCATTTAAGACTTTGTGAAGATAATGCTGACAGAAAAACGAATGAAATGAGTGAAAAACTTTCTTTTGTTTCGACTCGCTTTTCAAATGAGACAACTTTTATTGATGTTGAGATAACAAAACTACCATCGAAGAAATTGCAGGAGTTGCAAAGCAAGCCAAAATTTAAGAATTATAGAAGATTCTTCGAGGCAATTTTACGTGACAAAAAGCACACACTAGGCAAAAAAGAAGAGCTCCTGATTTCCAAGATGTGTGAGTGTCTTGGTGGAAGCTCATCATGTTTTGATAAGTTTTCTGATGTTGATTTAAAATTTGATGACATCTTGGATGAAAAAGGTAAAAAACATGAGCTTAACCAATCAAACTTCTCCATATATAGAGAAAGCAAAGATAGAACGCTCCGAAAAAATGCTTTTGCTGAGCTTAATGGTAAATATGGGGAGTTTATAAATTTCGTTGCGACAAACTATATAAACAATGTGAAGGAAGACTGTGTGTTTGCAAAAATAAGGAAGCATAAGAGTGCTTTGCAGGCATCAATCTATGGTGAAGAAGCAAGCGAAAGAGTCTACAACTTGCTTATTGATAAGGTAAGAGAAAATATTGATATTGCTTATGACTATTTCGAAATCAAAAGAAAAATGCTTGGGCTTGATAAATTTGCTGTTTATGATGGCTTTGCTCCTGTTGTGAGTGAGCTTGACAAAAAATTTTCTTACGAAGAGGCAATTGGCATCATAAAAGAAGCTGTCTCTGTGCTTGGTGAGGAATATGTTTCACTTATTGAAAGAGCAAAGCAAGAGCGTTGGATTGATGTTTTGCCAAACAAAAACAAAGATAGTGGGGCATTTTCAACTGGAACATATGGTGCAACACCTGTTGTTTTGACAAATTTTGAGGGTAATTTGGAAAGTGTGTTTACTCTTGCACATGAACTGGGGCATGCAATGCACACATATCTATCAAACAAACATCAACCAATTCAAACAGCAGAATATGTGATTTTTGTAGCGGAAGTTGCAAGCACAACAAATGAGATGTTGCTTTTAAACTACTTTTTAAAACGTGCAAAAACAAAAAAGGAGAAGATGTATTTTTACGACTTTTTCCTAAATCAAGTGAAATCTACGATTTATAGGCAAACAATGTTTGCTGAGTTTGAAGAATTTGCTCATGCAGAATATGAAAATGAACATCCACTTTCTGCCGATCTTCTTTGTGAAAAGTATGAGGAGTTAAACAATTTCTATTTTGGAAAAAGGGTTGAACAATTGCCTCAAATGAAATATGAGTGGGCGAGAATACCTCATTTTTATAGAGCTTTTTATGTGTATAAATATGCAACAAGTTTTATCTGTGCAATCAGGATTTCAAACAAGTTGCTGACGGATAAAACATTTGCAAAGAAGTATCTCAAAATGCTTTCAAGTGGGTGTGCATTTGATCCTATTTCTATATTGAAGATTGCAGAATGTGACTTGACAAAACCTGAAACATTTGATGAGAGTTTTGCAGTTTGTCGTGATTTTATCAGCAAGTGGAATGAAATTTTATAAAAATAAGCAAAAGTGTATAAATATACAAAAATGAAAGACGAGAACTATCTCGTCTTTTTATTGTCCTCTTCCTATCAAAAAACCAATTAAAAACATATACATTTCACTATTGTTTTGACAACATCTGTCTATGTGTTGGTGTGGAGGACAAGGAGGTGGCACCCAAGAGTTGTTTGGCGTGAATGGAGGGCGTAAGTCAAAACAGCAACCTTGCGTGTAAGTATTTGTATATTTCATTTGTGCCTCCAATATCATTCTATGAAAAATCGTTTTGAATGTGACTTGTCATTTGTTAAAATACATATATGGAAAAAAGAGTCGACATTTTGTTATGTGAAAAAGGATATTATAAATCGAGAGAAAAGGCAAAACAAGCTATTGAACTTGGCAGAGTTTTTTGTTTTGGGAGGCAGGTGACAAAGCCATCTCAAACATTTGAAGAAAATTCAATTTTTGAAACAAAGCCTTTTGAGTTTGTCTCTCGTGGAGGGTTTAAGCTTCAAAAAGCTCTTGAAGATTTTGGAATTGATTTGGCAGGAAAAATTGTGCTTGATATAGGTGCATCAACGGGTGGTTTTTCTGATGTTTGTTTGCAAAATGGTGCAAAAAAAATCTATGCCGTTGACACTGGTGTGGGTCAACTTGACAGCAAAATTTTAAATGACAAAAGAGTTTTAAATTTTGAAAAAACAAATTATTTGACTTTTGATAAAAGTAATTTTTCTGATGTAAATTTTGTTGTGATTGATGTTTCATTTGTAAGTCTAACAAAACTTGCACCAAAACTTTCAACTGATTTTGAACATGTGGAGATTGTTGCATTGATCAAGCCACAATTTGAGTGTGGAGTAGAATATGCACGCAAACACAAAGGAATTGTTAAGGATGAAAAAGTCCACAATAAAATAAAAGAAAACATCAAAAATTGTTTTGAAAATTTGGGATTTATTTGTAAAGGAATTGTTGTTTCTTCAATAAAAGGTGGAGATGGAAATACTGAATTTTTAATTTATTTGAAAAAATAATTGCAAAAAGCTGAAAATTCGATAAATACTGACAAAAATAATTTTCAAAAAAATAAAAAAAATAGGTTTTTGCCTATTTTTCTTTTTTTATAATTTCGATTATTTCAGGAATTTCCTTTACACCGGAACTTTTTCCAAAATGACCTTTGTTTGGCAAATAAATTGGTGTGGCGTTTAGCTTTTGATTATAGCGTTCAAGTTGTGTGAGTTTGTAAATATGATCTGTGTTGCTGTATATGTTGTAGATTGTGTTTTTGAGAGTTTTAAATTTTTTAATTTCTTCTGCAGTTGGAATGAATGGAGAAAGATAAGCAAGATCAGGGTGTATTTCAGATTTATTTGTTAAACCTCCAGCAACTGCAATTATTAGTTTGTTTTTTAATTTGTGTAGGCAACAATATTTGACAATAAAAAGGCACCCAAGACTATGACAAATGAAGATGCTTTTGTCATCAATGCTGTCTTTTATTTTATCCATTTCTTCAAACCAAGATTCCAGTGTGATATTTTGCAATATTGTAAATTTTGGCTCGTATATTTGAAAACCAAGGGCGGTTAAATCTTGTTTAAGGTTTATTCCAAAAGATGAATCAACAGGACCACTCATTCCGTGGAGGATAAATGCTTTTTTCATATTTCTCCTACTTTTCTTTTTTTATAAATTTATTTTGTATCATTTTTTCAAACCATGAGTTTGGAAGGATTTTTCTAAAGAAATTCAAACACTTATATTTTAAACCAATGATGTATCTTGACTTAAGTTTTTCCTTTTCACAGATGTTGTAAATTGTAGCAATTGCTTTTTCTGCAGGCATGCGTTTTGATTCTGATTTTGCAGTTGGTTCAATCACATTTTTTATGCTGTCTCCATAACGCTCATTTGTTTGATAGTTCTTTACTCTGTTTGCAGAAAAGTTTGTCCTTATGTCACCAGGGCATATTGATGTCACTTGAATGTTTGTCTTTGCAAGTTCCATTTTCAAACATCTTGCAAAACTATCCACAGCAGATTTGCTTGCGCAATAGTATGCCTTAAATGGCACTGGAAACAATGCAGCAGCTGATGAGAGCAAGATGATTTTGCCGTTTTGATTCATTCTTGGAATGGCATATTTACATAGGTTTGCTGTCCCAAAAAAGTTTACCTCAAATTCTTTTTTTGCGGCGGATTCGTCAATAAGTTCCACAGCTCCACTTAAGCCATAGCCAGCACATGAAATCAAAATATCAATATTTCCATATGTTTTGTAAATGTCATCAACAACTTTTTTGAGGGCTTTTTGGTCACTTATGTCGCATTGATAGTCTTTTCCGTCCAGGGAAATATCAAGGACAACATCTCCGGCTTTTTCAAAATGGTTTAAAAGTCCAAGTCCAATGCCGCTTGATGCTCCTGTGATTACAACAATTCTTCTCTCAGTCCTCATAAAAAGCTCCTTTCCTTAGTATTCTATACTATTGGAGCGTTTTTTTCAAAATAATTTGACATTGTTTTTCTCTGAATGTTATCATTATCATGCGATTGGAAACAATTTGTTTGGAGTAGTGTATGAACAAAACAAAACGTAATTTGATTATTGCTGCTGGAGTTATCAATTTGATTGATATTATTTCTGGGTTGGCACTTGTAATTTTGTACAGAATCAATCCTAGCTGGCTTCAAAATTATGCTGATTATGTGGGGTATGTAATCAATGTCACAAATTTCAATCTTGTATATCAGCTCATTATGTTTCTTGCTGGGTTGATTGGTAGCATTTTCCTGTTTTTTGCTGTGCGAGAAAATGGGAAATATTATAGAAACTCAAGAGGCATTTATGTTGCTGGAATTATCATTGTTATTTTGACAGGTGGAATTGTTCCATGGATTTTGCTTTTGATTTCTGCTTTTACGCCAGATATTATCATAAACAACAGCAGAGAAGAGTTTAGACAGGCGACAGAAGAAAGTCAAAGAGAAGAAGTTTTCCATAATGCAGAATATGAAGAGAAAAAACGCAGAATTGATGAACTTAAAGCACTTCGTGATTCTGGGGCAATAACTGAAGAAGAATACAAAGAAAAATTGTTTGAATTGTTATAAAAAAACACCTTAATCGGTGTTTTTTCTTTTTGATTTAAAAAACTTTGAAAGCAGGTCTGACGAATCTTTTTCATATTCCACAAGCTGCTCAAATTCACAATTGTGATTTAATCTTTGGCTTTCGACAATAGTTTCAAACAAATGGTCTGCGGAGGTTTTGTCTTTTGCAGCATAATAGACCTTTTTGATTCTGCTGTTTAAAATTGCTCCAGCACACATTGGACATGGCTCAAGTGTGACATAAATTTCACATCCATCAAGACGCCAGTCTCCAAATTTTTTGCATGCTTTTGTTATTGCAACAATTTCTGCATGATTGATGGCATTTTTGCTTTTTTCTCTCTTGTTATAGCCAGTTGAGGTGATTTTGCCATCTTTGACGATGACAGCACCAATTGGGACTTCTCCCAATTCATACGCTTTTTTTGCTTGTTCAAGAGCCTTTTCCATAAAACTTTTCATAAAGCTATTTTAGCTATTTTTTTCTGCTTTGTCTAGCATTTGTTTGTATTTTGCGTTAACTTATGATATCATTTGGAATATGGAAAATAAAGAACTCGAAGATTTTAAAAAGATTTCACAAAAAAGAAACTTCTACACCACAACAGATGCTGGTCGTGTCTTTTTGCTTGGGCTTTTGTTGCCACTTGTTGTTGGACTTATTTTTGCATATATTTCAATGACATGTGCAAAGGCTGCTGGCATAACTTTTGCAGAGGGATCAAATTATTTGACAGAGCTTTTCAACAACTATTTGTGGTTTAGCATTCCATTTTCATTGATTTCTCAAATCGTCTTTTTTGCCATTTACTTTGGTTACAACAAGTTTAGCAGAATAAGTCAAAAATCTTGCAACTTGTCATTCAAAAAGGCAAATTGGAAAACTGCACTTTTATGTATGGGTTTGGGAGTCTTGTCCGTTGTCGGTTTTATCCTTTTGATTGAGGGTGCACTTGGAAACATGTTTAGGGCAATTGGTCTAAAATCAAATGGCTTGGCTTTGCCAAACAACACAGTTGGATGGCTGTTTGTAAATTTGTTACTTTTGGGAGTTGTTCCACCTATCTGTGAGGAGCTTTTGTTCCGTGGAGTTATTTTTGGAGGGCTCAAAGAAAGATTTTCAAATGTAACAAGCATACTTTTTACTTCGCTTTTGTTTGCACTTATACACCAAAATATTCAACAATTTGTTTACCCATTTGTGTTGGGTGTTGTTTTGACGACAATTATGCATAAAACCAACAATTTGCTTTACCCAATTTTACTTCATATGTTAAACAATATTACAACTTTGATTTTAGATTTTCTGTTTGCAACAGGAGTGATAAAGTTTTCATTTGCTGGCATGGCTTGGTGGTGGTATCTCATTGCCGTTGTTGCTGCAGCTGCCATGTGTGCACTATTCTATCTTTTGTATAGATTTTACCTTTCAAAACATGAAAAAATTGAGGTTGAGAAAGAAGGGGAGTGTCATCAAATTGGTGGTATGAACATTGGAAAATTTCCAATTGCACTTGTGATTGGTTTTGTAATTTCGATTGTTATGATAGTTATAAATGCCATTTAAATGTAGTAAGATATTTTAACGGAGACTATATTGAAAGAAAAAATTGAACAAAAAGTCAATTTCTATACAAATTTGACTTTCTTCATTGTTGTTGTGCTTTTTGTTGGAGTAAGGATTTGTGCTTACTACAATCTTTTTTCGTTTATGGGACAATATGCTTCTTATTATCTAACTCTTTTTGTCCAAATTGGGCTGATTTTTCTTCTTCCTGTTTTCTTTTTGGGGAGAATAAGCAAATCAAAGACAAAAGAGGTTTTCCAGTTTAGTTGTTATAAAAAAACATCATGGAAAATTCTGTTTGCAGCAGTGTTTCTTGGGGCAATTGTGTTTTTCTTGAATGTTTATGTCTCAAATTTTTTCAACACTTTGATTGGCTTTTTTGGTTATAAGCATCAGTCAGCATCAGGCAGCGGATCAACATCATTTTTATCACTTGTGTTGGACCTTGTTTGCACGGCAGTTTTGCCTGCAATATGTGAGGAAACACTCAACCGTGGAATCATGTTGAATGGAAGCTCAATGCTTGGAATGAAAAAGAGTGTGCTTCTGACTGGTCTTTTGTTTGGACTTTTGCATATGAACATTGAACAATTTTTCTACGCAACATTGATTGGCTTTTTGCTTGGTTATTTGTGTTGGGGATGTGGATCAATTTTTCCGTGCATGATTGTGCATTTTATGAATAATGCTTTGAGTGTCTTTTTCAGTTTTGCAGCAAGGAAAGGTTGGGCAATTGGAAACATATTTACAAAATTTGGAAATTTTATTGCACAAAACAGTATTCTTGGTCTTGTAATTTTTATGTTTTTGCTTATTTTGCTTTGCTATGTTGGGTTTACACTGATAAGGTATATGATTGCTCAAACAGTCAAAAACAGATTTGCACAAAGACAAACCGAGTTTGCAAAGTTTGCTATGAGAGAAACCTATTTAAAAGAAATTGAAGCGCTTAAAAATGGTGAAAACATTGACACATCTTCAAAAGTTATTCCGTCTGACGAACAAGAATTTATGAGATATGTTGAAAATAACATTGAAAAAATTGTTGAAAATGCCACAAAACTTGAGCCACCAACAGTAAAAATGACAACAAAGTCAAAAATCTTTTTGTATGGCTCCATCATTTTGTCTGCTGCAATGACAGTGTTGACTTTTATTTGGGGGATTTTATGATAACAATAAATCTTGTCTGTGTTGGAAATTTAAAAGAAAAATTTACAAAAGAAGAGCAGGCGGAATATCAAAAACGTCTTTCATCCTTTTGCAATTTAAACATCATCGAAATCAAAGAACAAAACCAGCTTGAAAATGTCAATTTGATTTTACAGAAAGAGGGAGCTGACATTTTGTCAAAAACAAAAGGGTATGTGATTTTGTGTGACATCAATGGAAAGGAGCTTTCAAGTGAAAGTTTTGCACAAAAAATTGACAGGTTGATGATTGAAAACTCGTGCATTACGTTTGTTGTTGGAGGTTCTTATGGTGTGAGTGAGTTGGTCAAAAAGATGTCAAATGAAAAAATTTCATTTTCTCCAATGACTTTCCCACACAACATGTTTAGAAATATGCTTTTGGAGCAAATTTATAGAGCGTTTACAATAATAAATGGCAAGAGCTATCACAAATAAAGTGGTGGCTTTTTATTTTATATAAATATTAAATATTTGCTTGATTTTTTCGTTTTGATATGTTACAATGACCGCGTCATTGGACAAATTTGGCACCTATGACCGATTTCAAAATCTGTTGCCTAAACGTGTTTGACTGATAGTTTTTGAGTTTGAATTTTGTCAAATGCAAAAGTGGAAACTTGGGTTATTTTGGAAGAAGAAGCATAGGGAAGAAGAAAAAACAGGAGGTTAAAAATTATGTCAGTTATTTCAATGAAACAACTTTTGGAAGCTGGTGTTCACTTTGGACATCAATCCAGAAAGTGGAATCCAAAGATGAAAGAATACATTTTCACTGCTAGAAATGACATTCATATCATCAATTTGGAGCTTACATCAGAACAAGTGGACAAAGCTTATACATTTGTTAGAGATGTTGTTGCAGGCGGAAAGAGTGTTCTTTTCGTAGGCACAAAGAAACAAGCACAAGAAGCAGTAAAAGAAGAAGCCGAAAGATGCGGAATGTTTTATGTAAACACTCGTTGGCTTGGTGGTACACTTACAAACTTTAAGACCATCAGAAACAGCATCGAAAGATTAAACAAACTCAACCAAATGGAAAAAGTCGGAGAATTTGATTTGTTGCCAAAGAAAGAGGTTGCTCTTTTGAAAGTTGAAAGAGACAAACTTGAGAAAAATCTTGGCGGAATCAAGGATATGAGAGAACTTCCAGGCGTGATTTTCGTTGTTGACCCAACAAACGAAAAAATCTGCGTTCACGAAGCAAACATTTTGCATATTCCAGTTGTAAGTTTGGTTGACACAAACTGCGACCCATCACACGTTGATGTTGTAATTCCAGGAAATGACGATGCAATTCGCTCTGTAAAACTTATTGCAGGTGCTGTTGCT
>Ga0310786_10006559_pt1 | contig 15419 bp, 13 predicted proteins | sample AusTroGonzalo_MG_FD_203881 | JGI IMG/M metagenome (GOLD analysis project Ga0310786, IMG submission 203881) | Bovine rumen microbial communities from tropical cattle in Woodstock, Queensland, Australia - Gonzalo_03 (v2) (version 2) | ecosystem: Host-associated > Mammals > Digestive system >... | reverse complement strand
TAGGAATCATGATTATGATAAACAAGTAAAATGGAAAGAATACCCTATTTGGGAAAAGCAGGTACAAACTTCATCTCTTTTAAAATACGAGCCTGACGTTTCAACATATATCCAGAAGGATTCCTACTTGAAAAAACTCGCGGGTTTGGTAACGTTGCAGCAATGAGTGCACATTGTTCACGACTCAGATTCTTGGCATCCGTCTGAAAATGTTCTTCTGCCACAGCATCCACACCATAGATTCCGTCACCCATCTCAATGCTATTCAGATAAACTTCCATGATACGCTGTTTTGACCACAACAGTTCTATGAGCGTTGTAAAATACACCTCGAAACCTTTACGAATCCAGGAACGTCCTGGCCATAGGAACACATTCTTTGCAGTCTGCTGGGAAATGGTCGAGGCCCCTAACTTCTGTTTTTCCGGATGTTCCAGATTCCGTTTGGCAGCATACTCGATGGCCTTATAGTCAAAGCCATGATGCTTCAGGAAATTGGCATCCTCGCTGGCTATAACCGCCACAGGCATGGAAGGACTGATATAGTCCATAGATACCCAATGATGAGACAGTTTTACCTCCTTCCCTTCACTTATCTGTTGTGCACAGCGCATAATCATCAATGGTGTGAACCAGACTGGTATAAAACGGTATGCCACCACACTCAAAATGGTGGATGCAAAGAAAATGGCCAGAAACCAACGGATAATCTTGCGTAGAGTTTTCATAGAGAAAAAATTAGTAATGAGTAATTACGGCTATCCGCTCATTACCCATTACTAATATCGTTTTCCAAGAATTTACTTAGCCTGCTGTTCGGCTTCCTGAATCATAGCCTTGGAAGCATACATGTAAACCTCCACACGGCGGTTCTGGGCCTTACCTGCTGCAGTTGAGTTGTCGGCAACGGGATTAGACTCACCAAATCCTGTGGTACTGCGGATCTGTGATGAAGGAACACCAAGTGAAAGCAGATAACTGGTTACAGACTCTGCACGCTTCTGTGAAAGGTCGAGGTTCTTCTGGGCGCTCTGCTCAGCAGTAGAGTTCTTCCAACCAGCATTGTCGGTATAGCCCTGAACAGCCACATCACAGTCTGAATTGCTCTTCAAAACACCGGCAAACTGTGCCAGTGAGGTTTTAGCAGTAGAACTCAGTGTAGAACTACCTGTTGTAAAGAGAATACCAGAGTCGAAAGTCACCTTCACGGCATCCAGGCCATTGGCATCCTTGATAGCCTCTACCTGAGCATTCTTCACTGCTTCGGCTTCTTTCTTAGCCTTATCCATCTTGTGACCGATAATGGCACCTGCACCAGCACCGACAGCACCACCAATGGCAGCACCGACAGCGGTATTACCTGCAATATGTCCAATGATGGCTCCTAATGCAGCACCACCACCAGCACCAATAGCAGTACCTTTTGCTGTGTTACTCATTGTACATCCTGCCAAAGTGATTGCTGCGCAAAGAGCAATGGCAATTGTCTTTAAACTTTTCATAAATTCTCCTTTTTAAAATGTTAAACACAATAAATTAATGATTTATATGGTGCAAAGATACGAATTTATTCATAATTCATAACGCATAATTCATATTTTTTATGTAATTTTGCACGCAAATTGAAATTTAGAGGTTAAAAACATGGCAAAAGAACTAAAAGAATTGACGAAAAGGGCTGATAATTACAGCCAGTGGTTCAACGATCTCGTAGTAAAGGCAGATCTGGCCGAGCAAAGTGCTGTACGTGGATGTATGGTCATCAAACCCTATGGCTACGCCATCTGGGAAAAGATGCAACAGCAATTAGATAAGATGTTCAAGGAGACAGGTGCACAGAACGCCTATTTCCCCCTACTGATTCCCAAGTCATTCCTGAGCCGCGAGGCTGAGCATGTGGAAGGATTCGCCAAGGAATGTGCTGTTGTCACGCACTACCGCCTACGCGCCAAAGAAGATAAAAGTGGCGTGGAAGTTGATCCTACAGCCAAACTGGAAGAAGAACTGATTGTGCGCCCTACCTCAGAGACAATCATCTGGAATACGTATAAGAACTGGATTCACTCCTGGCGCGACCTGCCCCTGATGTGCAACCAGTGGTGTAATGTGATGCGCTGGGAGATGCGTACCCGTCCGTTCCTGCGCACCTCAGAGTTCCTATGGCAGGAAGGTCACACCGCTCACGCTACCCGTGAAGAGGCCGAAGAAGAAGCACAGAAGATGTTGAAGGTCTATGCCAAGTTTGCTGAAGAGTGGATGGCAGTTCCCGTTGTACAGGGTGTGAAGAGCGAGACTGAGCGTTTCGCTGGAGCCCTCGACACCTATACCATTGAGGCCATGATGCAGGATGGCAAGGCACTGCAGTCTGGTACCTCCCATTTCCTTGGACAGAACTTTGCCAAAGCCTTTGAGGTGACATACTTGAACAAAGACAATAAGCCAGAATACGTTTGGGCTACTTCATGGGGTGTCTCTACCCGACTCATCGGTGCCCTGATTATGACCCATTCCGACGACAACGGTCTGGTGCTGCCTCCAAAGTTGGCACCACTGCAGGTGGTCATTATTCCTATCGCCACCAAGCCAGAACAGATGGAATTGGTGAACAAGGAGGTACAGCCCATTATCGAGCAACTGCGCCAGAAAGGTATTACCGTGAAGTTCGATGATGCAGACAATAAGCGTCCCGGATTCAAATTTGCCGACTATGAGTTGAAGGGCGTACCCGTACGTCTCGTTCTGGGTGCCCGTGACTTAGAGAACGGCACTATCGAGGTGATGCGTCGTGATACGTTAGAGAAAGAGACACGTCCCATAGAAGGCATTGTAGCGTATGTGGAACAACTGTTGGAGGATATCCAAAAGAATATCTTCGAAAAAGCCAAGAACTATCGCGATGCCCATATCTACGAGTGCGACAATTACGAGGAATTCAAGGAGAAGGTGAAGGACGGCGGTTTCTTCCTCTGCCATTGGGACGGCACTGCCGAGACAGAGGCACAGATCAAGGAAGAGACACAGGCCACCATCCGTTGCGTGCCTTTCGGTGTAGAACAGACGCCAGGTATCGATATGGTTAGCGGAAAGCCTTCAAAGGCAAGAGTCATCATTGCCAGAAGTTATTAAGGACAAAAAGAAAAGGAAACTTTCCCAAGCTCCCTTTCCGAAACCAGTCTACTGATGATTTTCAACTGGTTCAGAAAATTGGATGTCTCACGACATCCGATTTTCTTTTTAACCTTAATAATCTAATACCATGAAAAACACATCGCAAAGATACGAATTAATTAACATCATTCATATAATTCGCAGATATCGCCTCATGGTTTTAATCTTTTTTTAGAATATCACGCTCCCAATTTAGAATTGTTTGCACATCAAGTGCATGAATACGCTTAGTATCTTCATCATTGAGAGGTGGCATCTGATTCATCTGATTCCATTGAGTGGTATAGAAAGACGTAACAGATTGAAGCATAGACTCGTCTGTGCCATAAGTACGGATAAAGCAGATGATCTTGTTGCCACTTTCAATGGAATCCAGTGGTGTTACCAACAAGAGAGTAACAGCCAGTGCATCACTTACTTTAACGCGCAGACTGTCATCCGTCAACAGGGTCATCTCACTCCTCCCCCCTAGCCTATTCGATACTTCCGCCTTCATGCCGGATGCCATAAAGTCTATCATATCCAAACGGTTGTTTTCAGAAAGAACAGGCAAGAGGGAATCAGGCATCTCACGAAACAGGTCTGAGATTTTTGCTTGAGCATGACACATAACAGTCATTCCGTAAAACAGAATGACTGTTAATAGAGTCCTATGAAGCATCTTGTCCACTATCATCCCCTACTCTACTTATTGTTGCGGAGATCATGGACACGTACAGCCTTTCCCTCGCTCTGCGGCAGAGAACCTTTCTGTACCAGTTTCACTTGAGGCGTCAGGAGAATCTCGTCCTTCAGAGCACGCTGGATATCCTTGGTCATCTTCTGGATCTCAGGATAGATATCCGACTCGAGGCCTTCGAGTTCAACCTCAACGGTCATTACATCGTTATCGTCGATTGTCTCAAGAGTAATCAGATAATTGCTACCCAGACCCGGATACTGAACGAGAATCTTCTCAACCTGCATCGGGAAGACGTTGACACCCTTGATAATGAACATATCATCGGTACGACCCTTGATACGGTCGATACGACGATGTGTACGTCCACACTTACACTGTCCAGGTATAATACGGGTAAGGTCACGGGTACGATAGCGCAGGATAGGCATCATCGTACGATCGAGGGTGGTGAGTACCATCTCTCCCATTTCACCATCGGGAACCGGCTCCAGGGTATCAGGATCAACAATCTCGACGATATAGTTATCCTCCCAGAGGTGCATACCGTCCTGATACTTACACTCGAAAGCCACACCAGGACCGTTCATCTCTGTCATACCAAAAGAGTTATAGGCCTTCACGCCCAGCATGCGCTCAATACGACGACGCTGCTCTTCAGTATGAGGTTCTGCACCGATACAAAGGGTACGGAGTTTGGTGGTTGCCGGGTCTACTCCTTCCTCCTTGAATACCTCGGCCAGACGGATAGCATAAGATGGGATGGCATGGAGACAGGTGGTACCGAAATCCTTGACAAATTTAATCTGACGCTTGGAGTTACCGGCGGCGGCAGGAACAGTCATGGCACCTAACCACTCTGCACCGTACTGGAAGCCGAGACCACCAGTGAACATACCATAGCCGCTGGAGTTCTGGAACACGTCACTCTTACGACAACCTACCATATAGAGATTACGGGCAATCATATTGGCCCATGAACAGATGTCGTGCTCGGAATAAACAACAACACAGGGGTTTCCCGTCGTACCACTGGTAGAGTGTATGCGTACAGCATCGTCCAGATTTGCGCCAACGAGTCCAAAGGGATAGTTATCGCGCAAATCCTGCTTTGTTGTAAAGGGGATCTTCTGAAGATCAGCAAGCGAATTGATGGAATCGCTCGTAATGCCGAGATCGCCCAAACGTTTCTTGTAGAAAGGTGATTTCAGGGCAATATCGATGCTCTCCTTCAGTTTCTTTACCTGCAACTGTTCTAGTTGCTCTCTTGGCATGGTCTCTAATTCCGGTTGCCAATACTCACCATCGGGTTTGATGGTTGACATAATTTTCTCGTCAGTCATATTTTTGGTTTATTAATTTGATTTATTTCTTAGCCAATTGCATCATCAATACTGCCACAAGTCCTGCTGTTTCCGTACGCAGCCGACTTTCTCCTAGATGGACGCTCTGATAGCCTTTTTCCATACATTCCTTTACTTCCTCATAACTGAAATCACCTTCAGGACCTATCATCACAGTGACTTCCTCGTCCTCCTCATTCTTCAGCAATTCATCGAAAAGGTAGGTACGTGGAATCTCATTATAACAATGGGCAATATATTTCTTTCCTTTTCTGGGCAACTCAAGAAAATGCTTTAGATGCTCCATCTCATTGAGTTCTGGTTTCCAGGCCTTGTGACTTTGTTTCATAGCAGAAATGGCGATTTTCTCAAGACGAGTAGTCTTCAACAGTCTTCTTTCAGAAAATTGACAGTTTAGAAATGAGACTTCGTCAACGCCTACTTCTGTTGCTTTCTCCATCATCCACTCAATGCGCTCCAAAGTCTTTGTCGGGGCAATCGCAAGATGTCTGTGCCCTTTCCACTGAGGCTCCTGAGGCAAACATTCCTTGATTTGATAATAGCAATGGTGTGTGGCCGCTATCGTCACTTCGGCCCGATAGTAGTTTCCCTTGCCATCCATCAGGAACATCTCGTCCCCACCTTTCAGTCGGAGGACACGCATAGCATGCATGGCTTCGTCAGGCGGAAGTTCCGTCTGATTTGGGGCATCTGGCACATAGAAAAATCTAACTTCCTTCATATTATATGCTATTTCTCACTAGGCTTAAATACAAGTGCGAAAGTGACACCGACCACAATGGCAAAAGCGGCAAAGATAAACCAACATGTAGTCCAATCACCTAGGAGGAATCCATTCTGCCATGAACAATAGTGGTTTACAATCCCACCGGCAATTAAGGTTCCAAAAGTGGCTCCTATGCCATTGGTCATCATCATGAACAGACCTTGGGCAGATGCCTTTACTGAAGGTTCACACTCCTGATCGACAAAGATACCTCCAGAGACATTGAAGAAGTCAAAAGCCACACCATAAACAATACAGGAAAGGATGAAGAATATAACCCCTGGCATTGTGGGATTACCAACGCCAAAGAATCCAAAACGAAATACCCAGGCAAACATTGACATCAACATGACGATCTTAATGCCATAGCGTTTCAGGAAGAATGGGATCATCAGGATACAAAGTGCCTCGCTAATCTGACTAATAGATGTTAGCAATGTTGCGTTGTTGGCTGCGAAGGATGATGCAATGACAGGGTCGGTACTGCCTTTAAAACTTGTAATAAACGGCCCGGCAAAACCGTTAGTGACCTGTAGGCACATACCCAGTAATGCAGAGAAGATAAAGAACATTGCCATCTTCCGGGTCTTGAAGAGTTTGAATGCATTCAGGCCAAAACTCTCCGCAAAGGAAACCTTCTGGTTTTTCTTCGTCAGTTTACACTCTGGCAAGGTGAAACAATAGAGGAACAGGATGATGCTCAGCAAACCAGAGACAAAGAATTGCATGTGAGTATATTGGAACTTATGGGGATGCTCTGCAAACGTCAACGTAAAAGTAACACCATCCCATGAAGAAGTTTCTACAAACCACACAGCGCAATTGACAAACCACATTGTGACGATGAAACCGACTGTTCCCAATACACGGATAGGCGGAAAATCCTTCACCGTATCATAACCATTGTTTTTCAGTATGGTAAAAGCAGTTGTATTCGCCAAGGCAATTGTAGGCATATAGAAGGCTACACTCAGCGTGTACAAGAGGATGAATGTCGTTTTTTCAGTCAGTTCATTACCGACACCAGTCTCTTTACCTAACCACCAGCAACCCATCATAAAGGTACCTGCCAAGAGATGACAGAGACCCAATAATCGCTGGGGCTGAATATACCTGTCAGCCACAATACCCATCAGCGTAGGCATAAAGAGACTGACAATACCTTGGATGGCATAGAACCAGGCAATCTGGTCACCGAGACCAGCGGCTCCCAGATAGTTACCCATGCATGTAAGGTATGCCCCCCAAATTGCGAACTCCAGGAAGTTCATCAGTGCCAAACGCATCTTCATATTCATATTGCTATTGCATTTATCGGTTTATAATTATTCTTTCTTCAAGACAGGCCTTATGCCAAATTGATGTCGCTGCAGTTTCCTCACAGAGTCAGGAATGATCCTCGCACTGTCAGTCTTTATCGTCTCTGTTGCCGGCTTTGAGGATTGGTCATTCTCTTGCTTGTGGAAACGGATGAGATGTATATCTGTCAGGAACAGCAATCTGAGATCGGTATTTTTCTCATAGCCTTCCCCCAGATAGAAATAGCCCATCACTTCTTTCACTCTCTGGTCACAGGCATCTATTCTCAGTTGAGTATCTCCACTAACAGGGAAACGGGTCACTTTGGAGACAATGCTGTCGTTCTCATATTTCAATGCGAGATATACGATTGCATCCTTCGATCCTCCCTGATATAGGAAAAGGGTCTTGAATGCCAACATAAAACGGTCTCCTTGATGATACGAGGTATCAGCCTTTTGTACAAACTGGTGACAATGATATGGTGCATAAGGTATCAGCATGAGGCTGCGATTCCCCTCCCACACATCGGCCGTGTCGCCCGTGAGACTATATGACGTGAAGCGTTCCACCTCTCCTTCCGAGGCACCAAGGTCAAGAGCATCCTGACTCAGGCGGTCCTGAACCTTGTGGCAAATATCCACGAAATAATCCGCACGGGTATAATAATACACAAGCGAAGAGTCGAAATCCGCCCTTGTCACATGATGCTTCTTCAATACGGCATTAAAGTACAAGTCACGCTTATAATCTTCATTAGCCAAATTGGAGCCGGGAACAGTTGCCATCCCCTGTGAGATATAATAGTCGTAAAGAATATCCTCCATGTCGTCTGGTTGGATATAATCACTTGGTACTCCCGGCTTACAGGCTGACAGCAGAATCAATCCTATACTTATTATATATATAATATGTAGACTTTTCCCCTGCATTATGTTTCCTCTTTTGCTTCTCGTTTCAACGTGATCTCGCTGATCTCTTTTCTGAAGAACAACAACAGCAATACGACACCTACGCTGATGCTGGCATCTGCAAAATTGAACACAGGACTGAAAAAGACAAAATGGTCACCTCCGATGATTGGCATCCAGTCAGGCCACTCCGTCTCAATCAGTGGGAAATAAAACATATCTACCACCTTTCCCATCAGGAAGGGTGCATAGCCTGTGCCGAAAGGCACGATATAAGATGTATAGAATTCAGATGAACCTGCAAAGCAAAGACCATAGAACATACAGTCGATCAAGTTGCCTATGGCACCTCCGAGAATCATCGACAGACAGAGTATATAGCCCGTACGAGCCCGGACCTTAACCTGTTTCCAAGTGTAATAGACTAATACTGCAATGGCAACGAGTCGGAAGACGGAGAGTATCATCTTACTACCAATCTGCATGCCGAAAGCCATTCCCATGTTCTCAATATAGTTGATGTAGAACCAACTTGTGATACGAATGGACTCATGCAGGCACATGGTCGTCTTCACCCAGATCTTGATGACTTGGTCAATTAACAGAACAGCAGCCACTACAATGACTGCCAGTCTGCCATCTGTGAAGACTTTCCTTAACAGGCTCACTTTTCTTTCTTTTGATTCATCTTCGACTGCACGCTCAAGGTGGCATGAGGTACAGCACGGAGACGCTCCTTTGGAATCAGTTCACCGGTGATACGGTCAATACCGTAGGTCTTATTCTCGATACGGACAAGTGCAGCCTTTAATCCCTGAATGAATTTCTGCTGGCGTGCTGCCATGCTGATGATTTCTTCCTTCGACTGGGTAGTACTACCTTCCTCAAGTGCCTTGTAGGTGGGCGACGTATCATCCACATCGTTGGAATCCTCATTCATTAGAACGCGCATCATCTGGTCGTAGTCGCGCTTGGCCAAGGCCATTTTCTCATTGATGATCTGACGGAACTCTTCAAGTTCCTCGTCAGAATAACGTGTCTTTTCTGCCATAATTGTAAAGTTATTGATAGTTATACTTTTTCTACTTTAATATTCAGTTTGAATTCGTCAAAGTCAATCTCCTGTCCATCATTCGGTTTGAGGACGATGTCATCAGCCAGTACCTGGGTCCTGATATACTCACCAAAATGCGCTACGCTCTTTTCCACTTCTGCGTTGGGAGCAATCGTGATACTGATTCTGTCAGTAATCTCAAGGCCACTTTCCTTACGGATGTTCTGGATACGGTTGATGAGTTCACGGGCCATACCCTCATCCTTTAACTCATCCGTCAACTCGACTTCAAGGGCTACGGTGAGATTGCCGTCATTGGCAACCAGCCAGCCAGGGATATCCTCAGAGATAATCTCTACATCTACAGCCTCCACTGTCAACTGCTGACCTTCCACCTCGATACCGATGGTACCCTGCTGCTCCAGTTCTGCAATCTGCTCCTGTGAGAGTTGATCCATAGCGGCAGCAACGCCTTTCATGAGTTTTCCGAACTTCTTACCCATCGTACGGAAATTACACTTCACCTTCTTCACGAGGACACCGGCACCCTCCACGAAACGGAGTTCCTTCACGTTCACCTCGTTCATGATGAGGTCCTTTACAGCCTCAATGTGTTTCTTCTGCTCAGCATCGACGGCAGGAATCATGATGGCCTGCAGCGGCTGACGAACCTTGATGTTCACCTTACGACGCAGGGCGAGCACCATTGAAGTGATCTTCTGTGCCATCTGCATACGGGCCTCAAGGTCCTGATTGATCCGACTCTCATCAGCGACTGGGAACTTGTCCAGATGTACAGAGTCGCACTCACCGCCCAAATCCTTATACAGTTGGTCTGCATAGAATGGTGCAAACGGAGCCAACAACTTAGAAACCGTCATCAGACAGGTATAAAGTGTTTGATAGGCCGAGAGTTTATCCGCACTCATCTCCTTACCCCAGAAACGTTTGCGGTTCAGACGTACATACCAGTTGGAGAGATCGTCATTGACAAAGGCGTCAATCAGTCGACCGGCACGTGTCGGATCGTAGTTGTCGAGTTCTGCCTCCACGCCCTTGATGAGGGTGTTCAAACAAGAAAGGATCCAACGGTCAATCTCAGGACGCTCGTCAAATGCAACCTGTGCTGCCTGTGGGTCAAAACCGTCTACATTGGCATACAGGGCAAAGAAACTATACGTATTATATAAGGTGCCGAAGAACTTACGGCGTACCTCATCCACACCCTCTGGGTCGAACTTCAGGTTATCCCACGGCTCGGAGTTGGTCATCATATACAGACGGACGGCATCAGAGCCGAACTTCCCGATCATATCAAATGGATTCACCACATTACCCACATGCTTCGACATCTTGTTGCCCTTTGCATCAAGCACCAGTCCTGAAGAAATCACATTCTTAAAGGCCACAGAGTCAAAGATCATTGTGGCAATGGCATGCAGGGTAAAGAACCAGCCACGGGTCTGGTCCACACCCTCATTGATGAAGTCACAGGGGAAGGCAATGCCCTTGTCAATCAGATCTTTGTTCTCGAACGGATAGTGAATCTGGGCGTATGGCATAGAACCGGAATCAAACCACACGTCGATGAGGTCGCTCTCACGCTTCATGGGCTTACCGCTCTCACTGACGAGCACGATGTTATCCACATACGGACGATGCAGGTCGATCTTGTCATAGTTCTCCTTCGACATGTCACCAGGCACGAAGCCGTTGTCCTTTAATGGGTTGCTCTTCATGAAACCAGCCTTTACAGACTTCTCTATCTCATTGTAGAGTTCCTCTACCGAACCGATGCATATCTCCTTGCCGTCCTCATCGCGCCAGATAGGCAGTGGTGTTCCCCAGAAACGGGAACGAGAGAGGTTCCAGTCGTTCAGATTCTCCAGCCAGTTACCGAAACGACCTGTACCGGTAGATTCGGGCTGCCAGTTGATGGTCTTGTTCAACTCGAACATACGGTCCTTCTTCGCTGTTGAGCGGATGAACCACGAGTCGAGCGGATAGTAGAGCACGGGCTTGTCCGTACGCCAGCAGTGGGGATAGTTGTGTACGTGCTTCTCAATCTTCAGCGCCGTACCCTCCTGTTTCATCTCCATACAGATGACGATGTTCAGGTCCTCAGCCTTGGCAGCCGCCTGCTCGTCATACTTACCATCCTTATTGAACTCCGGGGCGTAGGCGTTCTTCACGTAGTCGCCGGCATGATGGCTATAACCTTCTTTGTTGACACACTTGGCGATAAAGTTATCATCAAGTTCGTCCATCACATAGTACTTACCCTGCAGGTCAACCATCGGACGCGTCTCCCCTTTCTTGTTAATCAGGAAGAGACTGGGGATATGGGCATCCTTGGCCACCTTGGCGTCATCAGCACCAAAGGTAGGTGCGATATGCACGATACCGGCACCATCCTCCGTTGTCACGTAGTCACCGGGGATTACACGGAAAGCCTCACTCTCCATCTCCACGAACTGATCCTTGCCGTTTTCACTGGTAAAGACCTTTTCAGGATGGGCTGCAGCATACGCCTTCACATAGTCGGCAGCATTCTGGTCGAGTTTGGCTGAGGGCTTTACCCAAGGCATCAACTGCTGGTACTTCAGGCCCACCAGTTGCTCACCGGTATAGCGTCCCACAATACGGTATGGCACGAACTTCTCGCCTTTATTATACTCAGGCATCTCGCCATCATCGGTGATCTGTCCTTCTGGAGCCAGATAGGCATTCAGGCGACTTTCTGCCAGAATGATGGTGATCTTCTCGCCATTATAGGCATTATAGGTCTCTACAGCCACATAGTCAATCTTCGGACCGACGCAGAGGGCGGTATTCGAAGGCAGTGTCCACGGTGTTGTCGTCCAGGCCACAAAGTAAGGTGTACCCCACTTCGTCCACTCTTCCTTGGGATTAAGTGCCTTGAACAGTGCTGTCACCGTCGTATCTTTCACATCACGATAGCATCCGGGCTGGTTCAACTCGTGAGAACTGAGACCTGTTCCTGCGGCTGGAGAATATGGCTGGATGGTGTAGCCCTTGTAGAGCAGTCCTTTCTTATAAAACTGCTGCAACAGCCACCATAACGTCTCAATATATTTATTATCATAGGTGATATATGGGTTGTCGAGGTCTACAAAGTAGCCCATCTTCTCCGTGAGGTCACGCCACTCTTGGGTGAACATCATCACATTCTCACGACACTTCTTGTTATAGTCCTCTGTAGAGATGTATTTCTCACTCTCCTTATTATCGATATCCGCCTTGGTAATGCCAAGTTCTTTCTCCACGCCCAACTCTACGGGCAGTCCATGGGTATCCCATCCGGCCTTACGTTTTACCTGATAGCCTTTCATCGTCTTATAACGGTTAAAGGTATCCTTGATGGTACGTGCCAGCACGTGGTGAATACCTGGATGGCCGTTGGCAGAAGGAGGTCCCTCGTAGAATACAAACTGGGGACAGCCTTCCCGCTCCTCTACTGAGCGCCAGAAGATGTTATTCTCCTGCCACATCTTCAGGATATCGTCATTCACCTGGGTCAGATTCAACCCGTTATGTTCAGCAAATTTCTTAGTCATATATTTCTTTTAATTTCAACCTTTTCTTTTTAGCGTGCAAAGGTAGTAAAATTATCCGAGCCGACAAAGGAAATAAGCAATTTTAAGATTTGCAATTGATTTTCCTTGCAAAAAGTTCGTTTTATCAAAAAAAAGATGTAACTTTGCAACCTAGTGTCAATAAATTGAATTTTCAATAACTAATAAAATAAATCTTTATGGTATTAATGATTATTCAACTCTGCATTGTTTTGGGAGCGTTATGGGTAGGCTCACGTTACGGTTCATTGGCCCTTGGTGCTATTTCCGGTATCGGTCTGGCCATTCTCGTCTTTGGGTTTGGACTTAAGCCCGGCACCCCTCCGACGGATGTGATTTATATCATCATTGCAGCAGTTACCTGTGCTGGTATTATGCAGGCATCAGGTGGTATGGACTGGCTCATCCAGATTGCGGAAAAGATGCTGCGCAAGCATCCGGACCGTATTACGTTCCTGGCTCCGTTAACAACGTTTTTCCTGACCGTATTGGTCGGAACAGGTCATGTTGTATATACCTTAATGCCAATTATTTGCGATATTGCATTAAAGAAAGGCATTCGGCCAGAGCGTCCTTGTGGTGTGGCGTCTATTGCCTCTCAGGTGGGTATCACCTGCTCCCCCATTGCCGCTGCCGTTGTTGCCTTTGTCACCATCTCCAATGAGAACGGTTTCGACATTTCAATTCCAGGGGTGTTGATGATTTCAATTCCCGCCTGCCTGTGCGGCCTGATGGCTGCTGCTGCCGCCTCTTATCATCGCGGACTCGACCTCGACAAGGATCCCGATTTCCAGAAAAAGATTGCCGACCCTGTGCAGCGCGATTATATTTATGGTTCTGGGGCCACAACACTTGACAAGGACATACCCCAATCGGCCAAGAATGCTGTCTTTGTCTTCCTCGGAGCCCTTATCATCATTGTTTTCTTCGCCATTTTCCAGAATGCCCTACCCTCTTGGGACGGCAAACCGTTGAAGATGAACCTTGTCATTCAGATTGTGATGATTGCCGCTGCCGCCCTGATGATCATTTTCTGCAAGGCCCAGCCCAAGAAAGCAGTGGCCGGTCCAGTGTGGCAGTCGGGTATGGTGGCTGTCGTGGCCATCTACGGTATTGCCTGGATGGCCGACACATATTTCTCAAACTACATGCCTGAGATTCAGGCCATGCTCGAAGGTATCGTGAAGGATTATCCCTGGTCGATAGCATTGGTATTCTTCCTGGTGTCAGTGCTGATCAACTCACAAGGAGCCGTCGTGGTATCCATGTTGCCACTGGCCTACTCACTAGGTATCGCAGGACCCGTATTACTGGGTGTCCTACCGAGTGTCTACGGATATTTCTTTATCCCCAACTACCCGTCGGATATTGCCACAGTGAACTTTGACCGCTCAGGCACAACAGTCATTGGCAAGTACCTGCTGAACCATTCATTCATGATGCCTGGTCTCATCTGTGTGTTCACCTCTACCATCGTGGCATACCTGCTGAGTACCATCCTCTTATAAACACATTTCATACGATAAAAAGGATAAATGCCTGTCATTGAATTACACGACCTAACCCACCCTGGGGCTGCGGTGTTCAGCCATCTGACTGAGGCTCAGTTGCGCTCCAGGGTCGACCCGGAAAAAGGAATCTTCATTGCTGAGAGTCCCAAGGTCATTCGTGTGGCGCTTAAGGCAGGCTATGTGCCCACTGCCCTTCTCTGTGAGAAGAAGCACATCAACGGGGATGCCGCTGATATCATCCGACAATGCGGCGACATCCCTGTATTCACTGGTGAACGTCAGGTCTTGGCCAACCTCACGGGTTATACGTTGACGCGTGGCGTACTATGTGCCATGAGCCGTCCCAAGTACAAGAGCGTGGGTGACATCTGTGAAAGTGCCCATCGCGTGGTTGTCATCGACGGCGTTGTCGATACTACCAATATCGGAGCCATCTTCCGCAGTGCAGCAGCACTGGGCATTGATGCAGTACTGCTGACACGTAATTCCTGTGACCCGCTTAACCGTCGGGCCATCCGTGTGTCGATGGGATCCGTCTTCCTGGTACCATGGACATGGATTGATGAGCCCCTCTCCAGTCTCCATGACTATGGATTCCGTACTGTGGCAATGGCGCTCACCCCTAAGAGCATCCCCCTTGATGCCCCTGTGCTGAAAACCATCAGTCGCCTGGCCATCATCATGGGAACCGAAGGAGACGGTCTCCCTCAGGACACCATCACTGCTGCCGACTATGTGGTACGCATCCCGATGTCGCACAATGTCGATTCCCTCAATGTGGCGGCAGCGGCTGCAGTGGCATTCTGGGAACTACGGCAATAAAACTAATTTAGACATATACACATTATTTATTATTATGATGAAATACTACAAGAGAATGCTGGCTGTCATGTTTTTAATGTCTGCTCTGGCAGTATCAGCCCAGCAAAACGTGAACATGAAGTTCGGAAAACCGACAAAAGAAGAAATGGAAATGACGGTCTACAGTCCGGATCCGGATGCAGAGGCCGTAGTACTGTGCCGACTGACCGATGTGGAATATACCGTTCAAACGAGTAGTTTCCTGGTGGA
>Ga0310786_10006558_pt1 | contig 15420 bp, 12 predicted proteins | sample AusTroGonzalo_MG_FD_203881 | JGI IMG/M metagenome (GOLD analysis project Ga0310786, IMG submission 203881) | Bovine rumen microbial communities from tropical cattle in Woodstock, Queensland, Australia - Gonzalo_03 (v2) (version 2) | ecosystem: Host-associated > Mammals > Digestive system >... | reverse complement strand
TATCTGTCGAGCTTCATGTCTGGCAGAACTTCCTGCATTTCGCCATCCACTCGAACATAGAGATAACCTTTTCTGCGAACAGTCTCAAAGAGTTCCTTATAGTGTCCTTTGCGGTTCTTGACAAGAGGAGCAAGCAAGATGATTCGCTTTCCAAGGTATTCGCTCAGAAGTAGGTCAAGTATCTGCTCTTCCGTATGCCGCACCATCAGTTCCCCACTAATGTAAGAGTAGGCATCGGCTGTCCTTGCATAAAGCAGACGAAGGAAGTCGTAGATTTCAGTTGTTGTGCCAACTGTGCTTCGAGGGTTCTTGTTGGTGGTCTTTTGCTCGATGCTGATGACAGGACTTAAGCCAGTTATCTTATCAACATCAGGCCTTTCCATTCCTCCAAGAAAGTTGCGGGCATAGGCACTAAACGTCTCGATATAACGGCGTTGACCTTCAGCATAAATCGTATCGAAAGCCAAAGAAGACTTTCCACTACCGCTCAGGCCTGTGAATACAGTAAGACTGTTGCGCGGAAGTTCTACATCCACATTCTTGAGGTTGTGGACGCGAGCACCTTCTACGCAAATCTTCTGCTCACTCTTCGCTGCCGCCGCCTTCGTTCTCGCCATTGTTGTAGCCGGTAAGGACGTTGATGGCTTTCTTGATGTTGAAGTCTCTGCCGTCGCTTCCTTTTGCATTAACATGAAGGAAATAAACGCCGTCTTTCACGAATTTCCCATTCACTTTGCCATCCCAACTGCCGTGAACATCGTCCCACGAATAGAGCTTCTTGCCCCAACGATTGAAGACAACGGCATGGAACTTCACGATACCTTTGAAGCCATCTTTGGGCTTGAGGAAGTTGTTGTGGTCGTCATTATTTGGCGAAAAAGCATTGGGAAAGTCCAAAAAGCTTTCGCTCAGGGAGAAAGAGATGAGCTTTGCATCTTCTCCTTCCTGCGGGAATTCGTAATCCTCTACACCTTCTTCTCCATAGAAGATGGCTTTGAGCTGTACCACATAAGTGCCATACTCGTTGAAGTCGTATTCGAAGGTCTCGTCGTTGCGACGCAGAATGATTTTTTCAGGCTCTTTCTCTTTCCACATCGTCCATTCGTACCAAACCTGACTCTTGTAGCCATCGGGAATGGTAGGATTGGCAGTAAACACAATATGGAAGGTGTTGTTAAAGACTTGTCCCATAACAACAGTACCTGTTTCCTCTTCTCCTTTTTCGTTGACAGTAGTGTAAGTACCTACAGGGTCAACTGTTGGTATCTGTGCCCAAGCCATGAGAGGCAAAAGAGCAAGGAAAATGATAAAAAAACGCTTCATCTGACACATTATTTTTGCAAATTTAGAAAAAAACAACGATAAACGATGTATTTTCTGTCTTAAAATAGTTGAAAGGGTAATAAAAAGTGTTACCTTTGCATAGATGAAACGTATTTTGATACTCCTTTATTGTCTTTGGCCGATGCTTTTATTCGGTCAGGGCATACTTTCGACGCTCGAGGACATGCACTCTGTTGAAAAGGGCGAGACTTGGGAGAGTATTGCTGCAAGTCATGGCGTATCTGTCCTTGACCTACAGGCAGCAAATCCTGATGTGGTTACCAAGAAGCTCAAGAAGGGCACGCTTCTGATTCTTCCGAAGAAGACAATCTCTTTCGAGCCTGTTACAGAAGTTCCTGCAAAGCCTTTGCGCGTTATTCGTACCTCAGTTTCCGACCTCAAGGTGGGCGTCTTGCTTCCTTTGACGGACAAGAACATGGTGGAGTTCTATCGTGGCCTGCTTATGGCTGCAGATAGTGTTCGTAAGAGTGGCGTCAATCTCGACATTCATGCTTGGGATTGTGGCTCCTCAGCGGCTCAAATAGAGCAATTCCTGCCTCGTCTTACTGAGTTTGACATCATCTTTGGTCCTTCTTCTGCAACGCAAATGCCTGCTGTTGCTGAGGTTTGTAAGGAACAGGGAACGCGCCTGGTTCTTCCTTTCTGGAACGGGCAAACGCTTTTGGACTATCCCCTTGTTTACAATGCCGATGCTCCGAGCACAGTTCTCTTTGAGGCTGCAGTCAAGAAGATGATGATTTACTATGCCGATAAGAACTATGTGATTGTTCAGAGCGGCAATCCTGACAATCGTGGCAAGATATTTGCTGAAACGCTTATACAGAGCCTTGCAGGGCGGACAGGCACACCAAGAACACTCAATCTTGAGGGCGATGACTTTGCTTACGAATCTGCTTTCAATCAGTTCCGCGACAATGTTATCCTTCTCGACAACAGTAGTATCGCGTCGCTGAACAGCCTTCTCACTCATTTGAAAGCGTTCCGCCAGAAGCATCCTCAGTATCGTCTCTCGTTGTTTGGTTATGCTGAGTGGCAGGCAGAGACGCAGAACCTGCTTGACAGCTTCTTTGCCTTTGATACATACATCGTCAGCCCTTATTTCTATAATGAGCTGGATGAACGCTCGAAGGCCTTCAAACGCAGCTATGAGAGGAATTTCCGCGCTCGTATTGGTCAGAATGCGCCTCGATATGCAGAGCTGGGCTTCGACTTGGGATATTACTTTATGTTTGGTTTGAGCAAGCTTGGCGACACATTCGAACAGATGCAGGGAGGCCTTACTCAGCAGCCTTATCAGAACTGGTTCCACTTCGAGCGAAGTGCTTCTGGAATGAGTTTTTCCAATAGCTATGTGCAATTCATCCACTTTACTCCTGAAAACAAGATAGAACTCATCCGATGAGACGCCTCGCCCTACTTCTATTGTCTGTTGTCTGCTGTCAGTTGTCGACTGTCTTTGCTCAGGTTGGAGAGCCTCGTACAGACCTCGCTGTGGGCGTTAATGGGGGCTTTGTGATGAATAAGGTCTCCTTCTATCCTTCAGTTCGTCAGACGTTCAAAATGGGCTTAACGACGGGTGCTACGGTTCGATATACCTGCGAGAAGTACTTCAATATGCTTTGTGCGTTTCAGGGCGAAGTCAACTACTCGCAAGCAGGTTGGAAGGAGAAGGTTGAAGGCGTGTCTGATACATATCAGCGCACTCTTCATTATGTCCAAATGCCTTTGCTCGCAAATCTCGGCTTTGGACGTGAAAGAGGAGGCGTGAAAGGCTTTCTCGTTGTAGGACCGCAGATTGGCTTCTGCATTGGTGAGAGCACGAAAGAAGGCGAAGGCTATGTGCCGCCACAGGAACTCGTTGGAGGGAAGAATCAGCACGAACTCGAGGTTGAGAAGAAGTTCGAGTACGGCATTACAGGCGGACTGGGAATGGACATCAGTACTAAAGGCGGACATCATTTCATCATCGAGGGACGCTACTTTTATGGCTTGAGCGACATCTTTGGCAACTCCAAGAAAGATGCTTTTGGCCGAAGCGCAAACGGCACTATCAGTGCTAAAGCCTCCTACCTCTTCGACATCAAGAAAACAAAATTGTAAGAGTTCCTTCTAAGTCTTCCTGCATTCTACACACTCATTAGAAACTTTCGATGACAGTTGACAGATGACAGTTTCTATATGAACACCCACCTACCTTGAGAGAATGTAAAGTAAAGATTTTACTTTATTTATTTAATTTATTATTATATAATTAGTTATATATATTATTTTATTATACTTATTAAATATATATATTATATATATAATAGTAAATATAAAGTAGTAGTATAGGACGTTCCCCCATACCCCCTTATATCAAAACTGTCATCTGTCAACTGTCATACCGAGCCTGTCTGCTCAACTAGACATGCCTACTTTTCAAACATAACATAGTTAAATTCAAAACTTAACGTGTTATGATTGCAAAGTTAACGTGTGTCGTTGGCCAACTTCACGTGTGATGTTTGGGAACTTCACGTGTGTCGTGGGCTAAGATTACTTGAGAACTACGCGAGCACCACACTCTTTGGCGAGTTCTTTGGCGAGCAAACTCTTGTTTTTATAATCTTCCAAGAGCTGATGAGACCTTTCTTTGTCCTCTTTCACCTCACTCCGCTTCATCAACTCGATGATGTCTTTCAGCTCTTTTTGCACAATATTGAGCTTGTAACTGGCTACAAGGCGCGGAACTACCTCATCAAGATGCAAATCTGCAGGCTTTTCTTCCTCGTTTTGCGTCTCGTTTTCTTCTTTTTTAGCTCCAATTTTGAAGGTCTTTTCGTCGTATAACCTGCTCAATTCCACAGAATCGGGACCTAATTTGAGAGCAAGGGCACGAATATCGGGGTCAGGATGGCTGATGAAATACTGTTCTGCGTGGAAGTTCGGCTTATGCGCGTTCTCTACGGCCTCTTGAAGAAGCGTCTGACAAAGGCTCGATTGCAGAGAAATGTTGTCATCCTGAAGGCTTAATGAGATGTATTCAGCCACAGAAAGCGGCACTTCTTGCTTGTTTTCGTCCTCAATATAGCACATTATCTTCTCTCCGTGACGAATAATCATCTGTGCAAGAGAAGCTTCGCCTGTTTCTTTCGAAGGAAATGTGAGTGGACGAGGCGTAGAAGTGCTCTTGTTTTCTTCAGAAATTGGAGGAAAATCTTGTGTTTGTGGCTGATTTTGCGACTCTCTTTGTGCTCTTTCAAGCTCTTTTTGCTTCTCCTCGTTCAGCTTCCCCATCTGAGTGCGAACGGCTGCATCGATGAGTCGCTCTGGCATATTCAACTGCTGAGCCGCATGACGGATGTAAATGGTGCGCTTTATCTCATCGGGAATGACTGCGATACTCTCTGCCACATTGTGAATGAGTCGTTCCTCAGCATCTGGGTCGCCTTTCTTCGCTCCGATAGCGTGAGTGGCTTTATATGTGATGAAATCCACTTGATTATCTTGCAAATACTGCTGATATTCTGTGGCTGTGTGCTTCTGAGCAAAGCTGTCTGGGTCGTCGCCATCAGGCAACAGAAGCAACTTGACGTTCATGCCTTCCGCCAAAAGCATATCAATTCCGCGTTCGCTTGCATGTATGCCTGCATCGTCTCCATCAAAAATAACAGTAATATTGTTTGTGATTCGATGAATCAAGCGAATTTGTTCGGGTGTGAGAGCGGTTCCAGAAGAGGCAACGACATTCTCAACTCCTTGCTGATGCATGGCCATCACATCTGTGTAGCCCTCAACAAGATAGCAGAGGTCGGCCTTGCGAATGGCTTGACGAGCTTGGAAGAGGCCGAAAAGTTCCTTCCTCTTGCTATAAATAATGCTTTCAGGCGAGTTCAGATACTTGACGGAAACGCCTTTTGTGGCTGCATCGAGGACACGACCTCCAAAGCCTGCCACACGTCCGCTTGCAGTATAAATAGGCCAAATTACGCGTCCATAAAAGCGGTCACGCAGTTCGCCTTTATCTTTCTTGATGCTTAGACCAGTGCCTATACTCAGCCGCGGCTCCATCTCATTGGCGTTGTTCACGAGATAACGCTCCTGATAGCCTTCCTTCAAGGCATCTGCAGATAGGGAATGCTTACGGCTATCGGGACAGAAACCCACTTGGAACTTCTCCAAGATGTCGTCCCTGAAGCCTCTGTTATGGAAGTATGCGAGGCCGATTGCTTTGCCGTCAGGAGTGTTGTTAAGCTCGTTGCGGAACCAATCGCGAGCCCATTCGTTGAGGATGAACATGCTTTCGCGGTCACCTCTCGACTGAATCTCTTCTTGCGTCAACTCTTTCTCCTCAATCTTGATGCCGTATTTCTTTGCCAAATAACGCAGGGCATCGGGGTAGGAGAGTTGCTCGTGCTTCATGATGAACCCAACAGGACTGCCGCCTTCGCCACAAGCAAAGCACTTGCAATAGTTGCGAGCGGGCGATACCATGAACGAGGGTGTGCGGTCGTCGTGGAAAGGACAAAGTCCCTTCAGGTTGGAACCTGCACGCTTCAGGGTGACGAAGTCGGAGACGACGTCAACGATGTTCGCGGCATCCAATATCTTGTCAACGGTAATGCGGTCAATCATGTTAGTTAATCTTCATCTAAGTCAAATTCAAAGTCACCAAAGAACTCAGGCACTTCGCTTTGGAAGTCATCCAGGCTACGGCGCTCTTTCTTTGTGGGACGGCCTGTACCTTTAGCTCTTCCAACGAAGCCGCTTATCTTGCTCATCTCGAGAAGTTCGTATTGGTCGGGTGTTGTGACGTTCTCCAATATCTCAGGAATGAGTTTTGCTCCGACTCTTCTCTCGATGGGTTGAAGCACTCGGAAACTATATGTGATGGGGGCTTTGCGGACGCTTACCACATCGCCTGCCTTAATCATCCTGCTGGCTTTGAGTTGCGTACCGCTCATGCTCACTTGCCCTTTCTTGCAAGCGGCAGCAGCGATGGAACGCGTCTTGAAGATGCGAGCCGCCCAAAGCCATTTATCTATCCGAGCCTCCGTGTTTGCCATTATTGTTCAGCAGTTATTCTGCAGATGTTCACGACAGTCATCATTGCCTTCTCCATGCTTTGGATGGGCACGAATTCGTGGCGACCATGGAAGTTAAGTCCGCCTGCAAAGATGTTGGGGCAGGGCAGACCTTTGAAGCTGAGTTGAGCGCCGTCTGTACCGCCTCTGATAGGCACGACATTGCAAAAGCCGCATGCCTCCTCGATGGCTTTCTTTGCGATATTCGTCACCTGAGGTTTGTCCTGCAGTTGGCTCAGCATATTGTAGTATTGGTCTTTTACTTCAGCCTTTACTGTATCCTGTCCGTATTTAGCATTTAGTTTCTCTGCAAGGTCGATAACGAACTGTTTACGGAGTTGGAACTTTTCTGTGTTATGGTCGCGAATAATGTAAGAAAGCTGCGCCTCTTCAACGGTACCACTCATGCCTGTGAGATGGTAAAAACCTTCATAGCCTTCTGTCTTCTCGGGTTTCTCATTCGCAGGCATTGAGGCTTCAAACTCTGAAGCTATGATGCAAGCGTTCTTCATCTTGCCCTTTGCATATCCAGGATGTACGTTGCAACCCTTTACGAGTATCTTTGCGCTGGCGGCATTGAAGTTCTCGTACTCCAGTTCGCCTACCTCGCTTCCGTCCATCGTATATGCCCATTCGCAACCAAACTTCTCGACATTGAAGAGGTGTGCTCCTGCACCAATTTCCTCATCGGGATTGAAGGCAACTCTAATCTTGCCGTGCTTGATTTCAGGATGTGCCATCAGGTAGGTCATCGCAGTCACAATTTCAGCAATACCTGCTTTATCGTCAGCACCAAGCAATGTGTGGCCATCAGTAACAATGAGGTCTTCGCCAATGTGTTCCTTGAGTTCGGGGAACTGGCTGACAGTCGTCACAATGTTGTGCTCCTTACAAAGCACGATGTCCGAACCGTCGTACTTCTCGATGATGCGAGGCTTGATGTCTTTTCCACTGCAATCGGGGCTTGTATCCATGTGAGCGATGAAGCCGATTGTGGGAACCTGCTTGTCAGTATTGGCAGGCAGAGTGGCATAGACATAGCCGTGCCCATCCATCTCAACTTCAGTCAGACCAAGTGTTTTGAGTTCGTCACGCAGGTATTCTGCCAAAGCAAACTGCTTCTCTGTACTTGGGCATTGCGCCTCGTTTTCTTCGCTGCTTTGTGTGTCGAAGCTAACGTATTTGAGAAATCTTTCAACTAGTTCCATAACTCCTATTTATTATTGTAATTACACATTGCAAATTGCATGCCGCTGAGGGCAAAAGCTTTGATGGCTTCACATGCTACAAGTGCCTTCTCATCGACGATTTGCTCCTCTTCTGGCGTAAACTTGCTGAGGACAAAATCGACTTGATAACCTTGAGGGAAGTCGTTGCCGATGCCGATACGAAGACGGTTGTATCCTTGTCCTCCAAGCATCTGGGCGATGTGTTTGAGGCCGTTGTGACCTCCGTCGCCACCACCTTGCCTGAGACGGATTGTGCCGAGAGGAAGGCTGAGGTCATCGACTACGACCAGCATATTCTCGACGGGTATCTTTTCCTGCAAGAGCCAGTAGCGAACGGCGTTGCCTGAGAGATTCATGTAGGTGGATGGCTTGAGCAGTACCAACTCTGCGTTCTTAACGCGCATGTGGGCTACGAAGCCGTATCGACGGTCTTCAAAAGCAGTATTGGACGCCTTAGATAGGGCGTCCAATACTCTAAATCCGATATTGTGGCGGGTTCCGTCGTACTCGGGGCCGATGTTACCCAACCCTACAATGAGATACTTCATTCAGTTTTTTATTCTGCAGCTGCTTCAGTGCTATCCTCGGTCTTAGATGCAGCACTCATAGCGCTTCTTGTCATCTTAACCTGGCAGACAACAACACTGGGGCTGGTCATAATCTCGAGACCTTCGAAGCTGAGGTCAGCAACCTTGATGGTCTTACCGAGAGCGAGACCTGTAACGTCGATGTCGAGACGCTCTGGAATAGCAGTATAGGGAGCACGAACCTTGAGCTTACGCACGTTTGCTGAGAGCTTACCACCGGCACGAACACCTTCTGCAAGACCGTTCAACTTGATGGGCACTTCCATCACGATGGGCTTTGTCTCTGTAATTTCATAGAAATCGACATGCAACAATTTGTCTGTAACGGGGTGGAACTGAAGTTCCTTCATGATAGCCTTGCACTCCTTGTCGTCGATAGTGAGGTTAACGCTGTAGATGTCGGGAGAGTAAACGAGTTTGCGGAGCTCTTCCTGAGTAGCGCTGAAGCTCAGAGCAACGGGCTTTCCGTCCTTCTTAGCCTCGCCATAGAGGTTGCAAGGAACTGCGCCAGCCTTGCGGATGTCACGAGTTGATTTCTTACCCGTAGTGGTGCGGGCTGTACCTTTTACGTTGATACTTTTCATTGTGTTTTGATTTTGTTTGTGTTACTATAAATTAAGTTCTTTATTGCTTAATTCGCCATCACACGGCTCAAAAGCGGGTGCAAAGTTACAACATTATTATTATATACGCAAATTTTGTGGCGAGAAATACTTCATTTTAATGAAAAAGACTATTTAGCCCTTACTGTATAGGTGCAACCAGGATGAGTCTGAAGGTCGTATTCATAGACTTTCTTCAAAGGAATGAGTGGCATGTCGCCTTTTATTTCTGCTGATTTTAGAGGTTCCTTTATTTGTGCGCCTTGCATTAGAGGGTTGGGACAATTGCCGGCAGCTTCCTGAAGTCCTTTTCCTTTCAGGGGAACATATGAACGCAAACGAAGCACTCCGCCAATGGAAGAACGAATTGTAGCTTGCTTCAGGTTAGCCTTTTCCCATTGTTCATCAACAATAAAACCACCTCTTGCTCTCAGCCCTTTCACTTCGCCTTTGTCCCAAGCATCGGGTAGGGCAGGTAGCAGATGTACTGCTCCGTCATGACTTTGCAAAAGCATCTCGCAAATGCCTGCAGCTACGCCAAAGTTGCCGTCAATCTGGAAAGGCGGATGAGCGTCGAAGAGGTTCGGATATGTGCGTCCGAAAGGATATTCTCTCGCCTTCGAATCATTAGGAAGCAAGTGGAGCATGTTCTTGATAATCTTAAAGGCATGATTGCCGTCGAGCATTCGAGCCCAAAAGTTTGTCTTCCATCCCAAGCTCCATCCCGTAGCCATATCGCCTCGCTGAATCAGGGTGTTTCCTGCTGCAGTAAAGAGTTCTGGATGGGTGTAAGGAGAGATTTGATTCGAGGGATAAAGTCCATACAGATGCGAGATGTGTCTATGTTCGTCCTTCGGGTCATCACCATCGATAAGCCACTCTTGCAATTGCTGGTAACGACCAATTTGCATAGGAGGAAGCTTAGAAAGTGTTGCGTTGAGAGTTGAGAGCGAAGAATCATCTTTCCCTAAGACTTTTGCGGCTTGGAGAACTTGACTTAAGACATCGAAGACAATCTGATTGTCCATTGTAGAGCCGGCTGTCACATTAGTGTTCTTGCCAACAGGACCATGCTCAGGAGAAACAGTAGGAACCGTCATTACCCATCCTGCAGCCTGCTTCACTTCGCCTGTGGAAGGATATTCCTGCATGTAGTCAACCAAGAAGTCTGCCGCACCTTTCAGCACGGGGTAGTACTGTTCGAGGAACTCTTTGTCGCCAGTAAAGAGATAGTGTTGCCAGATGTGAGTCGTAAGCCAAGCCCCACCAGTAATAAACATGCCCCAAGGTGTGCCGTCAACAGGACCTGCGATGCGCCACAGGTCGGTATTGTGATGCGCTACCCAACCTCCGCAGTCGTACATCTCCTTAGCTGTCTTGGCTCCCGTTTCGCTGAGGTCTTTCACCATGCTGAAGAAGGGCTCCTGTGTTTCCGCAATATTGCCGACGAGAGCGGGCCAATAGTTCATCTCGGCATTGATGTTGATGGTGTACTTCGAGTCCCAAGGTGCGTCCATCTTGTCGTTCCACACACCTTGCAGGTTTGCTGGCTGTCCGCCTGGTTGCGAAGAACAGATGAGCAAGTAGCGGCCATATTGCATCATCAACGATACCATATCGAGGTCGGATTGCGACTTCTCGAAGGAAGCCAGTCGTTTGTCAGTCTCCAAGCTAGAGTTCTCGCTCTTCGAAAGAGTGAGGCTGACACGATTGTATTGCTCCTGATACTTAGCCACATGGCGTTTCAAGAGTTCGGGGAAGCGAATCTTCTCTGCCTGATTAAGTATTTGCTTGTTTTTCTTAGTGGCATCGCCGCTGATGTCATGGTAGTTGACGAAGTTTGTTGCGGCTGAGATATAGATAGTTACCTTGTCGGCATTCTCAACTTCAATGGCAGCCTTTGGATATGAGATTCTAGCATCCTTACCCTCTATGCGGACACTTACGTGACATTCGGCTGTTAACCCGGCTTTGATGCCTTCCTGTTCCACACCTTGAACGGTGGCAATAAGTCGGCCACCAATATGTCCGGAACCTTCCACTAATGGACATGTGCAGGCATGTTCGGATTCTGCCTTTGCAGGCAACTGACTCTTGAAGCCCAGTTCGAACGAGATTGCTGCTTTCTTGTTGGCATTCAGTTGCACCACGATCACATTGTCTGCCATCGAGGCAAAAACAGTACGCTGGTACTTCACATTATTATATATATAGGAAGTCGTGGAGACTGCGTCCGAAAGGTTCAATTCTCGTCGATAGTCAGTCACATCCTTATGCCCAAGATTGAGCTTAATGCTGCCAAGAGGCAGGAAACGCATGCCGTGAGGTCCTTTCAGGAAGTAGCGGTCCATCAGCCTCTCTGCTTCGCGCTCTTTGCCTTCGAAGATGAGGCGACGCACCTCAGGCAGTTTCTCAAACGACTCATGACTGTTGTTGTCGTAAGGCGATCCGCTCCAGAAAGTTTCCTCGTTCAGTTGAATCTCTTCCGTCTCTGTGCCTCCATAAACCATCGCTCCCAAATGGGAATTGCCGATGGGAAGAGCCTCGAGCCAATGCGATGCAGGTTGGCTGTACCACAGCTTGTGTTGCTGAGCCATCGAAGCAACCGAGAAAATGAGAAAACAGGATAATAAGAAAAAGTTCCTCTTCATTTTGTATCTAATTATTTTGAATTATTTCATCTAGCAATTCTTTGTCTGCAGGCAGCCAATCCACACTATCCAGTTCGTCCCTGCTTAGCCATCGAGCGGCTTCATGCTCTTTCAGAATCAGGTTCCCGCTCTCTATTCGACAGCAGAAACAATGCATGGTAAGGTGGAACTTCGGGTAGTCATATTCAATTGTTTTAATCAATCGCTCGATGACAATCCTCGTCTCAAGCTCCTCCCAAATCTCGCGCTTCAGGGCATCCTCAGGCGATTCTCCAGCCTCCATCTTTCCGCCAGGGAACTCCCAATAGTCCTGCCAATCGCCATATCCTCGCTGAGTGGCAAAGACGCGACCCTCGCCATTGTGAATGATTGCTGCAACGACTTCAATTCGCTTCATGCTAATTCTAATCTCATTTCTAAACGACGGCAGTGTAGTTGCTCAACTTCACACGTTAAGTTTGCTATCGTAACGTGTTAAGTTTGCCAACGACACACGTGATGTTTAACAAGATTGCTTACCAGATTGTAACACGCTTCTCCTTAGGCACGAACATTGGGTCAGATTCTGTGATGCCGAAGGCGTCGTACCAAGCATCGATATGCGGCATCTGTCCGTTCACACGCCACATCCCCAGTTGATGCGGGTCGCTCTTTACGCGCTTCTGTATCTCTTCGTCGCGGATGTTCTGACCCCAAACGTTGGCGTATGCAAGGAAGAAACGCTGCTCAGGTGTAAAGCCGTCGATAGTCTCCAAAGGAGCGTCCTTAGTCGCGTTCTTGAAGGCTTGGAAAGCAACCATCAAACCTCCGTGGTCGGCCATATTCTCTCCAAGCGTGAGAGAACCGTTAGCATGAAGTCCAGGCAGAACCTCGATGCTGTCGTGGAACTCGCGCATCACCTGAATTCTCTCTTCGAAACGCTTCGTATCCTCCTCGCTCCACCAAGTCACGAGGTTGCCGTTCTTGTCGTACTTGCTGCCCTGATCGTCGAATCCATGCGTCATCTCATGTCCGATGACTACGCCGATGGCGCCATAGTTAAAAGCATCGTCAGCCTGCATATCAAAGAATGGAGGCTGCAGAATGCCTGCAGGGAAGCAAATCTCGTTTGTTGTGGGATTGTAATAAGCGTTGACGGTTTGAGGCGTCATGTACCATTCGTCGCGGTCCACAGGCTTGTTGAACTTGGTCTTAATCATGTCCTTGATTTCCCATTCGCCAACGGCAAGCATGTTGTCGAGGTAATTCTCGCCAATCTCGAGGTCGCTGTAGTCCTTCCATTTGTCAGGATAGCCAACTTTCACATAGAAGGCATCGAGTTTCTCTCTTGCAACCTTCTTGGTCTCGTCGCTCATCCATTCCTGCACGTCGATACGCTCGCCAAGAGCAATCTGCAAGTTGCTGATGAGTTTTTCCATACGTTTCTTCGCTTCAGGCGGGAAGTATTTGGCCACATAAAGCTGACCGAGGGCTTCGCCAAGACCACCTTCGACGGCTGATACGGCACGTTTCCAGCGAGGACGGTCCTCTTCCTTGCCGCTCATCACCTTGCCGTAGAAGCCGAAGTTCAAGGCGCGACTCTCGTCATCAATGAAGGATGAAGCCATATCGATTGCGTGCCAAAGATAGATGTTCTGCTGAGCTTCGATAGTCTCTTCGGCAAGAACTTTCTCCACTTCGTGAATGGCATCGGGCTGACCAAGGCAGACTTCCTTCACGCCTTCCATGCCGAAGTTATCGAAGTAGCCGTCCCAATTGATGCCTGGGAACTGCTCTTTGAGTTCGTCGTAAGTGAGTTTGTTGTAGTTTGCCTCAGGGTCGCGAAGTTCTGTACGGCTCTTGCTGGCTTTGGCAAGGCGAGTCTCGATGCGAAGAACGTCTTCAGCAATTCGGTTGGCATCCTTTTCGCTAAAACCACTATGCGCGCAAAGGTCGGAGATGTACTTCTGATAAGCCTTGCGAATCTCCTGAGTCCTTGGGTCGTTGTCAACATAATAATCTTTCTGACCAAGCGTGAGACCGCCTTGGAAGATAGTCACGAGGTTGTTCTTCGAGTCCTTCTCGTCGGCTCCGATATACATGCCGAAAAGACCTGGCACACCTTGTCTCTGCATACGCGGCCAAACCTCTGCAATCCAATCCGTTGTGATTTCAGGAGAACATTGGTAGCCGTCGCAATGCAAGAAGCCTTCGAGAGCGCCCCAATAATGTTCGTTCAGGTTCACGCTATCCATTGCCGAATTGTAGAGGTCGGCAATCTTTTGTTCGATTGAGCCCTTCTTGTTGTCCTTCGAAGAAACTTCCTCGATGAGCGAACGCAGACGTGTGTTGTTGTCCTCTTGAAGCTGGTCGAACGAACCGAAGCGACTGTACTCTGCAGTCAGAGGATGAGCCTTCTGCCAACCACCTGTTGCGTACATGTAGAAGTCAGTTCCAGGCAGATAAGTTGAGTCGAGATTGGCGAGGTCGATACCTGAAGCCAGTTGCTTGCCACTAGGAGTGCAAGCCGCAGCCAATGCTGTGAAAGCAAATGCCATAATTAGATGATTCTTTTTCATAATTAATTATATATTGGTTAATGTTTGTTGTCTAAAGAAAAGAGTCTTGCTGCCAATGCTCCGCTAATGTTGTGCCAAACGCTGAAGATGGCTCCAGGAATGGTGGCAAGCGGGTAAGCTGCAAAGTGCATGTTTGCAAGGGAAGAGGCCAAACCACTGTTCTGCATGCCGACTTCTATGCTGAGGGCAACGCACTTGGGCTTCTCTAAACGCAAGAGACGACCAAGCAGGAAACCGATGAGAAGCCCTAAGAGATTATGAGCTATAACTACGACTATCACAATCAATCCTCCAAGCATAAGTCTGTCAGCATTGTGAGATACGATAATGCCTACTACCAAAGCTATTGCTAAGGAAGAGAATGCTGGCAGGTATGGTGTGACTTGCTTCGTTAGTTGCGGTAAGAAATGTTGACATAAGAGGCCAACAATTATTGGGGCAATCACTACATAAACGATACTCAGGAGCATCCCAACTGTATCGACATCAACCATAGTCCCTGCAATCAACAAAACAAGAAGTGGCGTCAGCAAGGGAGCGAGAAGGGTAGAGCAAGCTGTCATTCCCACAGAAAGAGCCAAATCGCCCTTCGCAAGATATGTGATGACGTTCGAAGCCGTTCCTCCTGGACAACATCCAACAAGGATGACGCCAAGAGCAAGTTCCTTTGGCAAAGAGAAAGCAAGAGTCAGCAACCAAGCCAACATAGGCATTACGGTAAACTGCGCCAAGCAACCGATGAGGATGTCTTTCGGCTGGCTCAGTACAATTTTGAAGTCCTTTGGCGAGAGCGTCAGTCCCATTCCGAACATAATCACGCCAAGCAAGGGATTGATGGCCTTCGTGTCAATCCAAGCAAACGAAGCCGGCACAAACAACGAGACTGCCGCCACAAGTAAGACCATCAGCCCCATCCATTTGGAAATAAAATCACAAACCTGCTTCATTGTAAAACTCTAAACTATGAACTATATCAACGCTTCCCATTCCTCTTCGGCTTGCTTGAGTTGAGCCTTCAGTTTTCCATGCTTCTCGTAGAGCGAAACATCCTGACTGCCTTCGGGAGTGGACATTTGGTCTTCGAGAATGCGAATGGCCGCTTCGAGTTGCGTTACCTTGTCCTCAGCTTCCTGCAAAGCTTTCTCTTTCCTTTTCTGCTCACGAGCCTGAGCCTTTTGCTCAGCATAAGAGAGTGCCCCAGAAGACTCTTCTTTGGTTTCCTCCTTTGAGGGTAAGGAGGGTGCCAGTTTATTTAATTGACTCAAACTCTCTATATTCTTATTTCTTAGGAAGTCGTAGATGCCGCCAATATGTTCGCGAACCTTGCAATCGCCAAACTCATAGACCTTCGTCACAAGTCCATCGAGGAACTCGCGGTCGTGGCTA
>Ga0310786_10006557_pt1 | contig 15431 bp, 15 predicted proteins | sample AusTroGonzalo_MG_FD_203881 | JGI IMG/M metagenome (GOLD analysis project Ga0310786, IMG submission 203881) | Bovine rumen microbial communities from tropical cattle in Woodstock, Queensland, Australia - Gonzalo_03 (v2) (version 2) | ecosystem: Host-associated > Mammals > Digestive system >... | reverse complement strand
GCACCAGGAACTGAAGGTTTCCTGGAAGCGGTTTTCTTCCTCCTGCCAGGTTTCCATGCTTTTGCCGGCGGTGAGGGCTTCATATTCCTCCAGGTAGCGGACGCCTTCCGGCTCGGTGCGGAGGACGTCTTCCTCCATCCAGCAGGTGACGGAGGTGCCGCCCCAGTAGCAGCCGATGATACCGACCGGGATCTCCGGCATGCGTTCCCGGAGCTTCGCGGCGAAGAAATAAGCCACCGCACTGTTAACCCCGCCGGTTCCGGGAGAAACGGCCTGCCAGCGGGTTTCCGCCACAGCCTTTTGCTGGGCAGGGCCCTGCACGGACTGCTTCGGGACGTTGAAGAAACGCAGGAGCGGATCATCATACTGCCGGATGATTTCCGGTCCTTCATCCGCGTTGCGCAGCTCCAGCTCCATATTGCTCTGGCCGCCGGCAAGGAAGACCTCGCCGATGGCCACGTCATCTGCTTCGGCCTGCTCATCACCCGCCTGGATGACCAGGCGGCAGCCTGCCTGCGCTTCCTGCGGGGGCAGGGAAACCAGGAAACGGGTGCCTTCCGCCCGGGCAGAGCCTTCCCCCAGGAGGGTACCCTCCCGGCTGAGGAGCCGGACAGTTACAGTCAGCCCTTCGGAGACATCCCCGAAGACCCGGATCTCTTTCCGTCTGCACAGCACTGCGCCGTCGGTGAACAGAGACGCCGGTTTCAGCATGGGCGCTTACCTTCTTTCCTTCAGGTATTCCAGATTCCGGCGGATCAGGTCGGCCCGCTGGCGGACGCAGTCCGCGCTGCGGAGCGGATCCTCCGGGGTGTTGAACACATAGTCCTTGAGCCTCTCCAGATCCGTTTCCGCCACGTGCATGCGGGTATCGGAAGAGGCATAGTAGATATAGACCCGGCCGTCATCATCCGCAATGGCGCCGTTGGTGAAGACAACGTTGCTTACATCGCCGGTGCGCTCCCGGCCGAGGGGACCGAGGAGCATGCCGGAGGGCTCCGCAATGATGCGGGAGGGATCATGGAGATCTGTCGCAAAAGCGTACAGCACATACCGCAGTCCGGCGGCGGTATTCCGCACGCCGTGGGCGATGTGGATCCAGCCGCGATCCGTCTTGATGGGCACGGCACCGGCACCGTTCTTGGACTCGGTCAGTGTGTGGTACTTCCGGCGGGAAATGATCTTCTCCTCGCCGATGACCGGATGGGTGATATCCCCGCAGAGTCCGAAACCAATGCCCCCGCCGGAGCCGGTTTCGATGAAGTCGTCCATGGGACGGGTATAGAAGGCGTACTTGCCATCCACGAACTCCGGATGGAGCACCACGTTTCGCTGCTGGGGAGAATTCAGGGTAATCAGGTTCGGCAGGCGCTCCCAGGTTTCCAGGTCCTTTGTCCGGACGATGCCCGCCGCGGCAACGGCGGCGGAAAGATCGGCACTGCGGGTATCCTTGCTCTCGGAGCAGAAGACGCCGTAGATCCAGCCGTCCTCATGGGCGGTCAGGCGCATGTCATAGACGTTGGTTTCCTGCTTTTCCGTATCCGGCAGGATGACAGGATAATCCCGGAAGCGGAAACCTTCGGTAGGCTTGTCGCTTTCCGCCACGGCGAAGAAGCTTTTCCGGTCCATGCCCTCCACCCGAACCACCAGGCAATATTTGCCGTTCAGCTTGATGGCGCCGCTGTTCAGTGTGGCATTGACGCCCAGACGCTGCATCATAAAGGGATTGGTGTCCGGATTCGCGTCATACATCCAGAAGGGCGGAATATGATCCCGGGTGAGGACGGGGTTGGCGTAGCGGGAAAAAAGGCCGTTGTAGAAGCGGGAATCAACGGGGTTGGGGAGGGAGATGAGTTGCTCATAGGAGGACATCAAATCCTGAAAAGTGTGAGAGTTCATGGTATGCCTCATAAATAAATGAATACTTAAAACTTAAAACTTAAAAATGAATAATGGCGGATGGATGGCTACGCCATCCTTTGAATGAAGATTTACACAATTACTGATTCGGGAATCAGTAATTGTGTTTGGCCTCGTCGTCGCCATAGTGGAGGACGCTGTGGGATTTGATGTAGTTGACGACGGAGTCCACGGTGGTGAAGGCCAGGCCGACATGGGTGTCGGCTGCGCCGTAGTAGATGGCGATGCGGCCGGTGTCTCCATCCTGCAGGGTGGCGCAGGGGAAGACCACATTGGGCACGAAGCCGCTGACTTCATAGGGTTCTTCCGGCGTCAGCAGATAATTGGCGCAGCGGTAGAGCACCTTGCTGGGCTCGTTGATATCCAGAATGGCGCCGCCCATGGAATAGACGAAGCCGTTGCAGGTGGAGGAAACGCCGTGATAGAAGAGCAGCCAGCCTTCAGTGGTTTCAATCGGGGCGGCGCCGGCGCCGATCTTGACGCCCTGCCACCATTCTCCGCCGCTGCCCATCACATGACGATGCTTGCCCCAGAACACCATGTCCGGGCTCTCGCTGAGGAAGATATCGCCGAAGGGTGTATGGCCGCTGTCGGAAGGCCGGGAGAAGAGACGGAAGGTTCCGTTGATCTTCCGGGGGAAGAGTACCGCGTTGCGGTTGAAGGGGATAAAGGGATTCTCCAGGCGGGTGAAGGTTTTGAAGTCCTTCGTCTTCGCCATGCCGATGGAGGCGCCGTGGAAATCTCCGCACCAGATGATGTAATAGGTGTCTTCCACCTTCACGAGGCGGGGATCGTAGGCGTAATGGGGCATCATGGGGTTGCCGTCTTCATCGGTGAAGGGAACCTTTTCCCGCTCCACATCCCAGTGGATGCCGTCTTTGGAATGACCGAGGTAGACGTAGGGAACGCCGTTGACCTGCTCGCCGCGGAGCACCGCGATGTAGCCGTCTTCCCACGGCACGACGGCGCTGTTGAAGATCCGGGCGATTTCCGGGGTGGGATTACGGCCCAGCACCGGGTTTTCAGAATAACGCCATACGGGAGTCTCGGTTTTCAGATCCGCGGGACGATCCTGCCAGGGGATGGAAGGAAGAGAGCCGACATTAAGCATTTTGATTTCAGACATTGTAATTACTCCTTTAGACAAATGAAGAATTAAGAATGAAGAATGAAGAATTATTAGTTACTGAGACCATATTTCTGACGCTGTGCGTGATAAACAGAATGATGAAAAGTATTCATTCTGAATTCTGAATTCATAATTCTGAATTGGTACAGGGGATCTCGGATTCCCGGTACACCGGCTGTCCGCCGACAACCAGGCGGCCGAAAGGCTTGCGTTCTCCGGCACAGCGCTCCAGCAGGGCTTTGACTGCCAGCTCGATCATGCCGTCGGTATCAATGCGGAAGGTGCTGAGCGGCACATCCCCGGGATTGCCCTGGGGGAAATCATCGAAACCGGTTACGGAGATATCCTCCGGTACCCGGTAGCCCTTCTCCTTGAGGAGGCTGATCAGCATCCGGGCGGTGATATCGCAGTTGCAGACGAAGGCGGTGGGAAGCTCATCCGGCAGAACCGGATCCACCAGGCCGCCGGTCAGCTCACGGTCCGGAAGAATCCACTCCTCCCGCACCTGCAGGTCGTTGAGCAGCATCGCCCGGTAATAACCCAGGAAGCGGTCCATGATACTGCTGGTGGCTTTGATGTTGCCGACGAAGCCAATCTTTGTATGTCCCCGGCGGATCAGGTGGCTGGTCAGCCGGTAGGCGCCGTAGCTGTTATCGCCGGCAACCGCGTCGGCGTTGGCCTGCTCATCATAGAAATCCAGGAACACGATGGGCACTCCGGCCTGCGCGACTTTGCGGTAATAAGCTTTGGCCGGCTCGCCCAGGAGGATCAGCCCGTCCGCGTGACCGGAGGTCATGAGGTTGGGAAGGACGCCTTCCTTTTCGTTCTCCGGGGTCAGGATCTCCAGCAGGCCGAAATGTCCCAGGTCCGCCAGCTTCTTGATCAGCTGCTTGCAGAGGATGGCGTAATAGGAATCCGGCTCGAAGTATTTATCCGGGATCACGATCCCGATCTCCAGGTGATCGTGGAGGATATTCCGGGTTCCCCGGGGATACGAATAACCCATCTCATCCGCTTTTTTGATAATCTTTGAGCGAAGCTTGTCGCTCATGCCGGATTTACCCGCCAGCGCCTTGGAAACCGTGACCGCACTGGTCCCCACGGCTTTGGCGATATCCCGCATCGTCGCTTTCTTTGCTGACAATTTCTCCAGTCCTTTCTTCTGCTCCGGTAATCAGCCGGAGACACATACGCCCGTTGTGATACGGGCATTTCCATTCATCCGCTTCCGGTTTGCCGATGACGGAACCGTCCTCGTGAAGCTCGTTGAACCATTCGCCGCCGTCCCGGGAATCGACGAAGACCCGGGAGATATACGCCCACTGCTGCTCCATCCGCTCCAGCCAGGCGGGATCCTTTGTGATCCGCAGGCCGAAGTCAAAGCCCAGCATGGCTTCCGCCTGGGGCCACCAGGTGCGGAGGTGATTCACCCTGCCGGACACGGATTCATAATGAATCCCGCGGCCGGTATATGCCCGTTCCGTCACGCTCTGCAACAGATCCAGGCACATGACCTTCCAGGGCTCCCGCTCCGCTTCAGGAATCAGCGTTTCCGCGGCATCCCAGAGCAGCCAGGCGGCCTCAATGTCATGGCCGAAGCTCTGCATATCCAGCAGGGGATGCCAGTCAGCGTCGAAGAACACCTCCAGGCGGCGCTTATCCGGATTCATGATCCGGTCCAGACACAGCCGGAGTCCGGCTTCCCCGGCACGGCGGACGTCCTGGTCCGGCCGGGCACGGTACAGCTCCGCATAGGCTTCGATGACGTGCAGCAGCGTGTTCATGGTCCGGGAGGCCAGCACGCCGTTTTCGCTCAGCTTTTCATTGCTTTCCGGCGTGAAGGCTGCCGTCTGCGCTTCCAGGTATCCGCCTGCGTCCCGGCACTTTGTTTCCATAACCCGGAACAGGGACAGCGCCTTTTCCAGCGCTTCGGGATTGCCCGTCAGCCGGTAATAGGCGGCAAGGCCGTATACCGCGAAGGCCTGACAGTAGGTATGCTTGGTGGTGTCCGACGGCTTTCCGTCAAAGGTGACCGACCAGAACACCCCGCCGTTTTCGGGATCCTCAAACCGGCTGAAGAACGCGTAGGCGTGATCCGCGTATGCGCGCAGGTCCGGCCGGTTCAATACGGCGGAAGCAACGGAAAAGAACCACAGGATCCGGCTGTTCAGGATGCAGCCTTTATCGGCTTTCCGATTCAGCTGTAAATCACTGCCCACGTAACCGTAATATCCGCCGTAAGCGTTGTCCATCAAGGCTTCCCAGAAGGGAAGGATCTTCTGCTCCAGATGGGTACGGACGCCGGATATCAACGTGGAAGGTTCTTTGTTAACCATACTGTTAACCTCATGCTTCATTATAAGGAAATGATGACTTCTGTCAATTGCGGGGGCAAGGGGTGATCAGCCCTTGACGGATCCGCTGGCCAGGCCTGCGTAGACCTGCTTCTGGAAGACGAGGAAGATGATCAGACTGGGGATCAGCGTCAGCAGGACGCCGGCGCAGATAATGTTATAGGAGCTCTTGAAGGGACCGGAGAAGGAGTAGAGGGCGGTGGAGATGGTGCGCCAGGAGTTGGACTGGAGATAAAGGTTGGCGCTGTAATACTCGTTGTATACGCCCACACCCTTCAGCACGGCCACGGTGATGATGGCCGGCTTGGTCAGCGGCAGCAGGATTTTGAAGAAGACGCCGAAGTAGGTGCAGCCTTCCAGTACAGCGGATTCATCCAGGGCTCCGTCCAGGTTTTCAAAATACTGGAGGAAGATATAGATGGAGATGACGTCCGTGCCGCTGAGCAGGATCATGTAGCCGGTGATGGAATTCAGCAGCCCCAGGTTCTTCATGATCTGGTAGGTGGTGACCTGCATGGCGATGCCGGGAATCAGGGTGGCGATCATGAACAGGTTCCGGATAAGCCCGTTGCCGGGGAAGCGGAAGCGGTTCAGGACATAGGCCAGCATGGAGCCCATCATCACGGAGACAGCCACCACGACGATGACCACGGAGGCGGAGGTCAGGAAAGCCCGGAGCATATCGCCTTCCGTCCAGACCTGCACATAGTTGCCGAAGTTGAACCAGTTCCGCGGCAGGGCCATGGCATTGGTGGAGGCGTATTCCTCCGCACTTTTGAAGGACGTGGTGAAGGAAGACCAGATGGGCAGCAGCGCGATAAAGCAGGCCAGGAACAGCGAAAGATACTCCAGGGCCCGGATGACGGAACGCCTGATCCGGGCGCCGCGGTTGGATTCCCGGACGGCGTGGACTGCGATGGACATAAACCTGTTTCCTCCCTTCTCACCAGAGCGCTTTGGCCTTGTTGGCCTTGGCGTTGAAGGTGCTTTCGGAATCCTTCATCACATACCGGAAGAACAGGCGCTGCAGCACCGTGAACAGCAGGATCAGCGCCATGAGGACCATGGCCATGGCGCAGGCCTGGCCAACCTTCTGGGATACATGAGCCATCTGGTGGATCTTGATAAAGAAGGTGGCGGTGCCGTTGGCGCCCATGCTGCCCACGACGTAGGCGGGCTCGAAGGCGGAAAGGGATCCGGTGATGGACAGGATGAGGTTCAGCATGAACACGGTTTTGATGCCCGGCAGGATGATGGCTTTGAACTGCTGCCAGCGGTTGGCACCGTCAATGGTGGCCGCCTCATAGAGGGTCGGATCGATGGAGGCGATGGCGCCGATAAACAGCACCATATTCTGGCCGCAGTATTTCCAGACGGAGGTGAAGACCAGGGACCAGTTGTTGACACTCTGGTCCCGCAGCCAGTAGGGCAGCTTTTCCAGCGGGATGCCGATGACCTGCAGGACCGTGTCCAGCACGAAACCGTGAGTAAAGAAATACTTGAAGATATAACCGATGGCGATACCATTTACCAGGAAGGGAAAGAAGAGCACAGCCTTATAAATCCCCGCGCCCCTGAGCCGCTCCAGGCTGAGGACGGAAGCGAAGAAGAGAGCCAGGGCCAGCTGAACCACGGCGCCGGCCATGTAGTAAAGGCTCAGCAGCATGGCATCCACATACTCGGGCTTGGTGAAGATCTTCAGGTAGTTGTCAAAACCGACAAATCCCTTGTCCTTCGTGTAGCTCATGTTGTGGAAGCTGAACTGGATCATCTTCCCGAAGGGGATGTAGGTGAACAGGATCAGCAGGAACAGCGGGACGACCGCGAACAGAAAGATGACAAGTACTTTCTGCCAGTTGATTTTCCTTCGGCGCAGATCCGGCTGCACGGTACTGACGATACTCACGGGGGATGCACCTCCCTGGTGTTTGGATGAAAGAAGGCGGGTCCGGGGGAGTGTTTCCCGGACCCGCCCGGAGGAGATGACGGCTATGGGGAAAGCCGCCCATTATGAAAAGCGATGATTACTTGACTTCAACGTTCAGGGCAGCCTGCGCGTCGCTCCAGGCGGCGTTCCAGTCAGCCATGATTTCGTCAAAGGTCTTGTCGTGGTTGAAAGCGTGCTCGATGATTTCCTGCACCTTGGTGTTGCCGCCGGCGTTGAAGTTCAGTTCAGACTCGGCGTTCATCTCGTTCAGCAGGGTTTCTTCGCCGGGCAGGGAATCCGCGTCGGACAGCATATCGATGCCGTCGAAAGCAGCGTACAGGTCCGGATATTCGCCGCTCTTATCGATCGGGACGCCGCCTTCGCTGTAGGCGAAGCCGCTTTCGTGGGTCAGCCACTTCAGGTAGTACATGGAAGCCAGCTTCTCTTCATAGGAAGCCTGGGCGTTGATGGCAAAGTTGTAGTCGCCGCCGGCGGGAGCATACTGCTTTCCGTCGATGGAGATGGGGAACGCCATGTAGCCGACGTCTTCCGGATGCTCGCCGCCTTCAGCGTCACGCATCTGGGTGAAAGCCCAGGAACCCAGCACCATGGAAGCGATCTGGCCGTTGTTCAGCATCGGCTTGCAGCCTTCCCAGTCGGTGGTGGTGTAGTCGTCTTCGATCAGGCCTTCAGCAGTCGCGTCGTACAGGATCTTATACACGGCGTAGGGGCCGGTGCCGTTGCCCTGATCCGCGAAGGGATCCTTGGCATGGGCCAGTTCCTGGTTCATGTAGGTGTCCTTGCCGGTGGCGGCGACGCCGATGTAAGCGTCCCAGGCACCCATGGTCCAGCCGGCAGCATAGTTGGTGTACAGCGGGATGGCGTCGGTCTTTTCCTTGACAGCCTTCAGGGCGGCGATGAACTCATCGGGGGTCTTGGGCAGCTCGGTCACGCCGGCTTCCGCGAAGATCCGCTTGTTGTACAGGACGCCGTTGGCATTGCCGGTGGAAGGAATGCCGTAGCAGACGCCGTCAAAGGACCAGGAGCTCATGAAGTTGTACAGGCCGCTCAGGGTCTCCAGGGAGCCCAGCGGAACGAAGTACTTGGACAGCTCGTCCTTCTGCACGGTGGGGATGCCCATGATGGTCCAGTCGGTGTTGCCGACGCGCATGAGGGCGTTTTCAGCATAGTCTGTGATCAGTTCGTACTCGATCTCCACATTGGGGTAGATCTGACGGAAGGCTTCCACATAGCCGTTCAGCTTGTCCGCGATATCGGTGCGGTGATAGGCAAAGTGGATCTTGGCGGTCAGGTCGGTGTTTTCGCCCAGGACGATCTGATCGAAGGTGGGCAGGGTTTCTTCCGCGGAGGCGAAAGAGGCCAGGCCGAGCATCAGGCAAACAGCCAGGACCAGGGACAGAATTTTCTTCATGAAACAGTTACCTCCTAAAAAGTTGATTATTTTATGGGCGCTCTGACCCATATAAACGTGTTCCGCAACCTCAATCGTCGCCTCTCGCCCTTGGAGCGGGCTCGATTCTCGTTTCGGTTGACTCATTCACCTCGTTTTCGCCTGCTGGCGAATGCCCCACTGGGGCACCTCTCGGTTCGTTCCCCTCCTTGACGTGCAAGCACGTCGCAAATGCAATCTTGTTAGGTTAACAAGTTAACCTTTGTTGTTTACATATTAACCAACGTAAACGAAAATGTCAACAACGGAAAAATCGCCAAAATCCTGTAAACTAAACGTTGTAAGCTTTCTAAAAGATTGAGGAAATGTTCGATTGCACACTTAACATAAGTTAATAAAATGGTTAACAAAACACATTTCCGGAACAAAAAATATTTTTGGATTTCTCCAAAGAAGAAGTGAAAACCGGGCCGGAGAAAAATCCTTGACACTGATTACAGTCCCGTATTATATTTAATCCAATCTGAAAGAAAGGAATGCTCTACTGATGCAGCGTAACGGATCCAAATACAGTGAATCTATTATGATCTCCGCGAATGGCATGATGCAGATTCGCATTATTTCCGTATACGGTCATACAGTCAGAGAAGAGCAGTCCGGCATATAAATCAGGATTTATCCAGCCGCTTATCTCTGACAGATAAGCGGCTTTTTTGATACCCAAAGGCGGGATCAGAAACACGGGAGGGAAAAATGATAAACAGTCTGAAAAGATGCTGTGCCGTTCTGGCGGCGGTTCTGCTGGCAACAGCGGCGCCGGCTTTTGCGGAAGAAAGGACTGTGCGGACAGAAAGCTGGAGAATGGAAAACCGCAACGAGGTTTTTGCCTGGATTCCGGAGGGGCTTCCGGCAGAACCGGTTCCCATGGTGCTGGCGATGAACTGTACAAACGGTAATCCACAGGCGGAAGTGAAAACCAACGGCTGGGACGTGCTGTGCGCGGAGGAAGGCTTCATTGTGATTGCACCGGAATACAGGGACAGTGCATCCTATGAAGAAACAGATTATCTCCGCATGGTGATTGAACAGGCGGTCAGCCGGTATCCGGTGGATCCGTCCAGGGTTTACGCCACGGGCTTTTCCAACGGCGGAGCGGCAGCGATTGCGCTGGCTTCAGAATATCCGGAACAGATCGCCGGGATTTCAGCGGCCGGGTGGCTGGTGGAAGTGAGAAAGACAGAGGGGCTGCTGACGCCCTTCCAGGTACTGAAGGGAACGGAAGAATTCACCGTCCGGAACGGTCAGGGCGATATGGAACTGATGGAAGATGAAAAGAACGCCCTGCGGACCCTGTTTGAGATGGACCGAATGCCTGCGGGCGAAACAGATTATCACGCGGTGCCTTATTGGGGGTACAGGCCGGACCGGCAGGAAAGTATCTGGCCGGAATACAAGGACTATCATTATTACGGCGGAAGCGGTATTCCGCAGAGCAACGTGGAGTGGCAGATCAGCGATTACTGCCTGGAAGGCTATGAAGCGCCTTTTGCCCAGCTGGTGCTGATTGAAGGCGCGGATCATACGCCGCATGATTATCATGCGAGGATTGCGTGGGATTTCTTCTCCCGCTTCAGCCGGAACACAGACGGAACGATAACTGAAAGGAAATAAAGAAAAATGATTATCAGAAAATTTACAGAGCAGGACGCGCAGGCCGTGTCCGAACTGATTATTACCACGATCCGGATTTCCAATACGAAGGATTATCCGGTGGAACTGATGGAAGAACTGGTGAAGACGGAAACGCCGGAGCATGTGCTGCAGCGGGCTTCCTGGACGCACTTCTATGTGGCGGAGGAAGCCGGGAAGATTATCGGCTGCGGCGCGATCGGCCCTTACTGGGGCAAAGAGGATGAAAGCAGCCTGTTCACGATCTTTGTGCTCCCGGAATGGCAGGGCAAGGGAATCGGCCGGGCCATCGTGGAAACCCTGGAGAAGGATGAGTATGGCATACGGGCAAACCGGATCGAGATTCCGGCTTCCATTACCGGGCTGCCGTTCTACCGGAAGCTGGGATACGGCTTCAAGGACGGAAAGGATACCGTTGACGAGGAACACCTTTACCGGCTGGAAAAGCAGATTGAGGCTCCGGCGATCCGGCAGGTGGAAGATCCGGAGGAAAAATCCCGCATTTGCCGGGAAATCCTGGAAGCCCTGCCGGAGTGGTTTGAGGTTCCGGAATCCCGGGAACAGTATATCCGGGAATGCAGGAAATGGTTCTTCGCAGCGGCGGAACGGAACGGCAGGGTGGTAGGTTTCCTGTGCCTGAAGGAAACGGGAAAGGCTACCGTTGAACTGGCAGTGACCGGCGTGTTGAAGGCGCTTCACCGCCGGGGAACCGGCAGGGCGCTGTTTGAAGCGGCAAAAGCATACGCGGTTGCCGCAGGATATGAATTCATGCAGGTCAAGACGGTGGCGGAGGGCCTCTATGAAGACTATGACCGGACCAACCGGTTCTACCAGGGGCTGGGCTTCCGGGAACTGGAAGTGATTCCGCAGGTATGGGATGAGGACAACCCCTGCCAGATCTATGTGATGTCCCTGAGGAAATCCCCGTGGGAACAGATCATGACCCGCCGGAGCTATCGGGGCAAATACAAACCGGACAGGATTCCGCAGGAAGACCTGAAGACGATCCTGGAGGCGGGGCTGGCGGCACCTTCCGGCTGCAACAAACAGACCACCAGCCTGGTGGCGGTGGACGATCCGGAGATCCTGAAGCAGATCAACGCGGTGATTGATCCGCCGGTCTGCGAGACGGCACCGGCCATGATCTGCGTCCTGTCCCAGCGGATTAACGCATTCCGGGACCGGTGCTTTGCGACGCAGGACTATTCCGCGGCCATTGAAAACATGCTGCTGACGATTTCCTCTCTGGGATACGGGAGCTGCTGGTTTGAAGGACATATTACCGATGAGGACCGGATCTGCGACCGGATCGCGGAAATCCTGAAGGTGCCGGAGGGGTACGACCTGGTCTGCATCCTGCCGGTCGGAAAGATGGAAGGCGAACCGACCGTACCGAAGAAAAAGCCCTTTGCCGAACGGGCCTGGTTCAACGGATTCGGCAAAACGGAAGAAACGGAGTAATAAAGCCAATGGATGCTTTTGTGAATGAGAAGGATTTTGAACTGCTGGCTGACGACCGGTGTACCTTCCAGGTGCTGGACAGGATCCTGAGGCAAGAATGTGAGCTGATCCGGACAGATCATGAACGCCTGATCCTGTGCCATTCCGCATCGCGCTATCCGGTCTGGATATGGACGCCGGACGGGATTTCCGAAGCAGAGAAGGAAGCGGCCTGGAACCTGGCTGGCGAGTTCCGCTTTGTGGAACAGGGTACCGAAATTATCATGAAATACGAGCTGGCGGAATACTTTATGGCCCGCGCGGAAAAGGAAGGCATGAAGATGGGCTGCCAGATGGAGATGATGGCCTATGATTGCCCGGAACCCAAGACACCGGAATTTCCGGCGGACGGGGAACTGTACGAATGCACGCCGGAGGATACGGACGAGGTTGTGAAATTCCTGAGCGGATTTTTTATGGATTTAGACGGGGAACTGCCGCCGGATGAACGTATCCTGGCCAAAGCACAGGAATACATCGGCAACCAGGCGTTTTTCCAGTGGAAGACGGCGGAGGGCACGCCGGTTGCCTGCTGCTATTACAGGCCGAACCAGGATATGGCCTCCATCGGCGGTGTATGGACCGTGCCGGAATACCGCAGGAAGCATTACGCGCAGCAGCTGGTCTATGCCGTGACAAAAAAGATCGCCGGCATGGGGTATCTGCCCATGCTGTATACGGACGCCAATTACGCAGCGTCCAATGCCTGCTATCAGAAGATCGGCTACACCCTGAGGGGCAGGCTGTGCACGATTAAGCGCATGGAAGAAGAAAAGATGATATAATCACGGAGGTAAAAAGATGTTTTATGATACAGAGGATCTGCAGGACGGGGCAATCCGGCTGCAGCTGGAAAGAACCGCAGAGGGGTATCCGGAGAAAGGCTGGGTGCCGGCTTACTACTTCGGAATCTGCCTTCCGGACGGAACGCGGATCGGGCAGTGCGACCTGCGGATCGGCCACAACGACCGGCTCTACATCGGCGGGAACATCGGCTACGGGATCGATGAAGCCTACCGGGGACACCATTACGCGGCAAAAGCCTGCGGGCTGCTGTTCCGGCAGGCCCGGAAGCATGATCTGGGGTATGTGATTATTACCTGCGATCCGACCAACACCGCTTCCTCGAGAACCTGCGAGCTGGCGGGCGGAGAGTATCTGGAAACGGCGGATATTCCGGAAGACCACGATATGTATGAAAGGGGACTGCGCCAGGTCATGGTTTACCGCTTTGACCTGGACCGCGGGGAAAACGAAGATGGAACGAACTGAACGGGTGATCCTGACCAACCTGTGTATGATCCAGGACGGCACAAAGGTGCTGGTACAGGAAAAGGTGGGCAAGGATGCCGGCGGGATTATTTTCCCCGGCGGCCATGTGGAGGAACATGAACCTATCGTGGACTCGGTGATCCGGGAAATGAAGGAAGAAACCGGACTGACGATTGAAAAGCCGCAGCTGTGCGGCATCAAGGAATGGGTCAACGAGGACGGCACCCGGTACGTTGTTTTCCTGTTCAAGACCGACCGCTTTTCCGGGGAACTGACCTCCTCTGACGAAGGAAAGGTGTTCTGGCTGGAGAAGGACGAGGTGCTGAAGAGCAACTGGATCTGGCAGATGGACTGCCTGCTGAAGATTATGGCGGACGGGGAATATACGGAACTGTTTTTTGACCCGGCGGATGACTGGAAGCCGGTTCTTAAATAATGCCGGAGGAAACAGAAATGAGCATTTCCTACAGAAAACTGACAGAAAACGACCTGGAGACCTTCATCCGGATGCGGATTACGCAGCTCCGGGAGGAAGGCGCAACGGAGGACGTGAACCTGGTACTGCCGCTGATGGATTACTATCACCGGCACCTGGCGGACGGAACCTATGTGTCCTGGCTGGCACTGGACGGGGAGAAGATCGTCGGCACCAGCGGAATGTCCTTTGTGGAGAAGCCGCCGTACTTCAGCTGTCCATCCGGGCGGATCGGCCTTTTATCCAGCATGTACACCGATCCGGAATACCGGCGTATGGGCATCGCGAAGGAACTGCTCCGGCGGGTGACGGAAGAAGCCCGGGCATACGGCTGCGGATGCGTGCAAATTACCGCCTCCGACATGGGCGTGCTGCTGTACACGGACTTCGGATTCAAGAAAAACGGAAACTTTATGCAATATAACCTGTAAGGAGGATCAGGACATGATCACCGATTCTTTTGATAACCTTTCCCAGGCAATCATCAACCCGGTACGGAAGGAGAACGCCCCGGCGGTGGACGCCTGCATCGTGACGTTTTCCCATGAGATAGAGAAATACGTGGCGGAGAATTATGCCTCCGGGGAGATCACTTCCCTCTGGTGCGCCACAGGCCGGACACCGGTTTACCTGATCGAGAAAAACGGCAAGCGGTTTGCCTTCTATAAAACCTATGTGGGCGCGCCGATCACCGTCGGCCTGATGGAGGACGCCGCGGCGGAGATGGCCTGCGACAGGTTCATCCTCTTCGGCGGGGCAGGCTGCCTGAACAAGGAAATCGCCCACGGCAAGGTGATGGTCCCCACCGCCGCCTACCGGGATGAGGGTACGTCCTATCACTACGCCCCGGCGGCGGACTACGTGACCGTGGGCAAATCTGACACGGTGGCGGAATTCATGAAGACGAACGGCATTCCTTATGTGCTGGGGAAAACCTGGACTACGGATTCCTTCTACCGGGAAACGCGGAACAACTTTGAGAAGCGGAAGGCGGACGGCTGCATTTCCGTGGAGATGGAGTGCGCCGGCGCACAGGCGATGTGCGACTTCCGGGGACTGGAACTGTATCCCTTCTTCACAAGCGGCGACCTGCTGGACGCGCCGGAATGGGATGACCGGGGCAAGGATTACAAGGACGGCGGCCAGCATGACGTGGGCCACTTCAGCATCGCCCTGGCCCTGGCGGACTATATTTCACAAAAATAATTTCCGCAAGGTGTAACATTTACCGCTTTTCATTCGTAATATCAGTGAAGAAGGCAGGTGGAAGGGATGACCGGGGAGCAGGAACTGGTAAGACTGCTGAAGACCGGCAGCGCGGACGCGTTTGAACAGATGATCACACGCTGTCGTGCCGGAGCAGAAGCCTATGCCTGCAGCCTCCTCCATGATTCCCAGGCCGCCGAAGACGCCGTACAGGAAGCTTTCTCCAGACTCTATGCCGTCCGGACAGACATCGATGAAAACCGTTCCTTCTCCGCCTATCTGTACACGATCGTAAAACGGATCTGTATAGACGAGCTGCGGAAAAAGAAACGGTTCCCGGATCTTCCGGGAGAGCTGCCTGATCCGCCGGTTCCCTCGGCGGAAGCGGAATACATCAGCCACTGGGACCGGCTGAACCGGATCCACATGCTGGCTGAACTGGATGAGACGGACAGGAGACTGCTGACAGCTTTCTCACTGGAAGGAAAGACCACGAAGGAGATCGCCGGGGAAATGAACATGACCGACGGTCAGGTGCGGGTCCGGCTGCA
>Ga0310786_10006556_pt1 | contig 15433 bp, 16 predicted proteins | sample AusTroGonzalo_MG_FD_203881 | JGI IMG/M metagenome (GOLD analysis project Ga0310786, IMG submission 203881) | Bovine rumen microbial communities from tropical cattle in Woodstock, Queensland, Australia - Gonzalo_03 (v2) (version 2) | ecosystem: Host-associated > Mammals > Digestive system >... | reverse complement strand
AGGGCGCGGCTCAGGCTGCAGGAAATGATCAAGGAACAGGAAACAAAATGAAAGAGAACGAATTTGACATATACGTTAGGGACCTGATGGCCGGGGCGGAGGAATCCGTCTCGCCGGATGTGTGGAAAGGCGTGGAGGCCGGCCTTGACAAGGCGGCGCGAAAGCGTGTGGTCCCTGTGTGGGTTTGGAGAAGCGTGGCCGGCGTCGCGGCAGCCGCTGCCGTCGCAGCGGCCGTGGTCCTGACCGGTCCTGAAAAGGAAATTAACCTTTCTAACCAACCAACTATACAAACTCCCGTCGCTTTGGCGACTGACGTCTCTCTTCCGGCCGAAACCCGGCCGGAAGGGGACGACGTCACCCCCCTCACCGAGCAGGCTGCCCAGCTTCGCCGCCAGATTGCCCAGGCGCAGGACATCATGACGCCCGTGGTGACGGAAGAAGATGAACCCCTGACCTCCGAGGTCGTCACAACGGAGCCGGAGCGCAAGCCCCAATCCGTCATCGACCCGCTCGCCGAGCAGCCCCGGGAAACCGGCATCTCCGACGAAGAGGCCTTCCGCCGTCTCGCCTTCGAGGAGCACAAGACCCACCGCAAGGGCGAACTCTCGATGAGCGTCCTCGGCAACATCCAGTCCAACACCCGTCCGGAGAGCCCGACCAGCCGGATCCGCCGCGCCCACGGTCTGTGGGGTGCGCCGTCCTACACGGAGACCGGCATCTACGATGAAGGCGCCGAGTTCAGCTTCGGCCTGCCGTTCTCCGCAGGTATCGGCTTCCGCTATGATTTCAATCCCCGCTGGGGCATCGGTACGGGCGTCGTCTATACGAACCTCTCCCGTTCCTTCATCGCGGATTACTATGACGCCGCCACTGCCAGGACCGTCAACACTGACATCACCAACCTGCAGCACTACATCGGCGTTCCGGTGAACGTCTTCTTCAACATCGTGAACACCGGCAACTGGAACTTCCACGTCCGGATGGACGGAATCGCCGAAAAGCTCCTGGACAACCATTATCTCGTCCATGACGGCGACGGCGACATCCACTTCCACCAAAAGACGGACGGCCTGCAGTTCTCCACTGGCGTGGGTGTCGGCGTCGAGTTCAAGTTCTCCCCGAACGTGGGCCTGTACTTCGATCCCACCATCCGGTATTACTTCGACTGCGACCAGCCGCGCTCCATCCGCACCATCCAGCCGGTCAGACTGGACATCGAAGCGGGCCTGCGGTTCTCCCTCGGAAGATAAGAAACAGATAAAATACCCCCTGAAACAACACAAGCCGACGACGGCTTGTGTTTTTTTTCGCTCCCCTGCGCTAACTTGGATGGAAAAAAGACCATGCGCAGCATCATCGGACTCATCGGCCTAACCCTCTTTGCGGCCGCCTGTACCCGGGACCCTCTCTTTTCCGGATCCCCCAGAAGCACCCACGAACCTCCCACCGGCCGCCATCGGGCGGATTCTTCCGCCGTCGATGACGTCGTCCCGCCCGGGGAGCACATTTATCTCACCGCCGTCCGCTTTCCGGACGGATACGCTTGGCAGGAGGACACTTGCGCCGTGGACGGACCGGTCTGGATCGACCTTTACCGAGACGGAGCCCTGGCGAGGAGCGTTCCTGCCGGTGGAAGTGTGCATCCGGACATGCACAGGTTCATGGACGGACACCTTTATACCGACTGCTCAATCGGCACGGAAACGGTCGTTTCCCGGGACGGAGTGGAACTGTTCCGGTTCGAAGGGCGGGAAGCCCTGCGAGGATTCCTCGTCCGGGAAGACGGGGTCCATACCCTCGGCCAGGACCGGGACGGGGACGGATTCACCTACCGGGTGGACGGCCGGATCGTCTTCCGGAGCGAGACGGGAACCGTCCTGGGCCGTCCGGACGAGCCGGGAGCGCCCTGCGGCGCGCTGGCGGAATATGGGGAAAACGTCTGCTACACCTGCCGGATTCCGTCGGAACGGGGGCCTCAGTACCGCGTGATGCTCGGCGGAGAACTGCTCCACAGCCTGCAGGAAGTAAGCGGCATCCGGGCCTTCGGCTTCCTGAACGGCAAGCCGTGCCGGGTCCAGTCGACCGGGCGGAGATGCCTCCTGTATGTCGATGACAAAAGCTCCGACCTGGCCGTCCGGACCGGAGAAAGCATCCTCTGGTGCCGGATGACCGCCTGGGAGGGTGATATTCTCGTGTTGTTTTGCGTCTCCGGCACGGCAGGAAGGCGCTGCTTTCTCCAGACTTCGGACGGAAAGACCTTCCAGGGGGACAAGGAGGAGACGGTAGAGGAAATGCTCGTGGAAGGAAAGCGGGTGGGATGGACCGTGACCGGCGAACGGGGCGACCTTCTCCGCGTCCGGTGGAGCGACGGCACGGCTACGGAGGCCGCGGGTGGCTACCTGATCTCCGGTCGCTGCGCCCTCCTCCAGAACGGGCACCTCCTGCTCGCGCTTACGGGTCGCGACGGCACCCCGAACCGATTTCAGCAGGACAAGGAAAAGACGGACATCCCCTTCAACGGCTATTTCACCTCGGTAACTGTGGAATAGTTTTCTTATCTTTGTGGGTATGATCGCATACCCGAACGTCAAGCTCAATCTCGGACTCCACGTCGTGCGCCGCCGCGAGGACGGCTACCATGACCTGGAGACCCTGTTCGTCCCCTATCTCGGCCTCCACGACACGCTGGAAATCATCACGGGCGACGATTTCAGCCGTACATCGGCCCGGCTGCAGGAGACCTACAAGGCGGAGCAAATGGCGCAGGGCATTACCCCCGACGGGAAGCTGATGGTAACCATAGCCCGGAAAGAAGGGGTGGACTGGGATCCGCTGAAGGACTTGACCGTCAAGGCATACGGCTTGCTCTCAGAACAGTACAAGCTGCCGCCGATGAAGATCTACCTGGAAAAGACTTCACCCGTAGGCGCCGGTCTCGGCGGGGGCAGCGCCGACGCCGCCTTCGCACTCCGGATGATCGCGGAACTCGCCGGCTTGGACCTTTCTGACGAGGAACTGGCGGGCTTCGCTGCCCGGCTCGGCAGCGACTGCGCCTTCTTCATCTACAACCGCCCCATGCTCGGGACCGGGCGCGGGGAAATCCTCGAACCCTTTGATATCGACCTGTCCGGATACCGGCTGGACGTCATTGTGCCGGAAGGGATTTCCGTGTCCACGGCCGATGCCTACCGCGGCATCGTCCCGAAGGTTCCGGACCTGCCCTTACGCGAGGTCCTCGCCCATCCCGTCACGGAATGGAAAGGCCTGCTGGTGAACGATTTCGAGACGACGGTCTTCGAAAAGCACCCGCGCCTGGCGGAAATCAAGCAATCTCTCTACGACGACGGCGCCACCTACGCCGCCATGTCCGGCAGCGGCTCGGCGCTCTTCTCCCTGCGCCGCGTTTGAATGTTTCTTTGAAACAACAAGAAAGATTTCGCCACATTTTAACGTTTCTTACGCTGGCTTCCGTTCTTTCTCCGTAGGTTCGGGGAAAAAACGACATGCTGGTATATGTACACGGAGCGAAGTGCGTCGGGATCGAAGCGGTCCCTGTGACGGTGGAAGTGGATATTACCCTGGGCATCGGGATTCATCTCGTCGGACTGGCCGACGCGGCGGTGAAAGAGAGCCTGCTGCGGACGGTGACGGCCCTGCAGGCGAAGGGGTTCCGGATTCCGGGGAAGAAGATCGTGATCAATCTGGCACCCGCCGATCTGCACAAGCAGGGAAGCGGCTATGACCTGCCCATCGCCCTGGGCATCATCGCCGCCTCGGAGCAGCGGGCCCTGCCCGGGCTGGAAAAGTACCTGATTATGGGAGAGTTAGGCCTAGACGGCAGCATTCGCTATGTGGCGGGGACCCTGCCGATGGTGGAGCTCGCCGTCCAGAAAGGATTCAAGGGCGCCATTCTCCCGGAGCGCTCGGCCCTGGAGGCAGTAGACTTCGACGAGACGCTGGTATTCGGTGTCCGGACGCTGGACGATGTGCTCCGCATCTTGGAAGAGAAGGAGGACGCGTCAGACCTTCTTATTTGGAACACGGAGTGTTACGGAACAGCCCTGCGGGAGGAACGGGAGCGGCCCTCGACGGCCGATTACATGGACTTTGCCGATATCCTGGGACAGGAAAGCGCAAAAAGGGGCGTGGAGATTGCGGCGGCAGGAGGGCACAATCTGATAGAATTATGTGCGAGTTTCCGTCTATATAAATACGTGTACTGCTCAATCACTTTCCCTTCCCGATTCATAGCAGAACCCCCGTCGACCGCATCCGTCTTTGACATTAACTATTTTTCCTTTAATTTTGTGTATATTTAAGAATTACACGCAATAACCATCATGGGTAGCAAAAAAATCATCGCAATCTTGCTGAGCATCGGACTGGTCATCGCCGGTCTGTCCGGAGAGGTTGTCCTAGGAGGAACGAACATATCCACGGTCCTTGTCATAGTCGGTCTTATCTGGCTGGCCATCGAGATTATCTGGGTTAAAAAACCCGCCAATGCACGAAACAACCCGTCGTTTCTGGATTTTGATGAAAGTGCAAACCGCTCGATAGATGAATGGGTGGACTACTTCAGGAGCATCCTCCATACCCATTTCCCCCAATACACCCTGAAAGAAAACGTTCCCGTCACGGAACTTGCGGGCGATGTCCAGGAATCATTCCAACTGTACAAGAACCGCCCGAACCAGGTTTACAAGGCAGAATGGGGAAAGGACTATGACTTTGTCCTCTACTCTGACGGGAAACCGAAGGCCATCGTCATGTTGGGGGACGGCCATTGCCACTCGAAACATGTGGATTTTTTGATTGCGAGGATGTTCGCAAAGAAACTCAACGTTCCCTACATCGGATTCTACCTGGAGTTCCCCAATAAGGAAGATTACGTCGTCGGACGGATCCGGGAACAGCTGGGCTGATTGTCATACGGAGAAAGGGGGATGCAATGTTTTGCGCCTGTGAAGGAGTCAGCACGTCCATCCTCATGGCATTGCAGGCGGCCGGACGATGTACCCTCCAGTATTTAGGCGATGCGCCTAATCAAATCAATCCCCCTTCTCCTTTTTTTCTTCTGCCATGAACGGTGGAATCCTGCAGCAGATCGTCGATGAGAAGGCCTGGGAGGCGTTCCTGGCCCACCGACTCTTGAAGGGTCGTTTCAACTGGCGTTCTTTCCAGGAGGCCGACACTTATGTCGGGGAACACCTATATATCCCGGAGGCGGAAAGGATTGCGGACGGCGAAAGCCTGGGTATCCCCGAGCGCATAGTCGTCAACAAGATGGGAACCGGAAAAAAGCGCATTGTTTACCGTTTCCAACCGGAGCAGATGCGCGTCCTCAAACTCATTGCCCACCTGCTGTACCGATATGACGGAATCTTTTCTCCCAACTGCTATGCGTTTCGACGCGGAGTTCGCCCCGGCGACGCCATCAACCGGATCAACAAGGATCTCCGGGGAAAGCGGATGTGGGCCTACAAGGTAGACATCCACGATTATTTCAATTCCATCTCCATCCCCATTCTCCTTCCGATGCTGGCCGACATCCTGAAGGACGACCCACCCCTCTTCCGTTTCTTCCGACAACTCCTTGACGACGACCGTGCACTCGTCGGGGATACGGTCGTCCATGGGCAACGGGGTGTCATGGCAGGACTTCCCACGGCCTCCTTCCTGGCCAATGTCTATCTGATGGAGGTTGACCGCCATTTCCAAGAGGCCGGCGTCATTTATGCCCGGTATTCTGATGACATCATCCTCTTCGCAGAAGACAGGGAGACGCTGGACAGGCACCGTTCCACCCTGCTGGCTTTCTTCGACAAGTACCGACTGACGGTCAATCCGTCCAAGGAACGGGTCTATTCACCCGGAGAACCCTATGAATTCCTCGGCTTCCGCTGCCTGGGCAACGCAATCGACATCTCCCACGCCACCAGGGAAAAGATGAAAGGGAAAATCCGGCGAAAAGCCCGGGCCATCAGGCGTTGGTGCTCACGGGAGGGCATAGAATCGGAAAAGGCGGTAGGAAAGCTGATCCGCTGTTTCAACCGGAAACTATTCGAGATGGACGAGGACGACTCCCTGTGCTGGTCCAGCTGGTTCTTTCCCATCATCAATCGGACGGAAGGGCTGCGGGAAATCGACCGTTACCTGCAGGAAAACTGCCGTTACGTCGCTACGGGACGCCATAACAAAGCGAATTATAGGGTCCGCTATGCAACCCTGAAACACCTCGGTTACCGAAGCCTGCTTCATGAGTTCTACCTCAGCCGCACGGAGAGCTGATGCCCTTCGAAAAATGGGGATGGTGGCTCTTTATTTCTCCTATTTTACTCCTGGTCCTATCGCCGTATACTGCTCAATCACCTTCCCTTCCCGATAGATGGCAAATCCTCTCCTGCCGGACCGTAGTGTGATGCCGCCGAAGTAGCAGCCGGGATACGCCACCTTCACCGCCCTCTTGACACGGCGGAGCGCTTCTTCGATGGTGATGCAGTAGTAGGTGGTCATATCCGCAAAGGTAGACGGGGATATGGCCAAATCGGGGCACAAGGGCGATTCCGGTTCCGCCCTAACCTCCAAACCCTTACTTAGAGAGCCAATTCTTACCACTTTCCCTTTGTTTCTTGCTTTCGCCGGTCACGTGTCTTATGACCGGAGGGGAAATAACAGCTCTTTATGCCCTGTTTCCGGAAAGATTCAGGGCTTTCTATTTGAGTTGGCTGGCGATGCTTCAAAGCCTTAAATATATGATAATCAATAACTTACATTAACCATTAACGTACAACACCATGAAAGCAAGCAAAGTATTCGAAACCATGGAGAAGGGCTTCGGCCCCGCCATTTCCATCCTCATGCTCGTGGACCTCGGGAAGGACATCTACGAGTACGCCAAAGAGAAGGTCCAGACCCGCCGTCGGGAACGGACTCACAAACTCACCCCCGCCGGTGCTCACTGATGAAATACCATGAGCTACTACCGGACGGAATCTCTTATCATCGCCTTCTTGGACACAACCCTCGCTCTATTCAGGGGCGTCCGTGACCTGAGATGGATTCTTAGGAACAAGTCGGCGATTCTCAAGAAAGCAATAATCAAGAAACAGAAAAAACACAATGAAAAACGAGCAAGCACTAGTAGCCGTCCAGCCTGACGCCGGACCGCTGTTGGAACTACAGTTCGTCGATGGGCCTGCCCCTGAACCGGAGGAAGAAATCCCCGAAGAAGAGCAGCATCCCAACTTCATTGAATCCAACACCCAGGCCATTTCTCTCGAAGACTTGGCCACGAGGTCGATTGTCCCCACTTTTTCAGACAATTCGCTGACGGTTTCTCATCAGAGCTTCATCGCCTGTGTGGCAAAAGCCGCATCTGAAATATATGGGGAAATCACACCCATCGAGTGTCGTGTTTCCCACCCAATCATAGGAAGGGTACCTACGGCACTCCATAAGAAAGCATCCGAACTGACCGATGACGAAAAGACGATATTCTATCAAAGAATGGCATTCGTTTCTCGTGTATACGGTCTGGTTCGGGAAATCGATGGGCAAAGCATCCACCTAGTGATAGGGGGTGTACGTGCCTATAATGAAGACCGGCTCTATAACCGCAAGTCCCCGGAGAAGTTTAAGATCTTCGTGGGCTGGCAAGTGAAGGTCTGTTCAAATTTATGTCTTTCCTGCGACGGCTTCTCAGGAACGATTGAGTGTATGACAGAAATGGATCTTTACCAAAAGGCCCTTCAGCTGTTTTCTCAGTTCAAGCCCAAACAGGAAGAGAACCTGCAACTCCTTCAGAACCTGACCACAACCAGGCTCTCGGAGGATATCTTCTGTAAAATCATCGGAAGGCTTCGGCTTTACCAGGCACTTCCGACGAATGAACAGAAAGAACTCCCTGAGGTTATTCTCGGGGATCAAGCCGTTAATGCTGCGGTTCGTGGATACGTCAGTAATCCCAATTTCGGAAGAAAAGAGGGAGAAGACGGAATCACTTGCTACGGTCTATCCCAGATTTTAACCGAAGCGGTTAAGTCATCTTACATCGACCGTTGGCTGGAAAGGAACCTTAACGCAATCGACTTTTCATTAGGAATCCAGGACGCTCTCAATGGCAACACCGAGAGCCCCTATAACTGGTTCCTGCAGTAAGCGGTGAAATATCCCTTACCGAACAACCGGAGAGGATCGTTCACACCAGTGGACGGTCCTCTTCTTTTTGAATAACTCTTTAAACACAGCATTATGACAGAACAAGAGCTGCATCAGACGAGGGAATTCCAGGCCGCAAGAGCCCTGGAAGACGCCCTCAACACAATGAGCTGGAAGCCGGAGGTCTTTGCCAAATCGGTGAGGACTTTCCACCGGACCCTCCAGCAGGAACTATTACGTACCATAGTGGCGGTCATCAAAGAAATGGCTGCCGACGACTATGGGGTGGATCTCAGAAACCAGGCCTCCCATGACACCGCTAAGGCTATTGTGGAGACTGGTGTTTTAGATGAAGCATACTTACCATTCATCTGACCCGCCATGAAGAACAACACAATCTACAATGCTATCCAGAACTGCCGCAATACCCTCATTAACGAGGTGTCGGCGGAACTGGAACGACGGAAAGAGCACTCCGTCAAAGTTGATATTCTTCTCCCTGATGCCTATCACATCACAACCATCTGCCTCTACGGTGGACGCCCTCTTGTGATCTATACGGATTCCTACGGGGAAGAAGCCGATGACCTGGAGCTCTTCACCCTTGATGAAATAACCAAAATCATAGATGCAATATGAAAAAGAAAAAACTCACTTACAGAGGGAAGGTCGTGACCATTTCGACCGATACCTACAGGAACAACGGCTGCCTCGCCATTATCCTCACCTACAAGGATGGTGAGCGAGAAGTCGTCACCACCAACCTCAACAGCCCCCTCCAGTCTGCAACAATGGCATTCCTGGACACCAATAACCACCCCACCATAGAGAAGTGGATTCAGGATCATGGCTTTGGATTGCCTATGGGCTATTCTGAGAGGAGCGGCTTCTGTCAATATCCGTTATACACAATCCTCATTTCCGCATTATGAAAGACAAGCCATTTTATGACCCCTATCCTTCATTCTGGCTGCTATTTCTGCTATTTCTGAAATGGCTGGAATTGAAGGTCCGTGAAAAACTCGATGAAAACGAATCTGACAAAAAGGTGGAATTATGACAAACATCATTATCATGATCGACCCGCCACCGATGCCTGGATACCATCTGTACCAGGCCATCAAGAGAGTCATCGAAAAGGTTAAGAGTTGGGGGCGTCGAAGCAAATGACACCCCTTCTCGAATACTGAACGGTCGTTCAATATACTTGAAAAATGACCTATGTTGCCTACTTACGGCAGTCCACGAAGAAACAAGAAGCGTCGGGACTAGGGATTGAGGCACAAAGGGAGATAATCCATAACTTCCTTTCTCCCGAAGTCCCGATTGCCGAATTTGTGGAAACTGAGAGTGGCCGTCACAATGACCGCCCTAAACTTTCTGAAGCTTTAGCCTTATGTCGGAAGACGGGTTCTACCCTCATAGTGGCGAAGCTTGACCGACTCTCCAGGAACGTCGCTTTTGTCAGCAAGCTCCTTGAGTCGGATACGGAAATCAAGTTCTGTGATTTTCCGACGGCGAACAAGCTGGTCCTTCACATCATCGCCAGCATCGCCGAATATGAAGCACAACTAATTTCCACCCGTACCAGGCAATCCCTTGAAGCGAAAAAGGCCAGAGGGGTTGCTTTGGGTAAACCAGAGAACCTTGTCAATAACCTCGACAAGGCAATCTCCAACTCCAGGAAGACCAACATGAAGAAGGCTCGTGATAATCCCAATAACAAACGAGCCGCTGCCATGTTGAAGATTCTGGTGAAACAAAACCTATCGCTGACCGAAATGGCTGATGTCCTCAACGCCGAGGGGTTCGTTACCTCTCGTGGATCACGATTCACAGCCTGGTCGGTCAGCGTCTTACTGAAACGTTATAATCTACACCATGACGACTAATATCTATAGAGAAAGGGACATGTGCCCTTTTTCTTTTCGTCACCGATTGGTTTTTGTTATCTTGATTGTTTTATTTCATTTAATAAATCTATATAAATCAATTAGGCTAATGCTTTTTATTGCTTTAATCTCTGGCTTTTACTATATTTGTCCATCATAACAATCACATATGGCAAAAACCGAATATACGACACTTAACCTGCCGAAAGCGCTGGTTGAAGAATTGAAGGTCTGGCGCATGGCTTTCTGCGCAGCATACGGAAAGCAGGTCTCCTATGGTGAAATGCTACGAGGAATGCTCGATTCGCTGGAGGACTCCGACCCTGGCGTTGTCGAAGAGATGGATCGTCTCGTGAGAAAGCATCCCGATCTGGAGGAAAAGATGGGAAATCCGCTTTTTGAAACCATGCATGAGGATAAATAGTCTCTCGAGCAATAACGACTATTTAGTATAACCTTCACTATCAGTGGAAGTCACGAGATAATACATGTCCACACAATCAATAACACCAACAGAATATGCCCCTGAAGGTTGACCTTGTTTATACTCCTGTGGTGAATTTCGCCATGCAGCAGAACCACGCTCCTGTCATAAGGGAGATTAAGGTCCTGAATGATGGTGATTCCCCGCTTACGGACATCTCCGTCCGCATCTTGTTCGAGCCGGCCTTCGCCCTGGAATATGATACCCATATTGAACAGATAGACCCGGGCTGCGAGGAGACACTCGGTGCTATTCCCATCTCCTTTTCCACGGTCTTCCTTTCGAATTTGACGGAGCGCGTGCTGGGATCCATGAAGTTGTCGATCTCTTCAGGAGAAAACACCTTATTTGATGGGTCCTATGAGATTACCGTCTTGACGTTCAATGAGTGGGGTGGAGTTAATGTGCTGCCTGAGATGCTGGCTGCGTTTTCAACCCCGAACCACCCCGAGGTAACCAGAATCATCAAAAAAGCGTCGGAACTCCTTGGGCGGTGGACGGGAAGCCCCTCCTTAGACGAATACCAAACACGTGACCCCAACCGTGTCAAGCAGCAGATGGCTGCACTGTACAACGCGATTGCGTCTGAGGGAATCACTTACGCTTCGGTCCCAGCCAGCTTCGAGACATCTGGGCAGCGCATACGTCTCGTGGATGAAGTGGTTGGCAGTAAGCTTGGAACGTGCCTCGATATGTCTATGCTGTATGTTAGCTGCCTCGAGGCGATGGGGCTCCACCCTATTGTTGTTATCTCGAAAGGACATGCTTTCGCCGGATGTTGGCTCGTTATGGACTCATTCGCGGATAGCGTCAATGACGATCCTTCGTTGCTCACGAAACGCATCGCCGAAGGCATCAACGAGATGCTCGTCGTTGAGACGACCTGCATGAATACTGGTAGTCTCGCTTCCTTTGACGACGCCTGTCTCGCCGCCAATAAGGAGCTTACATCCGGTAAGTTCGTGCTTTTCCTTGATATTTATCGAGCCAGAATCGGCCAGATACGACCGTTGCCTATGCGCGTCCCCGGAGAAGGAGGATGGACGCTGATCAATGACGAAGCGACCGAAAGGAAATATGAGGCTCCCGAGAACTTGAGCGCCACCGACATCATTATTGATAAGAAGGCGGAAGTTGACAAGAAGATTATCTGGGAACGAAAGCTTCTTGACCTTAGTCTCCGAAACAACCTTTTGAACACACGGCTGACCCAGGACACGATTCCAATCATCTCCGTGCATATCGATGAATTGGAGAACTCCCTAGCTGCGAACCATGATTTCCAGGTTCTCGGGAAGCCGGCGGACTGGGACAACACTCAAATTAGCGCCGGCATCTACAAGGCCGTGAACGCAACCGACCCCATCTATGACTTAGTCAAGATGGAGCTCTCGCAATACCGCATCCGCACCTATCTTGATGAGGAAAAGGTTAAACGCGCTCTCACCCATCTCTACCGGTCATCCCGGACAGCCATGGAAGAGAACGGAGCGAACACCCTGTATCTAGCCTTGGGTCTGCTCAAGTGGTACGAGACACCTTCCAGCACCAAGCCTCGTTACGCGCCGATCCTCTTGCTTCCGGTTGAGATAATCCGGAAATCCGCCGCCAGCGGTTATGTCATCCGCAGCCGGGACGAGGAGACGATGCTGAACATCACCCTCCTGGAGCTCCTCCGACAGGCGTTCGACTTGACAATCGGTGGGCTGAATCCCCTACCCACGGATGAAAGCGGCGTTGATGTTCCACTCATCTTCAACACTATCCGAAGGAAGATAATGGGGCAGAAGGGCTGGGACGTTATCGAGCAGGCGCTCCTCGGTAACTTCTCGTTCAACAAGTTCATCATGTGGAATGATATCCATAACAATACGGATATCCTTCTCCAGAACAAGATCGTCGCCAGTCTCATGTCGGGAGTGGTCGACCAGTCTGTCAATCAGGAGCTCGGTGATGGTGGAAACCTTGACGAAAGAATCGCCGCAGGCGAGATTGAATTGCCAATCAGCGCGGACTCATCCCAACTGGAAGCTATTGAGTCGGCGCTCAGCGGCAAGAGCTTCATCCTGCATGGCCCTCCCGGAACAGGCAAATCACAAACCATCACGAACATTATCGCCAATGCCCTATACCGGGGCAAACGAGTGCTATTCGTCGCCGAAAAGATGGCGGCACTTGAGGTCGTGCAAAACCGCTTGGAATCCATCGGCCTAGGCGCGTTCTGCCTGGAACTCCACTCCAACAAAGCGAAGAAGTCGAGCGTCCTTGAACAGTTGAAAAGGACATCTGAGGTGGCCAAGCGTAAATCCAGCGAAGAATATGCCGCCGAAGCGCTGGAAATCAACGAGGTTCGCAAGGAACTGAACAGCCATGTGCGATCCATTCACAAGCAATACCCGTTGGGCGTTTCTCTATATGACTGCATCGCCCGGTATTATGCGATCCGTGAGGACTGCCCCGCCTTCGACTTTTCCGTACAAGATGCCGGCATATTGAAGGCCGAACAAGTCCGAAACGCCGAGATTGCGATTTCGGAGTACCGAGCCGCCTGCCAGGTGGTTGGAAACCCTGCCGAATCGGACCTTCTCGGAATAGAGGCGACGGTGTACAACCAGGATGCGCTTGACGCTTTCGACAGGCTCCGCTCGTTGAAGACGGACGCGGTCGCTCTGGTTAGAGAAGCTAGGGGGCTTCAGGAGTCCCTTTTAGGCGACACCTCATCCTTAACGGAGAAAGAGTACAAGGCTCTTGCCGGCCTGACTTCCTTGATGGAGTCCATGGACAGTTCCGTCGTTCCGCTTCTCAAGGCGGGTGATGAGAGCGTATTGAATACTGTCGGGGAGGCATGCACGCACGGTGCCTCTCGTGATCGCCTTAGGATGAAGATCCTCGAGAGTTACGATGAAAGTATTCTTGGTCTAGATACCGTTGCCTATGATTCGGAATGGAGAAACGCCCTCGTCAAGGGTTTCCTTACCCGCTACTTCGCCGTCAACAAGGTCCTGAAGAAGGTTCAAACTTACTCGACTTCCGGGAAGAAGCCTCTGAAAGATGATATTCTTCCTCTCCTCAAGTCAATTGCGGAATACAAGCAAGAGAATGAGGTCCTACAGCGACTATCCGTCGGACAAGTTGCAGATGTCATCCGAAGCTATGGCGAAGACTGGACGAAACTTTCGGGCGTGAAGGAGACGGTCGGATTCGTGAATGCATATCTTGCATCCCTGTCTGTTGACAACGACCATATATCATCGGTCAGGATGCGGATTGTCGAGGCCCTTTCACCCAAATTCAAGACGGTTTTCCCGACTCTCTTCTCCAAGGTGATGGAGCAAAAGGCCTTCGTGGAGAACAAACTGGATGCCTTCTTCCTGGATTCCGACGGAGACTGGGCGGAGTCCGTTTCCGCAAGCTGTGAAAGATGGGGTCGCGGCCGTGACCAACTCCGAAGCTGGGTGATGTACAATCAGAAGCGGAAAGCCGTGAAGGAGAGTGGCGTCGGTGCGCTCATCGACCAGGTGGAGGACGCCACCATCCCGTTGGATAACCTTTCCGATTCCTTCCATAAGGGACTCTACAAGGCGTACGCGGAATACATCCTCACACAAGACCCCGACCTGAATCTCTTCCACGGGACAATGTTCGAGGAGAAGATCGCACGCTTCCGCGGTCTATGCAAAGACTTCGAGTCTCTTACCCGGGACGAGGTGTTCGCCCGGCTGGCGTCCAACCTTCCCGCTCTGCAGAAAGAGGCTTCACAGAACTCCGAGGTTGGCATCTTACAGAGGAACATCCGTAACGGATGCCGGGGCGTGTCCCTACGCAAGTTCTTCGACATGATTCCAGATTTACTGCCGAGGATGTGTCCCTGCATGCTGATGAGTCCCATCTCGGTGGCGCAGTATATCGACGCCAGGGCTCCCAAGTTCGACCTGGTCATCTTTGACGAGGCGTCCCAAATGCCGACCTGCGAGGCTGTTGGCGCCATCGCGAGGGGAAATAGCATCATCGTCGTCGGAGACCCGAAGCAGATGCCCCCGACAAATTTCTTTTCGACGAACACGTTCGACGAGGACAACCCGAATATGGAGGATTTGGAGAGCATCCTTGACGACTGCTTGGCCCTTTCCTTCCCTTCCAAGTATCTCCGTTGGCACTATCGAAGCAAGCACGAGAGCCTGATTGCCTTCAGCAACAGCAAGTATTACGACAACAAGCTCCTGACCTTCCCTTCCCCGGATGACATCAAGACAAAGCTTCAGTATCAGCACGTGAAGGGCGTTTACGATAGGGGTGGAACCAGGCAGAACCGTGCCGAGGCGGAGGCCGTCGTCGAGGAAATCCGCAACAGGCTGGAAGACCGGAAACTCTCAAAGCGAAGCATTGGCGTGGTAACGTTCAACACCAATCAGCAGTCGCTCATCGAGGACCTGCTCAACGACCTGTTTGCGCTTCGGCCGGACCTCGAGAAGATTGCTATGTCGGCCGAGGAGCCTATCTTCGTCAAGAACCTTGAGAATGTCCAGGGAGACGAGCGGGACGTCATTCTTTTCTCCGTTGGATACGGCCAGGACAAGGACGGCAAGATCGCACTCAACTTCGGTCCACTCAACAGAGAGGGCGGATGGCGACGCCTGAACGTTGCCGTATCCCGCGCCCGCTACGAGATGAAAGTGTTCTCTACGTTGACTTCGGACCAGATTGACCTCAAACGCTCTGGCGCCCTGGGGGTGGCCGGTCTGAAGTCCTTCCTCGAGTATGCAGAGAAAGGGCGGTCTGCCCTTCGATACACCAGCGCGGAATCGGCCGTCGCGGCCGATGGTTTCATCGAGATCGTGGCCGGCGAGCTCCGTAAGCGGGGATATGACGTGCGTACGAATGTTGGTTGTTCGGGATA
>Ga0310786_10006554_pt1 | contig 15440 bp, 4 predicted proteins | sample AusTroGonzalo_MG_FD_203881 | JGI IMG/M metagenome (GOLD analysis project Ga0310786, IMG submission 203881) | Bovine rumen microbial communities from tropical cattle in Woodstock, Queensland, Australia - Gonzalo_03 (v2) (version 2) | ecosystem: Host-associated > Mammals > Digestive system >... | reverse complement strand
TCCGCCATGAGGCCTGACCGGTTCATTACCGCCTCTGCGAACTCGAAGGCGTCAAGCTCCTTCATCTGTCGGGTAAAGTCTAGGATAGTCTCGGCAAAAGCCTGTAGTTTGCGGCTGGTGGCCTGCGCTATCTCAGCGGCATAGACTTGCGGGGACTGCATGACTTGCAGCATGGTGACATTCTCGCGCAGGGCAGCTTCGCGAACGCGCGCCATAGTAGTAGCACCTATGCCCCGCTTGGGTACGTTCACTATGCGCTCCAGCGCCTCATCGTCGCTGTTGTTCGCCGCCAGACGGAAATAGGCTATCGCATCCTTGACCTCCTTGCGCTGGTAGAACGACATACCGCCGTAGATGCGGTACGGGATACCCAGCTTGCGCATTTCCTCCTCCAGGTTGCGGCTCTGGGCGTTGGTGCGGTACAGGATAGCTATCTGTTCGTAGTCACGCTTGTTCAGCCGGTGCATGCCGAGGATCTGCCGTGCTACGGCTGCGCTCTCCTCGCGGTCGGTGCTGTAGCCGGTAAGGTGCAGACGCTCGCCTTCCTCCTTCTCAGAATAGACCTCTTTGTATATCTGCCCCTTGTTCTTATGGATGAGCGAGTTGGCGGCGTTAACTATGTTCTGCGTCGATCGGTAGTTGCGCTCAAGCTTGAAGAGCTTGGCACCTGTATAGCCGTTCTGGAAAGTGAGGATATTCTCGATGGTCGCTCCGCGGAAACTGTATATACTCTGCGCATCGTCGCCAACGACGCACACGTGGTTCTGCGGTTGGGCAAGCAGCTTGACAATCAGGTACTGGGTATGATTGGTATCCTGGTACTCATCGACCAGCACATGCCAGAACCGCTGCTGATAACGCTCGAGCACATCGGGATGGTTGCGCAAGAGTAGTACGGTGTACATGAGCAGATCGTCAAAATCCATTGCGTTGGCGCTACGGAGCCGGTGGTTGTACTCAGCATAAACCGCGGGCATCTTGTACAGGCGTTCGAGCCGGTCAATCTTCGCGTATGTCTCGTCGTGGGCGTACTGCTCGGGCGAGACGAAGTTCGCCTTCGCCGAACTGATACGCCCGATCACCATACCCGAACGGTAGATCTTGTCGTCAAGCTGCAGATCTTTGATAATCTTCTTGACGAGGCTCTTCTGGTCGGCGGAATCGTAGATGGTGAAATCGCGCGTGAAGCCAATGTGCTCCGCTTCGGCACGCAGGATACGTGCACAAATGCTGTGGAACGTACCCATCCACAGGTAGCGCCCCACTTCCTCGCCCACGAGGCGCATGATACGCTGCTTCATCTCGCGGGCGGCCTTGTTGGTGAAGGTCAGGGCAAGAATATGTCCGGCAGGTATGCCCTGGGTGAGCAGATAGGCTATTTTGTAGGTGAGCACGCGCGTTTTGCCCGAGCCGGCTCCGGCTATGACAAGCAAAGGTCCGTCGTTGTAGGCGACGGCGGCACGCTGACTGTCGTTGAGCTCATCAATAAACTGCATACTTGGGGCATTTGCACACATTAACGCCACAAAGTTACAAAAAAATATTGACATTTCATAATTATTTGCATTTTTTTTTGCAAAATTCGAAAAAAAATAGTAACTTTGTACGCAAATACGGAAAAAGCAGCATGTTACCGGTAGAGTTTGTAGATATGATGCAACAGCAGTTGGGTGCGCAAGCTCCCCAGCTGTTCCGTGCATTGGAGGAGGAGCCGGTAACATCCATCCGCCTGAACGACAAGATCGACGAGCTGGCGTTTGACGCCGATATCGACGAGGTGCCCTGGCACTACGACGGCTACTACCTGTCGGAGCGTCCGCAGTTCACACTCGATCCGCTGTTCCACGCCGGCTGCTACTACGTACAGGAAGCATCGTCGATGCTCATTGAGCGTGCACTGGAGCAGTACGTGAGCGACGACAGCGTGGTGCTCGACCTGTGCGCCGCACCCGGCGGCAAGGCTACGCTGATCAGCCAGTACCTTGGTGCACAAGGTCTGCTGGTAGCCAACGAGGTGGTGCGCCAGCGGGTGTTCATCCTGTCGGAGAACATTCAGAAGTGGGGCAACGGCAACACGGTGGTGACGCACAACCACCCCTCGCTGTTCAGCGAAGCCATGCCCAACGCGTTCGATTGTATGCTGGTGGATGCGCCCTGCTCGGGCGAAGGCATGTTCCGCAAGGACGAGCAGGCTATAGCCGACTGGTCGATGCGCACAGTGCGCACCTGCGTGGAGCGTCAGCGTACGATACTCGAAGACGCATGGCACGCGCTCAAGCCCGGCGGAATACTGATCTACTCCACCTGCACCTTCAACCGTCATGAGAACGAGGAGAACGCCCTATGGATAGCCGATGAGCTGGGCGCAGATATACTGCCACTCAATCTTGACCCGTCGTGGGGCATAGTGGAGAGTATAGCGGGCTACCACTGCTATCCGCATCTGGTACGGGGCGAAGGATTCTATATATGCGTGCTGCGCAAGCGCAGACGCGACTTCTCGCCTTTCCGCCTGCGTCATCCCAAGAAACCCAACAGCACACCTATCACCGCCGAGAACGAGCAGCTTGTGCGCTCATGGCTTCAAGAGCCCGACAACTGGGCACTGCGCCAGCTCGACCGGTTCATAACCGCCTACCCGATGAAGTACAGAGATCTGATTGACTACATGAGTACGCGGTTCCTGTGCATATCCCTTGGTTTCGGCCTGGCTGAGGAGCGCGGCAAGCACTTCGCACCGCAGCACAGCCTGTCGATGTCAAAGGCTACGCGCGTAGAGGCGTTCCCGCAGCTGGAGCTGAACCTGGAGCACGCGCTGGCGTTCCTGCGCACCGAGGCGCTGCCCATACCCAACCTGCCGCTCGGCCTGCTATTGGTGACCTACCACGGCGTGCCGTTAGGCTTTGTAAAGAACGTAGGTTCACGGTGCAATAATCTATATCCGAACGAATGGCGAATACGCAATCTGTAATCATCCGTCAGACGGCTGTCGCGCTGTGCCTGCTATTGGGCACGCTGACCGCCGGAGCCCAGCAGTGGCACACGACTGTGGAGATCAGCTATCCGGCTGAGATCAGTCTGCCACAGGAGGTGAACGAGGTGCTGCTGGTGAACAACACCGTGGCGCACCCCGACGTGCCTATGGGCGCGTTCTTCACACTGATGGCTACATCGGAGATGCTCGAGGGTTCGGACTACCTGCCCTCGGTGCTGGAGACATCGCAGAACGAATCCGGCAGCCTGTACCGCAAGCAACTGCTGAGCAGCGAACGCGCGGACTCGCTCATGCGCACCTACAACAGCGATGCACTGATCGTGCTCAACCAGCAGATACTGCACCCGAGCACCGAGTGCTATCAGACGGAGGAAGAGAGCTACTATGCCTATACGCAAGTGATTGCGGCATCGCACTGGACGCTGTTCTACCGTCGTGCTGCCGGTGCAGAGGGCTTGTCAACGCGCACGCTGATCTATGCCGACACCCTGTACTGGATATCAGAGGCGCAGACGCAGACCGAGGCTGTGCAAGCCCTGCCGGAGTACAGCGACGCGCGCAATGAGATGTGCCTGTACGTAGGCGAACGGTTTGCGGCGCACTTCCTGCCGCAGACCGAGACGGCTGACCGCTACCTGTACGACGTAGGCAAGGATGACGAAGGCATGGTGCACTTCACTCACCGCCGCTGGCAGCAGGCTATTGATGCCTGGTCGGTAACCCAGAAGGACAAGAAGCTGTCGGCATACGCAGCAGCCAACTGCGCAGTGGCGTACGAGATACTGGGTGACCTGGCAGCCGCATGTGCCGCCAACGAGCGCGCCATAGCCGGTCTGGACGAACTGCGTTCCGCAGAAGCACGCCAGCAGGCGGTAAACATTCGCTACTATCTGGAGCAACTCAAGGCAAGAATGAGACGTTAGCCGCAGCGCTGCATTTGTTCTACAGAGAGAGTCCGCACATATATTCCACACAAAAGCCGTCCCGCTGATTGGGGACGGCTTTTGCGTATATAGTTAACTGCGTTATTCAGCAGCTGCCGTTTGAGCGCTCCTATGCAGGCGGATTACGCCACGCCGCATCAGTACGCGGCAGGCGATATAGAGCACAGCCATTACGAGCAGCACAAGCGGGCTGCCGACGGGCGTATCTTGCACAACGCCTGTAGGCAGATCGCTATCATCCGGATCCCCCCAATTGCTTCTGCGCGAATTACCACGACCGGGAGCACCTGCGGAATAATCCGACAGCAACTCATCGGCAGTGGTGGAACGGAAATAGGTTGACAGTTTCGCCCCCTGACCAAAATCAGAGTCAAACGCCGAAATATTGCGTGCAGCAGGGGTGTAGCTGCCCGTTGACATTTGGGTCTGATAGGTGACGGTGGAAACCGGGTAACTGGTACGGTACGATGAATACCCATGCGAAGGATGGCACGCATCGGCATGCATCGGCATGCTGCTGCCCATTGTAAGGCAGACAGCCAATGCAAATACATATTTGAATATACGTCTCATCATTTATCGCAGTTTTTGTCCGAACATTGTATATACGTGTCCGTTCCGGAGAATGAACACATGTCCGTTGTGAATTATCTTAACAGCTTTCTCCTCTTCATACGAGGGAGTTGTGCCAACTTCCGTAACTATCGGATTCTCCTGATCGGCTGACCAGCCCGGACGGCGGATGTAGTAGCGCGTCTCGTGGCTTGTCTCGGGCGTCTCGATAGCCAGACATATACCGTCGAGGATCTGTCGTTCGCTGCCGGTGAGTGCATCATAGAGCACGAGTGTACCGTCGATGTTGTTCACTCCGGTGAACCACAGATAGGATACAGGCTCGAACGGCAGATCGCTGTTGTAGAACGAGATCGGCACGTTCACTACGTCATCCAGGAGATCGATGCTCAGACCGCAACCGTCCTTCACAGCGTAAAGATTGAACGGCGTAGCAGGCGTTGAGGAAGAGAAGTTATCGACATTAACGGTTGTGAGCACGGCATCCTCGCCTTCGACAACAGCGTCGCTATAGCCCTGACCGAGCAACAGACGCGAGTTGCAAATATCCGACGCAGGGTTAATAGCCGTTACGGTCATTATGCCCTTTTGGCGTCCGTGAGCGTTTCTGCCCGGCGCAGCGAGAGGACGAACAATCTGAGTAGGCGATGTTACCACGCGCGCCGAATTGAGGTTCACGGCCTTGTTGGTCAGAGGCGAGCCGACCTTGACAACCATTGCATGCATCGGCGGCAGGTAACGATTCCTGTTGGTGATCACATTGTCCGTAGCCTCGGCATAAGCCTTGGTCACCGTGACATATCTACCCTCGGCATTCAGGAAATCGATTTCCTCAACAAGGCTGTTGTCATGCACGAATCCCCAGATGTCGATATATGCCATAGTCGGGTTACCGAATACGAACAACGTGGAAGACTCGGCATTGGTAAGCGTGAATGCTGCAACACCTGCAACAGGCTCGAATGCCAACTTGCCGGCACCGTCGCCACGGACGATGTTGTCATAAATTGAATCCATCTTCGTGCCGCTGACAGTGAAATAATTGTACTTAGTATCACTCTTCGGCAATCGAACGATTGCATCCTTGCCGGACTTGGTGCGGGCATATACAGCCCATCCTTGCGACGGCGGTAATTCGAGACTCAATCCGTTGGTAACACGTGTCCAATCGGCGGCAGCGGAACGGGCGGAGTCAGCTACTTCATTACCGTTACCGCGTTGGGTAGTTGCACGGCTGTAGAGTGACATCCAGAACGAAGCGTTACCTGTTTTATTATTTCTACCGCTGGCATCGAACTCACCAACCTCCCACGGTGTGGATGTTTCGTTGAGGTCAGCCTCAGCCATGAATACATCTCCGCTGAAGAATCCCTTAACCGGCGATGAGCGCATAGCCCACTTGTTCTGCGGCATAGACATATCCGCAACAACGTCATCGTAGTCGAGGAGCTCCTGCTGTCCCAGAGCCGATCCCGGCATGAAGCGGATCGCTTTGCACTGGTTGTACTGGAAGCCTACCTGCTTGATCGAGTCCGGGAAATTCTCAACGGTTTGATCAGCCAGTACAGGATACATTCGTCCATCCGTCAGCGTAGGAATGATTACGGATGTCGTAGCCAACGGAGCGAAACGCGCTTTATCATGAATAGGCACGTTACGAGCGTTTACACCGATCCAGTTATACGGGTTGTTCCACTGGCTGTTACCTGCAGTCTGCGGATCCCAACGGAGTTGATAAGGAACAACCGCTACGGTGAACGGAATTGTACCTACCGGACAACCTTCATCCTCCAACCTACCGGTATGAGTCATCATGGTTATATTGTACGTGTACGTATAACCCGGTCTCATGCGATAGTTATTGCCCGGATCGAAAGTGAGACGGAGGTCATCGCCGCTTCTGTAATAGGTGGAGTTATCACTACCGGACGTCAGATTGTACGTTCTATCGGGTACAAGAGCCAGGGTATGAACACCATCGCGGTAAGCGGGATCGTCAGTCGTGAAGAGGCTAACCGAGTGAATAGCCCGGGTCGGCATAAGATTGTCGATGTGGATAACCAGTTGCGAGGCTGCGGTAGCGGAGTCAACCAGTATCACAATGGGCTGGTTCATATCAACCGAATCGCGCAACAGTCCGCCGATCGACATCGGTACACCTTGTCCCGGAACAGGCTTGAGTTTGACAAAGATAGGCGCAGGGCATACCTCAACATTGGCATTCCTGACCTCATCCGAACCGGTACCTACAATCGGGAAGATCACGTACTGCAGCGAATCACCGGAAACAACGTTACTTGTCATCTTGGACTGGTACAGGTTAAGTACACGGGCTGTATCAACAAGATGGGTCAGTATAACGTAGGGGTCATACTTGCTGCCGGGGACAGGTGTACTGGTACCGTCAATCTGAATATTGCGGTTCTTCTGAACGTTCAGCATTTCGTTGTGGTTCACCGATGCCAGATCCGGAGCAAACTGGTTGCTGTTGGTTCCTGACTCAGGGTCGCAGCGCAGGATCTCCTTGATGACCTTGACAATGTCGCTGTACTTGTAGCCATACCTCACTTCACTGGTAGCATCGAGTGTATCACCGTACAAGAGCCAGTCGTTCATACACGTACCGTTGAGTTCCATAGGCGCAAGGCTGTCGCGGAACAGCGTACCCTTGACGCGCAAACCGATATCGTAGGTCGTATTGGCACACAAGTCGGCATTCTCCATATTCTCGCGTTCCTCGCCGTTAAGCTCGAGCGACATACGGTTGCTGACCTTCAAATCACTGGTCATGGCGCAAATACTGCTCTGCAAATCTTCGAAGGACAGTGACATACGCACCTTGTAGTTGTAGTCCGCTGTCATCTTTGCCTTGTGAATAATATACATTACCGGACGAACATCTCCATCCAGATTCTCATAGATATAACCTTGATTGAACAATACTGTAGCAGGAATAGTCTCCTTCTTCTTCAACGTCGCCTCAAAGGTATCACGAAGCAGAGTCAGGTTGGAGAATATCGAGTCCGCAAACTCGGGATTATACGTATGTTCAGGCATCTGGACGGAACCATAAATCGCACCATCTTCTTCTTCCTGGTTGAGGTAACCGTCAATCAGATGTACGTAGGTGGTATCGCCTTTCTTACCTTTCTGAACGGTATAGTAGATTCTTTCGCCTTTATAACTTTCATCGGTAAAGCCCTGGTAGTCCACACGTACAACTACGTGCGTAACGGAGTCATTCTCGCCATGCTCGATGCATGTGGAGCTTGCCTGATAAGCAATCAACGGCGGCTTGGTGGCAAAGATGCACATATCGTCGAGGATAAAGTCGTTGCCATCGAAGCTGGACGCTACATTATATATACGCACGCGGAAGTGCGCGTAGTTTTTCTTCTGGTTAATCGGGAAGAAGATCTGATACCACTGCTTCGAAGGCATAATATCGCCGGTGGTATAGGACGTAATATCCTCCCATTCTTCACCATCCATCGAACCTTGCACACTGAAGTGGAAGTTCGGGTTGGACTTATTATTCTGGCTACTGGGGTTGCCCACATAGCCGGAGAAGTACATCCTCTGTCCTTCGCACAACTTCTTGTTCAGGGTAAGTGCAGCCACCTGACCTGCGGATGACATACCGTCGCAGTAAATCATGTAGCCGTTCGCCGCACCGCCGTGCTGCTCCACGTCATGCCAGTAGAAATCTTCTCCCGGAATACGCGGTACAATCCTGTTCACCAATCCGTACTCACCCGATCCGGGGAAGTTCGGTGCGAACTTGTTGTGGTGGCGGTTATCGGGTATAGCCGGACTCTTGGGATAACTGTAGCCGTACGAGGCATCCGCCCACGGGAGCGGGTGCGGATAAACCGTATAGTCGCTACCGGGCTTGTTGTAGTCGAAGTCCAGACGCTCAAGCACTTCGTAGGTCTGCTCGATCTCGTCGTTGGTAATAATGGCTTTCTTTACACCGCCGACGTTCTTCTCCAGCATGGGGCCGTACTTGAGCGTATCGGTATAGATAACCACGTAACGACAGATGTTGAACCAGTAATCGCCGTCAGCAGGTGTAGCCGGATCGAGACTACCCGATGTACCCATAGTGGTTGTTTTTTTGCTTCGCGAGCGCAAGCAATAGTACACCGTATCGGCATCCTTACCGGCTGAGATACCTGCTCGTGCGGGCACTTTCAGGAAGTCCTCCTCCTCGGTAACCGTATGATTACACAGCGTATATACACCGGTAGTCGGATTGTAGGTGTACCATTTGCACTGGGCATCCCAGCCGCCGCACCAGATCATCGTATCCTTACGCGCATCATTCCAACCTAATTTGTCCCAGTTATCGTCGCGCATGTAATAGCCCAAGAGCGACTCGGAGTGACCGTGCTTCTTGAGGTGATCGTAATTGTAGCGTTGCTCAGTACGCAGAAGCAAGGTATGACCGATAGGCGCAAACACCTCATGATCCTCCAAATATTTCTGACTTCTGCGAGGAGAATCTATCGTGTCCTTGTAGTTCTCCAGATTAGCTGCCATCTCCGTCCACGGGTGAAGCTCAAATATCTCCCGCAGCGAAAGCGTCGGCTCGGTGATTGTAAGAGCATCTTCCAACGCAGCCGTATCAACCTCGTTGATGTGCGACATTGACAGCGGCAGGTTGTCGTAGTAGTTACTGATATCCGCAACATACTTGAGGGTCTTCTTGTTCAAAGGCGGAGCCACCCAAGGCGAGTTGGCGGGCGGATTATTCTTCTGATAGTCGCGTGCCGGGTAATGGAATACGGTGTAACGTCCCATCGTTACGAGTTTCTTACCCAAGGCGTGGTTGCTCTCGTCGATCCACACCGAGTCACCGATTGTACGGTACGGGAAATCGAACTTACCCGAGTTGATCGGGCGGCTGCGCCACAAGGAATCGGGTACATCGGCATCACTTACATTGTTGTCATACTCATCCAAGCCTTCACGATACCAGCGCCACCAGCCGTAGAAGCCGCGCTCACGGATGGGCAGTTCGACATTCTGGTCGGGATAGTAATAGAGTATTCGTTTGTTCTCATGCACCTGTTGCATACCGTTCACCATCGGATCACCGGAATAGCCACCGGTATGGACGAGGTGCTGGTTGTTGGCGTACTCGAAGTAACTCGGCTGCGTAATGGTAACGCGGAAATTGACAAAACGCATCTCATCATCGATGATGACAACAAACGCTATATAAATATATGCTTTGCGTGGCGCGCGCAAGCCATTCTCCGTGCACTTGACGGTAATTGTCTGCTCTGAAATATTGCTAATATGACACCAGGTAGGTGTGTTACCGTAATCGTCAACCAGACGCGCCTCAGCCAGTGCCGGATTATTCAATTCCATAAGTCCTGTTTGATCCACAGACTCATTAGCAGAAGAAGCAATCAGATTGTTGTCCACATCAAAGGTTTTTACACCGGTATGCTGCTCCAGCTCAAATTCGAATTCGTGGGTGTCGTTTACATCTTCCGTAATGTATGAGGGGAAGGTGTAGTTGTGTTCATCACCAAGCACCACGCATACCAACGAATCGTAATCTACCGTGTAATAGGTTTTGCGGATCAACGGTATCTTGAGGTGGGCATCCTCGATGGTTTTGAATGTTTTCCACTCATCCTGGAACCGGTAAGCCGGTGCTCCCGGTTGGAAGGTGATTCTGAAGTCGAGGGTATCCACAATGTTCACAGGCGTACCATTCAACTTCACATTCAGCGGACTTTCCCCGTCAACCGCAATCTCTGTAGTGAATTCATTCTTAGTTATGATTCTGGATTTTCTCAGTCCGCTGCTTGCCGGCGAGTCAAAGGGACGCCTGTCAGGAATGATCGAATCGGTATATGCGGTCTTCCATTCCTTGTCGGGATTAATCAAGTTGTCTATATTTTCTTCATTGAGTTTGCACAGATAGTACATCGTGTTGTCAATCAGCATCGAGTACTCGCGGAAGGTCTTATAGCGCGTACGAACAGTTTTCGGATCACTTTCACCACGCGCGAACTCAAGACTCGAGAACTCCGGATAGGTATTCTTCTGGTGAATATTGTACTCCGTGACAAAATAGCCCCATGAAAAGACGGTAGCGGTAGCGGAGTCCGCCTGCAAGACAAGCCTTTTCGTGCCGGCAGTGTTTACATATTTCAGCCACATGTTCGGTCCGTACTTGATACGCACCTGCTCCTCGAAGTTCTCGTTGGAATTGACGTCCACCTTGGCGTACCTATAGGTAAATACCGTGGTATCGCGATCTCCGAGCGTCGCGGAATCTCCTGATGCTGCCATTATCAGATTTTTGTCCACGCCGTACTCCGTCTTCAGCGTCAGCTGCTGTTTATCCTGATCAATATAGGTGAATGTCCACGGTGTGATATACTGATTGTCGTTGTTCGCTGCATTCTTTGAGCCTTTTTTCAGCTCGGTATCGTCTCTACTGGGAGTAGTTTTACCCAACTTGAGGAGTTTCTTCTCCGCCCCCGAATAAATACTCTTCTGAAATTGCGTTTCGCGAGTAATAATTTGAAATTCGCGGAAGATCAATCCGCCGGAACCGGCCATGATGAAGTACCTTTTTTTCGCAGTAGCATCCCATACAGACCAGATCAGTTCGTTACCCTCCAAAGGCGGTTGGATCAGAGGCACACTGGCCAAAACAGTATAATTGATACCTCCGATAGTGAGTTCTTTGCTGATCTTCAGCGTATCAACGTTGTTGCCCGGGGTACTGTTATCGTGGACAGTGGCGATGGTGACAATACTGTCGGCTGCCGATTTGATGCTAAAATCCGTATTATTGACAAAGCTGCAATCCGAAGCGACCAAGCGCAGATGGGCGGCAGTCATATCGGTGGTGGATACCACGTCTTTACGGATCTGATTTCCCTCACTATCCATCAACCAGCGGAAAACGACCTTCTGGAGCCTGAAAGTCAGCGGTGTGATTTGGTCTCGAAGCGGACTGAAGTGATATGCGTCATTAGCCGGCACAAGCACCATCGTGGAATCCAAGTTACCATAATGATAGGTCTTGGTGCGGATGAGTATGTCGCGATAGCGTGATCCGTCGGCAGCGACATGCAGCCCGGGTGCTCCGGTCTTCCAACGGCCGTAGTACTCCTTTATCTTGCTTGTACTACCCGGATTGAGGCGCACGCGGAGCGTATCGCAGAGGTCAAAATAAACACCTCCGGCATGTACATTCATCGGACTGGACAGACTGCTGGTAACTATCTTGCCGAAATCGTTACCGATATCGCGGATTGTAGGCCGGTCGTCCACGTCGGATGCGTTTCCGCGCGTGTCGCGGATAAGAGTGAACGACTCCGTCATACGATAATCCAACGACAGACGCAGTTCGTTCGGCGTATTCATGGTCTTGGCAGGGTTGGGGTGGAAATATATGATTTTGTTTCCCACCGTCATCTGCGCCAACAGTTGTTTGCCGATGAGTCTGGACCATACGCTCTGCTCTGTTTGCTGATCCACGTGGTAGTCAAACGTTATTTCGTCCACCCATGGGTAGCGGTCATCCGTTGTATCGGGCAGAATAACATAATGGGCATCCACTACACCCACACCGGAAATCATGAAATCCGTTCCTTTTGCCGATATGGTATCGCCGAAATAGTTTCCTGCAGCATTGTAATAAATCACCGTATCAGCTACAGATGCCGGAGCGTGCGGGCGTTGCACTCGCGAGAAGTTACCTATGCCTGCTCCAAGATTGGTCAGATAGTAGGCAGAGGCTATTCTTGTAGAATCAATACAGGGATCGGCGGGGGTAGGCCAGCCTTCGCTGGATTGGAACAAGCCCGCCCATGTATTGTTTGAGAGGACGGTATATGGCTCATCATAATACAGACCGAGATACTCATTGTTCTCGGGTTGGAAGTCTTCATAGAACACGAGCGAGTCAGTGGCTCCACGCATCGTATGACGTCTCGGGTCGAGAACATACTCGTAGGGTTCGCACTCTATACAAGTCGGCTTGCCTATGATTTGGAATGTACTGATGTATTTCGGATCCGTGTTGTTGATATCACCCATACCCTGCCATACATTCGTCCAATCGTCGAAATGTCGAGCACGGGAATAACGTGGAGCCCCACCCGGCTGCATCAGGAAGTAGCGTTTGCCATCCTCCTTGAGGAACGAGATAGCCACATTGATCTCACCGGTATATGTGGCTTGGGCATACAGGTGCAACACGCGTTTGCCATCGACTACGGGTAAAGTTGACATGTCTATCGTTGAATTGGCAGCATAGCTTGTTCCGCTGCCATCGGCTGCAGTGTTCCAACCGGCAAAGTCATATCCATCCAGCAAACGAGGACTTTTCACGATCAATGTATTCTCTCCCGTTGCTGCATGCTGGTCGGGAATATCTTCTCCGAAGTGACCGTTGTTATGGTAAACGATATACTTGGTGTTATCTGCTGCCACGAAGACGATACCACCGTTGGGAGAAGAATCGCCCGGATAAATACGCGCCCAACCTGTTGTACCGTACGGGATAGTATCTATGCCCTCAATCGGCACTAACAAAGGGACGTCACCTGCGCTGTACATCGTACTCCAGCCTCGGATATCAGCTCCCGCGTCTGTTTCGCTAAACTCAGCACCGGTATAGAGAGTAGCCTTCAGCTGGAATTCCTTGGCAATCCCTGCTGTGATTGTCCATGCTTGCTCGGTTTGCCAATAGGTTCTTCCTAAGGCATCTACACCGGAATGCATCTCAATGCTCAAGCCGCTATTGGTGCGCAGGAAATAGCCGGCAGGCTCAAATGTCACGCCGAGGTTGGCGGCGCTGGAAGTGGTATTAACCACCAGTCGTCCGGACGCACCGGCGGGAGCTATAAAGGGCGTCGATTCACCCGCCAACGCTCTGACGCGCAGGTGACAAATCGAATCAAATTCGGAAACGGCTGTTCCTGATCCTAAACTCCATAGGTCGCCAGCATCGCGATACTGGTTATTATAGCCTACGTAGAAGAACGTTCTATTCGATTGGGGAATCTGATATAATTCAGGAGTCCGGTAAAACTCAGTCGATCCGATACGCTCCATAGGATGCATGTGATCGACAGTGTAAATAGTTTTCACACCAGTACTATCGCTCATGGTATTCGACTTGCGGTACTTAGTATTGAACTGCTCATCGTGTGCGAAGAAATACTTACCACTACAATCATCGAACACACGGTGTCCTTTCCTAATATACAAGCGGAAAAGCGTACGCGGTGTAGTATTGTACTTACTATCTGCATAAATCCAAGTCGCCATACCCTTATTTGTCTTGTTTTGATACGACCATTGACTTAAACTTGTGTTAAAGGATATTAAAGCCGCATTGGTGTAAGTGTTATCATTGTTCGCTCGCGGTCTTTCAAACCAATACACTTCACGATACGTTCCCCACTTGGATGTACCCATCTGACCATCGAAAGCCCATTGGTCACCAACCTTTCTTTTCAGCGTATTATTCGGGTCCATGTTCGTGGTAGCTTGATTAGTCGGAATAACGAAGATAACATCACATAAACTCGGTTGGTTTGCTACCCCCTTATCTGCATTTCCCAGCCTACCCATGAAACTAAAATCATTGGTCGTTGTTATCAAGGTACTATCAATCCAACTATACATCGTATAACTTATTCCTCCCAAGGCGTAATTTGTGCCACCAATGACACGCGTCAATGCTGTATCGATCTTCCAGACAGTAGTCTTCGAAGGTTCTGTAGCACTTTCAGATTGTTTGAGAAGTTTAAGAAAATCTCCTGCACTATAACTCCATCTGTCACCCGGTTCTGACGGGTAATGGCTGACGAAATACTCCGTTTCACCTACCATAACCGACAACATAATCTCGTCACCGGGCTCAAGATCAACTACCAAACCTGCATCGGTAGGTGTCCAGCCGACGCCGAACATCTTCACAGATGCCAACAATACTAAGGACAGAAGGAGTGTCCGGATTTGGATGAAAAAAAAGTAGAGTTTTTTCATAGTTTATTTCCTCTCTTTTTTGCTAAACTTGCATAAAAATATACAAACAGCATACCCCACGAAATAGGGGTAAAACAATACGAAAACCTTTAATAACTATTAAAATTCGTGCAAATATACAAAAAAAAAAGCATATATGCAAGAGCAGACATGCCTTTTTTTACGTATTCTAAAGAAAAACGGTCTTTTTTTACGAAATGTCAAGACTTTGTAATCTCAATCTGTCAGATTTTGCGATTTTGCCAATCAGTAGGCGAGTAACCTGTCTCTTTCGTGAACGTGCGCGTAAAGACGGCAGCCGAAGAAAAGCCGGAGCTCTCCGCGACCTCATGCAGCCTCATGTCCGGACGCTCGCTCAAAAGGCGCTTTGCCTCCTCGATACGGTAGTTCGTGACGAACTGGCTGAAGCTGCAGCCATAGGTAGAATTGATATAGCGCGACAGGTACGTGCGGTTCATAGGCAGCACCTGCATGATATCCACCAGGCGGAAGTCCTTGTCGAGGTATGGCTTGTTTTCAGCCATCCACTGCTCAAGCTGCTTGCGGAACTCGGGCGGGAAGGAGATGTCGGCATCGGCATTCTGTTCCTCTTCAGCGGCTTGGGCAGCCACGGAGTCATCGGAAAAGTCCTCGTCTGTTGGCGTGTCACTCCACGGGCGTTTGCGGCTGATAATCTGCGTAGTATTGTAGGCGAACAGGAACAGGATGAGCCATTGCTGCGTGAAGAGGCGGGTAGGATGATTGGTAAAGCAGAGATAGAAGTACGAAATGCCGATGATTGCGAGACAGATGAGGTAATTGCGCACCCAGCTGACGCCCGTATTGTCCAACGACGAGTAGTTCTCCTCGCAACGCCGCTGGTAAGCATGCACCTTGACGAACAGCACCGCCGT
>Ga0310786_10006552_pt1 | contig 15442 bp, 14 predicted proteins | sample AusTroGonzalo_MG_FD_203881 | JGI IMG/M metagenome (GOLD analysis project Ga0310786, IMG submission 203881) | Bovine rumen microbial communities from tropical cattle in Woodstock, Queensland, Australia - Gonzalo_03 (v2) (version 2) | ecosystem: Host-associated > Mammals > Digestive system >... | reverse complement strand
GTGAGAGGTTAGAAGAGGCTCGTTTTCTTGAAGTATTTCTCGATACTCTTCAATTTCTGTTCGTGGCAGAACACCATAACGGTGTCGCCAGCCTGAATTTGCGAGTTACCATTGACGAGCATACCAACGCCATCGCGTACCAATCCGCCAATGGTGGCACCGAAAGGCAAGCCGAGGTCTTTCACCGCATTACGGGTGACACGTGAGCCTTCAGCAGCCACAAACTCGGCCACATCGGCATCGACGAGCATCAGCGACCGCATATTGTGGACGTCAGCACGTAGCATCATCTGGAAAATACGACTGGCGGCAATGGTCTTTTTGTTGATAATGGTGCCGATATCGAGACTCTCGGCCATGGACACATAGTCGAGATTCTCAACCATGGCAATGGTCTTGCGCACGCCCATCTTCTTGGCCGACAGACAGGCCAGGATATTCGTTTCGGCATTTCCCGTCAGAGCCACGAAGGCCTGCGTATTACGGATGCCTTCCTCCTGCAACAGTCCCATGTCGCGGCCATCACCATGAATGACCATAGCCGGGTTGTCCTCCAACAGTTGGTTCAGGCGTTCGCAGCGGGCAGCATCCTGCTCGATAATTTTCACATGCATATAATCGGGAGTCGTCAGTGCAGCACGTACGGCCGATTTGCCGCCTCCCATGATGATGACGTTCTGAACGTCAGTATAGTGTTCCTTGCCTACAATCTTACGGATATAGGGGATATAGTCCTTCGTTGTCATAAAATAGGCCAGATCATTGACCTTCAGCACATCCAGACCGCCAGGGATGATGGTTTCGTCACCTCGTTTGATGGCTACCACATGATAAGGATCGTTAGGACCGCTAAGGTCCTTCAATGGCTGGTTCAGAATCTCTGCCTGCTCACGCAGTTTGATGCCCAACAGCACCAATGCCCCGTTGTGCACATCCCAGCGCTGACGTACCCATGACATCTTCAGGCCGTTGACAATATCGATGGCGGCAAAAACCTCTGGATAGACCAGTGAGTCGATGCCCAACGAGCGAAACAACTCTTGGTTCTGTTGTGACAGATATTCGTAGTTGTCAATACGCGCCACCGTCTTTTTTGCCCCCAACGTATGAGCCAGAATGCAGCAGTTGATATTGATAGTCTCTTCTGTGGTGACACCAACGAAAAGGTCGGCATTCTGCACTCCAGCATCTTTCAGCGCCTGGATACTGGTAGGCGATGCCTGAAGTGTCATCACGTCGTATTCGGCAACAACGGCTAAACGATCCTCATACTCATCGATGAGGACGCAATCCTGCTTCTCGCCTGAGAGAAGGCGGGCCAGATGGATTCCAACGGCGCCAGCGCCAGCAATAACAATCTTCATATTCTTAGGTGTTGGGGGTTAGTTGATTGCATATAGCTTTGATGATACTCTCCTTGTCGAGTCCAACAATCTTCTGGAGTTCTGCCACCGTGCCATGCTCCACAAACTCGTCATCAGGCAGTCCGAGGCGTTTTATCTGGGGATGGTAGCCATGATCGTTCATCCACTCCAATACAGCGGAACCGAGACCACCGTTGCGTACACCATTCTCAACGGTGACGATGCGGCTGAACTTGCGTCCAACCTCGTCGAGAATACTCTCATCCAGCGGTTTTAGGAAGCGCATGTCATAGTGCGCAACAGACCATTGTCCATTGTCGTTTGTCAACTGATCTATAGCCGCAACGACATCGTTGCCGATAGGGCCGATACTCAGCACGGCGACATCATTGCCGTCGCGCAGTTTACGTCCCGTTCCAGCCTTGATTTCCTCCAACGGACAACGCCAATCCTGCAGCACACCACCACCACGCGGATAGCGGATAACGAATGGTCCCTTGTCGGGCAGTTGTGCCGTGTACATCATGCGTCGCAATTCGTGCTCGTCTAACGGTGAGCAAATGGTCAAATTAGGAATAGGACGGAGAGCTGCCAAGTCGAAGGCACCATGATGCGTCGGACCGTCTTCTCCAACTAGTCCGGCACGGTCCAGACAAAGCACGACGGGCAGTTTCAGAAGTGCCACATCGTGAATGATATTATCATAGGCACGCTGTGCAAAAGCCGAATAGATGTTGCAGAAAGGCAGCAGACCATCCTTGGCCATTCCTGCCGAGAAAGTAACAGCATGTCCCTCGGCAATGCCGACATCGAAGACACGACAGGGCATCTTCTCCATCATGATGTTCATCGAACAGCCAGTAGGCATCGCTGGCGTCACGCCAACGATACGTGGGTTCTGCTCTGCCAGCTCCAGCAGCGTGTGACCGAATACGTCCTGATACTTTTGCGGTTTCGATGGGTCACGGTCCACGATACGCTCTCCCGTCTCAGGGTCAAACTTGCCCGGAGCGTGCCATGTCGTGACATCACGCTCAGCCGGTGCGTAACCGTGTCCTTTCTTTGTATGCAGATGTAACAGTCGCGGTCCTTTCATATCCTTCAACTGCTGAAGGATGCGCACCAACTCCTTGACGTTATGACCATCAAAGGGACCGAAGTAGCGGATGTTCATGCCATCAAAGATGTTCTGCTGATGCGAGATGGCGCTCTTGATGGCATTCGACAGGCGCTGGATACCATGCTTGCGGTCATCGTTCAGCAAGCCCTTGCTGTGCAGCCAGCGCGAAGCCTTGAACTTAATCCGGTTATATGTCTTGTTGGTGTTCAGGTTCAACAGATACTGACGCATACCGCCTACGGCACGGTCTATCGACATGTCGTTATCGTTTAGGATAATCAGCAGATCGTTAGGACTTGACGACACATTGTTCAGTCCCTCGAAGGCCAGACCGCCTGACATAGCACCATCGCCGATGACCGCCACCACGTGGCGTCCCTCGTTGCCGGTTTTCTTGGCCGCAATAGCCATACCAAGAGCCGCCGAGATGCTGTTCGATGCATGTCCGCAGGCAAAACTGTCGTACTTGCTCTCCTGTGGCGACGGGAACGGACGCAGACCGCCCAGTTTGCGGTTCGTAGAGAACTGCTCACGTCGTCCTGTCAGGATTTTATGGCCGTATGCCTGATGGCCGACATCCCAGACGATGCGGTCTTCTGGCGTATCAAATACATAATGAAGCGCCGTTGTCAGTTCCACCACACCGAGGCTCGATGCCAGATGGCCAGGATTCACTGACAGCTCATTGACGATGTCTTTGCGCAACTCATCGCACAACTGTGGTAGCTGTTCCACCTTCAAGCGGCGCAAGTCATCAGGATATGTAATGCTACTGAGTAGCTCTAGATTATTCTGTTCCACAGATAATAGGTCATTTGGGTGCAAAGGTACATAAAAATTAAGAATTAAGAATTAAGAATTAAGAATTATTTCGCACACTCTCCTAAAAAAATATGAATTATGAACCATGAAATTAGAATTTTTCTGTACCTTTGTGCCCTGTTATGAAGTATGCAATCATCGGAACAGGAGCTATCGGAGGCTATTACGGCGCCCGATTGGCACAGAGCGGACAGGAGGTGCACTTTCTGCTGCATAGCGATTATGACTACGTAAAAGAGCATGGTCTGCAGGTGGACTCGTGCGACGGATCATTCCATTTGGACCATATCAATGCTTATCGTACGACCAGCGACATGCCGGCCGTCGATGTGGTGCTTGTATGCTTGAAAACTATTAACAATCATCTGCTCGATACACTGCTACCGCCCCTACTCCCATCATCCAACACCAGCCACCCATCACCCGTCGTGGTACTCATCCAGAACGGCATTGGCGTCGAGGCTGACGTTGAGAGCCGTTTTCCCGGTATCCAGTTGGTGGCCGGACTGGCGTTTATCTGTTCTGGCAAAACGGAGCCCGGACGTGTAAACCATCAGTGCTACGGACATATCAACTTTGGCAACTACTCCTGTCGCGACGAGGTTCGTATGCAGGCTCTGCTCGACGAGTTCAATGCTGCCGGCATCAAGGCCGGACAGGTGGAATACGAGGAGGCGCGATGGAAGAAAGCCGTTTGGAATATGCCCTTCAATGGCATGACCGTTGCCTTGAACACACAGACCGATCTGTTACTAAAAAATCCGGACACCCGACAACTGATTTACGACCAAATGATGGAGGTCATCGGTGCTGCCCGTCATCTCGGTGTTACAGGCATTGATGCTTCGTTTGCCGACCTGATGATTCAGATGACTGACGAGATGACGCCTTACTCGCCATCGATGAAACTCGACTTTGATTTCCATCGCCCAATGGAGATACATTATCTATATACACGCCCGATAGAAATTGCCCGCAGAGCAGGCTTTAGGATGCCGAAACTGGAAATGCTGGAAGCCGAGCTAAAATTCTTGTCGAAAAACTTGTAGGTTACATATTTTCTTCATATATTTGCACGCAGAAGTAAGCGAAGCCTGGCTTCCGTTACTGCTAACCACATATATGAAGTATATTACACTACCTGATACTCAGGACCATAACCTTTCGTTCTATCTGGCTATGGAGGAATTTGTGGCCAGACAATTAGATGAGCCTGACGCATTCTTTATGTGGCAGGTGGCTCCCAGCGTTATCTTTGGACGCAATCAGGTAGTAGCCGCCGAGGTCAATCTCGATTATTGTCGTGAGCACGGCATACGGGTGTATCGCCGTAAGAGCGGTGGTGGCTGTGTCTATGCCGACCGCGACAACGTGATGCTGTCGTTTATAACTACCGGCAATGACGTGGGCTTCGCCTTCAACCGCTTCGTCAATATGGCCCTATTGGTGCTGCGTAAAATGGGCATCGAGGCAGTCGGCACCAGTCGCAACGACATTCTCATCGGAGAGCGCAAAGTCTGCGGTACGGCCTGCTATCGTGTGGGCAACAGGAGTATTGTGCACAGTACTCTTCTCTATGACACGAACATGGCGCACATGCTCAGTGCCATCACCCCCGGGCCGGAGAAACTTCAGCAAAAGGGTATTCAGAGCGTACGTCAGCGCATTACGCTACTGAAAGACCACACGGCGCTGAGTCTGGAGGAAGTAAAGGCGCTTATCCGCGAGACGCTCTGTCAGGGCGAACACCTACTGACACCTGAGGACATCAGCGAGATAGAGCATATCGAGCAGTCATACCTTCGCAACGAATTTATCAACCAATTATAAAACTACTATCTAAACATGGCAATCAAACAAGAACTGGAATTGAAAGTGAAGCGCACTTGTCTGTACGACAAACATGTGGCGCAAGGCGCAACAATGGTGGAGTTTGGCGGCTTCGACATGCCCCTACTCTATCAGAGCAGTATTCTGCAAGAGCACCAAGCCGTCAGAGAGCACGTCGGACTGTTCGATGTATCACACATGGGCGAGGTGACCGTGAAGGGAAAGGACGCAGAGCGCTATGTACAGCATATCTTTACAAACAATGTAGCGAACATGCCCGTAGGAAAAATTCTCTACGGCATGATGTGCTACGAGAACGGTGGTACTGTCGATGACCTTCTGGTCTATAAGCTGGGCGAGAACGACTTCTTCCTCGTCATCAACGCCGCCAACATCGACAAGGACTGGGCATGGATGCAAGAGAACGCCAAAGGGTTCGATATCGACCTACAGAACCGCTCAGACTACTACGGACAAATCGCCGTGCAAGGTCCAGAGAGCGAGGACGTGATGGAACGCGTGCTGGGGCTGCCCTGTAAGGAACTGATGTTCTATACTTGCAAAACTATTCTCTCACCTCTCACCTCTCACCTCTCACCTCTTGAGATTATTATCTCCAGAACAGGTTACACCGGTGAGGACGGCTTCGAGGTCTATGGCTCCCATGACTTTATTCGCGACTGCTGGGACAAGTTGATCGCCGCAGGCGTTCAGGCCTGCGGATTAGGTTGTCGCGATACCTTGCGTTTTGAGGTGGGACTGCCGCTCTATGGTGACGAGCTATCAGAGACCATCACCCCCATTATGGCTGGTCTCGGTATGTTCGTCAAACTGGACAAGGAGGAGTTCATCGGCAAGGAAGCTCTCGCCAAACAGAAGGTCGAGGGACCTGCGCAGAAGCTTGTGGGTATCGAGCTCTTCGACAAGGCAATCCCCCGTCACGGCTACACCGTATTGAACATGGAAGGCGAGCCTATCGGCGAAGTAACGACAGGCTATCATGCCCTGTCTGTCGATAAGAGTATCTGCATGGCACTTGTCAATGCCGAGTACGCCAAGCTGGACACCGAGGTACAGATACAAATCCGCAAGAAGGTGTTCCCCGGAAAGGTTATCAAAAAGCAATTCTACCAGAAGAGCTACAAAAAATGAAAGAATGAGAAAATGAAAAAATGAAATATTAACAACAATGAAAAGATGAATGTATATGATGAACGGTTTTCATTCTCTCATTTCTTCATTTTTTCATTATAAAAAAAATAGTTATGGCAAAAGTATTGGAAGGACTCTACTACTCGGAGTCGCACGAATATGTAAGAGTAGAAGGTAACTATGGTTTCATCGGTATCACCGACTATGCTCAGAATGCACTGGGTAACGTGGTGTATGTGGATATGCCCGATGTGGACGACGAGGTGACGGCTGGTGAGGAATTCGGTGCCGTGGAGAGCGTTAAGGCTGCCAGCGACCTGTTCTCGCCCGTCAGCGGAACGGTTGTAGAGGTGAACGAAGCATTGGAGGACCAGCCGGAGCTCATCAACCAGGATGCTTTCGAAAACTGGATTGTCAAGGTGGAGCTCAGCGATAAGAGCGAACTCGATTCGCTGATGGATGCCAAAACGTATGCTACGTTTTGTGAAAAATAAAAAAATGAAAGAATGAAAAAATGAAGAGTGTATGACCCATGACAATCTTCTGTATGAATTAAGCAAAAAGTTTGCTCTACGAATAATCAAACTCTATTCCTATTTGACAGATGAGAATCATGAATTCATTATGTCAAAGCAAGTATATAGGAGTGGGACGAGTGTTGGTGCAAATATCGCAGAAAGTATGAATGCACAGAGTCGTGCAGATTTCATTAGCAAATTGAGCATTTCTTTGAAAGAAGCAACAGAAACGAAGTATTGGCTGGAATTATTACATGAATCAGATCATATTAACGACGCGCAGTTTAACTCTATTGTAAATGATTTGAATATCATACTTGGCACATTAGTTAACACAATAAAGAGTACGAAACAAAGTGAAAGAGATGAATAACTTTCATTATTTCATTGTTTCATTATTTCATTTTTAATATGTTTAAATACTTTCCCCATACAGAGGACGACCTGAAGGCGATGCTAGAGACAGTCGGGGTAAAAGACCTCGCTGCACTCTATGCTCAGATTCCAGAGGACATCCGCTTCCGAGGAGATTACGACATTCCTTCGGAGATGAGCGAGATGGAGGTGCGCGACACCTTTGCAAAGGTCGGTTCACTGAATAAGCAACTGACGTGCTTTGCCGGCATGGGCGTGTACGACCACTATACGCCGTCTGTCATCCCCCAACTATTACAGCGTTCTGAGTTCCTGACCTCCTACACCCCGTATCAGGCCGAGATTTCGCAAGGCACGCTGCACTATATCTTTGAGTACCAGTCGATGATGACCGAACTGACAGGTATGGATATCAGCAACGCCTCGCTGTACGATGGTACCACCGCTGCCGCCGAGGCTATGATGATGGCAGTGGCTGCCGGCAAGAAACAGAATAAGGTTCTCGTATCAGCAACCATCAATCCAAAGACACGTGAGGTCCTCGACACCTACGCCCTGCATCAGGGTATCGAACTGGAAACGATTCCCCAGCAAGACGGTGTTACTTCGAAGGAAAACCTCGAAGCACAACTGGCTGAAGGAGGCGTGGCTGGCGTGATAGTCCAACAGCCCAATGTCTTCGGTATTGTTGAGGACTACACGGGCTTTGCTGATGCCTGTCACGAACAGAAGGCACTCTTCATCATAGACAGTGTCGCTGCCGACCTCGCCGTGCTGAAGACTCCTGGCGAGTGGGGCGCTGACATCGCTGTGGGCGATGGTCAGTCGCTGGGCATCCCCATGCTGTTTGGTGGCCCTTATGTGGGTTATATGTGCTGTACGGAGAAGCTCATCCGTAAGATGCCGGGGCGTATCGTCGGTATGACGAAGGATAATCGCGACCAGCGTGCCTTCGTGCTGACGTTGCAGGCTCGCGAACAGCATATCCGTCGTCAGAAAGCCACCTCTAATATCTGTTCTAACCAGAGTCTGATGGCACTCTTCGTCACCATCTATTGTTCGCTGATGGGTAAGCAGGGACTCAAGGAGGCAGCTCAGCTTTCCTACGCCGGTGCCCACTACCTGTGGGACGAGCTCAAGAAGACGGGACGTTTCCGATTGGTTTACGACCAGCCGTTCTTCAATGAGTTCTATGTAAAGTACGACGGCGATGTCGATACGCTCTATCAGCGCTTCATCGAAGCCGGTTTCCTGGTTGCCAAAATGGACGATGGTCTCGTCTTCGCTGTGACTGAGAAGCGTACGAAAGAAGAAATTGATAACCTCGTAAAGATTGCTGCCCTATGAATAATCGACTATATGGAAACCTGATTTTTGAGCTCTCGAAAGAGGGACGTAGGGGTTACAGCCTGCCAAGAAACAATTTTGGCAATTACGAGATTCCCGCTTCTATGCAGCGTACGGAGGAGGCTCAGTTGCCTGAGTGCGACGAGCTGACGGTGGTGCGCCACTACACAAACCTGTCGAACAATAACTTCGGCGTTGATACGGGCTTCTATCCGCTGGGCTCCTGTACTATGAAGTACAATCCCAAGATCAACGAGGAGATGGCTGCCCTGCCGCAGTTCCAGGACCTGCATCCGATGCAGCCTGCCGAGACGGTGAAGGGCGCATTGGCATTGGTTGCTCTTTTGGAGCAGTCGCTCTGCAAGCTCACGGGCTTGGCGCACTTCACCTTTAAGCCCTATGCTGGTGCACATGGTGAATTGACGGGCTTGATGACCATCGACAACTACCACCGTTCGCGTGGCGATATGCAACGTAAGAAGGTGGTGGTACCCGACAGTGCCCACGGCACGAACCCCGCTTCGGCTGCAGTCTGCGGTCTGGAGATTATTGAGGTGAAGTCGAATGCCGAAGGTCAAGTCGATCTGGAAGATCTGGAACATCTCGTCACAGCAGAAGGCCCCAACATCGCCGCTATGATGATGACCAATCCCAACACCCTCGGTCTCTTTGAGACACAGATACCTGAGATTGCGAAGCTCATCCACGACTGCGGCGGTCTGATGTACTACGACGGAGCCAACCTGAACCCCATGCTGGGTGCCTGTCGTCCTGGCGATATGGGCTTCGACGTCATGCATATCAACTTGCACAAGACCTTCTCCACGCCTCATGGCGGTGGCGGTCCTGGTGCCGGTCCTGTAGGCGTTCGCGAAGGACTGCAGGACTTCTTCCCCGTAGTGTCGCCCTATCACGGCAATTTCGGCGTGATGATGCGTGCCTATGCCTATATCCTCTCATTAGGCCGTGAGAACGTGAAGCTCGTTGGACCGCTGGCCGTCCTTAATGCCAACTACATCAAGGAGAGTCTGAAGGATGTCTATGAGTTGCCTATTGATACCACGTGCTGTCATGAGTTCGTGTTCGATGGTCTCAAGGACAAGAGCACGGGTGTCACCACGATGGATGTCGCCAAGCGCTTGCTCGACTATGGTTATCATGCGCCTACCATCTACTTCCCGCTGCTCTTCCACGAGTCGCTCATGGTTGAGCCCACGGAGAACGAGTCAAAGGAAACACTCGACGGCTTCATTGCTGTGATGCGACAGATTGCCGAGGAGGCGAAGACTAATCCCGACGAGGTGAAGTCGGCTCCACACACCACACCCATCGGCCGCGTCGATGATGTGCTGGCAGCCAAGCATCCTGTTGTGACGTTCCGTCAACTTCAGGCGGAAGCCCAATTATGAATTATGAATCGTGAACTATGAATTTTAGCACAGATCTCATCATCATCGGTGCGGGCCCTGGTGGGTACCGTGCCGCTGAATATGCTGCTAAGCAGGGTTTGAAGGTCACCATCTTCGAGGGTGGTGACGTTGGAGGCACCTGTTTGAATGTTGGCTGCATACCCACGAAGACCTACGTTCACAGCGCCACGTTTGAGGAGGCCCGCGAACGGATGGCACAGGTTGTGACGCAGCTTCGTCAGGGCGTAGAGGGCATTCTTTCGCACCCCAACATCACCCTCATCCGTGAGAAGGCAGAATTTGTTGACAGTCATACGGTACAGTCTCTCACCTCTCACCCCTCACCTCTCACCTCTAAGAATATCATCATCGCCACAGGCTCTGAGACGAAATGGCTGCCCATCAAGGGACTTGACGATCCGCGTGTGGTTGACTCTACTGGACTTCTGAACCTCGACACCCTTCCCAAGCGCCTTGCCATCATTGGTGCCGGCGTTATCGGTATGGAGTTTGCCTCGGTGTTCAATCGCTTTGGCTCTGAGGTCACGGTGATTGAGTACCTGAAGGAGTGTCTGCCGGCCTTGGATGCTGATATCGCCAAGCGTCTTCGCAAGACGCTTGAGAAGCAGGGCGTCGTCTTTAAGATGAAGACCGCTGTGGAGAATGTTGCTGATATCGATGCCGACGTCATCCTCATGGCAACGGGGCGCAAGCCGCGTACAGAAGGTTTGAACCTTGAAAAACCCGGCATCTCCCTCGCCCCCAACGGGGCCATCCCTGTTGATGACAATTTTCAATTGTCACCTCTCACCTCTCACCTCTCACCTCACACCTCTCATGTATATGCCATCGGCGATGTGAATGGCCGTCAGATGCTGGCACATGCTGCAGAGATGCAGGCCGTGCATGCTGTGAACCATATCCTCGGCATACAGGACGGCATCCGCTTCGACATCATGCCCGCAGCTATCTTTACGACACCAGAAGCAGCCTGCGTAGGTCCTACGGAAGACCAGCTGAAAGAGCTGGGCACTGCCTACGAATGCAAGAAAGCGTTTTGGCGTGCCAACGGCAAAGCCCTCGCGATGAACGAGACAGAGGGTATGCTGAAACTCTTCATCTCACCTCTCACCTCTGACCTCTCACCTCATGAGACTCCAGGTCTCATTTTGGGCTGTCATGCCTTTGGTGCCCACAGTGCCGACATGGTTCAGGAGGTCAGTGCCCTGATGTGCCGTAATACCACTGTTGCCCAGCTACGCGACATGGTGCACATCCATCCAACTCTCAATGAGATTCTGAGGACAGCAGCTGAACAATGAAACGTCATACTTGGCTACACGGTCATAGCAGTGACCGTGTAGCCAACGCTGATGACAGCATCAAGGTAGTAAAGCGTAACTTCCAGGTTCTGTGTTTTCACTTCTAATGCACCATGCTGAGTGGTATGTCGGATTTTCCGACATACCTTTTCCTTTTCCAATTCTCCTTCCTTATAAAATATTCGAAATATGCTCTGTTATCGTTGATCTGCCCTTACCGTACAGTTTCTCTATTTCGTTTTCCATATCCCGTTTTGTTTGCAACAAGATAATCAATTACAGGCATATATGCAAAATGTATGCGGAATAATTTGCATATCTCAGACAATATCCCCTTCCTTTTTTTGCGAGCAAGGCCCGGAACAAACTTATAAAAAGATTTGTTAGTCCTCTAGGAAAGGAAGTCTTTCCTCAATTTCTTCGCGACAAACAAAGCAATCCGTCTGGCAATCTTCTGCCCTTACAATATCGGGAATCTTTCTTTTGTATGTAGCAAATACGTTTCTATCCTCAATCTCTTCGCGACGAGCTTTGCTGATTTCTGCAAACTTTTCTTCTTGCTCTATACCAAGAAACCTGCGTCCAAGAAAATTAGCAGCGATACCAGTAGTACTGCTCCCTGCAAATGGATCAAGAATCCAAGCTCCAGGTTTTGTCGATGCCATAATGATACGACTCAACAAGCCTAATGGTTTCTGAGTAGGATGCTTCGTGCACTTTTTCTCCCAAGGAGCAATAGCAGGCAAACGCCACACATCTGTCATCTGCGTGTCGCCATTGATATGTTTCATCAACTCATAGTTGTAGTAGTGCGCCACTTTCTCTTTCTTTCTTGCCCAGATGACAAACTCCGTCGAATAAGTGAAGTAGCGGCAAGAAATATTAGGTGGTGGATTTGTCTTTGCCCAAGTAATGACATTCAGAATTTTATATCCTAACTGCGTCAGGCAATTGGCAACAGAGAAAATGTTGTGGTATGTGCCGGAAATCCAAATTGTGCCATTATCTTTCAGCTTCTCTCTGCAAAGCGAGAGCCATTTCAGATTGAAAGCGTTGATATCATCCTGAGACATACTTTTATCCCATTCTCCTTTGTCAACACATACCACCTTTCCACTCTGCACGCTGATACCACCACTCGACAAGAAATATGGCGGGTCTGCAAATATCATGTCGAACTTGAAGTTGAACTGTGGCAGCAACTCAAATGTATCGCCATGAAGCAGGTTAAAATCGTGGTTGGGTGATTTGTAAAAAGGCTTTATCACAGTTCAGAGCGTAATAACGACACGAAATCTTGAATGTTCGTCAGATTATACACATAAGGGATTTCTTCGTATGCTTCTTTGAAGGAACCAACACCATCCCATCCTTTACCATCTGTTATCCAAACAAATTTATACCCACCTATACCATTAATCTTCGGAGATAATTCAGAATAGGCGCGTGCTACTTCGCTTGGCTTAGACCCTCCGCCCTTTGAGTAGAAATTCACTTCAATTAGATATGTCTGTTTCTTGGTTTTAATAACGAAATCAAATCGTTTAATATCCTTGCCTAGTACAGCTTTTACATCTGGGAGATATTTACACTGTACCTCTTTCTCGCACGGTATGCCATTTTTGACAAAAATATCATGTACCCAGTTTTCCATCACATGGCCACTTCTGTTTTTTCTAGCATTTGAATCAAGACCCGTCTCTACTCCAAATACATAGTCAACAAGATTCTTTATCTCACGACTTTGGAAAACCTTTGACAAACCTGTTCCATTCAAGAATTCAAGAACTCCTTCAACAGTAGTAAAGAGTTCTTTGATTGGACGAGCTGTTTTATCAGGCAATAAATACATTTTCTCATCTTTTCGCCTTGTGGCAATAAGGATATCAAGCACTTGGAAAACCTGAGGATCCTTATTCCATAGCAAGTTAACTGCCTCTGAAAAATTCTCCTTTCCAATAAGGTAATTGAGTGTATTTAGATTTATAGCAATCTCTTCAACATTCTGTTGAATCTTCTCGAAATCACAATAGAAATCGAGCGTTGCATTCGTCTCATAGAGTTGAGACATAAATAGATTAAAATCCTTATTCATAGTTCTTGATTAATAGTTCTGTTAGTTTTCCTCTCTTTTCCGGATTGGCATTGATGAATCGAGAGGCATAGACACGTTCAATCCGAAAGTCCTTGTATAGTTCCTCGAAAAAAACGTCTTCAGGATTCTTGGCAGAGCAATCTGCATTGCTTTCCATCCATAGGCATCCTCTTGCAGATAGTTGATAACAAAAAGCAGCTAATGCTCTCTGATCATCATCATTGAAATCACCTTTGGCATACGCTGTAAAACTCGATGTGGCATCCAAAGGACGATAGGGAGGATCAATATATACAAAAGTGAGGCCATCAATGTACTTTATAGTCTGGGCGTAATCACCTTGACATATCTCTACTTGTGCAGATTGTAATAGTTGGCTGTCTGCTCTCAACAGTTTTGCATTGCAAATGGTTGGATTGGCGTATTTGCCAAAAGGCACATTAAACTGGCCCTTGCGATTCACCCGATACAAGCCATTGAAGCATGTTTTATTCAAGAATATCAGTTGAGATGCCCGTTCTATATTGTCACCGATATGTTGGTTATATCGCTCACGAACCTCATAGAACATCTCACTCCGACCCTCTTGGTCTGTTATGGCCAAATAGTCTTTCTCTAATCTGTCGAGTTTCGCAATCAAGGCTTCAACATCGTCTTTGATAATCCGATAGGTAAGAATCAAATCCTCATTGACATCATTGATGACAGCCTTCCTGATGTTGCCGAAATGCTGCAACATATAGAAAAGCATAGCCCCACCACCTACGAAAGGTTCGATGTATATGAATGGGGCTTTGCCTATTCTCTTTGGCAGATGTTCAGACAACTGACTTAATAGTTGTCCTTTGCCTCCAGCCCACTTCAAAAATGGTTTTGCTTCTATGCTCATTGCTCTTTTGTCGTTTGGCTGCGGACAAAAGAAAGCGTACCCACCTCCAGTTCACCACTTAACGAAGGCCGTCCACCACAGAAGCCCGTACAGAGAGGTGAAAGGAAGGGGTACGCCTATACAGCATAGGCGTATCCTCATCCCCAGAGACTCTCTGTAACTACTGTTAGTTTGGTGGACTGTTTTCGTTAAAAGTCTCTTAGAACTTAGATACTGCTATCTAATTCCACAAAGTTTGCCAGCGCTCAGGTTGTGAGCAATAAGCGGTTGCAAAGTTAAGCAATTATCTCGACAAAACAACAACTCGCTTCTGCTTTTTCACCTTTTTACGCTGATTTCTGTTTCTATGTAGTCAGAAGCATCAAGGACTATTTCGCAATTTCGGTACATCTGCCTCACCATTTCGACGGCTTCATCTTCATTTTCTGCATCTATCTCAACAATGCGACTCAGCACCTCGGTTACTTCTATTCTATACTTCTTCATACTGGATGCAAAAGTACCAAAAACCAACGATGATTCAGCAAATAGATCAAAACTTAACAAAATAGATCAAAATAGATCAATGTCCCTTGTCTTATCATTTAAGGTTAAAAAAACGCTGAAATCACAAAAAAATTAGTCCGAATTTACACTTTTTCCTCCATACATACACTAAATAGGAGTTAAACGATTGTGTATTAGTGTGTTGACTGATTTTCATACATACACTATACCTCCACTAAACATACACTAAACCTACACTAACTGATAGGGGGCGAGTTTCGACAGAGAGGGGCCGAGTTTTTACAAAAACTCATGGAGAAATTTTCAAAAGTCATTGAGTTTTGGAAATTTGGTGTAGGTTTAGTGGAGGTATAGTGTATGTTTAGTGTATGTTGCGATATGAAATAACTTTTTGAAAATAAATGTGTTAAGCCATATTGGGTGTATGTTCAAATGAGTTTAGTCGATTTTGAGCAAAATTTTTTGCAAAAATCGGATAAATTTCGCGTTTTTGCAGCATAACACGAAATTACATGCTTGTCAAGGAAAAATCAAAAAAATGTAGTTTTTCTGACGAAAACAGAATTTTTTCCTCGCTTGCAACTTTTCTGCAACCATCAAACGTCTAACGGACAAAGAAAGGGAGAAAAAACGACGCAAGTCTGTAGCAAAACAGAAAGAACATGCGTCTAACAAGTAAAACAACAATTTAA